>FWWL01003600.1_pt1 | contig 27884 bp, 25 predicted proteins | sample 2228331 | NCBI WGS metagenome assembly FWWL01 (sample SAMEA103939775, study PRJEB20133) | metagenome
CCATCCTTGGCCCTGGAAGGCTTGCTCGGCGTCCTGCCTCGCATACGACTTTTCTAAGGCTCCGTTCATAAGTACCATTACCAAGGCTTGTATAAGCTTCTTTAGCTATACATGGCTGCTTGATTTGTACATACCGCTATTCAATATATGATGCATTTGGTCAATCTGCACCTTACTAGTTATTAGGGAACCAACTTCTAAACAAATCGGTATGCACATCAATTTGTATGAAGCATTGACTTAAATATCAGCGAACACTTAGAAGCTTTGGGTAACAGAATAGAGCTTATATGGTATGAGTAGATATATAAGTCAATGCAGGCACTGTATTTGGCTATGCATGTCGGTTCTTGTTTTAGGTACTTGTCATACCTGATATAAGGCCTTCTTTATTGAAGATACTTCGTTTGATAAAGCATATCAATAACCCATAATGACCCGGCCTCTACTTGTCTGAACTGAAGCACTGTATCTCTAAAAACAAGCACTGAACTGCTATCCGGCAATCCGGCAGCAGCACTGTCTCTGGTATAATCCACATACTGCCTGATATAGCGCAGAAATCCCATAAAGCCTGTATCCGGCTCCTTCAATCCGCCTGTAAGCTTATTCATACTATTGAGCTTTGTATTGAGGTTGGCAAGCCAAACTTTCTTATTCACATCAAATTTAGCTGTATATGCGTTGTATATGCCCTTAGACTTTAAATCCGTATAAACGCTTAAGGCAGAAAGTTCCTTGGTTATTTCCTGAGCCAGCTTCTGGGCTTCCTTGGAATTGTTTTCAAGACTTTTCTCCCTTTCGGAAAGCTCACTTATATCAATCACACGCTTGCTATCCGGTAATAGAGCAAAAATGTCATAGCCCGGCATTTCGCTTTCACTGATGTAAGCCTCATCAATACTCAATTCAAGACCTCCGCCTTCACCGGCACCTATCCTGTCCCATATGGAATCCCTAGACATTACCTTTACGTCTCCATTCTTACCTGTGAAGGTTGCTTTGCCATAAATAGCAGCCAGCCTGCCCAAGGGGAGCACCAGCTTGTAATCGGGTTTATCCTTCGCCATATATACCGAATACTCAAGAATTGTGCGTTTTTCAATATCCGAAATATGCCGGAAGGATAATACTCCACTTTCAGAATTACTAATAGTCACCTTCAACTTGCCCAGCTGAGCTTTTATTGCTTCCTGATTGATAGCTACGAGCTCTTGAAGGAGCTTGAGTCTGACTCTGCTCTCCATAAGCTCATATATGCTCTGATTCCGTTTTTCTGAATTGGACACCAATCTTAATGCAAGCACCTTGTCAAGATAGCCGCTCCTATTCGCCATGTCGTCAGAATACATCTTGTCAATCAGCTTATCCTGCAGAAGAAGTATAATTCTTTTCTTCTTATTTTCATCCTTCTGGACTTCCTTCAAAAATATATGGAAGTCCTGCTTTGCCCTGCCTATAAAAACACCGAGATCAAACTTCCCGGATTTCTTATATTCCTCCAATACCTTCCCAGTCCTCATATTGAAATAGTGCGTGAATATATCATCCCTAAAAAGCAGTGAACGGTCTTCTATGCTCCTCCCCTTATACCCCAAGGTGTAAAGCAATTCATGAGTCTTAACCGGTTGAGTCTCTGGGTTCACAGGCTTTCCATAGCTATCCATCTGGCTGTCGATTCGGATTCCTTCGTTGTATTGATATTGAAGCTCTCTTGAGTAATTCTCAATACTCTTCATAAGCTTTTGACTCTCCAACTGCTTCAACATTGTCAGATCAGAGAAAATATCAATACTTCCGTTATCGGTGCAAAAGCTATTTAGCCTGCCGATAAACAGCAAAATTACTGTCATAGCTATAAGTGCTGATCTTTTCAACTTGGACCGCCCTCCCATTTGGCTGTGTATTATTAATATTCTCAACTGCCTATTAAATAGTAATGTTAATAAGCACTAGAATATGCTTAATTCCAATTTCTCCGATAAAAACTCAAGGGCTTTTACCCCTCCGATGCTATTGCCCCTGGTGTCGAGAGCCGGACTAAAGACTCCTATCCCCATATTTCCAGGAACAACTGCCATTATGCCCCCTCCGACTCCACTTTTCGCAGGAATTCCTACCCTTATGGCAAACTCTCCTGAGCCATCATACATTCCGCAGGTTACCATGAAGGTCTTTACCAGCCGTGCAGTCTTCTTAGGCACCAAAACCTCCCCGGTCACAGGGCTTATTCCATCCAGGGCCAGCACCGCTCCAAGCATCCCTATATCACGGCTGTCCACCTGTATTGAGCACTGCTTGAAGTAAAGGTCCAATACCTCCTCCACATCTCCTTCGAGTACACCAATATCCTTCATAAAATGAGCCAATGCCCTGTTGCGATATCCTGTCTCACTTTCCGAAGCATAAACCCTCTCATTGTACCACAAGGTCTCATTTGAGCAAAGCCTTCTAAAGAACCGTACCAGCCTTTGGAATTTCTCCTCCCGGTCCTTTCCCAATATAAGAGAGTCAATGGCAATTGCACCTGCATTTATCATGGGATTCAGTGGTTTGGAGGGCTTTGCTGTTTCCAGCTTAATTATCGAGTTAAAGGCATCCCCCGTAGCTTCCATCCCGACTTTGGTAAACACATACTCTTCTCCCCTGTCACTTAGCGCAAGCATTAGGGCAACAACCTTTGATATGCTCTGTACCGTGAAGCTTGAACTAAAATCCCCGCTATTTAATATCCTTCCATCAGCCAAGGCCACTGATATGCCTAGCTGCTTCGGGTCGACCTTGCTTAGCTCCGGTATATAAGAAGCAGTCCTGCCCTCATGTATAAAAGCCTTGCCATAGCTTACTGCCTTATCTATCAATTCCTGCATTTAAAAACCCCCCTTGAAATATGACTGGCCATGGTTATATCCTCACATAGGAAATTATAACTTCACTGTTCTTACAAAAGCAATATTTTTCACACTCTTTACAAGCTTAGATACGTAAGATATTATATAATAATGATATATCAAAATACATAACAACCTATATTTCGACATAGCAAGGAGCTGAAAATATCTTGGAAACGAACAATACATATATTGATTTTAATAGCTTCATAAATTCTATTTCCTTGTCCTTGGATTTGGCTGAAGCTTGTGCCCTTAGGGATAGTAATAAAAACATTATTTTTGATGTATCAGTGCCCGGCTTCAATGTGCATAGACATAACTTCGCCAATCACTCCAAAAAAACTGCATTGGCATCCCTTTATATTGCAAAGAAACTCAATTATGAAGATACACAACTTAAAAATTTATATATCGCGGCTTGCTCTCATGATATCGGAGCAGTAGAGGCATTCAATGCGTGTCACACTGATAGCAATTTCATATATGAACACTCAGAATTCGGTTCCAACATAATAAAAAAGCTTCCTCTGGATAGGTGCATTTCAAATTTCATAAAACTTCACCATGAGAATTGGGATGGTTCCGGTCCGAACGGAGTTCAGGGAAGCGCCAACCCTGAGGAATCACAGATAATACATATTGCCGATATGTTCGAGCTTATTTACAACAGTGGAAAGCCATACTGGACTCAGAAGGACAATATAATTGACTGGATCAGCTCCGGGAAAGGAAAGCTCTTTAGCCCTTATATCACTGATGCTTTTATGGAAGCATGCAAGCCTGAAAAATTCTGGCTCGACATGGAGAACATCAGTACTGACTCAGATATACTTACTCGCATGCATCCACCCATTCAAACCCCTATGTCCCTCAGTACAATAAAAAACATTGCCCTTGTCTTTGCTGCCATAATAGATAAGAAGAGCACTTTTACCCACGAACACTCTATCGGGCTTTCCAACCATGTTTCATCACTTTCAAAGTATTATGGCTTTGATGAAGATACTACAATCAAAATGAAAATAGCCGCGCTGCTTCATGATATCGGCAAGCTTTCAATACCTAACCACATACTTGACAAGCCCGGTAAACTGAGTGTAGAAGAGTTCAATACAATCAAATCTCATACATATTATACTAAACTAATCCTCGGAAAAATCCGCGGGATGGAGGATATAGCAAATTGGGCTTCCAATCACCATGAGACTCTCAGAGGTACAGGCTATCCTGAAGGTATTGGTGCAGAACAGCTGTGCCATAAATCAAGAATTATGGCAGTATGTGACATATATCAGGCACTGACCGAGGCCAGGCCATACAGAGAAAGCATGTCGAAGGAGAAGGCTCTCAGCATCATAGATTCAATGGTTGAGGTTGGAAATATTGATGGCAGCGTCGTGAAGGCTTTGAGAGAGATTATCTAGTGCCTTTCATTTCCTCCATAACCTGACCAATTATTGATATTCCTTCAGTTATTTGTTCAAGACCGGTACTGGCAAAGCTTATCCTTATATACTGCTCTCCCAGGCTGGTCTTGATAAATACCGTTCCCGGAGTAAAAAGCACCTTTCTTTCTTTGCACCTTTCATAAAGCTCCCCGGAGCTTATCCCCTCAGGAAGCTTTACCCATAGGTTCAACCCTCCGTATGGCTGTATGAAGCTGGCTCCTCTAAGGTACTTCTTGACGGCCCTCACAGCCTCGTAATATCTGACACTATATTCCTTCTTCATATATTCCAGGTGCCTGTTCCAAATACCACTCCTAAGATACAGGTCAAGAACCCTTTGCATTAGCCCCGAGGTAGATATGTCTGTTATATGCTTCATGCTCATAACCTTTTCCTTGATGGAGTTTGGTATAATCAGATATCCAACTCTAAGCCCAGGCATAAATATTTTTGAAAAACTCTTTATATATATTATCCTGTCCTCATTATCAAGACCCTTCAAAGGTCTTGCCCCCTCATCAATATAACTGAGATCGCTCATGTAATCGTCCTCAACTGCCATCACATCATATCTTCTGCACAGCAGCAGAAGGTGCTTGCGTTTCCTTTCTGAATAGGTACAGCCGGTAGGATTCTGAAAATTAGGCATTATATATATGAACTTAGGTCTGATAAGCTTAAGCATTTTCTCCAGCTCTTTCATATCCGGCCCATCAGAAAGCAGCGGTATCTCCACTATTTTTGCTCCCCTTGACTTAAAAACTGCCACAGCACCATTATAGGTGGGGCTTTCCACAAAGACGTAGTCTCCATTTGTAAGCAGAACCCTGGAAACAATATCTATACCTTGCTGAGCACCGGATATTATATGGATATCCTCAGCAGACGCCTTTATACCATATGCCGGCAGGTATTGGGCTATTGATTCCCTAAGGGGCTTATAACCCATGCTTTCATGATACATAAAAGCGCTGCCTCCGTCCCTTTCCAATACCTCATTCAGTACACGCTTGAAATCCTTGACCGGAAAAAGCTTAGGATCAGGGGAAGCCGCAGAAAGGTTTATGGTATCCTCATATACCTCCCTGTCCATATCGAACTCTATCTCATCGCTTACAGTGACAGCATCCCTTACCAGGTTAATATCATCCTTCAGGGGCATCACAAAGGTGCCGCTGCCTACCTTCTTATATACCAGCTTGTTATCCTCCAGCATCTTGTATGCATTTACTATTGTCACGCTATTAACTTCCAGATCCTGTGCAAAGCTTCTTATTGTCGGAAGCTTACAGTCCTCAGCCAATATACCCTCAGTTATCAACTTTTTCAACTGTTCATACAGCTGTATATAAAGCGGTCTGTCATCGCTCTTGTCCAAAACTATGTCAATCTCTCCCGGGTAAATAACATCTCCCATAACCTCACCCCTTCGTATTGTATCGATACAATTATACTATATTATAATACCAATTCCTATACTACATTCATTAAGTATTCTCCAAAATTTTCCGATATAAAATACAAAACCAATGCCAAAGCAGAAAAGGATTGCCGCTTTGGTTTACACTTCACACAAGGAGGTAGAAAAATGAAAATTGAAAGCTCAAACATCTCTTTCCAAAGCCAGCATGCCATGCTGGAGGTGAATCAAAAGCAGGAGGACCTGCAATACTGGGTAGGTGACAATCCCAATGACGGGATGAACGGCCCACCGGGAGTAACTATTGATATATCCAAAAGAGGGCTGGAGCTGCAAAAATCCCTTTGCAGCACTGAAATCCATTGTCTCGAGGATGACATGGAGGAGGCGCTGAGTGAAAAGGATAAGCAGAAGCTGCAGCTCCTTGAGGCTATGATGGAGTATTTCCTAGGCAGGAAAATAAAGCTCATGGTACCGAAAAAAATCAGGATTAATCAAGAAGCTCAGCCAGTTTTGGCCAGAGAAGCACCGAAAGCAGGATGGGGACTCATCTATGACTCACAGCAATCACACTATGAGAGTGAGAAAATGTCCTTCAGTTCAACGGGTACTATTAAGACAGTTGACGGGAAGGAAATAAAGGTTGACCTCCAACTGAGCATGAGCAGAGAGTTCTATACAAGTCAAAGCATACACATAAGAGCAGGAGATGCAGTAAGAAAAGATCCTTTGGTTATTAACTTTAATGCCCCCACTGCTAAGCTTTCTGACAGCAAGTTCAGCTTTGACATTGATTGTGACGGGTATTCAGATCAAATATCGCAGCTCAGTGCCGGCAGCGGCTTCCTGTCCCTCGACCTTAACGGTGATGGCAGGATAAATGATGGCAGTGAGCTTTTTGGTCCCAAAAGCGGTGACGGGTTCTCGGATTTATCCCTTTATGATGGGGATAAGAACGGGTGGATAGATGAAAATGATGCAGTCTTTGACAAACTGCGAATATGGAGTAAGGACGAGCAGGGAAATGATGCTCTTTTTGCACTTGGTCAAAAGGGAGTAGGTGCAATATACCTGGGTAGTGCAGCCACACCCTTCAGCTTGAGAGGTGCAGAAAATAAGGAAAATGGCATTATACAAAAAACCGGCATTTTCCTGAGAGAAAACGGATCGGCGGGGACCATCCAACATGTAGATTTGGCAGTTTAATCATAACAAAAGGTAGGAAGCACGCTTCCTACCTTTCTACTTTTTCTACCATTTGAATTTTTGTTCCGTCATTTTTCATCTTGTACAGCCTATTGGATGCAGAGTCGACTATGAAGTACAACCAGCCATCTGCAACATTCAGGAACTTTGAGCTTTCATAATTCAAAATGCTCTTTTCTGAGCCGTCCTTTTTTATCTTGTATATCCTATTGCCGTTATATCCGTTGCTATAATACACCAAGTCTCCCGAAACATTTATATACAATGCTTCTTCCATTGTCATTTCAGTTCTCTCGGTGCCATCGGTCTTGATTTTATACAGCTTGTTCCCATCCGATCCATTACTGTAGTAAATCCAGTCTCCATCCACATTTATATATGCGGCAGCATCCTCAGATATTTTCTCTCTTTTGGAGCCATCGGTACTTGCCCTGTAAATTCGCTTCTTGTCATCTCCGTTGCAATAATATACCCAATTGTCCTGTACATTCAGATATGAAGAAAAGTTATCTGCTATTCTTTCTTTTCCCGTACCATCCGTTTTCATCCTATATATGCGCCTGTTATCAGAGGCATTGCTGTAATATATCCATTCATCCACAACATTTATGAAGGAAGCAGAATCATTGGTCAGCTTTATCCGTTCTGAACCGTCTGTTTTTATTTTGTATATCCGTCCCTTTTCTGTCTCTTCTATATTACTGTAATAAATCCAATCCTCCTGGACGTTTATGAACATCGACCTGTCACTATTTATTTTTGTTTTGTCCGAGCCGTTTATTTTTACCTTGTAGATGCTTACATCATCAGTACCATTGCTGTAATAAACCCAGTCTCCCTGATATGCTACAATGCCCCCGTTAGATATATTCCCAAGGGTATTTCCGTAGCCTTTGGAAGGCACTCCGGCATTGTTTCCCGGGTCCTCAGCACCTTTATTGGTGCAGCCCACAAGACTCGCTATAATAAAAAATACAAGAACAAAAGCTGTTAGAAGCTTTTTCATATTATTTCCCCTCACATAGTTATTCTTTAAATATATTCAACATCATTGTTGCAATTCCTCTTTATTCGACATTCAAAAATCTTACATATACTTTTTCGGCAGATAAACATAAAAGGTTAATATTGTATTGCTGCTGTTATAAAAGTTATAATTATGTAAGAATAAAATTTTCCATAATACTCTTGGAGGTATAAAATGCAGAGATACAGCAGAAATGTAAAGACCCTCAGCATTGAAGAGAATGACAGTCTTAAAGATTTCAAGGTCTGTGTCGTGGGCTGCGGCGGTCTGGGAGGCTATATTATCGAGGAGCTCGGGCGCTTAGGAATTGGCTCTATTACAGCTGTTGACGGAGATGCCTTTGATGAGTCGAATCTTAACCGTCAGCTGCTGTCGGAAATGGACAACCTTGGCTGCAGCAAGGCTAAGGCTGCAAAGGAAAGAATGGCGCGAGTCAATCCACAAATTACTGTGATTCCGATACAACAAAGACTCACTGCTGATAATGGTCTTGAAATCATAAAAGGTCATGATGCAATCGTTGATGCTTTGGATAATATAGAAAGCCGCATAGTGCTTGAAGAGCTTGCTGAAAGTGCAGGAATCCCGCTTGTCCATGGAGCAATTGCAGGCTGGTTTGGTCAGGTTACCACTGTATTTCCCGGTGACAGAAGCTTGAGCCGCTTATATCCCTCAGGTGCAACCCATGGAATTGAAAAAGAATTGGGGAATCCATCCTTTACACCTGCAATGGTCGCCTCCATACAGGTGGCAGAGATAGTTAAGGTTCTTATAAAACGCGGAACCACCCTGCGAAAAAAAATATTGGTTATAAACCTTCTGAACCAGGAATATGAGGTCATTGAGCTATAAGGCTCCAGACAAGGCTAATTTTCTCAATCTCGGGTAATAATATAGCAATGCAGATATCGTCTTTTCTGCTATATTGTTACGCGAGGTGAATGTATGAGTGTTCCTGCCTTTAAAAGGCTGCCGCAGCACATTGGAATTATTCCTGATGGTAATAGAAGATGGGCCCAGATGAAGGGCTATGAAAAGCAGGATGGATACAGCCATGGCATAGGACCTGGCTTTGAGCTTTATAATCTATGTCTTGGACTTGGCATAAAAGAAATGACTTTATATGGCTTTACCCAAGACAATACCAAGAGACCCTCGGTACAAACCCAGGCTTTCAGCAAAGCCTGCGTTGATGCTGTAATGCAGCTTGCCGGAAGAGATGCCGAGCTTTTGGTAATAGGAAATACCGAATCCCCGATGTTCCCGCAAGAGCTGCTGCCCTTTACAAAGAGGGTAAAGTTCGGAAAAGGACTTATCAAAATAAACTTCTTAGTCAATTACGGATGGAACTGGGACTTGAACCAAGCCCTAAACAGCATGAAAGGCTGTAATCCCTCAGAGGGCATTAACCTTGCAGAGCATATTGCCTCCGCAGATATTTCAAGAGTGGATTTGATGATACGTTGGGGAGGAAGGCGCAGGCTCAGCGGTTTCTTACCTATACAAGCAGTATACGCAGATTTTTATATAATTGAGGAAATGTGGCCGGATTTTAAGCCGGAGCAGTTTTATAAAGCCCTTGAGTGGTATCAGAGTCAGGATGTAACGCTGGGGGGTTAGTGCTTATCGGGCACATAATATAGGGGGGAAAGCCTATGAAATGTAATTTAAGCATATCAATACCTCAGAATGTTCAATATATCCTGGATACCTTGGAGAAGCACAAGCATCAAGCTTTTGTGGTGGGCGGCTGCGTTAGGGACTCCATATTAGGCAAGGTACCCGGTGATTGGGATATTGCCACAGCAGCAGTACCAGAGGAAGTAAAACAACTCTTTTCAAGGACTGTTGATACAGGCATCAAGCACGGTACTGTCACAGTATTGGTAGACGGAAGCAGCTACGAAATAACAACCTACCGGGTTGATGGTGAATATCATGACTTCAGGAAGCCAGCATCAGTGAGCTTTACAGCCTCTATTGAGGAAGACCTTTCAAGAAGGGATCTTACTATCAATGCTATTGCCTACAACCCGCTCACGGGCACTGTAGACCCTTTTGGCGGCATAGCTGATATTGAGGCAGGTATCATAAGAACTGTAGGGGATCCGGATAAAAGATTCAGAGAAGATGCACTGCGGATGCTTAGGGCTGTTCGCTTCTCGGCTCAGCTCGGTTTTCCTATTGAGGAAAGCACCCTGAAGTCTATAGAGAGAAACTGCCAGTTGATAGAGAATATAAGCAGTGAGAGGATACGGGATGAACTGACCAAGACACTGCTATCCGACAACCCCTTGTGCTTCTCTCTTTTACAGGATACAAAGCTTATAAGGTATACCCTTCCTGAATTTGAGCCTTGCTTTACCACCGCACAGAACAATCCGTACCATGCATATAATGTGGCCACGCATATCCTGCATTCGGTAGCCAACGTAGAGAAGAATAGAATCCTAAGATGGGCCATGCTGTTTCACGATATAGGAAAGCCGGGCACTAAAACTACTGATGAAAAAAGCATCGATCATTTTTACAATCATCAACAGTTAAGTGTTAAGCTCTCTAAAGCAGCTATGCTCAGGCTCCGCTTCGATAACAAGTCCATGGACAGAATACTTACTCTGGTGCGATGCCATGATATGCATATAAAAACTGAATATAAGTCAGTTAGAAAAGCAATGCTCAAGGTAGGAGAGGATGAATTTGAGGATCTTCTCAAGGTAATTGAGGCCGACAAAAAAGCCCAAAATCCAAAGCTATTGGCGGAGCGCACTGAAAAGTTCAAGCGGTTATGGGAGATATACCACGATATAAAAGCGAAAGGGCATTGCACAAGCTTAAAATCTCTCGCGGTAAATGGTGATGACCTTCTAGCGTTGGGAATCAAGCCCGGAAGAAAAATAAAAGAGCTTCTCAACTTCCTTTTGGAAAAGGTAATTGAGGAGCCCCAGCTTAACAACAGGGAAACACTTTTGAGCTTACTTCGCCAGCATAACTGAGCCCAGGGATATTGCCAGAGAAACCAACCACATGCTGACAACTATTATGGTGCTCTTTTTTTCTGGCAGACCAGATACAGCAGAAATGCCAAATACCAGCAGAATCGACTGCCATATAATAAACAGATCCAGATTGTTATATATTGCATCGGTAAATGAAGGATTAAAGTCGATATACAACAGATTACCGGTAAGGTACATAAAAGCCAGTTTGACCAGCAATCCAATTACTGATGCCATATATGCCAATGTATACACTGCGACCATCTGAGAATATTTTATCTTACCTTTTAGCGCTTTGACAAATGCCATGTACACAAGTGAGATCAATAATATGATGGCAATTATGGATACTGCACCAATTAATGCAGATATAGCATTCATCATAGGCGAATTTAAAAATGCGATGGATCCTTTTACAGCCTCAGCCTGATCCGGCGGCATTGTCGCGGCTTTCTCCTCCATCATTTCGATAAAAAGGTCCTCGCCTAATATCTTGACTGCATATGTATATAACGCCGTTACAATAGATATTATGAGGAGCTTCAAAGCCCAGGCAGGCTTCTCCAAATAATCCCTGAACAGCTCAGACGGTTTGACTACAAATAGCTTAAGCTTTTGCAGCAGTGTCTTCCTTTTGATAATGTCGTTTGACTCCATTTATACTACCCCCACATTTATAGTTAGAAAAATTTAGTCCCCACAATAGAATTATATTATAGTTGCTATGAATTATAAACCTATAAATAAAAAGAATAAGGCATATGGCCTTATTCTAATTCATGTATCGTAACTTTTCTTGTATGGAGCGTATGGCTCCATTCTTTGTTTTTCATCATCACTATGCCCTGCAAAGCTATAGGTATCCAGGTAAGACAGTACAATATGTACGTAGGATAATATAGGAACAGCTTATAGGATAGCTTCTTATCATAAAATAGACATAAGGGTATCATCAGGAATTGGGTCACACCGTATACTTGGAAAAACGCCGGAACAATTCTCGCTGATATCACGTACATATCATAATCCATTGCATACGCATTTATTAAAGGTATTGAGAGCATTGCAGCACCGATTAGTATCAGGTACGGCTGCAGTGTGTATACAGCACAGTCGATAAGCGCCAGATTGCGTTCCTTTACGCCCTTTATCAAAAGCTTGAAGAAATATCTGGAGCAAACATCCGCAAAGCCCTGCATCCATCTTCTTCTCTGCTTCCAGGACTGAGCGAGCGTAAGCGGCTTCTCATCATACACTATTGCTTCATGTGCCCAGCCTACCTTAATGCCGCTGAGCATCAATTTCATTGTAAACTCAAGGTCTTCTACCAGACAGGTAGCATGCCAGCCTACCTGTTTCAGGACTTCAACATCCATACAGAAGCCTGTGCCTCCAATTTCACAGCTCATTCCAAGATATGATCTTGCACATTGGAACAGCCTGTTGGAGGACCAGAAAGCGATGGAATAGCTTGCTGTAATCCATGAGTCATTGGGATTCTTACTGTCTATGTAACCTTGTATTACTTTATTGCCATCGCAAAGCTTGCTGTTCATTTCCTTCAAGAAGTTCTTTGATACCAGATTATCGGCATCAAATACAACAGCCGCATCATATTCACAGTCTTCTCCATACAGAACCCTCTCAAAAGCCCATTGCAGTGCATAGCCTTTGCCGCCCTTCTTATCGTCGAACCTTTCAAGTACGTTTGCACCGGCGGTGCTTGCGATTGCCGCTGTATTATCTGTACAATTGTCTGCAATTACAAATACTTCGTAGGAGTCCTTTGGATAATTCAAATGCTTAAGATTATCCACTATACTTTCTATTACTATTTCTTCATTATGGGCAGGAATAAAAATTGCGAACTTTTTTATCGGCAGATAATTCTTTGAGGCTTTGCCATAAATCTTCTCCGCAAGCCCGAATACTGAAGTAGCAAAGTAGTAGAAGCCCATTGCGAAAAACAGTATCTGAAATATTAAAAATATAATATTGATCGAATCTTTTAACATTAATGTAATTCCCTCCAATTACGTTAGAGGTAAAAATCAGTTTTCATAATTTTCCCCTGTGGTTTTTTTAACACATCTACCATGATAACACTTTTTGCACTATATTAAAACTTTACTAGTTATGATATTTCCGACTACTTTTCCATTATTCACATTTAAGGCCGAAATAACTCAATATCTTGCAATTATTCTTGAAATCTATCCAGTATGCTCGAAATTTAAAAAGATAATAAGACTCTTCTTCTTATTATCTCTCGTATTTACGAATATATTAATAATTCTGTCTAATCTAGCTATTGCAGAAGCGTGAGAGCCTTTTGACTCATGAACGTTATCCTGTTCTGGGGTGTTGAGAATTCTTTTTCCACAAAGGATTTTGCTCCATCATTACTGTTCAGCCAAACCATATAATATATAATAAAATCATCCTTCAATACGCTGCTCCTGTTATATACCATGTCAGGACTCCTGCCCAGGCAATCAGATACTGCAGTTATGACATCATTCATTATTGTAGGAATTTTACTCAAAGATACAATTATCTCGTCCTCTGTGGCTGTGATTACTAATATGCTTCTATTCTCAGCGTTTTTAACAGTAACCACTGATTTCCTCACTATTGCTTCTGTCAATGCATCCAATAGTGCCCCATGAAACTCCTTCTCCATATGTCTCCATCCTTTCAATGGCTTTACACTAACAACACTGCAGTAACAAGATTTGATACAACATGAGTTATCACTGCGCCATAAAAACCCTTCTTTTCGTACACAAAGGTGCAATAAAGTCCCAAACCCATAAAGGTAGGAATCCCTGATATATTAAAATGCAATAGGGTAAAAAGCGCTGATGATATGATTGCAGCCACGACGGCCGGCATCCTTGGAAGCAAAAGCTTATCATATATATAATACCGAAAGATATATTCCTCCACAAAAGGCGCCAACACCACCACCAGCGCAAACAGCAGCACTTTATAGTATATTTCTCCCACTGCAAATTCCTCAATTATCTCCTGAGGCTTGGCATCCATTCCCAAATATAAGTCTATAATTTTGATATACAGGCTGTTCAGCTGGCTTATCACAATTTTGAATACCAATGCCGCAAAAGCGACAAGAGCTATGTCTGTGAAGCCAATGGACCATATGTTGATATCTATCATCTGCAGCTCATCTTCAGCTTTCCCATGCACTCTGAAAAGAAGTATAATCACTCCTATAAAGGGGACCAGCGTCTGAGTCAGAAATGCAAGAAACCAATACAAAACACTCACTGTAATCTTAGCAAAAGGATTGAGATCCTTCATTACATACTTATAAAGCGATATGAATATCGGAATGTTAAGCAGTAAAAAAGTAAAAATCAGAATAAAGGTCTCATAAAATAGCAAAATCGTCCCCCCAATCCGGTAAGACTACACTCCGCCAGTCATTACCTCCCATAACTCCTCTCTCCCTGCATGGGTTTCCGAGGAATATGGAATCAAAATACCATTCTCATCCATTTCAAGCTTTTTCCTAATTATATTCAGATTCTTGTTCACTGATGACCTGGTTATCTTGTCTAACTTTGTTGCAACAACAATCACAGGCTCCTTGTAATATTTTATAAAATCATACATCAGTTTATCATCTGCCGTTGGCTCATGTCTTATATCTACAAGTAAAACCACATACTTTAAATTTTCTCTGGTTTTCAGGTATTCTTCTATCATTTTACCCCAAGCAGCCTTTTCAGTTTTGGCTACTGCTGCATAGCCGTACCCAGGCAAGTCCACCATTACATATTGCTCATTGATAAGGAAGAAGTTAATCAATCTTGTCTTCCCGGGATTCGAACTGACTTTGACCAGCTTTTTCCTATTGAGCATTGAATTAATCAGTGAGGATTTCCCGACATTGGATCTGCCGGAAAAAGCTATTTCCGGCAACTCCAGCTCAGGGTATTGATCCTGCTTAACTGCACTCTTTAAAAATTCACATTTCTTAATTATCATTCTTATCATCCTTTACCAGGGCATGCGGCAGCACATCATCCATATCGGTAGCGAGCACAAATTTTATGCTTCTTTTTACTGAGTCCGGAATATCCTCAAGATCCTTCTCATTCTCAAAAGGAACAATGATGGTCTTTATTCCTGCGCGCTTAGCAGCAAGTACCTTCTCCTTGAGCCCGCCTATAGGCAGCACCCTGCCCCTTAAGGTGACTTCCCCCGTCATTGCAACATCTCTGAATACAGGCGTCTTTGTCAATGCCGATATCAAGGCCGTAGTCATGGTTATACCTGCTGATGGCCCATCCTTGGGAGTGGCACCCTCCGGAACATGTATGTGAATATCCATATTTTTTGTAAAGTCCTTATCAATGCCAAACTCGTCAGCTTTAGACCGGATGTAGCTCAAGCCTGCTCTTGCAGATTCTTTCATGACATCACCAAGATGACCTGTAAGCTCAAGCTTACCTGTACCAGGCATTACAGAGACTTCTATAAATAATGTCTCTCCACCTACAGATGTCCAAGCCAGACCTGTTACAACACCTATCTCGTTCTTCTGACTTATTGATTCATATCTGTACTTAGGTATCCCGAGATACTTCTTAAGATTAGCAGGTGTTACCCTGACTTTTCTTGTACTATCCTCTACTATTTGAGTTGCGCACTTTCTTAAAACGTTCGCAATCTCTCTCTCTAAGCTTCTTACGCCGGCTTCCCTTGTGTAACCGTTTATAATGCCTTTTACAGTTGCCTCAGACATTATTATGCTATCCTCACTCAGGGAATGCTCTTTTATCTGCTTTGGTACAAGGTAATCTGTAGCTATGTGAAGCTTCTCCTCTTCGGTATAGCCGGAAAGGTGGATTACCTCCATCCTATCCAGGAGCGGAGCAGGTATTGTATCTGTTGAGTTTGCAGTTGTGAGGAACATAACCTTTGAAAGATCAAAGGGCAGCTCCATATAATGATCCCTGAAATCCTTGTTTTGTTCTGCATCAAGCACCTCAAGCAGCGCAGATGCCGGATCCCCTCTGAAATCACTTGCAAGCTTGTCAATCTCATCGAACAGGAACAGTGGGTTCTTAGAACCTGCTTGTTTTATAGAATATATTATCCTACCTGGTATTGCTCCAATATATGTTCTCCTGTGTCCTCTTATTTCAGCCTCATCACGTACTCCGCCCAGGGACATTCTGGCAAACTTTCTTCCCATAGCTCTCGCAATGGATTTGGCTATAGAGGTCTTTCCTACTCCAGGAGGTCCTACTAAGCACAATATAGGACCTTTCATGTTGTTGGAAAGCTGTCTTATTGCAAGGTATTCGAGCACCCTTTCCTTAACCTTCTTAAGGCCGTAATGGTCCTCGTCAAGCACCTTCCTCGCATTCTTTATATCAAGGTTATCTTCGGTTGAAGTGTTCCATGGCAAATCAAAGATCCAGTCAAGATAGGTTCTTGTCACACCTACCTCAGGTGAACCCTGGGACATCTTCGAAAGCCTATCCAGCTCTTTTTCTACCTTATCTCTTACCTCGTCAGGAATTTCAAGCTTCGAGAGCTTTTCTCTATACAGATCTATATCTTCCCCATGGCCTTCCTTTTCGCCTAGTTCCCGCTGTATGGCCTTAAGCTGCTCTCTCAGGTAGTATTCCTTCTGGGATTTGTCTATCTGCTTTCTTACTCTGGAGTTTATCTTTCTTTCTATTTCGAGTATCTCAAGCTCTCTTGAGAGAATCTCATAGATCTTCTCAATTCTTTCCTTAATATCAAATAGGGATAGGATTTCCTGCTTCTCTTCTATCTTGATTGTAAGGTTGGAAGCCACTACATCTGCAAACCTGGAGGCATCCTCTATATCGGATACAGTAATAAGAGTCTCTGGGGCAACCTTAGGGTTTGCCTTAATATACTCATCAAATACTTCCAGAACGCTTCTTCGTAAAGCTTCCAGCTCTAAGTCCCCATCCTTCTGGACTTCGACATGCTCCAGCACATCCACAAGAAAATAAGCTTCCTCAGGAATTATCTCTTTTATTTCAGCTCTGCTAAGCCCCTCAACAAGCACCCTTATGGTATCTCCAGGAAGCTTCAGAAGCTGCTTAATCTTTGAAATTGTACCAACCTCATAAAAATCATTGGTGTCAGGCAAATCTGTATGTGCATCCTTTTGAGTCACAAGAAATATAAGCTGGTCGCTTATCATAGCTTCTTCCAATGCTCTTATGGATTTTTCCCTGCCTACATCAAAGTGCAAAACCATATATGGAAAAATACTTAGTCCTCTTAGTGGCAATAATGGCAATCTTTTAACATCGTCTTTTCTTTTTGTCATAATATCAACTCCTGTAAGTCTATATGAAAATTTTGAATAAAACACTAATATATGGTCTAACTAATTATAGCTTTACGGAAAATAAATATCAATATGTTTAAAACAGAAGTCAGTCTTTCACCAAATGCTGCTGTTTTATTCCAGCCTATTTTCAAAAGACTGACTTCAGACCAAATCCCTGTTCAAATAAAGTGTTAGCTATTTAGAGTCACTCATAGCGTGTATTGCAGGGGTATTGCTTATACCTGTTGCACTTAGTATTCCTATATCAACAGGCTGTGCAATAAGAGTTTTCACTTCTGTCTGCCTCATGGTGGCAATGTTGACTGCCTCCATGATATTATCAACGGGTATCACTTCAATATCAAAGGTGTTGAATATCTCCTGCCAATTCTCCTTTGGTATCAATACTCTTTTTACCCCGGCATGCATAGCCGCTTCAACCTTGGGTATAATCCCGCCAACTGCTTTTATCTTTCCCCTTATTGAGATTTCCCCTGTCATTGCTACCTTGTTGTCAATATAAGCATTGGTTACGGCAGAATATATGGCAACTGCTATTGTTATACCTGCGGAAGGTCCATCTACAGGTGTCCCCCCGGGGAAATTCAAGTGGATATCATAGTCGCAAGGGTCTATCCCCAAGTACTTCTTTATCACTGTAAGCACATTATCTGTAGATGCCTTGGCCATGCTTTTTCTTTTAATTGTCCTTCCATCTCTGGAGCCTATCTCTTCTTCCTCAACTATTCCTGTAATGACCAGCTTGCCTGTTCCTCTGGGAGCACTTGCAGCCGTTGCCTCAATCTCCATAAGCGTGCCCATATTGGGCCCGTATACTGCAAGCCCGTTGACATAGCCCACTTGGGGTTCATCATTAATCTTTCTCTCAGGTCTCGGACTGTACTGTCCATTGTTCAGTACCCACTCTATGTCACTGACAGTGACCTTGTTCCTGTTCTCATTTATATTCACACCTACTGCTGTTTGTACTATATTCACAGCTTCCCTGCCGTTTGTTGCATATTTCCCAACAAGGTCAGCTACCCCTTCTTCGCTTTCAAACTTGATCTTGTTAAGGGCATTTGTAGTCACCGTTATGATTTCATCCGGAGTCAGAGATCTGAAGTATATCTCAAGACATCTTGAGCGCAATGCAGGAGGTATTGATTCAGGCCCCCTTGTTGTTGCTCCTATCAGCCTGAAATCAGCCGGCAACCCATTCTCGAAAATATCATGAATATGAAAGGGAATGTTGGAGTCCTCTGAGCTGTAGTATGCACTCTCTAAAAACACCTTTCTGTCTTCGAGTATTTTAAGCAGTTTATTCATCTGTATCGGATGCAGCTCTCCAATCTCATCTATGAATAATATCCCTCCATGGGCCTTGGTTACAGCCCCAATCTTAGGCTGAGGTATTCCAGCTACCCCCATTGCTCCTGCCCCTTGGTATATTGGATCGTGAACTGAGCCTATAAGAGGGTCTGCTATGCCTCTTTCATCAAACCTGACAGTTGTTGCATCAACCTCAATGAATTTTGCATCCTGACGGAAGGGGCAGTTAAATACTTTCTTTGCCTCCTCCAGTATTAGTCTGGCTGCTGCTGTCTTTCCGATTCCTGGGGGACCGTAAATTATTACATGCTGTGGGTTAGGGCTGCATATTGCCGCCCTCAGAGCCTTCACCCCATTCTCTTGACCCACTATCTCGCTAAAACTGGATGGTCGCGTAACCTCAGACAAGGGTTTTGTAAGCTGTATATCCCGCATATGCTGCAGCTTCTCCATTTCCTTCCGGGATTCTTTTTCTATCGCTACCTTATTCCCCTGCTGGCCCCTTAGCAGGTTCAGAAAATATAATCCAATTACAACCGCAAAAAACAACTGGATAACTAAGAACAATTGTGTCATCGTGTCTTCCTTCCTCTCTTAACTGTATTCATTGCATATAGGTTGCATTAAAGCTGCTTCAAAGGATTGTTAATCAACCTATGAAATCAAGGAATATGATTTTGCAATATTGGCGCTTTATGTAAAATATTTATTGCAAAACATATTGAACTGAGCATCAATCTTAATAATAAAGTTATATGTGTGAAAAGTGGTGCTTTGAAGATATGTATATTGAACGCGCGGTAGTATGTTATAGGGCAAAGTGCGAATTCAATAACAATCAATGTAACATTTTGCGGAATTTGAATACTTTTGAAATGTTTTCCGCAAAATGTATTGCTCTCTAAAATATGCAGTATCAATAATATTATCTTCCCATGGCTTTTTTTTATCCTGTACTTCTAAAATTTTGATAAACAAGTGCAAGGGCTTTTTAATTTGAATAATGTTAAATAGTTCTATATAATCTAATATGAATAATACTTTTAATAAGAGGTGTAAATATGCCAATAATAAAAATCCATGTTTCCTCGATGATGCTTCCTTTCCAGAAGCCTATATTAGTGAAGGAAGTAAGAAAGTCGATGGTGGAACTTCTGAATATTGATGAAAATAATGGACAGGTTATCCTTTACGAGGCTCTTCCACAGCTTAGAAGTGCTCATGAAAGCAGGAGCAGCAGCTTTGTATATGTGGAAATAACAATTTCCACAGGTTTGAGCCATGAAACCAAAAAAACACTGCTGCAGAGGATTTGCAGTCTGGTTTCCAAGCTTGCAGAAGTCGATAAGAAGGATATCAACTGCTGTATTATTGAAGTCCTAAATGAAAATTGGTACGAGGGTGCTCCACACAGCTAAGAGCGAATGAAAATTATACAGATTTTACACATTTGAAACACAGAAATGCCAAAGTTCTTGGGTATTATTTAATTGTAGCCAAACAAAAGCGTCGGTTACAATTAAATAATAAGGAGTGTAAGAAAATGAAAAAAATGTTAGTTTTAACTATGGTATTGGCGTTTATGTGTGCCCTCTCAATAGGGGTATTTGCTGAGGAGCCTGCTGAGGATGCAGTAAACCAAGAGTTGAAGGCCGAGCTTAAAGTGATGAGAGAAGAGCTGGAGGGGCTGAGAACAGAACATAAGGACCTTCACCTGCAGGTAGTTGAAAAAAGAACTGATATCAAAGAAACCATAAAAGCCATTAAAGAATCAGGCTCATTAGAAGCTCTCGAAGCAATAGTGCCTTTCAGAGAAGAACTGAAGTCCATAAAAGAAGAGCTTAAGATAATGAAGGAAGCCAAAAAAGAATTGTGGGCGGAAATAAAGGAAGCAAAGGCGTCAAAGGATTTTGAAACTGTAAAGGAAAAGCTAGCGCAGGTAATTGAGTACAAGAAGCAGATAGTAGATAAGGTTGACGATAAAATCGCGCTTTTGGATAGTATTATAGATGCTTTGGAATAGAATATAAAATAAAAGAACCGGTTCGGGTATTACCCGAGCCGGTTTTATTGTTATTACGATGCTGTACCTCTTTTTGCCTTTTGGCCTTTTCTGGACTGCTTCTTTACAGCCTTCTTTGCCCCTGGTTCAAGGTACAATAGATTTGGTTCCTTATGCTCCAATATTGATTCTTTTGTAACTATGCACTTATCTATATCATCCCTGGAAGGGATTTCGTACATAACATTCAGCATAGTCTCTTCAAATATTGCCCTTAACCCTCTTGCTCCGGTTTTTCTGTCTAAAGCCTTCTGTGCAATCTCCTGTATGGCGTCCGGTTCAAACTCCAGATCCACATTATCAAGCTCAAATAGCTTCTGATACTGTTTAACAAGAGCATTCTTAGGCTCTGTAAGTATCTGCACCAATGCATTTTTATCCAGAGGATTAAGAGTAACTATAATCGGGAGCCTCCCTACGAATTCCGGTATCAAACCGAACTTCAGAAGGTCCTCAGGCATTATCTTGGATAAAACCCGTCCTATATCCTGCTGTTCCTTAGACTGTATATCAGCAATAAAGCCCATGGACTTTTTGCCGGTTCTGTTCATAATTATCTTTTCCAGACCGTCAAAGGCTCCACCACAGATAAACAATATATTGGTAGTATCAATCTGTATAAACTCCTGATGAGGATGCTTTCTTCCACCTTGAGGCGGCACACTTGCTACCGTACCCTCAAGAATCTTAAGAAGGGCTTGCTGCACTCCCTCACCTGAAACATCTCTAGTGATTGAAGGATTTTCAGACTTCCTTGCTATTTTGTCTACTTCATCAATGTAGACTATACCCTTCTGCGCTTTTTCAATGTCATAATCCGCACTCTGAATCAACTTCAGAAGTATGTTTTCTACATCTTCTCCCACATAACCAGCTTCAGTCAGGGAAGTCGCATCTGCGATTGCAAAAGGAACATTGAGCATCTTAGCTAAGGTCTGTGCCAGAAGCGTCTTACCTGAACCTGTCGGACCTATAAGCGCTATATTGCTCTTCTGTAATTCTACATCATCTATCTTGTAGTCAGAATTTATTCTTTTATAATGGTTGTATACAGCAACTGCCAAAGCTTTTTTGGCTCCCTCCTGACCTATTACATACTGGTCAAGAAATTCCCTGATTTGTGCAGGTTTAGGAACATCCTGCAGCTCTGTATCCAATTCCTCGTCAAATTCCTCGTCAATGATTTCTTGGCAAAGCTCGATACATTCATCACAAATATATACACCTGGGCCTGCTATTAACCTTCTGACCTGTTCTTGGTTCTTACCACAAAATGAACATTTCAGTTGTTTCTTATCATCAAATTTAGCCATATTTTCACCTCACTTTACCCTCTCTTAACAAGGATCTCATCAACAAGTCCGTACCCTTTTGCCTCCTGTGCTGACATGAAATAATCTCTTTCAACATCTCTTTCGATTTTTTCAATCGGCTGACCTGTCTTCTCGCTAAGTATTTCATTCAGTGTCTTTCTTGATTTTATAAGCCTTTCAGCATAGATACCTACGTCTGTTGCCTTTCCCTGGGCTCCTCCGGAAGGCTGATGGATCATAACCTCGCTGTTTGGAAGGCAAAACCTTTTTCCCTTTGCTCCTGCAGCCAGTAAGAATGCACCCATGCTGGCCGCCATACCTACACAGATTGTGGATACCTCAGGTTTTATATACTGCATTGTGTCGTAAATTGCCATACCCGCTGTTATTGATCCACCGGGACTGTTGATATAAAAGCTGATATCCTTATCTGGGTCATCAGCCTCCAAAAACAAAAGCTGTGCTACTATCAAACTTGCTGTTACATCATTTACTTCGTCACCCAGGAAAATTATCCTGTCCTTCAGAAGCCTTGAAAAAATGTCATAGGAGCGCTCTCCTCTATTGGTCTGTTCTACAACTATCGGTACCAGACTCATAAGCATCCTCCTCCTCTACGAAAGATATTATTTTGCAATACTATTTTCTATAAGGAAATCAATAGTCTTCTGGACTATTATTCCATCCTTTATATATGTTACTTCGTCTTCTTTTAAGGTTTTCTTGAAGTTTTCAATATCCTGCTTGTAGTGCTTTGCTGTCTTTTCAATTTCTGCATTCATATCTTCATCTGAAGCTGCTACGCCTTCGATTTCAGCTATTTTTTCAAGCACCAGCTGGCTTTTTACTCTGGCCTGAGCTCCGCTTCTGTATGACTCTTTGAGTGTAGCCATATCTGTGTTCATGTATTTAAGATACGCTTCAAGGTTCAAGCCCTGATGCCTGAGCTGGTAATCAAAATCTCTAAGCATTATGTTTACTTGCGCATCAACCATTACCTCTGGAATATCAACAGTAGCATTCTCCACCGCTAACCTGATGACTTCATCTTCATATTCCTGCTTCTCCAGCCTCTTGGCCTCTTCTTCTCTTTTATTTCTGATATCTGCTTTCAAAGCTTCCAGAGTATCAAACTCGCTTACATCCTTAGCAAATTCATCATCAAGGTTAACTAACTGCTTTTCCTTGATTTCTTTCACTGTAACCTTAAATACAGCAGGTTTTCCTGCTAACTCTTCACTTCTATATTCTGCTGGGAATTGTACATTGACATCAACTTCTTTGCCAATCTCTGCACCAACAAGCTGCTCTTCAAAGCCTGGTATGAATTGTCCTGAGCCTATCTCAAGATTGTGGTTCTCTGAAGTGCCTCCCTCGAATTGGACATCATCAACAAAACCTTTAAAATCAATTACAGTAATGTCTCCGATTTTTACTGGTCTATCAGTAACTTCTACCAATCTGGCATTTTTCTCTCTCATCTTGTCGATTTCTTTATTTACATCCTCATCAGTTACATTATACTCTTTTTTTTCTGCTTCTATTCCTTTATACTGACCCAATACAACTTCAGGCTTTATTGTAACAGTAGCTTTGAAAACCAAACCTTTGCCGCTTTCAATATCAACTATGTCAATGTCAGGTCTGTCAACTGTATCCAGATTGTGCTCTTTGACTGCCTCTTCATATGCATCCGGGCAGACAATATTTATAGCATCTTCATAAAAAACAGCTTCGCCATAATGTCTCTCGATCATTTTTCTCGGCGCTTTCCCTTTTCTAAATCCTGCAATATTGAACTTCTTTACATTCTTGAGGTATGATTTCATAATCCCTTCCTCAAGCTTCTCCGGCGAGACAGATATCTCCAATGTTGCAATATTGTTTTCAATTTTTTCTAATTTTGAATTCATGTGTTTCCTCCTTAAATATGTAAGCTCTTCTTTTGCTTAATAAATTTTATCTAAATTCAAGCATCAATCCTTGCAGAATCAATGTGATTAGAAAGCTAAATTGCTTCAATCCTTTATATTATAACATACCTAAAACCTTAATCAAGATTTTTTCATACATTCATAGGCTACCTCACTGCCTGCTCAAGAATACATAAGCTTCTGGCATAAGTATCGACAAAAGCCTCTGCACCTATTGGAATCGTTATATTGGGCTTGCAGTGTCCAATCTTATAGCCTTTCAGCACAGGTTTTCCTATATCCCTAAACATATCCTCAAAAACCTCTTCCAGACTCAGGCTCCTTTCCGGCTCTTTTGGCTCCGAGTCTCCCCAGTCACCCAGCACTACTCCTGCTGCAGCTTTGAGCTTTCCGGCCAGTCTAAGCTGGTTCAGCATCCTATCAATGCTGTACGGCTCCTCATTCACATCCTCCAACAGCAATATTCTGCCCTTAGTATCAATTTCATAAGGGGTTCCCAAGGAAGCTGCAACTATGGAAAGATTACCGCCAACCAATGCCCCCCTTGCTCTACCCTCAGCAACAACTTGAGGCAATTCCGGATTAGGCACTTCTCCTATTGGATCTACACCTTCCAGTGCTTTTTTCATAGCTGCTTTTGTACTTTTACCCAGTCCTCCTGCAAAGTCTCCTCCCATGGGGCCATGGAAGGTTATAAGTCCGCATTCCTGATGAATTGCATTAAGCAAAGCCGTAATATCGCTATAGCCCATGAATATCTTTGGATTCTCCTTGATAAGCTTGAAATCCACAAGATCCAATATGCGCTGTGAACCGTAGCCGCCCCTTAGGCAAAACACTGCATTTACTTCATCATCTGCAAACATCCTGTTGATGTCATCAGCCCTTAACTCATCTCCGCCTGCCAGGTAACCTCTGTTCCTGTATACCGACTCGCCTGTCTTGACTCTATAGCCCATGGCAGTCAGGCTTTTTACTGCTTTTTCTACTTTCATGCAATCGGACGGGCTGGCAGGAGCCACCATTCCTATAGTATCACCGGCTTCCAGTCTTTTTGCCCTCACTTCAACACCCCCGTTTAAACCTAGGAAGTATATTTACTTATTAATATCTGTGAATCCTTATCTTTTTTTAAGATAAAGCGTTACTTCATCCCTATTATGAAAAAGCTGCTTTACCTCCAAAACCTCAAACACTTCATTATATATTGCGAGTACTTCCTTAATTGTTTTTCTTACTTTGTCTCCCATAAGCTTCAAGGTTACCACAGCAGTCCCGCCGGTCTTTAAGTATTCTGACGCCTTATTTATCGTCCTTGCGGTGTTTTTAGCATTCCAGCTTACATCCGAGGTCAGCAGGTCAAAGCTGTCTTTTTCCAGCTCCAGCTCTGCGGCATTTGCTTTTATGAATGTGAAACCGGGATATTTGTTCAGTCTGTCGTCCATATCACCTGTATCCACAGCTGTAACCTGAAGATTATTCTCCAGCAGCACAGATGACCATCCCCCGGGTGCGGCTCCAAGGTCAAGAGCAGAACGGAAGCCTCCCATGTCAATATTGAATACCTCTATAGCTTCCATTAGCTTATATTTGGCTCTTGAAATGTCATTCTCACCCTTTTTATAATGCATCATACCCCCGGACCAGCCCGAGATGTTATCCTCAGGGGTACCAAGCCCCATATAGCATTTTTCAACACAAAGCAGTATCGAAATAATCTTCTCCGGCTCTTTAATCTCGGGAACAGCTCCCATACTTTCTTCAAGCACAACATCAACTGCGCTTTTGACATCCACAGGGTTATAATAGTACTCTCCACAGCCTTTCCTGACTTGAACAGCTATCCTCTGACCCGACGCTATGCTGCTTTGGTATTGTTTGACCGCTTCAGCAAACTTTTCGGGCCCCGCTCCTTCTATTTCAATAATGTAATCAACCGCATTCATATGCCTTATGAATACCGGTTTCTTAGCCTTTACTCTTTGCATAAACTCAAGCTTCTCCAGCTTTGTTTCTATTATTGTGATTCCATTGTCCAGAAGATTCACAGCTCTTACACTCCCATCCAGCTCCTGAAGCTCGTTTAGTCCCTGGCTAAGATATTGTGGTGCTGCAGTAATTACAAATATGCTGTTTTCCATTTTATTTCCCTTTCTATCCGCGTTCTCTTTCAAAACCAATAAATCTTGTACCCCGATGAGAGAGTATTCCTGCATCCCCTTCCACATGCAAGCCGAAAAATGAGCTGCCTGCTGGGAACTCTAATCTGTCACCCTTCTCCGTTTCAAAGGTTGCATAATAACTGGTATGAGCCCTCATATTCCCATGTCCGCCCCAAGTATGTATGCGTTTTGCCACGAGCCTTGCAGGTATATGCTCCTCCGGAATGCTGCTGTTTCTCAGATACTGTCCTATTCCTTTAACTAATGATGTAACGAATACCATTATCACAATCGAAAAGACTATGAATACAAAAAACGGTACAGCTGAGTACATAAATGAATCGAATGGATTTCCAAAACCCATAAATACCACCTCCCAAGCTTCTATATTAATACGCATATTATATTTTAATTCAAGGACTTGAAATACGTGTATGCCCATAATATTATTATTTCTAGCTTTATAAAATTTAGCCAAATATACCAAAATAATTCCAAGCCATAAATATAATAGCAGATATACTATGGTTTAGCTATATTATACCAAAAAATAACGTTCCGCATTACTGCGGAACGCTATTTTAATATCAAACGCTTATTACTGTCTCTCGGGAGTTAAGCCTCTTATGAGCGAGTTAAGCTCAGTTCCGAAACTATTCATTTGCCCGCCGTTCCTTGCTCCATCTCTTACTTTTCTCAGTCTTTCAAAGAAATTTGCATCTGTGCTTACATATACTGTTTGTATCTGAGGATTGGTTGATTTTACCCTCTGGGCACATGATCTTTTTACTGCATCAAGACCAGTTGCGTTGCCATATGAAATGTTTCTGCCAGTAAGGTCTCCATCAGTATCTATACCTACATAAGCTGTGTTTCCGTTTACCACAACTGTTGCATTGTCAACACCCGTCATTTGTTCGAGGGCTCTTGCTATCCCATCGGCCTGAGTTGTTCCCTGGTTTGTTCCCTGAGTCGTTCCTTGGTTTGTTCCTACGGTGTTATTTAATCCATAGTTTGGAGAATTATTGCTTCCTCCAGCATTCCTGTAGTCGTTTCCATATCCGCCATACATTCCTTGATTATAACCGCCGTAACCGCCATAACCACCATAATATACCGGATCACCTATTCCAGTTGCTCCGCCGCCAAGGTTACCTTTTGCTCCATCACCATAACCATAACCTCCGGTACTTCCTAGTCCGCCGTAGTTACCAGTAGTTCCTGTTCCACCATAATTAGTTCCGGCTCCGGTTGCTCCATAACCACCATAGCCGGGATTGTTTCCTGCACCGGCATTGTTCCCTGCGCCAAAACCTAAGTCGTAGGGATCATTCGAGCTTGGTCCCATTCCTGTATATGTGCCCGTGTTTCTTCCTGTATTATTTCCTGTGTTTGTTCTTGCGCCTGTGCCCGCGCCCATGCCTTTATTATTATCGTAAAGGCCCGTAGTATCCTGACGCGGCTGTACTGGGTTTTGCAAAGGCCTTCTAACCGCACATGCGGTAAACATCAATGCAAAAACCAATACTAAAGCTAATATGACAATTGTTTTTCTTCTCATAGGTTGTTTGTCCTCCATATCTTTTATTTTTGGTTTTGCATTAATATTTTTAGCTAAACTTATAATAATATTAAAATTTCTTTTTACTTTTATTCCAATAAAAAAGGCTTCCATTAAAGCATCTTCAAATAATGGAAGCCTTTTTTGAAACTCATTCAGGTCAAGTGATACACTAAG
>FWWL01003601.1_pt1 | contig 27881 bp, 12 predicted proteins | sample 2228331 | NCBI WGS metagenome assembly FWWL01 (sample SAMEA103939775, study PRJEB20133) | metagenome
AAAGAGGAAGCACCTGAAACGGCACCGGCCAGCGCCTCGGCCAGCCAGCCGTTAACGGCGGTTGCGGACTGGTTGAGCAAAGCGGCCACAGCAGCCGCGCGGTTCAGTGCGGCGGTAACAGAAGATGCTCCGGAAACAGCCTGAGGCAGCAACGATTCGGCAAGCGTACCGGATACCGATGACGCACCGGATACAGAGGCACCTATCGTGAAGCTGACAGACAGCGCAGCCGATACCTCTGACCTGGCCTGGTCTACCTGGGACGCTACGAGTTCCGCCAACCAGCCGGTAACAGCGGTTCTGGCGTCTGTGAGCGACGAGTACAGGGAGCGAACAACGGATAGCTGAACGCTCAGGGCGGTTCTGGAGTCCGCGACAGCCGTCTGCAGTGCCTTGTGCAGCGCGGCAAAGACCACGCCTTTTGCCTGGTCGATAAGCCCCTGCAACGCAAGGTTCAGGTTCAGGCTCGCTCCGACGCTGCTTGCCGCCGGGACGGTAACGGACAGCGATTTGGCGACGGTGGCGCTGAGTCCTGTATCGGAACCGTCTACCAGGGCGGATACCGCGCGAACGACGCTCAGCGAGGCACTGACATCAACCGTTGCCGATTGCGTTACGGCTGCATCCAGCTGCTTACCAAGCGCTGCCGACACGTCACCTGTGGCGCTGGACAGCAAAGAGAAAAGGGCCCTGGCGGCGTTAAGAGAGCCGCTGACATCAGATGTCTTTGGGCTCAGCGTGACAAACAGCGCCTTGCTGATAGAGCCGGAGACGGTGCTTCTGGAATCGGTAAGGCTGGCCAGGACGCTGCGGTTAACACTGAGAGAGCCGGAGACGTTCTGAGTTCTGGGACCGGTCACCGCGGAGGATAGCGCTTCCGCCAGCCATGCGTTCACGCTGCTTTTTGCCGAATCCACCAGGCTCTGGGCAGGGAGGATACGGTTCAATACCGCCTGGACGTTGTAGCTCTTGCCCAGAATGGCGTCGCCGGTAAGCTCCTTATAAGAGGGCGCGCCTCCCGTATTGACCTCGATCCTCTCGAGCAGTGTGCTGGTGGTTCCCCAGGTGACACGGAACTGCCAGTACCTGTAGTTTTGAGAGGGCAACGGCGGCGGCTGCCATACGGGCGTGGTATCCGTCTTGTTGAACGCGGTGTTCGAAGCCCGCCATGCGGTAAGGGTAAGTCCCGACGGCAAAACGTCCACGCTGGAGACGCTTTGCGCCGTGCCAAAATCGATGACCGGGGTGCTGACCGTAACCGAAGCAGGGGCGCCGGAGTTGGTCCTGACACCGGTGATCTTCACGTAGACCCAGCGCGAGTCGGTGCCGGGGCCACCGAGGTTGATGTTAAAGCCCCTGAAACGGACGCCCACCTGCCCGCTACCGATGTTCTGCGAGAGGTTCGTCCACGACGTCCAGCCGGTATCGCTCGCCCAGACGCGATAGCTCCAGGTGCTGCCCGACCGCCGAATGGCACCTTTGAACGTGACAGGCGTGGTTTTGGCGGGTAGGCCAACTCTGTACGCGGACGAGCCGTTCATGATGACCTCGAGCAGGCCCGCCCGATACGGAGACGGGTTAATGCCAAACCCCAGCCTCAGGGCGTTGTTGCCGATGTAGAGCTCGATACCGACGCCGTCAAAGTAAGCGGCGTTCTGCGTGCCGCCCCAGCTCTGCACGTCGGCGTCGAACTCTATCTCAAAGTCGCCGTCATAGCAGGTGTAGCCAAGCTCGATGATGTCCGATGTGCTGGGGCTGGTCGCATTCCAATACATCAACCAGCCGCTGGAGGTATCGGGGTTACCCTGCGTGATTGACCACCGATTGGGTTCGGCCTCGTCGGCAACGCCGCTATCTGCCGGGGTGTTCGGCTCGGGCAGCGGCGGGCAGTTCGTGTCCGGCACACGAATGCGAACATAGTCGTCCGTCGCCGTACGATCCAGCACGACGCCACCGGAGGTAACGACGGAGCCCTCGGTGCTGTCGCCGAACAGCAGTCCCTCACCGGACAGAATGCGACCGAACCTTGTCTGATCGGTTGCCAACTCAGCTCATCTCCTCACCAAGCTCCAAACCCGGTAACGAGACCCTGCGATACGAGAAATTGCATGCGGGTACCGCCGAATATTGCGGATACGGTAACGGTTTGTGTTGGGAGCGCACGAGCCCGTTGCGGAACCACAGCATGGAACCGTTTATACCCACATAATCGGGCAGCCACTGCACGTCGACCTCACCAAGCTCGGACATCATCCCGAACGCGGGATGGGCGACGTGCCGGGCAAGACATATCCTCAGCGCCTTGCAGAGGCTGTACCGCCGCCTGCGGATACCCAGTAGCAGCAACATCTCGTCCACAGGGGTCCAGAGCATCATCCTGCTGGCATTAACCCACGTTTGTCCGATCTGAACCTTAACCACCGGCTGAACCGCAGGCTCGTACAGACACTCCACAGTAGTGGCAACAAACAACAAAAAGAGCCCGCCAGGCTGTACAAAATGGGGAGTCCACGTCCCGCCTGGTACCCGCCAGAAGCAACGACTCCACACCGCATGGTCAGAGATAGACAGCAGGGATCCCTGCTCACGCATCACGTCCCAGGGGAACGCGTAGCCCTGTGCAGGCGCACAATCGCCAGCAACCGTCTTCAACTCTACGTTAAAAAGCAGCGCCAGATTGGAATCGACAAGCGCAAAAGCGTTGGGCTCCCGAAGCATCAGCACAGGGTCGATAACGGCAACGTCCTGCACGTTGCCGTCAACATCCACCCTGATGGCACCTCCAGCAAGACCGTCAGCGCGCACCACGTAGGCGTGGTCAGGCAGCAGAAAAGGCAGCGCCAGTGCCGTTGCCCAATCCATCGGATAGGGCACCGTCAGCGCATGCAGCGCACGACGCGTGGCGTCACCGATCCAGCGCGGCAATATGGGAATCAGGTGCTCGGTAAACAAGGTCGGTTGGACGGAACACTACAGGGGCTCTATGTCCACCCTGCGACTGCGTGGCGATTGGAACACGGTAAAACCGGTCGACCTCGCCACCCGCACGCCGTCCACATACACCTCCACCGCAGCATCGATCACGTCGGACGATATGTCCATCACGCGGTTGAGTATCTCGTTGACTATCAGCTCCGTGCCCGGCTGAAGGGAATCGATGTAGGCACGTATCACGGCGTTAGCAGAGGCTGCCACAGCCTCGTCCCAGCCAGACTGCAACCGTAACTTCACCACAACATCAACCGGCACCGGGTCCGGGATATAAAGGCGCCAATCGATGCCAGGCACCACCTCTTCCGCCAGCACGCGCTCTATATCCGCCATCAGGTCCGGCTCGATGGGTAAGGTGACCGGCGTTACCACCACATCCAGTGTGCCGGCCCCCCTGTGCAGGGGCAGCAGTCGAACGGATGCCACGCCATCTATCTCCTCCAGCGCAGCGGTGATGGCAGCTGCAGAGCCAAAATAGCGGCGACCAAAAGCCTGAAGGATCCGCGCCCTGTAATCGTCGTCACTCTCCTCATCGGAGGCGTTGGCCAGAGGAGCGACGTTGGTTACCAGTGCCTGGGAAGGGCCGTTATGGGCATCTATCTCTCCAACGCCCGCATTGTAGAACGAACCGTAGCCCTCAGCAATAACATGAACATACGCCTCACCCCCGGCAGGCACGGTGATGTTCTCCACGGTGGTGTAGCGCCTGCCGGGGAACCTCGAGCTCCAGACCAGCGTACCTGCAGGCACGGTCACCGGACTGGTCGATGTGTTGGTGAACTTAACGGGCTGCGCAGCGCCGAACGTGCTTGCCCGCCTGGCCGGGCGACGCAGTACACCGAACATCTGTCCTATACGGTCGAGCGCCAGCCCTTCTGCAGTGCTTATGCTGTGGTCACGCTCCAGCTGTTCGAGGACGTCATAGACCTCGTTCAGCACAGAGGCCATCACCCTGGCAAACAGGCCTGCCACCGAAGACTCATGAAACTGCGTAATACCGGCAGAAGACTGAAGTGCCAGTTTAATCCTCTCGAAGAGCTCATCCTGTGTCGGTCGGACAATCAAATCCTGCACCTCCAGTTCTCATCCAAAAGCGGGTCGACAGCACCGGTCGTAACGGAGCCCACTACCGCACACGCAAGGCGCTTTGCGAGGATGTGAGGGCTCATAGTACACGAACGGCGCCACATCGCCGCGCTGAATACCCTCAAACGCGCGCTCATAATCCGTCACGCGACAGCGGATGTCGTGATGCTCCCGACACCACAGGCTAGCCTTAGCGGCCAGTTCGTTCAATCGGTCGGGCTCCTCCACAAGAGCACCAAGAACCTTCTTCCAGTCGTCAAGAGAGCTCGCGTGTGGCAACCATTGCTCCCGTTTGGCCAGCAAAGCGTACTCACCTGAAAAGGAGACCACCGGCACCAGCCCCGCGGCAGCGTACTCTAACGGCTTGAGCGTGGAGTTATGAGAGATGATGCCGTTGGCCACAAAGAACCCACCACGAACCTGGATATCCACGCTTTCCTGCAACCATCGATGCCTGACCTGCAGCACACGCACGTATTGAGGCCTGCCTTCAGATTGCCAGAACACAATGCAGTTCGCTCGTCTGGAGTGGGTATCCTGAACCACAACGTACCCGACTGCCCTCAGGATGTCAAGCAGCACCTGACGAAGCAACCCGGCAGGCACCGACAGGGCGTAGCGCTTACCACGTCGTAAGCGGGCGCGCTGCTTGAGAAGCTCCACGATACGGTGCGCTACCTCCTCGGTGAGCCTGCCCATCACCTGCTGAGCGCACTTCTCCATCCTGTCGTGGTCCCGAACGGACGACATGACAGCCGATACCCAGCTGCGGCACTCATCGTCACTCATGGGGTTCTGGCTCTCCAGACGAACGCTACCTGTGGCAATCAGGTCGTTCGGCCTGAGCTGAGACGCCAGGAGATACCCGGACTGGGTCAGTACGCGGTGTGTCGACGTCATGATCAGCAGGCTCCCGCTCTCCAGCAGCACCTCCACCCCGAGGTCGCCGGACTCCCGGCTGACAGCGTCTACCTTCACGAACTGCTCGCCGTTCCATACCCAGTCTCCTTCTTTGATCGTGCCTATCTTCGCCTGGCCTCGAGGAGTGTACACAATGGTGTCCGGATGGAAACAGCGCGCCCTGCTGAACGGGTCGTTGCTGAGCGGTGCAATGCCGATATGCGCACGACAAAGCATGTGAGGGTAGCTATCAAACGTCACCACAGGATAAAAAAGCATCCTGGCAGGATCGGCACAACGCATGGCACGAAGGATATCGCCCGCAAATGCAGGATGCGCGTGTACGGCAATATCCACCTGCGGATAGCCATCCAGTAACCAGTCAAAAACAGCAGCGATCTGTTCTATTTCCAGATGGTGCTGACTGCCACCGCTCCACAGCACGGTCAACCGTGATGGCTGCGCTCGCACGGACCAATCACGATAGGCAAAATCGATACCGTTGGGCACAACATAGATGTGTGGATTGTATCGATAATAATATCGATAGAGCTCGTTACTGGAAACGATAAGACCAGCAGCGTTCCTGACTACCCTGGTCAATATCTTCAAGTTATCGCTGCCCTCCCGCCAGCGCCTGAGCTGAGGCACCTGCGGAGGCACCATGTGCACCAGGTCGTCAAGGTCAACAATGACGGGCTTTTTACCCGCAAGAGAGACCGCTACCCGCTCCGCCAGCGGCATCATCGGTCGATGCATCAGCACGATATCGGCCCAATCCAGCTTCGCAGAGAATTCGATCGGGTCCAGCGTAGCATGGACATCCCAACCGGCCTCAGATAACGCCCGCATCGGTATGAACACCCTGTATCGACCGCTGGCAGTATCGTCGGCAGCGAGCGCTAGAACTCTACCCTTTGCCAACCGGAAAGACCTCCTGTGATCAGTGAGAGTTCAAACTGGAACGCCGTCCTGTACTCCTGCATCTGCAGTGCTATCGGCGGCATCTGCACCGTAATCAGCACATAGAGCGTATCCGGAGATATCGGCGCAACCTCTACATCCACCTCGTCAAACATCAGGAAGCCGTCATGCGTGAGCGCTCTCAGTATCTCCGCCCTGATGACCTCGCCGGTCTCCGCCGTGTTTGGCGCACCGGCATACTCCGACAGCGCGCTTCCACACTCCGGCACCAGCGGCCAGGACCCAAGCTGCGTCAGTAACCGGAACCGGATCGCCTGCTCTATAGCATCCATGTCGGTGCAGAGCGCAAAATCGCCTCCAACAACAGCCACATCACCGTCAGGGCCCAGCTGGATGTCAACCACATCGCTCTCCACCTGCTTGACCTTGAGGTCCCTCATTGGATACCAACCCTCTGCATAACAGATTCCAGCCGCGCGATCGCACGCTCCACCAGCCGCTGTCTCTGCCGGAACTCGCGTACCGGCTCGATAAGATCGCTGAGCGGCACCGCCTCGAGCGCACCGAGTTCGGTGCTGTAAAGTGTCCTGTGGGGAGACCTGCTGCCGGAATACTCGCCACGAGCACGCTGCACTTCTACCTGAGTGCCCGGCAGTATCAGCACCGACGCATCTTTCAAGAACCGACATACCCACGCGCCTGACCAGATCTCTTTGTCCGGCTCGTAACCGTTGAACACCAGCCTGCCGTTCACCATGTGGGTACCAACGTTCATCAGCGCATCGGAGACGTTCAGCACCATAGCCGGCGCTACACCCAGAAAACCCTCTTCGGAGATACTGAGCAGGCTCTTCGCCGAGCTGATATCCACCGCACCGTCCTCACGCAGGAAAATACCGTGCTTTGTTAACGGATGACCCAGCACGATGTCCTCGTTCACCGCAACGTCATGAGGACGGTTTTCTAGCCGCATCAGTTTGCCGATCAGATCGTTCAGGGCGTCCCCCAGCATTAAAGTCAGCCTCCCTGCGATTGCCTGGCTTCACTCACCTCTCCGGGCACGGACGAGGTGGTACGGTGCCTGTTCTGAGCGTTACGTATCGCGATCTCCTGCGACAGGATATTGGTAATGCGAGGATAGTTCCACGCAGTATCATCAAAGGTAACCAGCACCCTGTCGCCCTTACGCAAAGGCTTATTGGCTATACCCATAGCCTGCGGCACATACTGTGCCTTGAACCGAATGAAGCCGCCGTAACCGGCGCCCATAACGATAAGGTCCACTTCATAAAGATCCGTGTTATTGATGCTTTGCGGTTCATCGACCACCTCAGCGGTCACGGTGAACGGCGCGTTCTCAATCGAACGCTGCATATCGTGCCGCAATCTCTGTCCTAACATCAGGCGACCTCCACCTTAAAATTGGCTGCAGTTACAGGTTTTGCACGTCGAAGTGCCAGGGCTCATCAGGCTCGCCTTTGCCTGGCCGTCCTAACCAGCGTATACGCTTACCCATCGGTCTGAGCAACGCGTTCAGGTTGTCCACCACCTGCCCTATCGTCTTCATCATATCCGCGGGCGGTCTGGATGTGTAACGCCCATCGGCTAACCTGTAGGAGACATCTACTGCAACGCCGCGCACGTGTGGCGCCTTCGGGGTGGGTCTGGCGGCACGGCCGGGTCCATACCTGGCAAACAGCTCCGCCTGTCTCTGCAGGCTTCGGCGTCCGCTCACTATGGCTACGTTCACGCCTTTGCTTCTCAGCTCGTTGATCAGCATCGTTATCACCACACGTGCGTCTGGGTCAAGGTCATCAAGCAGAGCGTCGCCCTTAGCCGGTGGGTCACCCTGTGAGTAGGTGGCAACATTGCGGCGGAACTGGGTACCGTCGCCTCCCACCAGCGACGGGGTCGTTCCCTCAATAATCTCGGACATCTTCCCGTAAACGCCAAGCGTACCAAGCATACTGTGCCTGGTGGCCTCTGCGATCTGCTCCATCTGCTGCAGTGCCTTATCTGAACGATAGGCAGGAACGTCTCTGGTAACCATCACTGGGAACAGCAACCTGGAGGCACCGAGCAGCGTTCTCAACCACTTCGGCGAATCACGAAGCGCCTGCAAATGCTCCAGAGTGGAGTTATCAAAGCGGAGCCAGTCCAGGAACGCCTGTGCCGGTGAAGGTGCGTCGCCCTCCACCGAGCCAAAATGACCGCGGATACCCGCCGTCAGCGGCAGCCCGTTCACCCTCACAGGATAGAGTCTGCAGGGAAAGTACCCTGCCAGGTGACGGTTCACCATCTCCAGAACGGTGCCTGCACCGAGCAACAGCAGGTTTGGCTTGGTGGATAGAGCCCTCATGGCGCCAACAAAGGTCTGAATCCCGAATAGAGGACGAGCGGCACCCAGTCCTAACAGCGTGTTTGCCAGACCTGCCAGGCTCGACGCAATGGCCGAAGACTTGAGGGAGGCAATAGACCGCAACAGCGCTTTGGAGCCGGTAAGCAGATCGATCATGAACTGCCGCATACTCTGCCGCGTCCAGGCGCCGTTAAACGACAGCTTGATGAAGTCCCGCGCCGTGAAGTAACCGGCACGCGCGATCTGAGAGGCAAACTGCAGCAGTTCCTGCCAGCTGACCTTTGTGAAACCGGATATGCGAGTACCTATGACGGCTCCCAGTTTCTGCACTATCGGCGCGGCGACAGGCATTCTGGATGCCCATCTACCAAAGGCCATGTACAGCATCCAGCCAAGCAGTGTCCAGTACAACCGGAGCACCACCGTTATCTCAGGCCAGATACGGTAGTACTGCAGCCCTAAAGTCGCTACCCGTACCATCTTTGCCAGGTTTATCGTATCTGCATCGGAGTTGCCTATCACCAGCGCTTTGGGCACAATCACGCTCGTATAGCCGTGCTGTGTGCTGAAATGGTGCTCCACCTCGCGTACACCCACCACGCCGGACATGGCACGCAGCTCGTCATGGATAAATATCCAGTCGTGCGGTTTGATCTCAGCAGCACCAAGCAGCACCAGCTGACCGTCGTACATGAGCTCAATACCTTCGCGCACCAGGTTCGCCGCCACGTTGTTGACCGCGCGGATGGGCATGGCTATCCCCAACCGCTGCCCGATAAGCTGCCTGATACCGGCGATCCTGGCCAGCACGGACAGCCAGTTGCTCTCCGCGCCCAGGCTCAACTGGCTCATCAGTGTGGTGCTCAGCGCCGAGTGGAAATCCAGCTTCTTGCGCTCCTCAGGCACGATGGCTGGGTCAAACACGAACTTGTTGCCAGGTACACCCTGAGCGTCATAAGCCTGTGCCTCGTTCCACATCCGTTCACTGGTGGCTATCAGCTCGTTAGCAATAAGGTTCCACTCGGAAACGGCCATGTGGTACTGACGGTACTGACGGAACCGCATCAGCCGCCAGTAGCGATCCCCAGAAGCGTAGGAACGCAGGTCATGGATGCCGAGCGCTTTCATTTGCTCGGCACTGAGATAGGCATAGTGGAAGGCCTGGTGACCACGACCCATGAAAAGGGTACTGCGAACGCTAAACGGCTCCACACTCATCAGGAAATCCAGTACGGATAACTGACAGTTGCGCAACAGGTCCCACACGGTGCCTTGCTTGAGCTCCAGAGCTATCTGCACACTGTTCGGTACCAGCATGTTGCTCAGTCCAAGCGTGAGCACATCGAGTAACGGAACAATGCCATAGGTATAGTTGGTGCTGTCGTGCTGCGGGTTGTAGATGTTGACGCCGATCTCGCCCTCTCCGATACTGAGGGTGGAAAACCCCAGTGCTCCGACGAGAGTATCTGCCATGCTGCGGTTCTGCAACCCGCTGACAAATCTATCCAGTCTGGTTATGAACTCAGGTCTACCGAAGCTCTCGATCCCGTACAGAGACTCGTTGTAAAAAGCACCCCCGGTGATAAGCCGCACCATGGGTCCCACCACAGGCACCGCGTCGGCACGCCTGGCGAGCAGGATACGCATCACAGCGTCGCGTACCTCAAGGGTCAGCCCAAAATAGTTGCTCATCGTGAACGGCCCGGACTCGTCCGCAATCTGTGTCAGCAGCTCCCTGCCGTCACCCAGCGCCAGCACGCGGATCACGTTGCCCTGTACATCCACCGCAGCGATCTTGCCGTTGAATACCACCGGGAGCTGTGCCGCATCCGCACCGTAGCCCATACGCAGATGTATACGCTCACCTGGATGCAGAAAAAGCGCTTTGAGCTCCTGGTTCCACACGCTGCGCTCGTACTCCGTCGGCCAACCGCCAAGCAGCGTGTTCCGGAGCGATGTCCACGCCTGGTCCAGAAAGTCCCCTTTCTGGGGCACTCCTTCCCACATCATCTCCTCGCCATGTTCATGCTGTAACGGACGCATGCCGGCAATAGCAGCCTGCGCATAAGCCTGCGTCACCGCCATGTTGCTCAGCCGACGATAGGCGTTTCCAACCAGGATCTCAGCCGTATGCTGCGGGTTGTCCTGAGAGCGGTGCACATCGATACTCATCACCGAGAACAGACCGTAGAAATGGTCCCATAATCTGACCCACCTGATCCAGCCGCCGCCCTGCACAAGAATCAAACAGTATGTCGGGAAACACTGCAGGAGCCTGCCCTGCGGCTGGTTCTTGAGGTGCTCGCTCCAGCCGGTATACGGCAACGCCGGAAAGTTGGCTGAGGTGTGCGCCCTCGCGGTGCGCGGTCTACCGGGCAGATCCTTTTCCATCTGCTGCATGTACTCACGCGCCAGGCCCACGATCTGGTCAGGTATCTTCTGCTTGAACTGCTGAAAATATCTGTTCACCAGCACCGCGTGCTTGTTGTCTACAGCACCGATATCCAGCTGCCCGTTTTTGCTGGAAGCATTGCGCTTCTCGTAAAGCTGGGTCAGTATCCTGGCCAACGCACCGGGACCTGCGTTGTAGAGCATGGCTCCGAGCAACATGAACCGCTCCTGAGCCACAGATGAACTCAGGGTCATCTCCAGCGTTTTTTGCACACCCTGGGACTCTGCGACGTCACGAGCACTGTTCATTCTTGTCTGGGAATAGCCGGTAAGCCAGCCTATGAACAGATCGAACAGCGTCAGCCTGTCTGCGGTGTAAAGAGTCACACTGCCCTTACCCGTCCGTCGATGGTCGCGCCATTGCTGAAAGGCCTGGTCCACCTTCTGAAGGGCCAGAACCATCAGCTCCACCAGATAGAGCGTGCCCATCACGGAGGCGATATCCCATCTCTCCGGTACCGGAGTGATGCTTCCGTTCGGCGTGTGCACGTTCCACTGGGCCACCTTCCCGGCCCATGTGCGAGGCATGAACTGAGCAATACCGACCGCTCCTGCAGAGGATACCGCCTGCGGATTGAAGGAGGACTCCTGCTGAAACATCGCCATGACAAAGGCCGGGAGGTTCTTGAGGGAAGCGACAAGACGAACGTACTTCTCATAGCCCGCGTTCGATCGGAAATCCACAACCCATACGGCAGGACTGCTCTGCAAAGAGGCGCGATTAGATACCTGATACGTCAGAAAACGACCTCGCGACACCGCGCCACCACGCAGGTCCTGTATGACCTTGACCACGTTGGCCAGTACGCCCTTACGTATCTCTTCATCAGGCACCAGCAAAAGCTCTTGTTTACTGGCAATGTTACCGGACAGCAATCCGCTCAGCCCGTCAAAAGTGTGCGATTTGGATAGCACACGCATCGCCGCGGCTATCAGCTGGTCGCGTTTGAGCTCCTCTTCGCCGATACTGGAGGCAGCGGCTGCCGCAGCATCTTCGCTGCTCCAGTCGATCGGATAGCCCATCACCGTACGACGCTGTGGAATAGCAAAGGCCTCACGGAACCTGTCGGAAGCCCTGGTATAGCTCTCGACGCTGTCACGAACCCTGCCGGGGTCGACCCGACTGCGGCTCAAGGCCTCCTGGATCAGAGGCAGGATGTCCTCCTGACGCAGCATCGGGTAGTAGCGCAGCGTCTGTTCCGCAGACCTGCGCAGCACATTGCACAGCTCCCCAGGCGATTACAGCACCTTGACCTCGCCCGTTCTTCCCTTCAGGTCGATAACACAAACGTTATCGTCGTCGTCAGACAGCAATAAAACCTCGTCCGGGTCAGACCGTGCCATGCGATACACAGCATCTCTGAAGGAATGACTTATGCCCAGATCGTCCGAGAAAAAGAAGTCGGGGTCACAGAACGTGGTCGGACGACGCATCATACGCATGTAGGTGCCATCATCGCGGATGGCACGCAGGAAATCACGCATCGCAGAGGATACCTGGCTGTAGTACCGCGCCTTCAACCCGTCGTCCACACCGCGCAGGTGACGCTCAAGGCTCTGTTTCACGAACAGCCCATCCGCTCCAGACGGGTTCGGCAGGTTAGCCAGCGCTTCACACCACCGAATTACCGTCTCATAAGAGGGTAGCCTGAGGTCCGGATAGAGCTCATAGCGCTGAAGAGCCGTAGAAAATCGGTCGTACTTTTTCATTGTGTCCAGTACGTTGAGGCTGTAGCTCTCATCGTAATCCCGACTCCGCAATGGGTCGGAAAGACGCTGCAGCGCCCTGCCCTGCACGCCGTCCAGAGACATGGAAACGAAGGATAGAGTTACCCCAAAATAGCCGGGCGTTTCTGTGTTCTGTACCTCCAGTGCAACAGGCAGCGCATGCTCCAGCCCCACCATATCGGCGATCTCGTTATCCACCTTCATGAAAAAGACAACAGGACGAATGAAGCCCAACCCTCGCAGGATGTAGGTGAGTGCGGTCATCCTGTTCAGAGCGTACTGGAGCACCGCCACACCCTGAGCATCGGTGATCCCGTGCAACATCAGGGTGATATCGCTCTTACCAAGATACTGCATCAAAGGATCGCCCAGATCTCGTTTGAGAGATACCACCGTGTTACCGAAGCTTGCGCTTATTGAAGTCCACACAAACTCCACGTCATCGGGCAGTAACGGCTCGAACATGTTGACGTCCGGCCGTATCACATACTCGCGGCGTGAGCTGGGCGGTCTGGGCGCGGACGTGCCTCTGGCGGACCCGCCAGCTGAGCCGGAGCCCGACGTAACCCGGCTGAGCTGTAACATCCGCTGCAGGGTGCTGTTGAGGTCACTGCTCGTTACAGGGGCATCCAGCCGCCAGCAGATGACGATGCTGTCGGTGAGCTTTCTGGCGCTACTGCCCCTGTCGAGCTCCTTCAGCACGGCATCTATCTCTGAGACGGTCATTGCACGCTTCGCAATGAGACGGTTGCCAGGCGCAGACTCCACCCGGCGTGCCTCAAAACCCTTCACCTCACCGCTGCGCGCGATCCTGAGCAACCTCGCCAGAGTGGAAGGCTTGTCCACCATCACCGCCTCGTAGGGCACTATCAGCAACTGGTCGCCCATCACAGTGCCCAGACTGACCACAAACCCCCGGTTCTTCTGCTGACGCATCGCGCCGGGCAGGTCGGACACAAAATCGTCCAGCCCCTGCACCTGTGGGGTGTTCGCAGCAGGCACAGTGGGTTCGAAGCCCAGCATCTCCAGCGAGATCGAGCCATCGTCCTCCTGAATGGAGGACAGTACCTGCCGGACAAACTCGTCTGAAGGCATCCACAGCTGCACCCTGCCCCTCATCGGCAGCGCTATCTCACGGAACCGCGGCAGGAAATCACAGTATACCTGGAACAGCGGCCAGTTAAAATGCATGCCAAACGGCATGACAAAACCCAAACCGCCGGTATCGAACTTCCTCCCGGCCAGGTTGACGGAGAGCGTGTTCGGCTGGTTCGGTACCGTGTTGATCTCCACAGCCTCCACGGCCACCTCGGTAATGCCCGCAGCGTTCAAGGCCAGGTTGACCACCGGTAAAAAAGGACATCGGTCTATCTGCCGCAGAAGCGGCACCAGCCGTTCGTTGATCTCCTCGCCGTGGAACACACACTGCAACTGCCAGTCGTGTACGGACGAGGCAAGGGGTGATTTGTGCGGACTGGAACGCAAGGCGGGCAGTACCTCCGCATGGTTCTCACGACGCAGTATCGTATGTACTACCCTCACCTTGACCGAACCGATCAGCGTGAAGCTATCCGAATCCTCGTTGGGGTCCACCGATTCCGGAAGAGGTAATATGCCGGGCAGACGATGGACCCATCTGCTCATCGGGGAGGATTCAAATTCGTGCTCGCCGGGGTTGTACTGACGGGGTCGATGCTGTGACGAGGGTGCAGCCTCCCCTTCTATCCATGTATCCGAGCGCTCCTGAACCACCACCACAGGCACACCCTGGTCCCTGTTGTTCCGGTAGTAGTCGACGATCCGGCGTATTATCTCCTGTTCGCTCAGCCCCTGAACCAGAAACAGGCGCGCCTGTTGCGTCATTACACGCACGGCATCGGGCCCCAGCCTGTCTATCATCCTGGAATCGAGGCGTTGACGCTCCCAGTGCGCCACCAGCACAGAGCCGGGCTGTACAACGGAGGTGCCGAAGACCAGGCCCGCACCAAACTGGAACCGGAACACCGGGCCATCCACAGGAGAACGCGGCGAGGAGTAGGCCTCCAGCACGTGCACGCCCTCGGCATAGTAAACAGGTGCACCGTCGCTGTCGCGACCAATGCCCCGCACACGCACGATAACCGGTAACAGATTGGTCACCCTATCCGTCGTGATGGTTATCGGCACAACTATCGCCTTCCCCACATCAATCTGTTGGAATCGATAAGCCTTTCCATAACACGAGCCCTTCGTATATTGTCCATTCTGGTCACAGGAGCGTTGAAACGCCGAACGAACACCCTGGGCGGGATCGGCTCAAGGGTCGATTGGGCACCGGTACTCGTCATCTGAAGCGCAGCCGTGTCCGGTGGCGGCGGCACGGGCTGGGCAACCGCAGCAGTTGCCGGGTGCAACGCCTCCGATTGAAGCGGCTGCCAGCTCTCGACCATCTCCATCGCTAACGCCTCCGCACGGTTAACTGGCAACCTGTTGAGGTCCACCACAGTACGTAACGCCGACGCATAAGGCATGGTCATCGCCAGTATGTCCTGCAACTGGCCCTGCCAGATTTTGAGGGTCCGTTCCGGTAAGTTGCTGAGCCAGGACTCCTGCAGGTGACGCGCGCCAAACCTGGACTGACGCCAGCGCATCGCCAGCCTTCCCCCACGCATCTGCAAAGCCTCTATCAGCCTGCTGAGCAACGGGCGTGCCCCAAACAGGGCGTTAACCAGAGGGCGCTCCTCAAACGCCGAACGGGCATGTTCCTGTGGCACCTGCATCAAAGCAGCCCCTCCATATCACGTGCGTGACGTCTCAGTGTTGCCATTCGTGGGAACCTGTAGTCGCGGATGTCGTAGCTCTGAGGCGCCGAGAACCCGTCGGAATAGACCACATAACGGGCCGACCCATGATAAGAAGTACCGGCACGCACGACCTGTTGGGACCTCTGCTCAGCCTCTTCACGCCTCCTGCGCCGACGGTACCACCAGTACGCCGCAAGGGGTAGCGCTACGGCACCTAACGCACCCAGCATCATCGCGTAATCAGGCAACACCACACCGGCACCGGACGCACCGGATGCACCCACCCCACCGGCACCAGGAGGAGGCGGGGGCGCCCCGGCTCCAGCATCTCCAGGAGGCGGTGTGCCGCCGGGCTGGGACCGGCCGGCATCGACCGGCGTGCCTGGCGGGGGTGCGCTCTGCGTCGCTTCGGCCGCAACCACCGCTTCGTCGGACGGTACCCCCTCCCGAGGCGGTGCTTCGGGTTGCTCTCCCGCACCGCCCACTGCAGACGCCTGCTCAGGGCCCGCCTGTTGAGTGGACCGTTCTGTAACAGGGGTAAACAGAAGCGCCCTGGCGGTCATCAGAACATCATCAGGTAGCGGTGCGCCCTCAGGGGGCCGGATAGACTGTTCCTGCGCCCACAACGTACCACGACCTGCAGCCGCAGCACGGCTCACCTGCTCATAAAGCGATTGCAACCACTCTTCGTTCAGTTCCGGCAGCACCCGACGGAAGTAGGGCCTGCGCAGGTTCTCTATCAACTGGAGCAGCTGGTTCCGGTCGGTGATATCGAACGCTCTATCCATCACAGGCACCACGGCGGGCACTTTGTCTTCTGGTATACCGAGCTCCCCGGCGCTGCGCGTGAGCGCATCCACCAGCGCATCCTGCAGGTCCGGGACGGTGAACCGCCCACCGAGCGAACCCATCGCCTCATGCAGCAGCGCCAGTGCGCGCATCGCATCCAGCCGTGCCCGTTCGCGCGGTGGCAGAACACGCTCCTGTGGCGCGGCAACACGACGCGACGACAGTACCCGTTCCATCGCCTCGTCAAAACGGCGCATGCTCTCCTCATTAGCAGCCTCAGCAAGGTACTGCTGCATCATCTCGGGGGTAACGTCGAGGTCTTCCACACGTAACCGCAGGTTTCCGGTCGTGTAGTCCTCCAGGCGCCCATACTGCAGAAGGTCGCGTATGGTCATCCTGCGGGAGGCCGCACGCTGCACCTGGCCAAGCCCAAGCGCAAAATCGGGCATGGGCACGCTACCCTCCTCGGCTGAGACTTCAGGCACCTGGGACAGGTAAGTGCGCGCCACCTGCTCCGGCAACACGCCCACCCGCATGACCACCTGGTTCACCACGTCCCGAACCTCAGGCGATTCCAGGTTGATACCGGCCCTCAAGATGGACTCCACGCGCCGCTTGACCTGACCCTCAAGCACGGGAGCCGGCGTCTGCGGCAAATCCTGCGCGTACTCGCCGAGCGCGGCCAGATAACGTCTTGCGGCGTAGGCCTCGATGAGCCTGTTGCGCTGCTCTGGGTCCTCCACTGCCAGCACGTGCGCAATAACAGGCATCAGCTCCGGCATGACGGAACGACTGAGCTGCGTACGCACTCGGTAGGATAGCCACACCTGTTGCGCCGCCTCGCTGATGCCTGTGGGTATCGCCACGCGGGCTCTGCCCAGCTCGAACACCCGTGCGGAAGCACGGTATGCAGGCAGCTGCACATCCTCTTCAGGCAGGTCCTGCCGAGCACGGCGCACCGCCTCGCGCCAGATGTAGGTCGCCTCTTCCAGCCCGAACGCATCGTCGCCGTAGTCCGCCAGCTCCTGCGCCACCATCTGCCATAACGGCTGGAACATCCGCTGCCTTGGCTGATACCATTCCCAGACCCGGCGCAGCACCTCCCTGCGACGCGGGTCGACCATGTTCTCCACCGTTGACCTGGCCTGCTCCACCGTCTGCTCCAGGATCTCCTGCGGCAGGTCCACTCCGATTACCTGACGGAACCCCTCTACAGGCTCTTCACCGAGCACACCTGCAGCCATCGCCGACGTGGCGATTACCCTCAGCCCCTCCAGCACACCGGCGCGCTGGTAGGCGGAACCTTCACCTTCGCCGAGAGCCTGTGTGAGCTCAGGCGACAGGTGAGGCATCTGGATGCGCTCGATCTCGCGCCGTACGAGGTCGTCTATAGCCATAGCGGCGATGCGACGGGCCTCCTCCGCCGAGGTGACCATAAACATGCGAGAGAGCTCCCTCGATACCACCCACGGAGCAACCCCCTGGTCTTCACCCATCTCCGGCACCAGCTGCAACCGGCGCACAGGGCGTAACCGCTCACCTTCCGGCAGGTACTCCTCAAGCTCCACCACGCACCGCTCTCCGCCATCCGTGCTCAGGCGACGTACGCCCAGCACGCGGAACACCCGGTCGCGCAGACTCACCTCTCGCGTCAGACCCTCTTCGCCAAGCAGCGAACCGGCACCCACACCGACCAGCCAGTGCTCTTCACCCAGCGGGACAGGCTCAGGTTGCTGCGCGTTTATCTCGTTCAGGATCTGGGCGACCTGGGCGGTAAGCGCAGCGTCTTCCAGCGCCAGGTGGGCTTCACGTTCCTCTTCCGCAAGCGCCCCGACCTCTCGCGCCACCGCCTCAAGGTTGACCTCCGGCATACCGACCTGCGAGGCCAGCAGCGCCACGTCGGTCACCCGCTCCGTGCGGAACCGCTCGCGCAGTGCCCTGGCCATCTCCCGTAACTGCTTACTGCGTCTGGCATCCCGATCATAGAGCGCCCGCGCATGCTCCTCTAAGCGCTCGGCGATCACGGGGATATCGAACGCCACGTTCTGTACGACCAACCCGCGATCGGGCGCTTCTTCACGGAACAGGCTCAACAAGTGACCTGCCAGCCGCTGCAACATGGTCGCCTCGTCGGCAATCGCTCCGGTCTCCAGCCCGCGCTCAAGGATCAGTCTGGTGTACCGATCGGCATCTGCATCGGATGGGAGCTCCACCTGGTCAGGCTCGAGCCCTATCACCCTGGCCGCCGTCTCCGGCCCGTAGCGTTCGACAAGCGACTTCACCTGTCTGTAGGTCTTGGTGTCCTCGAAGTATCGCTCCTGTAGCCGTTCGGATCTGCGACGCAGGTGCTCTCTGGCAGCCTCCCCTACCCGGTCCAGGCGCGACCGGAACAGGTTTATCAACTCGGCGACAGCCTGCACCGCCTCTTCCGGCGGCTCTGCATCAATCGGTTCGGTATGCCGTCCGAGCATCGATCGGCGCAGCTCCTCCTCAAAGCTATGAACGGACGGCGCCGCGGTCTGTACAAAGAACTCGGCAAACTCGCGTCTCACGCCGGCCTGCACAAGCCGTGCAACTATCTCGTTACGGCGCTGCTCAAATGCCCGGGCTAACGAGAATTCGGGGTCGGTGCCAGCAGGTTCAGAGATATCCTGAAGAACATTCTGTAACTCGGAGTACAGACGTTCGATCATATCGGGCATCTCGGCAATCGGTATATCGAACCGTCTGGAGTAAGATTCCATGTACTTCATTAAAAGGGCCTTGCCCTTGAGCAACCGCTCTGAAACACCAGACAGCAGCGTGCCAGCCCATTCATCGGGCGCAGCCTGAGGTTGCCTGGATCTGGCACGCTGCTCGTAGAAGCGTTCTATATCAGACTCGACCCAATCGCGTATCGTATCCAGGATGGTCTCGTCGTCTATACTCAGATACGAGGCGGGTATGGCAGGCAAAGGACCGGCACCGTGCTGGCGCAGCCTGCCGAACACATCTGTCAGGCGGTCGGCCAGCTCCAAAGCGCTCTGCGACACATCCTGCGTATCGACCTCCTCGCCCTGCAACCTGGCGCTGGCTATCCTGATAGCGGCATCGATGTCCTCCAGAGCCAGCCGACGCTCCGATAGCAGGATGTCCCGTTCCTGGCTCCTGACCACCTCGGCGGCACGGCGCTGCGCTTCGGCCATCTCCTCACCGGACAGGAAGAGGCGCGCTTCCCCTTCCGAGGGCATGCTCACCGCAGCCATCAACACGCGACGGGTAGAGACATCGGTCTCAATATCCAGCGCCACAGACCGGTCGGGCACAGCCCTGCCAAGGTCGAATATCATCCGGTTCCCCCGCACAAGTATCCTGCCGCTATCCTTAACATCCGTACCGAACGGTATCGTACGCATGGGGAACGGCTCAATGCCGCCTGGACTGACCGTACGCGGTTCCAGCGGCCGCAAAGAGAGCACGGTGCCGGCAACACGCACACGGTCATCTGGCAGCACCTCAACAGACGTCGGATTACCCGCGACGTCCAAAGTCACGACCACACGGCCGGGCTCCACAACCTCCGCACGCACGCCCATCCGCTGTAAGCCTTCGCGGATATCCTGGAGCGCCAGCCTTGCAGATTCATCGCCTGCCTGTAGCGCGTAGTCTGCAGAGGAGAGCCGGGCACTGATCCTGCGCAGGATGTCAACCACGTGCGGCCCCTCGAGCTTCTGATCGCCTCCTGAGAAATAGGCGATGTCAGCCATCGCGAGCCAGGCCTGCTGCACATCGTCGGCAGGAATCCCACGCCTGGAAACAGCCTCCCTGATCCTGGGCAGGATGGTATTCTGGTAGACAGCTGCCAGGTCGGCCAGTCCTGCAATACCCGTCTCGCCCACCCTTGGCAGGCTGATCAGGTCACCAAACCGCCTCTCAAGGAACCTGCGTACGTTGGTGTAGATACGTCTGGCGGTAGAGGCTTCCAGTACGCGCGCAGGCTCTTCGGCAAGCTCAGAAGACGCCCTGCTTACCTCCCGAATGCTGGAGATGATCCTCTCCAGCCTGGTCTTGCCAAAGCCGAGGTGTTCGAGCGTTTGCAACATCTCCGAGATCGTCGCTAACTCCGACTCTCTGGGCACCTGCTGCCCTTCCGCCGCCAGCGCGATGACCTCCTCAAAGGCGTCCTGTGCAGCCACGTCCTGTACCGTCTCGCCGACACGCAGGTCGCTGACCTCGCCCTCCACCACAATCGGCTCTTCCAGAGACACCTCGCCACGCTGGATCTGACGGGCCTCTTCTTCACTGACAGCGCTGCGCATGCTGGCGACCATCATCCGCACCAGGTTGCGCCGCAGGAAGTCGGCAACCCCTCGCGGGTCGTGTGGAAGTACCTCACCACCGGCCTCTCGTACGCGCTGACCGGGTACCGCACGGGACAGGAAGTCCACCATGTAGGCATATACCGCCTGACCGACTTCCAGAAGGCTCTCGGGTCGGTTACCCTCAAGGTAGTGCCTGGCAAGAAGCCTGCCGAGCTGTTCATCGTAGTTCATGAGATAAGCCAGTTGATGGGTCTGAGCAAACAGCGCAGGCTCCAGATCCTCCGCATAGCGTGGCGCCAACCGCTCGTTCAACGTACCGGCCTCGCGCATGTAGGCGATAAAGGATTGTATCGCCTCAACGTCAACGATAACCTTCTGACCTTCGGCGGCTGCCGTGCGGGCAGCTTCGAGCACCCGCTCCAGGTCTCGCACAGCGCCACTGGTATCGTCCCAGCCGAACGCCCTCATAATGAGCTCGCGTTGCTCGTCGGTCAGTCGCGCGTGTGGACCGTCCGTATAGCGACCAGAAGGCTCCGGAGAGAGCCCGGCAAACAGGTGTAACATTCGCTGACGCCAGTCCTCGACGGTCGCAACGTCCACAGGCAGGTCGGGCGTTATCTGATCGGCTTCGGAGGCCTCCATCGGTTGCTCCTGAGCAACAGGCTCCGCTGCTGCAGCCTGGGTACCCTGACCGAACGAGATGGGTATGGACACGGTAATACCGGTTTCCTGAAGGTATTCTGTAAGTGTGACAGGCTCTACCTCAACACGGCTATCCAGTACGCGCACGACGCGAACCAGTTCCCCGCCAGAGGTACGTGTGATGAACGGGCCACGCCGGGCAAAAATCTCACGGATGGCTTCGAGGTTGGATACCGACCGCTCAGATATCTCCAGCGCAGCATCGATATCGTAGATCTCGTCGGCAAGGGGAGCGCCGGGCTCGCGTTTGAGCACAGGAAACTTTACCCTGGTAGCGGAGCGCTCACGCACGACATCCACACGGGGGATACCCTGCAGCAACGCCTCCTGCTCGGTGGTATGAGGATGCTGCGCACCTACCCGTGAACGCTCCTCGTCGAGTATCTCACCTACCTTGGTGGAAGGCACCTCAAAGCCGCTGAACAACACGTCCGCCAGGTTACGCAGAACGTCGAGCTCTATGCCCGAGATAGCGTACGGACGCTCCTCCCTACGACCAGGCTGGCGACCCATCAGGTTAGCTATCGTCTCGCGAAGCTGCGCGGATTGTGCCATGACCCGCAAGAGTGGACCGGTTTGACCGCCAGGTAGAGCAACGACACCCTCCTCCTGAGCCATCGTGGCAAGTGGCCGGATGGGGTTTCCGAGCTGAACCGCCTCTTCCCGCACAGCACGCATGCCCTCATCCGTGATGGTCGGCAGCTCCACAGCCTCACCGGCGCGTACCACCAGGAACACCATGTCCTGCTCTGAAGGGATGTGCCTCTGGGGAGGCACGCTCATCTCCAGCACCGCGAGCCTGACCAGACGTTGACGCAGATCCCGCCTCATCTGAGAAACAAGCGTCTGCAGCTGCTCAGCACGGTCGCCAGGCAGGTCGCCGAGCGATGTGGGCACGTGGGATATGTCCACGCGAGTCTCAGCAGCCCGACGAACCAGCTCCAGGATAGCATCCGCAGCCTCCGGATCAACGCCGAACTGAATAAGATCGCTGATGATGGGCTCGACGTTCTCACCACGCACCACGCCTCGGTAGAGGGCTATCAGCAAAGAGCGAGCTTCCGCAGAGCCCTGCTCCAGATTAAGCGAGGTCGCCAGACTGCGAAGGGCGGCCGAGAGATTACTGCTCACAGCGCTGATGGCCGTGTTGAAGGCCTGCTCCTGCTCACGTATATGGGACTCCACGTCCGGAACATCCAGACCGGCCTCACGCAACATGGGGTTGATAGAGGAGACAAATGACCTTATCCGTCGCAGGGCGGTCTCGCGATAGGCCCTGATAACCTCTCTCCTGCGCTGAACCTGCTCCGATTCGGTAACACCACGCGGCTCCACAGGCACACGAACGGTTGACCTGCCGAGCACCTCGAGCCTGGACATGACCTCGCGGAACGATTCCAGCTCGGACTCAGTAAAGGAGGTGCGCGGCCTCTCACCCACCAGCTCCGGAGAGACTATCAGCAACGACACACTGCCCTCACGAAGCACCCTCTGCTCTATCGCGCCTCCCGTCTGCGCAACCGTTCCGGTCTCGGTAAGCGTCCTGCCGACATGCTCAGGGCCTCGCAGCCTCTCGATCGAAGAGAGATACTGCTGCGCAGATGGTGCCGGAGCCGCCGCGGGGGATTGCATGTAGGGACCAATAAAACGTAACTGCTGCCCTGAAGGAGCAGACGGCGCCGATGCCCTGAACGCTCGACCGGAAACAATGGCGCTGTGTATGCCCGCCTTTCTCAGCTCCTCCATATAACCGGCAAGCACCATGTGGTGCTGGAAGATGGCATCCACCACCGAAGCCGTACCCTCTCCAGGAAAAAGCACCTGTTTGATGGCAAGGATCTGCTCCTGGGGAACAGGTTGCATGGATACAAGGCGTTCTACAAGGTCCGGCGCAAGCTCCGGGTAACGTTGTGTGAAGGTCTCCCATCTCCTCTGCAGCACACTCCCCTTCAACCTGTCTGTCATATCCGCCTGCTGCAGAAGAAGCGCTCTTAACGCCGCCACAGGAGCCTGCAGCGCTTCCTGGGGCACGGGTCTACCGGAAAGTACCTCCATCACCAGATTTACCGGATGCAACGGCAACCAGCTCATGGGGACATCTTCGTCTGCCATGTTCAGCAGCTGGTGAAACGCAGCCTCAACGTACCCGGCACGCTCAGATACGGGCATCTGCTGCAAACGCTCAACAACGCCGCCAGCCGCAGGATGGTAGTCCACCACACCCTGCAGGCTTTGCTGTAGCGCAGACACCACATCCCGCTCCAGGATGGACCGGTATACGGCGTTCATCACAGTCTCAACACGACCTGCGAGTTCGGATACGTACTGCTCGTCCCTTGTCCATACCCGCCACCGCTGCGGGTCTTCCTTCGATACGAGAATCTGCAAAACTTCGGCCACCGACGCAGGGGTTGCAACCACCGGCTGTCTGGTCTCTGCGGCCAGCAAACCGCCGAGCTGAGAAGCGATGGCACGAGTATCATCGAGGAGCCTCAGCGCTTCCCTGTATTCCCCTCGCGCTCTTCTCAGCTCCCGAGCGAGTTGCGGCAGCTGTTGACGCAGCGCATTGAGCTCTTCCTCCATCGCCGCACGCCGTTGCGGGCTCATCTTGCTCTGCCCTGTGGCGGTGGCGCCAGCAGGTCTGGCGTCGTCCTCAGCAAGCGCCTTCCGTATCTGCCTGTAAAGCTCTATCTTTTTTGCCAGACTCTCCTGAGCCGTCTCCAGCTCGGTCGCCTTAGACAGCACCGTTTCCAGGTTCTGGCGTATCTGCTCCATAGAACTGGTGAGATCATGGAGGGGGAACCTCAGCTGCTGCGTCTGCGCGCCGATTAACTCGGTGACAGGCCGTTCTTCATCGAACACCTGCCGCGCCAGTTCCCTCTGTTGTGGCGACAGCTTCCACGTCAACGTCTTGAACGATGCCCTTCGTAGAGCCTCGTAGGAAGGAACATAACCTCCTGCGGCATCGTGCATGGCGGCATTGACAACCTGAGCGGCCTGCATCTCTGCTACCGCCTGCTCCCGGATCTGAGCGGCACCTTCGGCGTGAGTGACCGGCGCAGAAGAGGCAGCTGCACCCTGCACAGAGGGCGGTGCTTCGGCAGGCTGCTGTGACCCCGAGGTCGCCCATCGGTGTATCGCTGCGGCCTGACGCTGCGCCTCGGCAGGGGTCACATCACGGCGCTGCTCCGTGCCTGCAGGCCGACGCTCCCGTCGGAAACCGACCACAGGCTGCTGTGGAGCAGGTTGCTCCGCCCGCTCAAAGCGACGCTCCGGACGCGGTCTGGTGGAGAGTATCTCCAGCGCCTGCTCGGCAGTCAGCGCGGGCGCGGTGCCCCTGCGGATCTGATGCGGTGTGACCATGAGACTCGCCTGTGCACGGTCGCCCCAGATGTTCGAATAGTCCACCTCGGCCCGGAGCCAGCGGGTATCGTCATCACCCTGCAACATGGAGGCGACTTCCAGCTGCGCGTACAGGGACTGATGGCGCGTTCGGAACTCCCTCTCCACATGGTCCCTGATGCTCTGATATTCCGCACTGCGCAGCACCTGCCGGATCTGACTGTGCAACGCCCTGCTGCGCACAGCGTTCAGCGTGGGCGGTGTACGCTGTATCAGGCTATGCAACCACTCAACACTGTGGGGAACGCTACCCCGCTGCGCAAAGACGCTGTAGACAATGTTCACCCACGATTCGATAACAGAATGGGCTAACCGGATACGGTCAGGCCGGATGGACAGCTCGCGCAGAACAAAGCGTTCACCGCTTCGGGATACCGCCATCTCCCAGGCGGCAGGCGTGATGGAGGTGTCGGACGCGATCTCACTCGGCACCACATAGAAGTGATCGCCGGAGCCGGCAGACTGAACATCGTCCAGCACCGTCAAAAAATGGCTAACGCTGACGCCTGGGGAGTTCTCCAAAACCTGTCACCTGCTGATGAAGGGGCAGGCGCTCGTCCGACCCGCTCTGCCAGATGTATCAGGACGAGCGCTCTTCCAGAAGACGAAGTACCGAAGCGAGCTGAACGTCAGATGGTGCGCCATCCACCACCTGCCGCTCGGGAACGTTGAGGTACATGGGCAGGGCACTGTACTGCATGAGCGGAACACCGGAAGCCACCGCCAGCACGCTGAAGTCCTGGCCCCTTGTAACCGCACAAAGACACATCCTGTGCCTGCAGAGCAGGAAGAACCGGTTGGGGTCAGATTCCTCCAGCAGAGCCGCACCCGCCGCATGTAAAGGTTTCCAGGGCTCTAAATCGATGCCCTGTTCAAACACCACAAAGGGCCCATCAGGCTGCTCGCGCAGTAACCGCTTATCCTGGGGATAAGGCACCGTCCAGATGGGAGTGGTCCAGCGCATGTCCTGGAACACACGGGCCATCGCCTCACCGAACGACCCTATCAGCTGCGCCACGCCGTACCAGAAAAGGGCAAAGGCCGCAGTGGGCGGCATCGTCTCCCGCCTGGCCGCCTGAACCATCTCATCGGTTAAGCCCTGTGCAACGGCCACACGCTCCACCTGCGCCACAAGCTCCCGGTGCACCGTACGCACCACCACCTCATCAGGCTCCGGCAGAACCACAGGTGTCCGACAGGCCATTACTGGCACCTTCATCGCGTTCCAGACGCCATGCGGGTCATCCGTCACGCCTACCCGCAACCCGCGCGTCGACCTGACGTAATTGACCGCACCCAGAAGCACCGCATGCCGCCAGACGGGAAGGTCGTTTGTGGCAAGGAACACCGAAGGACGACGAGAATAGGCTACCCGCAGCCCGCCAACATTACCCGACGACTTCAATCCTGTAACCCCCCTCAATGACCGTGTAGTTCACACTGTTGATATCCGTCACGCCGTCACGCTGCACCAGCGTCACATAACCCACATAAGGCGGATGGTAACGCGGGTCATCCAGCATGTACTGATGCGGGCGGGTCATGGACCCGCACTCCACAATCGTGTAGCGCCCCCATTGCATCTTGGCCAGCCGATGTACATGCGCCTGGATAAACACACGGATCTTGCGACCCAGCATCGACTCCCACTGAGGTAGCCACTCCTGAACCAGCGCCATCGCCGTGCGGCCTGGGTTCTTCAGCGACCTCTCCAGATGCGAGAAGAGCGCGTCACCCTCCACAAAGAAGGACCCGCTGCCCACCTCGTGCTCCCCGGTGCGCATCACCGCCCTCGGAAACACCACGTTCTCGTAACGTCGCACGAGCCCGCCATCGCCGTAAACGTAGCGTAGATATTCGTAAGGGTGTAACAACAGCCCGCTCAACTCGGGCCTGGTGTTGCGGATCCAGCGCACCGGCCTGCTGTCATGGTTGCCCTCCAGCACCACCACACGCGGAAAGTTGCGCGCAATGAAGTCCAGCAACACCGCCGCCTTCTCTATCTCCTCAAGAGGATCAACGTGCCTGCTCCTGCTGAACCGGCTGGCACTGTACATGTCCAGCACATCGCCAAGCAACACGACCGTATGCGCGTCTGCATGCTCCTGCAGAGCACGCAACAACGATTCCTCATCGTGGAACGGAATGTGCAGGTCGCTGAACACCAGGAACTTCCGCTCCTTTTGCGGCGGGTCAGGAGGTGACGGCGTGGGCCTGTCAGGCAGACCAAGCAGGGACTGTAATCGCAAAACCTGTTGCTCAAAGTGTCCTTCGGAATGACGCTCGCTGCAGGTTTCTGCACCATAAGACAAGGGAACACCGTCAGATGTCTCCTGCCCCGTATCGGTAGCACCCTGCCCGTTTCCAGACGGTGCGGATTGGGCAGCGTCAAAAGCCAGGACAGCACGCACTCTCAGCCTCAATTCGTCGGTCTCCAGATCGGCAGGGATTCCCAGCCTTTCCATCAGTCGCTGACGATACCTGTAGGCTTTGCCGATAACAGAGCTGTATGTGCCTGCCAGACCGAGGTTCTCTACACCTAACCGATAAAGCGTCTTGCCGTCAGCAAAGTCTTTCAGGAAACGCAGCTCCCGATCGCTAAACCCCATAGAGGGAGCTGACATAGTATCTGTAGACATTCGCCTCATACTCCTTCTCGTAGGCATCGAGATAGATGTAATAACCGCTTCCTATATTGGCAGGAGTTGCTACAGTGCCTGCCATCACCTGTCTCCAGTTACTGCCGAGCAGCTCCCTCAACCTGTCGTCGACGTGGCGGGTGGGCACCGGCACGCCAACAGCCGTGTAGATCTCCTGAACCATCGCCTCCTGGGAAGGATAGACACCAACCTCGATGAGATCAATGCCCTCACGTTCGGCAAGATAACCACGCAGCAGCTCCAGGTCAAAGTTGGGATGCCAGCCCTTCCACGTAGCGTCAGGCAGCCCATATTTGCGGAACAGCCTGCGTGGGTCAGGTGGTCTGGGAAGCGGTCTATCCGGCACCAGAAACTTGTGCATGAGACGCTTCTGATACTCCGGCAGCAGGTCGTAGAACCTGGCGCGTTCCTGTGCCGTGCCCTGCTGAAGGATCATGCGGTATATCTCCCTGGCGGGCCCACGCACCCCGCGCATGGCCTCGCCGGGCGTCCTCGCCTCGCGCGTGCCCAGCACCGTCTGAGCCGCCATCGCCCGGTAAAGCAGAGCCTTCTGGGCATGTTCCGGCAGCCTCAAAGGACTGGGCACGGGCATACGCTCTCGTAACCGGGCCCGGGCACGGCGCGTCCGTCTCCACAACCGACTGAGCAGCCCGCGTTTGCGAGGGGGTAAATCCTCCTCCTCTTCCTCTACATCCTCCTCTTCCAGGCCGAGCTCACGTTCGATGTCGCGTATCTCCTGCAAAAGCTGGCGCCGCTCCTCGTCGTCACGCGCTCTGCGTAACCGCCGCTCGAGCTCCTGCCGACG
>FWWL01003615.1_pt1 | contig 27803 bp, 28 predicted proteins | sample 2228331 | NCBI WGS metagenome assembly FWWL01 (sample SAMEA103939775, study PRJEB20133) | metagenome
TAATTTTGTTACTTCTGTAACTTCAAGTGCTTTTGCGATTAAAGTTCAACTTCCTTCTGGTAATTATTATTGTGTGGATAGTCAAGGAAATGTGAAAAGTTCTAGTACGGATATTGATATATCCAACAACAAATGTGAATAATTGGAATAAATTTTTATTGAAAATAATATTCGGAATAATTTTGGTCATTGGAATTATAGTCTTCTTTACTTTGACTCCTTTATGTTCTCCAAGTTCAAGAACAAAAGCCAAAGAAGCAAGAATTATTAATGAAATGAGTGCAATTAGAGCTCTTTTAGAATCAAGTCTTGATCAATATGGATATTATCGATATGATTTAGTAGCTTCAAGTATTGATAACGCAAAATCAGAAATTGAAAAACTTGGTGGGAGTAATTTTGTTACTTCTGTAACTTCAAGTGCTTTTGCGATTAAAGTTCAACTTCCTTCTGGTAATTATTATTGTGTGGATAGTCAAGGAAATTCAATTATTACGACCACAAAAATTTTGTTTAATCAAGAAAATCCAAAATGTCAATATTAATAAATAAATTAACAAAAAATCGAGGTTTTACTTTAATTGAAATGCTTGTTGTTGTTGCTGTAATTGGGATTTTATCGACGGTATTATTAAATGCTTTAGGGCCAGCTCGAGAAAAAGCTAAAGATGCTCGAATTGTTCAGGAAGTTAACCAAGTAAGAAATATAGCTGAAATTTTTTATATTCAATCGGGTAATTATGCTCAATTGGAGGAGATAACAAAGGATACTAATTTAGAAACTATCCAAAATCCAAATCTTAAAGAATTAGCCTTAGATATTCAAAAAATTGGTGGTCAGTTAATTATTTTTAAATCAGGCGATAATCTTAGTTATATTGCTTATTCTAAGTTAAATAGTAAAATAGGAGAACCACCCAACCAACAAATTAATTATTATTGCGTAGATAATGAAGGAAGGACTCTTTATACCACTAATGAAGCCCAATTACAAAAGCCTCTAGGAGATTTTAGTAAAATCACATGTCTTGGGCCTCGATAATAATTCTTTTTTTTCTTGGTTTAAGTATTGGGAGTTTTTTAAATGTTGTGATTCTCCGTTACCAATCAGAGAATCATGTTTTTGATCTTAAAAAAATCTCTGGTCGTTCTCATTGTCTTTCTTGTGGTCAAGTTTTGAAATGGTTTGATTTGATTCCGATTTTTTCTTTTTTTCTTCAAAAAGGCCGTTGTCGTTATTGTCATCAAAAGATTTCTTTTCAATATCCTCTTGGAGAAATCCTTGGTGGTTTGATTTTGGCTGGTTTACCCTATTTTTTTAAAAAATTTTATATTTTTTATCCTTCTTATTTTTCTTTAGGAATGAGTTTTTTGTGGATTTTTGTTTTTTTAATTTGGCTTTTAATTTTTTTTATTGATCTTCGTTTAATGATTATTCCCAATGAGTTAAATCGGCTTTTAATTTTTTTAGGTTTAGCCATTATTTTTCTTCAAATTCTTGGAAAAAAAATTATTAATTTTACTTTTCCTCAATTTTCTTTTTTAAAAGAATATTCTTTAATGTTTTCTTTTTTTAAAGAAGACCCTTTAATAAACCATTTATTTGGCGCTTTAATTGGTTTTTTGATTTTTGGTTTTTTGTTTTTAATCAGTCAAGGAAAAGCTATGGGTCTTGGTGATGTTAAATTAGTCTTTTCAAGTGGTTTAATTTTAGGTTGGCCGGATATTGGGCTTTCTATAATTTTAGCTTTTATTTTAGGAGGTTTAATCGGCGGATTTTTGCTTTTGACTAAGAAGAAAAAATGGAAAGAAGAAATTCCTTTTGGTCCAATTTTAATTCTTGGTTTCGTTTTAACAATATTTTTCGGTTCTCAAATTTTAGGTTTTTATTTCAAATTATTTAGTTTTTAAGATAAAATAAAACTAATGAGAGGTTATACCTTGATTGAAATTGGTATTGTTTTAGCGGTGGCTATTATTTTATCAGCCGTTTCTTTAAGTTATAGCCGAGTAACTAAAGGTAATATCGCCCTTCAAATTGATCAGATAAAAGTAGTGAATTTTTTAAATCGGGCTAAATCTTTTACTTTGGAAAGAAAATATTTTACTTCTGAAACTTCAAAGATTAATGGTTTTGGAATATCTTTTGAAAATCAAAAATTAATTCTTTTTAAAGATTTAGAAGACTGTGATAAAGACTATCGTTATGACGATGCTGATGAATGTTATTATAAAGAAAGAGTCGAAGAACTTCCTTTAAATGCTAAAATTAGATTTTCTTCAATTCCTTTGGACATTTTTTTTGAAGCCCCTTATCTTAAGGTTTATTATGGGGGAAATCTTTTAAGTTCGGCAACAAGTGTGGTTTTAGAAATTATCGATGATCCTTCTCTTCAAGCGACGGTTTGGGTCGGGCCTGGCGGTGATATTAGTTTTTAATGAAAAATCAAAAAGGTCATTTTATGATTGAATCAATTGTCGCCACAAGTTTGGTGGTTGTTGGTTTGGTTGGGCTTTTAGGTTTTTTAATTCGTGGCTTTCAGTTCCAACAAGATTTTTATAATAAATTTATCGCAACCAACTTAGCTGCTGAAGGTATTGAGATTATTAAAAATATTATTGATATGAATATTGCCAGCACAAGCCCAAATGTTGATTGGTTAAATGGTTTAAGTGATGGCGATTATCTCGTTACTTATAATTCTCCGAACGTTTCTCCCTATGATTCCAATAATCCTAGCTATTTAAAAAATGATAATGGGTTTTATCAATATGATAATGGAACTACCACTCTCTTTTTTAGATATATAAATATAGAAAAAATTAGTAATTTAGAAGTCAAAGTTAAATCTTTTGTTTCTTGGCATTGGAGAGGAAGGACAAGCACGATTCATATTGAAGACCGTTTTTATAAATGGCGTTAATATGAAAAAAAATAAATTCAAAAAAGGTTTTACAATTGTTGAAATGATTGTGGCGATGTCAATTTTTGCTATTTTTGTAGTTGCTGCTCTTGGTGTTTTTATTCAAGGTGTTCGAAGTCAAAGAATTTTAAATCATTTAATTTCTATTAGTAATAACACTGGTTTTGTTTTAGAAATGATTGCTCGGGAGATTCGAACGGGTTATGATTTTTGTCAGAAAATTACTTATGATAGTTCCACTCCCTGCGAAATCCCCGCAACTTCAACTTTAACTTTTACAAGTATTCAAGGAAATAAGGTGAGTTATTTTTTAAGAGATAGTGCCATTATTAGAGAAGAAATTAATCCCGCAGGCCTTTTTCAAGGAACAACTACTGCTAGTAATGTAATAGTAAAAAATCTTAAATTTGTCGTTACTCAAAATAATAACGTTTGTTATCCTTGGCGAGTGACGGTCGCTCTTGAAGTTGGTTCGGTTAGACCAGAAATTCATCAAACCGTTCCTCTTCAGACAACAATAAGTTCTCGGGTTTTACCTCGGGAAGTTCCGAGTTCTTCGGTCGTTGAAGTTTGTACGCCTCAAAATCCATGAAATTGAAATTTTTTTTATCAAAAAATAATCAGGGCCAGTCGATGCTTATGATGACAATTTTTATAGGCGGACTTTTTATGATCGTTTCCGCTTTAACTGGGTTTATTCTTTTTTATCAAGCTCAACAAACAACCGATTTTACTAATTCAACAATTTCTATTTTTGCCGCTGATGCTGCTCTCGAAGCAGCTCTTTATGATTTCTTTTATACCACCACCCTTGATGCTTATCCAACTTCTTCTTGTCAAAATGGAACTTCTGGTCCTTCAATAATTTTGGATAATTTTGCTTTTGGTAATTCGATGGTTTATGTTTGTGAAACTTCAACTTTTATTACAAGCATTGGTCAAGATGGCGCCAGAAGAACGATTAGATTTTTAAACACTCTTTTGACCATTGGCCAATAAAATTCCTATTAAAAATTTTATTATTTGACTAGAATTTCAATCATTAAAAAGATATTATTAAAAATGATGGATCAGGAAAAGAAAAAAGCCGCCGAGAGAATTAAGAAATTAAGAGAAGAAATTAATCGTTATCGTTATTCTCGATTAGTTTTAAATAAAGAATTGGTTTCTCCAGAAGTTGAAGATTCTTTGAAAAAAGAGTTATTTGAGTTAGAACAAAAATATCCTGATTTAATTACCCCTGATTCCCCAACCCAAAGAGTTGGAGGTAAACCTCTTAAAAAATTCAAAAAAGTTACCCACGAAAAACCAATGCTTTCCTTGAATGATGCTTTTAGCGAAGAAGATATGAAGGCTTGGGTAGAAAGGTTAGAAAACTTTCTTGGTCGAAAGGTAAAGCCTGAATTTTATTGTGAATTAAAAATTGACGGTTTAGCCATTGAGCTTGTTTACGAAAATGGAATTTTAGTTCAAGGTTCGACAAGAGGTGATGGTTTGGTTGGTGAAGATATCACTCAAAATTTAAAAACAATTGAAGCTATTCCTTTGAGACTTGAAACTGATCAACTTAAAAATACCAAATACAAAATTCCTAAAAGATTAGTCATCCGGGGAGAAGTTTTTATCACAAAAAAAGAATTTGAAAGAATTAACAAAGAACAAGAAGCTAAAGGAGAAAAAACTTTTGCTAATCCTCGAAATATGGCCGCTGGTTCGGTAAGACAGTTAGATCCTAAAATTACCGCTAGTCGAAATTTAGATTCTTTTGAATATGCGATTGTTTCTGACATTGGTCAAAAAACCCATGAAGAAGAACATCAAGTTTTGAAACTTCTTGGTTTTAAAACTAATCCTCACAATAAATTAGTTCATTCTTTAGAAGAAGTTTTTGAATTTAGAAATTATTGGAATAAAAATCGGGAGAAATTACCTTATGAAATTGATGGCATTGTTGTCATTTTAAATGATAATGAAACTTTTAATGAAGCTGGGGTTGTCGGTAAAGCTCCCCGGGCTGCCATTGCTTTTAAATTTTCTCCTAAGGAAGCAACAACTATTGTTGAAGATATTGTGGTTCAAGTTGGAAGAACTGGATCTTTAACACCCGTAGCCAAATTAAAACCTGTCGAAGTTGGTGGCGTCACCATTACTAGTGCCACTTTACATAATTATGATGAAATTCAAAGACTTGGTTTAAAAATTGGTGATACCGTCATCGTAAGTCGAGCCGGTGATGTCATTCCTCAAGTGACGAAAGTTTTAAAAGATTTAAGAACGGGCAAAGAAAAAGAATTTGAAATGCCTAAAAATTGCCCTGTCGATGGAGCAAAAGTTATTAAAGAAGGAGCGATTTATCGTTGTTCTAATCCTCGTTGCTGGGCTCGCCACCGAGAATCTCTTTATCACTTTGTGACCGCTTTAGATTTGAAGGGTTTAGGACCAAAAATTATTAATCGTTTTGTTGATGAAGGTTTGATCAATGATATTTCCGATATTTTAACTCTTAAAAGAGGTGATATTGCGGTTTTAGAAAGATTTGGGGAAAAATCAGCGGAAAATATTGTTTCGGAAATAGAAGCTAAGAAAAAAATTTCTTTATCAAGATTTATTTATGCCCTTGGTATTCTTCATGTGGGTGAGGAAACAAGTAGAGTTTTAGCCGAGAGATTTCAGGCTCAAGGCAATAGATTATCAATGAAAGATTTTATTAAACAAGCTCAAGCTTTTACTTTAGAGGAACTTCAAAAAATTCCAGATATTGGACCAAAAGTAAGTGAAAGTATCTATCAATGGTTTCATGATCAAAAAAATATTAAACTTTTATTAAAACTTGAAAAAGCCGGTCTTGAAATTATTGTTGAAAAAACTAAAAAAGAACAAAAATTAAAAGGCTTAACTTTTGTTTTAACCGGGGCTTTAGATTCTCTGACTCGGGAAGAAGCTAAAGCAAAAATTCTTGCTTTAGGGGGAAAAGTTTCTGAGAGCGTTAGTCGAAAAACTGATTATCTCATTGTTGGTTCAGAACCAGGTTCAAAGTATGAAAAAGCTAAAAAATTAGGCATCAAAATTTTGACAGAAAAGGAATTTTTAGAAATGATTAAATAAAAATGATTAGGAAAGAGGATTTAAAACATTTAGAAGAGTTAGCGAAAATAGAAATTCCAATTAATCAAGAGGAAAAAATTCTCGCTGATTTGCAAAAAATCATTGATTATTTTGAGGAATTAAAGGAAGTGAACACAGAAAAAGTGGAACCTTTAAGCGGTGGCACTTTTTCTTTTAATGTTTTTCAAGAAGATGAACCAAGAGAAAATGATCTTGAAAAAGATTCAAATCAATTAAAAACTCAATTTCCTCAAAAAGAAAAAGATTTTCTGAAAATACCAAAAGTTTTTGAATAAATGATCCATCTTCACGACTTAACAATTAAAAGATTTCATGAAGGTTTAGTGAATAAAGAATTTTCGGCTTTAGAAATTACGCAAGCCCTTTTTCGTTATATCAAAGAAAAAGATAAAGAAATAGGTGCTTATTTGAGTTTAAATGAAGAAGAAGCGCTCCTTCAGGCAGGAAAAGTTGATCAATTAATTGCGGCTAATCAAAAAATTTCTCTTATGACTGGTGTTCCTTTAGCGATCAAGGATAATATTCTTATTGAAGGAACAAAAACAACGGCTGCTTCTCGAATTTTGGAAGATTATACTGCCACTTATGACGCCACAGTGATTAAAAAACTTAAACAACTTGGAGCGGTTTTTCTTGGAAAAACTAATTTAGATGAATTTGCTATGGGTTCTTCTACAGAAAATTCTGCTTTTAAAAAGACTCGCAATCCTTATGATCTTGAAAGAGTTCCGGGTGGTTCTTCAGGTGGTTCGGCAGCCGCGGTCTCGGCTCATTTAGCCGTCGCTTCTTTAGGTTCTGATACCGGTGGTTCTATTAGGCAACCAGCCGCTTTTTGTGGAGTTGTTGGTTTAAAACCAACTTATGGGGCAGTTTCTCGATTCGGTTTAATTGCCATGGCTTCAAGCTTGGATCAAATTGGTCCGATTACTAAAACCGTTGAAGACGCTTTAATTTTGTTTGAGGCAATTGCTGGTAAAGATGAATATGATTCAACCAGTGTTGAAATTTCCTTACCCCTTAAAAGATTTAATCTTGAAGAAATTCGGAAATTTAAAATTGGTCTTCCAAAAGAGTATTTTCATTCTGACGGGATTTCCTCTTCAGTAATGAAGGGTTTAGAAGAAGCTATTGAAAAAATAAAAAGTCTAAAAATTGAATTTAAAGAAATTAGTCTTCCTCATACAAAATACGGGATTTCTGTTTATTACATTATTATGCCGGCGGAAGTGAGTACTAATTTAGCTCGCTATGATGGGATTCGTTATGCCCGTTTAGAAGAAATTAAGAATCAAGACTTAAAACTTTGGGAGGTTTATTTTAAAAATCGAGGTTTAGGTTTTGGTCCGGAACCAAAAAGGAGAATTCTTTTAGGAACTTTTGTTCTTTCAGCCGGTTATTATGAAGCTTACTATGCCAAAGCTCAGAAAGTAAGAAGATTAATTAAAGAAGATTTTGATCGAGCTTTTGAGGAAGTAGATATCATTTTAACTCCGGTTACGCCAACACCCCCCTTCAAATTAGGAGAAAAAATTGATGATCCTTTAGCTATGTATCTTTCAGATATTTTCACAATTCCTGTCAATTTAGCCGGTTTACCCGCTTTATCTTTACCTGTTAAAAAATATTCTTTCACTGACAAGGAATTACCAATTGGTTTTCAATTAATTAGTAAACATTTTCACGAAGCTGAGATTCTTTCTCTTGGTCAGTATTATGAAAGGATATAAATTATTTTTGTTTAATCGAAAGATGATTTTAAAAATTTCTCCGCTTTTTCCAGATCTTCGGGATTGGCGATGGGAAACCAAAATTTTGCCTTCACGGTCATTACTTTATAAAATTTAGCTAATTCACCAATAGCTGTTGAAAGATAATATTCACCTTTAACCGGAATTGGCGGTGGAAACTGAAAAATTTTTTGATCAAGAATCATTCCGCTTGTTAAAACTAAATGACTTTGAGGATTTTCTGGTTTTTCAACAATTTCTTTAATTGAGCCATCTTTATTTAAAACCACAACTCCAAATTTTTGAGGTTCTTTAGTTTCTTGAACGATCACCGCTCTTTGGTATTTTTTTAATCTTTGGATCGTTTCTTTATCAATTAAATCATCACTATAAAAAACAAAAAATTTTTCTTCCTTTGTTAAATAAGGTAAAGATAAAAAAAGACCGTGGTAAGTGCCTCGAAGATTTTCTTGAAAAACATAATTTACTTTTCTTTCAAGAAATTTTTTCCCGCAGTATCTTTTAATTTTTTCACCTAAATAACCAACGACAATAACCAATTCTTTAACTTCTTTTGGAAATTTTGAAACCAGGTGATAAATGAGGGGTTTGTTTTTAATTTTTAAAAGCGCTTTTGGTGTTTTTTCAGTCAAAGCTTTCATTCTTAAACCCCGACCAGCAGCTAAAATCACAGCTTTCATAGAGATAAAAATCTTTAGCGCAGCCGACCGGATTTGAACCGGCGATCTCCTCCGTGACAGGGAGGCGTGTTAACCGGGCTACACCACGGCTGCAATTTTTCTTTTTTATTTTATCATTTTTATTTTTCCAAAATCAATTTCAAAACAATCACCCTAATCTTTTTTAATTTAGTTTTAGTTTGAGGAGGTTGAGATGAAGAATTTTAGAGAAGATATTTTTGTGTGTCAGGGGTGGGACTTGAACCCACGACCTAGGGGTTATGACTCCCTCGCTCTGCCAACTGAGCTACCCTGACTTATTTTAAAGTTGCGGACCGGGGAATCGAACCCCGCCCTGGAGGTTATGAGCCTCCCGAGCTCACCAGAGCTCTTGTCCGCGATTTTTTTTATTTTAATTTTTTTATTTAAAAAATGCAACCTCAAATTGCTAGTTTTTATTAATTTCAATATAATAAATTCTATATGCTTGAGGAATTAGATAAAATTCAAGAGTCTTTTCAAAAAGAAATTGGAGAAATTCAAAATCAAAAGGATCTTGAAAATCTCCGGATTAAATATCTTGGCCGGAAAGGTCTTTTAACTCAAATTCTTCGTTCTCTTAAAGATCTATCTTTAGAAGAAAGAAGGATTATTGGTGAAAAGGCAAATTATTTAAAAGAAAAATTTGAAATTGAGATTGAAGAAAAAAAAGAAAGATTAAGTTATTTTCCTTCTGAAATTCGTTTAGATGTCACCAAACCGGGTAAAAAAATTGAAAAAGGCACGCCTCATCCTTTAGCTAAAATTGAAGAAGAAATTTGTGAAATCTTTAAATCTTTAAATTTTTCAATTGTTGAGAGTCCTGAAGTTGAATCTGAATATTATAATTTTGATGCTTTAAATATTCCTCCTAATCATCCGGCTCGAGATATGTGGGATACTTTTTGGTTGAAAGATTTTCAATCAAAATCACCAAAAAATAATCTTCTTTTAAGAACTCATACGAGCCCGGCTCAGATAAGATATATGGAAAAAAATAATCCGCCTTTTCAAATTATTGTGCCTGGTCGGGTTTTTCGATACGAAGCAACTGATGCCTCTCATGAAATTAATTTTTACCAAGTTGAAGGTTTAATGGTTGGACCAAAAGTTAGTCTTGCTAATTTCAAATTTATTATCGAAGCATTTTTGAAAAAATTTTTTGGTTCCCAAATTCAATTTCGTTATCGACCGAGTTATTTTCCTTTTGTCGAGCCAGGTCTGGAAGTAGATATAAAATTTAGTCAAGGAAAATGGTTAGAAATCATGGGGGCAGGGATGGTTCATCAGAAAGTTTTTGAAATTGTTCGTTATAACCCTAAAGAAGTTCAAGGTTTTGCTTTTGGTCTTGGCCTTGATCGTTTAGCGATGATAAAATATAAAATTCCTGATATTCGTTTGTTTTATAGTGGCGATTTAAGATTTATTAAACAATTTTATTAATATGAAATTCTCTTATTTTTTGGTAAAAAAATTATTACCTGATTTGAAAAATAAAAAAACTTTAATTGAAGCCTTAAATTTATTTTCTTTTGAAACAGAAGATAGTCAGGGCGATACTTTTGAAGTTACTATTCCAGCTAATCGTTATTCTGATGCCGCCTCTCATTTTGGTTTGGTTCAAGAAGCAGCCGCGATTTTAAAATTAACTTCAAAAATACCAAAAATAAAATTTGAACTGCCTAAAAAGTTAAAAACTCAAGACCAATATTTTTCTCTTGAAATTAAAGAAGAAAAATTATGTCCTCGTTACCTTGGTCTTTATTTCGAAAATATCAAAATTAAAGAATCACCTTCCTGGCTTCAGAAAGTTTTAAAAGATTGTGGTTTAAGACCGATTAATAATGTAGTTGATATTATGAACTATGTCATGCTTGAAACCGGTCAGCCTTTACATGCTTTTGATTACGATAAATTATCAGGAAGAAAAATTATTGTAAGAAAAGCAAAAATCGGCGAAAAAATAACTACTCTTGATGGTCAAAGTTATTATCTTAATCCCGAAATTTTAGTGATTGCCGATGATCAAAAACCTCAAGCCCTTGCCGGGATTAAAGGCGGGAAAGAAGGCGAAGTCACTCAAAAAACTTCTCGAATTGTTGTGGAAATTGCTAATTTTGATTCGGTGGCCATTTATCGCGCTTCAAAAAAACTTAATTTAACAAGTGATGCTTCTTCTCGTTTTGCTCATGGTTTAAATCCTCTTTTAATTGACCTTGCCGCTCAAAGAGTAATTAAACTTTTAAAAGATTTAGTTGGTGCTCGTTTGATCAGTCGTTATGATTTTTTGACAAAACTTCCTTCTCGCAAAGTTTTAAAATTAGATATCAAGGAACTTAATCAGTTTATCGGTTTTGAACTTTCAAAAAAGGAGAGTGAAGATATTTTAAAAAGGTTAGGTTTCAAAAAAATTAAAAAAGAATTTTGGGAAGTGCCGCCTCTTCGTCAAGATATCCAAAACCACCAAGATTTATTTGAAGAAATTATCCGGATTTATGGTTATAATCGACTTTTACCCAAGCCACCCCAAGTTTTTCTTCAGCCAGCTAAAATTGATGATCTTTTAGTTTTAAAAAATAAAACAAGAAAAATTTTATTTAATTTTGGTTTTGATGAAGTTTATAATTATTCCTTTATTGAAAAAGGAAGCGTTGAAGTTTTGAATCCTATTTCTCAAGACAAAAAATATCTCCGTTCGTCCCTTCTGCCCGGTTTAATTCAAAATCTTGAAACTAATAAAAAATTTTTTGAAAAAATTAGAATTTTTGAAATAGGAAAAGTTTTTGAAAAAACCTCTGCTTGCCTTAAAGAAGAATTAAGGCTTGGTTTAGCCTTTTTTAATAAAAATCTTTCAAAAATAGGAGAAGGTTTTTTTGAATTAAAAGGCGTGGTTAAAGAATTATTAAAAGGATTGGGGGTTGTTGATTTTTTTGAAAGAGATTTAGAAGGGAAATCAGAATTTTTTGAAATTGCTCTTCAATTTGAGGTTGATCATCAATTTATTGGTTATTTAGGCTTAAGAAAAGATGGTTCTTGCCTTGGAGAATTTAATTTAGAAAAAATCCTTTCAAAAGTTGAAGAAGAATTTTCTTATCAACCGCTTCCAAAATTTCCTTCGGTGATGAGAGATCTTTCAATTTTAGTTAACCAAGGAGTTAGAATTGGAGCGATTATGAAAACAATTCAAGAAGTCAATCCGGAATTAATTTTTGATGTTGATTTAATTGATGAATATATCGATGAAAAATGGGTTAATGAACAAAGTTTAACTTTTAGAATCATTTTTCAAGCCCCTGATCGAACTTTAACTAATGAAGAAGTTAATCAGGAAATGGAAAAAATTTCAAAAATAGTTGAGAGAAAATTTAAGGCAAAAATTCGTTAATTATTCTAAATGAACTTCTTTTTTAAATTGGGCTAATTTTTCTTTAAGAAGAGGATAATTTTTAAGATAAGGATCTTTTTTGAGAATTTCATAAGCTGCTTCTCGGCTTTTTTTAATTAATTCTGGATTTTGAAGAGCCTTCATCGCTAAATCAGGCATTCCGGTTTGAGCTTCACCCAGAAATTCGCCTGGTCCTCGGATTTTTAAATCTTTTTCGGCTAATTCTAATCCATTTTTTGCTTCGATAATTGATTTGAGTCTTTCTTGGGTTTTTTTTGAATTAGATTCGGTGAAAAGAAAGCAAAAAGATTGATGTTCTCCTCGACCAACTCGCCCGCGGAATTGATAAAGTTGAGCCAAACCAAACCTTTCAGCTCCTTCAATCATCATAATTGTTGCATTTGGGACATCGATTCCGACTTCGATCACAGAAGTGGCAATTAAAATATCAATTTTTCTTTCAAGAAATTTGTTCATAATTTCTTCTTTTTCTTTTGGTTTCATTTTTCCATGGAGCATTCCAACTTTTAAATCTGGAAAAACTTTTTTTGCTAATTTTTCGTATTCTTCTTTTACTGATTTGACTTCAAGATTTAATCTTGTTTTTTGAGAAATTTCTTGTTTTTCTTTTTCTTCACCAATTCGAGGACAGATTACAAAAGCTTGTCTTCCTTTTTTAACTTGGCCGCGAATAAAAGCATAAGCCTTATCTCGGTTTTTGGGATCAACAATTTTAGTAATAATTGGTTTTCGATTTTTTGGGAGTTCCGTGATTAAGGAAAGATCTAAATCGCCAAAAATTGTCAAAGCTAAAGTTCTTGGAATTGGCGTTGCTGACATTGAAAGAAAATGGGGAATTGGTTGAATTTTACTTTTTTCTTGGATTGGTTTTTTAATAAGGGCCGATCTTTGGTTAACGCCAAAGCGGTGTTGTTCGTCGATAACTACTAAAGCTAAATTAGAAAATTTAACATCCTTTTGAATAAGAGCATGGGTGCCAATAACAATTTTTATTTTTGCTTCTTCAATTTCTTTATTTAATTTCTTTTTACTGATTTTTGTTTCTAATTGATGGCCATAAAAAATTTTTGATTCACTTCTAGTAAGAAGAGCAATTCCTTTTTCAAAATCTTTAAAAAATTTTTTAAAAGTTTGATAATGCTGACGAGCAAGGACTTCGGTTGGCGCCATAAAAGCCGTTTGATAATCTTGAAGTCCAAGATAAATAGCCACTAAAGCGGCGATGACTGTTTTTCCGGAACCAACATCACCCTGGAGAAGTCGATTCATTGGCTGATCTTTTTCAATATCCTTTAAAATTTCCCAAAGGACTTTTTTTTGAGAAAAAGTGAGTTCAAAGGGGATTTTTTGGATAATTTTTTTTATTTCTTCGAGATCGATTTTAATCCTAAAAGCTTTATGGGCGGCAATTTTAAATCTTTCAGAAAGATTATGAAGTTGAAGAAGAAATAAATCTTCAAAAGCAAATCTTTTTTTAGCTCTTAAAGCCTCTTCAAGAGTTTCGGGAAAATGAATATTTTTCAAGGCTTGATTTAATTCAGGAAGATTTTCTTTTTCTAAAATTTCTTTAGGAATCGGATCAGTCAAGGGAGGAAGTTTATCTAAAATTGGTTTTATTAAGTAGCGGATTCCTTTTGAGGTTAAGCCTTTAGTTTCTGGATAAATAGGAATAATTCGGCCAGTATGTTTGGTTTCATGATGAATTTGGTGAGGAGAAATTAATTCATAAACAGGATTAGCTAAATAAATTTCCTGATTACTGATTGAAACTTTACCTGAGAAATTAGCTATTTTTCCTGGTCTTAAAATATTTTTAAGATAAGGCTGATTAAACCAAACTGCTCGGATAGAACCAGTTTCGTCACTAATTAAAGCTTCTAAAAGATAAAAATTTTTTTGCCAAGTTCGGTGCCAGGAAATTTCTTTAATTTTTCCTTGAATAGTTGCCTCTTGTCCAGGAATAAGATCTTTAATTTTATAAATTTGAGAAAAATCCTCATAGCGATTAGGAAAGTGCCAAAGAAGATCTTTAACCGTTTCAATTTTTAATTTTTTAAGTTTACTTAAAAATTTCGGACCAATATTTTTAATTTCAAAAAGATTTTGATGAAGCTCAATCATAAACTCGCGCTATTATACCATAAAATTAGTTTTTTTCCAAAATAAAAAAGCCCAGGTAAAACCTGGGCTTTGGGCTTCAGGAGGGCTGGGCGATGCGGTTGCGGTGGAAGAAAAACTTTTTGCGCCGAGGGAATGATGGGGAATCTCGGTGTTTTTTAATAGTACTATTTTCATTTTAAAGAGTATTTATTTTTGTCAAGTCTTTATTTTGGCTTATTTTTATTAATAATTTTTTTGTCCGCCCGGCAGGATTTGAACCTGCAACCGTCTGCTTAAGAGGCAGCTGCTCTTCCAGTTGAGCTACGGGCGGGAAAAGCGTCCCCGGCAGGATTTGAACCCGCAACCTCTTGGTCCGAAGCCAAGCGCTCTATCCATTGAGCTACGGGGACTTTAATTTTAGTTTCCTTTAATGAATTTTATAATTTTTGAAATAAATAAGCAATAACTTGGAAAATTTTATGATTCTATTGTCCAAATCTCATTTTTAATTATAAAATTAATAAAAAATATGAAATTTAAAATTCCTCAAGAAGTTCAAAATATTGCCCAAAAACTTCAAGGAAATAAATTTCAAGCTTTTTTAGTTGGTGGTTGTCTTCGAGATCTTTTAATTAAAAGAATTCCTAAAGATTGGGATATTGCAACCGATGCCCGACCTGAAGAAATTCAAAAAATTTTTCCGGAAAGTATTTATGAAAATCGTTTTGGCACGGTTGGGATTAAGACTGAGAGTGAAGATGAAAAGTTAAAAATAGTTGAAGTGACCACTTTTAGAATTGAAGGCAAATATACGGATAAAAGACATCCGGATGAAGTCGTTTTTGCTAAAACCATTTATGAAGATCTTAGTCGTCGAGATTTTACTATTAATGCTATTGCCTTTGATTTTAAAACAAAAAAAATTATTGATCCTTATGAAGGAAGAAAAGATCTGAAAAAAGGAATTATTCGGGCGGTTGGTAATCCCCGCGAAAGATTTGAAGAAGATGCTTTACGTTTAATGAGAGCAGTGAGATTTGCTGTTGAATTAGATTTTGAAATTGAAGATCAAACTGCTCAAGCAATCAAAGAAAAAAGTGGTTTATTAGAAATGATTGCTAAAGAAAGAATTCGGGATGAATTAGTCAAAATTATTATGACTCCTCAGGCAGCTAAAGGGATTATTCTTTTAGAAGATTTAGGGCTTTTGCGTTATATTATTCCTGAACTAAGAGAGGGGATTGGCGTCACTCAGAATAAGCATCATATTTATACTGTTTTTGATCACAATATTCGAGCTTTAAATTATGCCGCCGAGAAAAATTATTCTTTAGAAGTGAGGTTAGCCTCTTTACTTCATGATGTTGGAAAACCTCGAACAAAAAAAGGTGAGGGTCCAGAAGCAACTTTTTATCACCATGAAATTGTTGGTGCGAAAATGGCTGTTCAAATTTTGGATCGTCTTCGCTTTCCCAAAGAAATTATTCAAAAAGTTGCTCATTTAGTGAGACATCATCTTTTTTATTATAACGTCGGGGAAGTGACGCCAGCTGGTGTTCGTCGTTTTATTAATCGCGTTGGTTTAGAAAATATTGATGATTTAATAAAAGTTCGAGAAGCCGATCGGATCGGTTCCGGAGTTCCGAAGGCTCGGCCTTATCGAATTCGTCATCTTCTTTTTATGATTGAAAAAGTTAGAACTGATCCTATTCATCCGAAAATGTTAGCGGTAAAAGGAGATGATGTGATGAGAATTTTAAATATTCCACCAGGACCAAAGGTTGGTTATATTTTATCAATCTTACTGGAAGAAGTTTTAGAAAATCCTGAAAAAAATAAAAAAGAAATCTTAGAAAAAAGAATTGAAGAATTGGGAAGATTAAGCGATGAAGATTTAAAGAAATTAGCTCAAAAAGCTCAAGAAAAAAAAGAAGAATTTGAAGCTGGTTTGGAAGAAGAGATGAAAAAGAAATATTTTGTAAAGTGATTGTTTAATTTTTAAACAAGTTTTATACTTTAAAAAGAAATTTAAAAGATCGGGGCATAGGATAAGGGTAGTCCGCTGGCTTCGGGTGCCAGGAGTTCCAGTTCGAATCTGGATGCCCCGACTCAAAGGGCCTATGGTCTAGTGGCATGACGCGACATTCGCATTGTCGAGACGGCGGTTCGATTCCGCCTAGGTCCACAAAAAGCAAATTGAAAAATAAAAAATGGAAGGTATATATGATCGAATTTAAGGATAACATTTTTATAAAAACATTATCTGAAGAACTTGATTACTCTTTTAATCAAAAAGTATTAGAGTAACTAAAAACTAAAACCGTCCCAAAGATTGGGACGGTTTTTTATTTTTTAATATTATTGATTTTTTTTAAAAAAAATGATAAGATTTATGAAGTTCTTTAAAAATTAAAAAAAGGAGAAAAAAAATGAAAGAAAAAGTCGATTATTTAATAAAAAAGTTAATAAAAAAGGAGTTAGAAAAAAAACTTGGGATGGTAGATCCCGAGTTTGAAGTGGAGGAGATTTATGTGATTGTTATATTGAAATTTTTATTTTTAGATACAGTTAAATTAAAAATAAAAATAACTAAGGATTATGATGTTGAAATAGTTGATATTTTTTATTTATGAACTTTATTAATCATACTTTCTTTCTTTCTTTCTTTCGCCCAGTTTCTGGGCGAATTTTTTATTTTTAAATCCTCCTTTTCTTTGTTTAATGATCAAGATATGTTATAATATAAAAAAAATTAAAAAGGTCGAAATTAATAAAATTTTTAAAAATAAATGGTTATTCAAGATTGGTCATCGGTCATTGTTACTTCTTTTCAGAATCTTTGGTTAGGAGCAATTGATTTTCTCGGAAAATTAATTGGTGCTTTGGTGGTGATGATTGTTGGTTTGATTGTTGCTTCAACTTTAGGAGCTATTGTCGAAAGAGTCATTGAATTGGTTAAACTTGATAAATTGCTTAAGGGTTTAGGGATTGAAGAATATCTTCATAAAGGTGGTTTAAGTTTAAATAGCGGTAAGTTTTTGGGAAAGGTTGTTTATTGGTTTTTAGTGATTGTTTTTCTCTTGGCTGCCGTTGAGATTCTTGGTTTTTATGTTCTTTCTGATTTCCTTCGTCAAATTTTGCTTTACATTCCAAATGTTGTCGCCGCTTCTTTGATTATGTTAGCTTCTTTTGTTTTAGCTAATTTCTTGAGAAAATTAGTTAAAGCCAGTGTTAAAAGTGCTAATCTTCATGGAGCTAACTTTTTAGGATCTTTAACTTGGTGGGCCGTTGTCATTTTTGGTTTTTTTGCTTCTTTACAGCAATTAGGGGTAGCGGTTTCGATTATTAATACTCTTGTTATTGGTCTTGTCGGGATGATTGCTTTGGCTGGTGGTTTAGCTTTTGGTTTAGCCGGTAAAGATTATGCTTCTCATTTAATTGATAAATTCCGAGAGCATTTGGAAAAATAAACTTCAAAATTTAAAAAAGCAACCCTGTTTGTTTAAATTTATTTTTACCAACAAGCAGGGTTGCTTTTAATTATAATTATGATAAATTTTAATTACTATGAGCGAAAAATTTGCTGTTATTGAAACGGGTGGCAAACAATATAAAATCAGTCCAGGTGAAAAAATTAAAATCGAAAAAATTGAAGGTGAACCTGGTCAAGAAATTGAATTTGATAAAGTTCTTTTATTAAAAGATAAAGAAGATATTTCTCTCGGCACTCCTTATTTGGAAGGTTTAAAAATTAAAGGAAAAATTTTAGAACAGGGGAGAGAGAAAAAGAAAATTGTTTTTAAGTATCATTCAAAAACTCGTTATCGAAAGAAAAAGGGCCACCGCCAATATTTTACTAAAGTTGAAATTCTTAATTTTTAAATTTTATTTTTAATGAGCGGCGGAATTTTAGAATTAACAATTATTATTCTGATAGCTGCTATTTTAGGTTTAGGTGCAAGATTACTTCATCAACCTCTTCTTCTTGCTTATCTTTTAACTGGTTTTTTAATCGGCCTTTTAGGTTTTTCTCATATTGTTGATCGAGAAACTTTTCAAATTTTTTCTAATTTAGGAGTGATGTTTTTACTTTTTTTGGTTGGCCTTGAAATTAATTATCGCTCCCTTCGTTCTGTTGGAAAACCATCTTTAATTGTCGGCCTTGCTCAAATTTTTTTTACCGCTTTAATTGGTTATTTTTTGGCCATCTTTTTAGATTTTTCAACAATAAAAGCGCTTTATATTGCCATTGCCCTGACTTTTTCTTCAACTATTATTGTCGTTAAACTTCTTTTGGATAAACACGATTTAAATAGTCTTTATGGCAAAATTAGTGTTGGTTTTCTTTTGGTTCAAGATTTTGTTGCCATTTTGATTTTAATTTTTTTATCTGGCCTTAATTTTCAAGGAGAAATTCCTTTATTAAAGACTATTTTAATGATTATTAGTGGCATTCTTCTTTTTGGGATCACTTTTTTTCTTGGTCAAAGCTTTCTTCCAAAAATTTTTGATAAAATCGCTCGTTCTCAGGAGTTATTATTTTTATTTAGTTTAGTTTGGTTATTTTTGGTTGCTTCAATTGTTTCCAAAATCGGTTTTTCTATTGAAATTGCTGGTTTTTTGGCTGGTTTAGCTTTAGCAAATTCTTCCGAAAGATTTCAAATTGCTAGTCGGATTAGTGCCTTAAGAGATTTTTTTATTGTCATTTTCTTTGTCCTTTTAGGAGCTTCGGTTTCGATTTCTCATTTAAGTGGTCTTTTAATTCCGATAGTTATTTTTTCCCTTTTTGTCCTTATCGGTAATCCTTTAATTGTTTTAATTATTATGGGTTTAATGGGTTATCGAAAAAGAACAAGTTTTCTTGCCGGAATTACGGTAGCTCAAATTTCTGAATTTAGTTTAATTCTCGCTAATTTAGGTTTAAAATTAGGTCATTTGAGTCAAAATGAAGTTGCTTTAATTTCTTCAGTTGGTATTATTACCATCACCCTTTCTGCTTATCTTATTATTTATGGAGATCAAATTTTTCGAAAAATTTCTCCCCTTCTTTCTATTTTTGAAAAGAAAAATGCTTCCGAAATAGACTTTCCTGAAGAAATTTTTCAAAAACCAATTATTTTAATTGGTTGCCATCGAACAGGTGAGAGTATTGCTGCTCATTTACCTAAAGAAAAACTTTTAATTATTGATTTTGATCCTGATATTGTCAAAAAAATGAGTAAAAAAGGATATCATGTTCTTTACGGTGATATTAGTGACCGAGAAATTTTTGATTTAGCTAATATTTTTCAAGCTCGTTTAGTCATTTCCACAAGTCCAGTTCTTAAAGATAATTTAACTTTATTAGAAGAAATTAATACTTATTTTAAAGATTCAAAAATGCCAAAACCAAGAATTGTGGTAAGAGCCGAAACCGAAGAAGATGCTCTGGTTCTTTATGAAAATGGTGCTGATTATGTGATTCTTCCTCATTTCACCGCTGGTCAATATTTTGGAAAGACAATTACTTTAGATCCGGAGATGAGGATTTTAGATGAACTCAAAAAGAACGATCTTTTGTTGATTAAAAAAAGAAATTTAGATTAATCTCCTCTTCTTTCCAAAGCCTGTCTTAAAGTTTCTTCATCAGTAAATTCAATTTCACCTCCCGTGGGAATGCCTCTTCCAAGTTTAGTAATTTTTTCAGCTAATTCTTTAAATTCTTCTTTAATAATTCCGAACAAAAAATCACCAAAAGTATTTGGATTGACGGCAACAATAATTTCTTTTATTTTTCCTCCAAGTTCCTTTTTAATTCTTTCTTTTAAACTTTGGATTCTTAATTTTTGACCAGATTCTAAAATTCCTCTTTTTGGAAGTTCGCCTAAAAGGAGATAATGACCATTAAAAGCTTTTGTTTTTTCTAAAGAAAGAAGATCGGTTTCCTTTTCAACAATTGCAATAATTTTTGGATCACGATTATGATCAAGACAGATTTGACAATATTTTTTATTTTTTTCTTTTAAGAAAAAACATTGAGGACAACGATTTAAAAATTTAAAACCAGAAATTCCTTTTTCAAGTTCTTGAAGAGTATTTTGATCAAGGTTAGCTAAATAAAAAGCTAATCTCGTTGCTAATCTTGGACCAATTGAGGGTAAACGAGAAAAATTTTCGATAAATTTTTTAATTGGTTCTGGTAGCATAAAGTTTACTCCCCAAAAATCTCCTCTTCACTTCTTTGAAAATCAATATTTCTAAAAGAAACTTTTTCCGGATCAAAACGAAGGCGAAAACTTCCAAGAGGGCCATTTCTATTTTTGGCAATGATGATTTCGGCAATATTTTGTTCTTCTTCCGGAACTTCTAATCGATCACGGTCTTTTCGGTAGATAAAAATAACTACATCCGCATCTTGTTCCAAAGAACCACTTTCTCTTAAATCTGATAATCGAGGAATTTTTAATTCTCTTTTATCAACTTCTCGAGAAAGTTGGGAAACGGCTAAAACCGGGATATTTAATTCGCGAGCTAAGGATTTTAAACCTCGAGAAATTTCCGTGACCTGTTGAACCATTGATTCCGAATCAGATCTTGGTTGAATTAATTGAAGATAATCAATAACAATTAAATCTAAACCATGTTCAATTTGGAGTCTTCGAGCCATTGATCTCATTTGCATGATATTTGGTGAAGGAGTATCGTCAATAAAAATTGGTGCTTTGGAAAGTTCATCAAGAGCTTGTTGGATCATTTTAAATTCAATTTCATCAGTTAATCGACCGGTTCTTAATCGCCAAAGAGGGACCTGGGCTTGAGCGGCAATTAAGCGATCAATAATTTGATCTTTCGACATTTCTAAAGAAAAAATACCAACTGGATGACCATCTAAAGCGACATTTCTTGCGATATCTAAAACAAAAGCTGTTTTTCCTAAAGAAGGTCTGGCCCCGAGAATAATTAATTCTGAACGTTGAAGACCAGAAAGAAGATTATCAAGAGCAATAAAATGAGTGGCAATTCCCCGGAGATTCCCCTTGCCACTATGAAGTCTTTCTAATCTTTCATAAGCTTCAGGTAGTTCTTCTTTTATGTGAGTGAATTTACTTGGTCGGGAGCGTTGAGAAATATTAAAGATTTTTTGCTCAACTTCATCAAGAAATTCTTCAATATCACCACTTTCAAAAGCCTTTTCATTAATTTCTGAAGAAGCATGAATTAAATCTCGTCTAATTTTTTTCTCTTTAACAATTTTTGCGTAATGATTAATATGAGCCGCCGTCGGGACATTGTTAATTAAATCAGTTAAATAATCAACACCAATTTCTTTCAAGAGTTTCTTTTCTTTTAATTTTATTTTGACACTTAAAAGATCAATTGGTTCGTTTTTCCGGAAAAGCTCCATAATTGTTTCATAGATCATTTTGTGATTTTCTTGATAAAAATCTTCTGGCGTTAAAAAATCAGAAATTTTAATGATCGCATCTTTATCAATCATTAATGCTCCTAAAACCAGTCTTTCCGCTTCGATATCTTGAGGTGGTAGTTTAAGATTTTGTTCCGCCATTGATTTTTCGAAGATAAGGACCTAAAGGAGTGTCTTCTATTTCATATCCTAATCTTTTTATTTTATTTCTCAACTCATCGGCTTGGATAAACTGTTTATTAGCTCTTAATAACTCTCTTTTTTGAGCCATTTTTTTGATTTTTTGAGAAATTTTTTGTTTTTCAATTTCTAAACCAAAAATTTCTAAAATATTCATCAAAGTTATTTTGATTAATTTTGCTTCTTTTGAAGAAAAGGACCAAATTTTTGGTTGGTAATCTTTGATGAAATCAAAAACAAAACTTAAAGCTTTAGGAGTATTAAAATCATCGGCTAAAGCCTGATGAAAATTTTGATGAAAAATTTTAATTTTTTTCTTTAATTTTTTAAATTCTTGATTTTTAATTTTTTTATTTTTTTCAATGACTAAATCTAATTTATTTATAAAATCTTCCAAACTTTGAAAAGAATTTTTGGCTTGATTTAAAATTTCTTCTTGATAGTCAAAAGGTGAGCGATAATGGGCTTGAAGAAAAAGCCACCGCAAAATTTGGGGTCGATTTTCCTTCAAAAAATCTTTAATGGTAATGAAATTTTTTAAACTTTTGGCCATTTTTTGACCTTTGATTGTTAAAAATCCGGTATGAATCCAAATTTTCACAAAGGGTTTTTTCCCCGAAGCAGCTTCCTGTTGAGCAATTTCGGCTTCATGGTGAGGAAATTTAAGATCTAAAGCACCACCATGAAGGTCATACTGAGGACCAAAAAAACTTTCCGTAATCGCCGTATCTTCAATATGCCAACCTGGTCGGCCCCAACCTAAAGGCGTAGCCCAAGCTGGTTCACCATTAAAAATTTTTAATTTATAATTTTGAGTTTTTTTAATTTCTAGTTTTTCTTCTTCTGGAACTTTTACAAATTTCCAAAGACAAAAATCACCTTTATTTCTTTTTTTGATACTTTCATCAATTCTTGAAAGAGCATCTTCGGCTTGTTCAACCGTTCTTTTAGCTAATTTTCCATATTCTTTAAATTTTGAAATATCAAAATAATAACCTTCATCTTCAATTTTGTAAGCATAGCCTTTTTTAATCAGAGTTTGGACTTGTTTAATAATTTCTTTAATATAATCGGTGGCTCGGGCAAATTTAGTGACACTTTCAATTTTTAATTTTTTAAGGTCTCGATAATATTCTTTTTCAAAAAATCTTGCTAATTCAAAAGGATTTCTTTTTTCTTGGCGGGCTCGGTTAATAATCTTATCATCAATATCGGTGATATTTTGAAGATAAAAAACTTTATAACCTAAAAATCGAAGATAACGAACAAAATTATCAAAAAAAAGATAGGTTCGGGCATGACCTAAATGAGAATAATCATAAACCGTTGGTCCGCAAACAAAAAGTTTTAAATAACCCCCTTTTGGTTTTTTAATGAACTCCTTTTTTTCGGTTAAAGTGTTATAGATAAAAATTTTTTTGACCATCTTGATTAAGGACTCCAGTTAAGAATGATATTAGTAATCGTCGGGGTTTTATCTTGGAAAAGATTGCTATCCAAGCGAACTTTATAGCGAAGATAACGATGATTACTTATCCAACTTCGATCACCGGGTTCAATTTTTATAGGAAAGTCTGGAGAAGCACAACTTACCCCACCAGGAAAGTAACTCGTAGGTAATTGACCCGGACCATAATAATTCCAAGGACCATTCGGATCATCCGCCACCGCAATTTGAAATCTGACACAAGTATTCTGGGGCAAAGTTCCTTGCCAAATAATACTATTTAAAGTGCCTTTAGTTTGAGTATCAAAAATAGCTGATTCTAAATAAGCAACCACACTTGTTGCCCGCCAAGAAGTATTTACTTTGTAGGCAATATTTCCAGAATGATTAAGATTATTAAAACTTATCCAACCAATAAGATCATTCCAGGCATAACCACGAAAATCACCCTCAGAATCAATAGTTACTCGGTATCTATTTCCGTCAATATAACCTGGGCAAGTTGTCGTTTGTCCGCCAACACAAAAAGCGACCCAACCAATAGTATCATTCCAGGCATAACCAGAAAGATTGCCTAAATTATTTTCATCACCTTCGCAAGTTCCATTTTGATGGGGTTTATAGCCATTACAAACACCATATTCTGAAGTTCCGCAGATATCACCAATGGGTGAAGTTTTACAATCCAAAGAAAAATAACCAATTGAAGTCGTCGAGGCATAACCCTCTAATTTATAAGAAGTGACTTTCACAGTTAAAGTATTATAAAAATCAAACCAGCCAACTAGATCATTCCAGGCATAAAAATTAGGAGGTGTTGAGGTGATATTAGTGGTTTCTTGGCCTTTAATAATTTTTATTTCCGAAAAAAATAGAAAAATCATTAGTCCAAAATAAAAAAATAGTAAAGCTAATAGAAATAATTTTATCTTTCTTCCAAGCTTCATTGCTTTTTTTTGATTATACTATATAATGAGAAAAGTTGAAATTAATGGAAGAAAAACCAAAAAGAGATTTTTTCTTACCAGCAAGTATTATCATCGCTGCTTTATTAATTTCTTTTTCTTTGATTTATAGCGTTGGCAAAAAAAGTCTTTCCCAAGAAAAAAGAATAAATTTTCCCAATCAAGTCTCTTCGGAAAATCGTGCTTATTTTGGTCAAATTGATCTTACCAATGTTCCTGTTTTAGGTAATCCTGAAGCTCCCGTGACGATTATTGAATACGGAGATTATCAATGTCCCTTTTGTGCCCATTTTTTTGAAGAAGTTGAACCTTTAGTTAAAAAAGAATATATCGAGACCGGGAAAGCCAAATTTATTTATAAAGATTTAGCCTTTTTAGGGCCAGAATCAATTTTAGCCGCCGAAGCCACTAAGTGTGCCCAAGAACAAGGAAAATATTGGGAGTTTCATGATGCTATTTTTGAGATTGAAATTAATGAAGATTTAAGAGATGATGGTAAAAAAAACGGGAGCTCTGAAAATAGCGGTAATTTAACCCAAGAATTTTTTGTTAATCTTGCCCGACAATTTAGTTTAGATTCTAAAGCTTTTCAAGAATGTCTCAAATCGAGAAAATATAATGCTTATATTGAAAAAGATTTTAATGAAGCTCGATCAATTGTTCCTGATTTAGGCACCCCTTTGTTTTTTATTAATAATGAAATTGTTCGCGGTTTTGTTCCTTATTCTGAGTTTCAAAAGGTCCTTGAAAAGGCTTTAAAATTTAAATAAAAATTATGAAATGGCACCATTGGCTTGTAATTATCCTTTCTTTTTGGCTTTTAATTTCTCCTTGGGTTTTAGGTTATTCTGATTTGAATTTAGTTTTTTGGAATAGTGTGATTGTTGGGGTTTTAATCATTGTTTTTACCTTCTGGAATTTGACAAATAAAAAAGAATAAATTATCTTTCAAAATATGATGGTTAAAATTTACACCACTCCTTATTGTGTTTTTTGTAAAATGGCTAAAGAGTACTTTAAGAAGAAAAACATTGAGTATCAAGAATTTAATGTCCTTGAAGATTTGAAAGCTCGGGAAGAAATGGTTCAAAAATCTCATCAATTAGGTGTTCCGGTTATTGAAATCGGCGAGCATATTATCGTTGGTTTTGATCGAGAGGCTATTGAAAGAGCCCTTCAAGAGGAGTCACTATGATTTATGATTTAGTGATTATTGGCGGTGGTCCGGCGGGCGTAGCCGCTGGTATTTATGCTGGGAGGAAAAAAATAAAAACTCTTTTTATTACTGACTTTTTTGGTGGTCAATCTATTGTTTCTAATAATATTCAAAATTGGATTGGCTTTAAATCAATTACTGGTTTTGAATTTGCCCAAATTCTTGAAGACCATCTTCGAACCCAAGAAGATCTTGAAATTATTGATAATGATTTAGTTATTAAAATTCAAAAAAAAGAAAATCAAGGAAATCTCTTTCCAATTTTTATTTTAGAAACTCAAAAAGGAAAAATTTTTGAAACTAAAACTATTTTAATCGCTACTGGTAGTCGTCGTCGAAAATTAAATGTGCCTGGTGAAAAAGAATTTGAAGGAAAAGGTGTTTTTTATTGTGCCACCTGTGATGCCCCTTTAATGAAAGATAAAAAAGCTGCTGTCATTGGTGGTGGAAATGCTGGTTTGGAAGCCGTGATTGATTTATTGCCTTATGCTCAAAAAATTTATCTTTTGGAAATTGGCGAAAAATTAAAAGGCGATCAAATCACTCAAGATAAAATCAAAAATCAACAAAAAGTTGAAATTATCCTCAAGGCTCAAACTAAAGAAATTTTCGGCTCTGAAAGTGGTTTTGTTAAAGGTTTAAGATATTTTGATTTGAAAAATCAAGAATTCAAAGAATTAGAAGTTGATGGAGTTTTTATTGAAATTGGTTCTCTTCCTAACAGTGAAATTGTTAAAGATTTAGTGAATCTTAATCAATTTGGAGAAATTATTGTTGATCCAAAGACTCAAGCTACTTCCTGTCCTGGAATTTGGGCTGCTGGTGATGTTACCGATGGTTTGTATAAACAAAATAATATTGCCGCCGGTGATGCCATCAAAGCCGTTCTTAATATTGCCGAATTTTTACAAAAAATTCAATAAACTTCCAAATTTAATATCTTTTAAATAGAAATTATCTTCAATCTAATTTTGTCAATTTAAAAACCTTGTGAATAATTTTATCCTAAATTTACAAAAAAATATGTTATAATATATAAAAATCATAAAGGGCGAAAATAAAAATCAAAAAACAAAAATATGAGTAAAAAACAAATTGTTATCGGTCTTGTTTTAGTTGTGGTTCTTGCTTTAATTGTTGTTTTAGGTGTGAGTCAAAAAAAGAGCGGTCCTCAAGTTTCTTCTCGTCCCGGTGGTCCTACCCCTCAACAAACTGCTCCTCAACCAGCACCTGGTTATACGCCGGAAGTTCCTAAAAATGCCGAACTTACTCCTCCTAAATTGGAAGCGCCAGCAAGTCCTAATCCTGAAGATCCTTCCAAAATGGTCTTTTATGATTTAAAAGCCACGAAAAACGGTTTTGAACCTTCTACTATTACTGTTCGCGAAGGAGATTCTTTAAGATTTGATTTTACCGCGGTTGATGGGGATTATGATTTAGAAATTCCTTATTTAGGAGTTTACTTTTTTGTCGTGCCTAAAGGAGTCACAAGAACTCTTTCGACGGGCACGGGCCCAGCTGGCACTTATGAATTTTCTTGTCGTGATTATTGTCCTGAAGGAAAAAAGATTACCGGTAAATTAATTGTTGTTCCCAGATCCGCTCAATAAAAAATTGAAAACCAAATTTAAAAATGGGAAAATTTAAAAGAGTTTCCAACCCTTCAAAAAATTCCTTTGGTTATGATTGGTTAAAAAATAACCTCTTAAAAATTTTTTTCCTTCTTCAATTTTTTCTTTTCTTTTTATTAATTCTTATTCTTTTCAAATCTTTAGTTTTTGCTTTTAATCCACCAACAAATTCACCACCTAATAATGCCGGTCAACTTCTTTATCGTTCCGGAAGTAATCTTGGTATCGGAACAAACATCCCTAATTACTCCCTTCACATTTCTACTTCTGGGGTTGCTAGTATTGGTCTTGAAAGTACCGGCGCCCCTCCTTATATTAATTTCTCTTTGATTTTTGGCGGCATAGAAAAAGGCGGTCTTTATTATAATCGAGCCGATTCTTATCTTTTCCTTTCAGAAGGAGGTTATACAAGTTTAGTCATCAAAGGCCAAAACGTCGGAATTGGAACAACAAATCCAGGAGCGAGGTTACATGTTGACAATGATTTAGTGGTTGGAATTTCTGCAAACTGGGGAGCTCATTTGAAATTAACAGAATTAAGTTCGCCTTGGGCAGGAAGACTTGATTTTGCCGGTGATGGGACCGGTTGGAAATTTGGTATCGGAAGAATTGGAATTACTGATCCTTATGTTACTATTCAAGATAACGGCAACGTCGGCATCGGGACAACGACACCGGATAGAAAATTAACAATCTATAATGCAGGCTCAGCATATATGAATGTAAAGGACGGAACACGAGAAGTATTGTTGGGTGTTGATAGTAATGGAGCAATTTTATCAGCAATGAGTAATCATGATTTAATTCTAAGAGCGGGTGGTAACTCCGAAAAGATGAGAATAACAGCATCCGGCAACGTCGGCATCGGAACAACAAATCCAAGCGTTAAATTACATGTTTATGAATCAAATTTAGCAAGAAGTGGTGTTTTGTTTAATATCGCTACTACCAGTCCAA
>FWWL01003616.1_pt1 | contig 27799 bp, 23 predicted proteins | sample 2228331 | NCBI WGS metagenome assembly FWWL01 (sample SAMEA103939775, study PRJEB20133) | metagenome
GGTGGCCATGGGAATACCTGAAATCCGGTATCAGAATGCCTGGAGGACCGGGGTCGGGGTCGGAGCAGGGCTCGAACTGAAACTCAGCCAGATCCCCCTGGCTTTTGTGTTTGATCTCAACTATCTAGAGAAAGGGACGAACCTGGATGTGTATTATCTGGATGAAAAAACCGGTTCTCTGCCCTATCGGCTCGGGACTCTGAGCCACTCCGGTCTGGCTAAGGTCAGCCGAGGCGGCCGGTGGGCGCCATATCTCCTTGCCGGTTACGAGCTGGCTTTTATCCTCCGGCACAGGGGCGAGCCGTTTGGTACCGGGGGACCCGACCTGAAGAATGATACCCGGAAGGTGGATTTTGGACTGGTGGCTGGAGTCGGTCTGGAGTTCAGGCAGGAAAAAGTTAGTCCATTCGTGGAGTTTCGTTATTATCACGGACTGACCAACCTCAGCCTGGGAACAGAGGCTCTGGAGTTTTACCCGAGCATTAAAACGAGAACCATGCTTTTCACCGCCGGGATAAAATTCGGGAAATAGAAGCGCAGGGAAATTAAAAGTGTTCCAGAAGAGATGGTCTGCAGAACTGCGGTTTCTATCGATATGCGGAGGAAATCTGCGGAAGTGATTTTTCTCCGGTTATGTCGCCCCGTATTATTAAGGTTTAACTAAAGTTTACTCTTCAGTTATTTTGATTCCCAGCTCATCCAGCTGTTTCGGGTCGACCGGGGAAGGTGAGCCGGTCATGAGACACATTGCGCTCGTGGTTTTCGGAAAGGGAATGACTTCCCTTATCGACTCTTCTCCGCAGAGTAGCATGACCAGACGGTCAAAACCGAGAGCGATGCCTCCGTGCGGCGGGGCTCCATAACTCAGCGCCTCGAGGAAGAAGCCGAATTTCTCCCGCGCCTGCTCCGGAGTGAGTCCGAGAATCTTAAAAATCCGAGCCTGAAGTTCCGGCTGATGAATCCTGATCGAACCACCACCGACCTCATAGCCGTTGAGCACGATGTCATAGGCCAGAGCTTTAACCCTGAACGGGTCGGTTTCGAGAAATTCCAGGTCGGCCGGGTGGGGTGAGGTAAACGGATGGTGCATCGAGACAATCTTCTGTTCTTCTTCGCTCCACTCGAAAAGCGGAAAGTCAGTAACCCAGCAGAAAGCCAGCTTGTTCCTGTCGAGGCGGCCGTCCTTTATCTTTTCTAAAATAAAATTTTTGCGGAATTCACCGAGAACTTTAACCGCGGTGGTTCTGTCGGAAGCTACCAGCAGTGCCAGGTCAGAATCCTCAGCCAGGAGTGCCTGCCAGATAATCTGGAGTTTTTCCTGTTCAATTTTCAGGGAGCTCTTAAAACCACCCTCAGCTTTCCGTACCCAGATGAGGCCGCCGGCTCCGAGGTTTCTGGCCTCTTCCTGAAGTTTATCCAGCCGGGAACGGGAAAAACTTCCTCCGCCCTTAACCAGCAGCGCCTTCAGCACGCCTCCTTTTTCTATTATTCCTTTGAGAAGTTCCGAACCGGAAGCGCGCCCGAGTTCGGTCAGGTCGACGATGGCCGTTTCATCCCGGAGGTCGGGCTTGTCTGTCCCGTATCTGTCTGTGGCCTCTTCATAAGTAAGCCTGAGGAAAGGTCTCCTGACCTCATACCCCCCGAGCGAGAAAAATTCCACCATCAGCTCTTCAATCAGCTCAAAAATTTCCTCGCGGTCGGTGAAGCTCAGCTCGATATCGATCTGGGTGAACTCGGGCTGGCGGTCGGCTCTGAGGTCTTCATCCCGGAAACATCTTACGATTTGAAAGTAACGGTCGAATCCGGAAATCATCAGTATCTGCTTGAAGAGCTGAGGTGATTGAGGAAGCGCATAGAATTTTCCGTGATGAATCCGGCTCGGCACTAAGTAATCCCGCGCTCCTTCCGGTGTGGACTTTGTCAGAAAAGGAGTTTCAATCTCAAAAAAGCCTTTCCTGCTGAGAAAGTTTCTCGTCAGCAGCGCGGCTTTATGTCTGAGGATGATGTTCTTCTGCATCCCCGGACGTCGCAGGTCAAGATATCTGTATTTCAGTCTGAGTTCTTCCGAAGCCTGGGGAGGGTCGGAAATAACAAACGGCGGAGTGGCGGCCAGATTGAGAACTTCCAGGTCCTGGATTTCTACTTCTATTTCACCGGTGGCCAGCTCCCGGTTGATGGCTTCCGGCGCCCTTTTTCTAACCAGGCCGCGGGCCTGAATTACATATTCTCCACGCAGCTTTTTAGCTTTTTCCAGGATTTCCGGACGGTGGCTGCTGGCTACCAGCTGAACCAGACCGGCGCGGTCTCGCAGGTCGATGAAAACCAGGCTGCCGATATCCCTGACCCGCTGGACCCAGCCGTTCAGCACCACCTGCCGGCCGGCGTCTTCCGCCCGCAGATTTCCGCCGTAATCAGTCCGCTTCCAGAGAGTGAATTCTTTCTGTTTTTCCATTTTCTTTCCCTGTGGGGATTAACCGGTCTCCAGGATTTTCTTCCCCTTGATGATCGAAGCCAGCTCCGTCAGGCTTCCTTCAAACTGTCTGGCTTTAGTCATGTCCTTAAGCTGGAATTTGCCTTTCCGCAGTTCGTCCTCGCCGATGATCAGCACCCATTCGGCGCCTAGTTTGTTTGCCCGGCTGAAGTGGTCTTTCATCTTTCTTTCCCTGAATTCAACCAGACACTCAATTCCTTCCGAGCGCAGGCTGCGGGCGAGCTTAAGGCTTTCTTTTTTGGCTTCCTCCCCGAGGTAAGCGAAGTAAACAAAGCTTCTTTCGGGGACCTTAATGCTGGCCACGCTCAGCAATCTTTCCACACCCATCGCAAAACCGATGCCGCAGAGGCCCGGGCCGCCAAATTCCCTGACCATATCATCGTACCGGCCTCCGCCGCAGATGGCGTTCTGGGCTCCCGCCTCTTCGGTTACGATTTCAAAGGCGGTTTTCGTGTAATAGTCAAGACCGCGGACAAGAGTCGGTTCCACCCGGTAACTTATTCCATAAAGGTCAAGATATTCCCGGAATTTCTTGAAGTGCTCGCGGCATTCCTCGCAGAGAAAATCTGTAATCCGGGGAAAACCGGCGGCCAGCGTCCGGCAGCTTTCCACCTTGCAGTCGAAAATACGCAGCGGGTTGAGCTCGGATTTTCGCTGGCAGTCCGGGCAGAGCTGCTCTTTTACCGCCAGAGCGGCTTCCCGGAGCTTCTGACCGTAAGCCGGCCGGCATTTCTTGCAGCCAACAGAATTGACCAGAGTGAACACTCCGGTAACTCCGAGAGAGGAAAGCAAACGGTGGGCCATCTCGAGGATTTCGGCGTCTATCGCCGGGTCTTTTTCCCCGAAAACTTCTATGTCAATCTGGTGGAACTGACGGTATCTTCCTTTTTGAGGCCGGTCATAACGGAACATCGGACCAATGTAGTAAAAACGTAGTGGTTGAGGCTGAAGGTCAAGGCGATGTTCGATGATCGCCCTGACGACCGATGGGGTGTATTCCGGACGAAGCGTGATGGAACGCCCGCCCTTATCGGTGAAGGTGTACATCTCCTTCGTCACGATGTCCGAGGAGGCTCCGGTACCTCTTTCGAAAAGCTCCGTCGGTTCGATGACCGGGGCGCGGAGTTCGCGGTATCCGTAAAGTTCGAAGATTTCCCTGGCGGTGGTCTCAGCTATCTGCCAGAGGCGAACTTCAGAAGGCAGAATATCCTTAGTGCCCTTGATCGCGCTGATAACTTTCTTTCCCTGTTCGCCGCTCATTATGATGATAACCTCAGTGCCGGATAGTTTTCCTCATCGGCGGGGAGTCACTTTCTGACCTCAAAAATGCCCTGCCGCCTGATCTTCCGGTAACGTTCGTCCAGCAGCTCTTCAATCGTCATCTGCTGGAGTTTTTTCAGCGTCTGGCTCAGATGCTTATCGACGTTTTTGAAGGTGGTTTCGTAATCTATGTGAGCTCCGCCGGGTGGTTCGGGTATGATTTTATCTATGATGCCGAGTTCATAAAGCTTCTGAGCACGGAGACCGAGATTCTCGGCAGCTTGCTCCACGGCCATAGGCCCCTGGTCTTTCCAGAGGATGGCGGCGCATCCTTCCGGGGAAATGACTGAATAAAAAGCGTATTCCAGCATGAGAAGAGCGTCGCCAAAGCCGATGCCCAGCCCGCCGCCGCTTCCCCCTTCCCCGATGATCACGTTGATGATTGGTGTTTTAAGCCTGGCGATAACCTTCAAGTTGTAGGCAATCGCTTCAGCCTGCCCGCGCTCTTCAGCCCCGATTCCAGGGTAAGCGCCTGGAGTGTCGACGAAGGTAATCACGGGGAATCCGAATTTCTCGGCCATCTGCATGATTCTGAGCGCCTTGCGGTAGCCTTCAGGGTTCGGCTGGCCGAAGTTCCTTTCGAGTCTGGCCTTGGTCGTTCTGCCCTTCTGATGACCGATCACCGCCACCGTTTGTCCTTTGTAAAAGGCCAGGCCGGCGACGATGGCCGGATCGTCAGCAAACCGCCGGTCGCCGTGAAATTCCATAAAATCTTTGAAAAGCGCGTTGATGTAATCCAGGGTATAAGGTCTTCTTGGGTGTCTGGCAATCTGAACGATGTGAACCGCTGTCAGTTTCGGGGCTATTTTTGCCCATTCTTTTTCGATCTGCGCCCTGAGCGCGGCAATTTTTTCCCGGCGGTTGGAATCCTCGCTGGCTTCGAGCGCGTCTATCTGTTCCTTGAGGGCGACAATCGGGCGTTCGAGCGAATAAAAATCGATTTTCTCTTTCATTTTAATTCTTCCGTGATAATTTTATCAGAAAAGTTAAATCCAGAGTATATTAAAGATACCGGGGTGGATCTGTCAAGTCAGGTTTTTGCGCACGGAAGTGGCCTTTTTCCGCCCAAGCTCAAACTAAAATACCGAACTTTGCAGATTTCCTGAGCTCTATTTTTCCGGAAAACCTCAATAGTTCTGTTTACTGACTGTAAAGATCAGGTCTTCATGCGCCAGCATAATGGCTCAAAGTTTTTTTAACAGGACGAAGCGAGACTCTGCTTGATCGCTTCGCAAAGCTGCGCTCTGCGGTTATCTATCTCTAACGGATGGATTCTGAGCTTTACCAGCCGGCAGTCAACGAAGACTACGACCGGCTCGGCCGCTACCCGGAACATCTGGTAAAGCCGGCCTTCCCGGTCGTGGACCACCGGAAGCGGCCAGTTTCTCTGTTCCATCATCTCGGTCAGATCTTCTTCAGAATCCCGGCTGACAGACACTATCTGAACCCCATCATGCTGGAATCCCTGCACATCCAGAAATACCCTGAGCGCCATTTCCAGGCAGGCGGGGCAGCTGGTGCTGATGAAGATTAAAACCGTGCGAGTTCCAGGCTGAAGAACCCAGTTCCGACCGTCCAGCAATCGGAGGGGCACAGATTCCTGAAACTCGTCTCCTTCCTGAAGAAAGGTCTGGCCGTATCTGCCGGAAGCTGAAGCCGCAGCTTTTTTAAGCTCAGCTATCATCTCCCGGTTCGCGCGCTGGCAGTCCTGCCATTTCTGCCAGTTGTTTAGACCCCAGAACAGCGAAGCTATCAGGATGATGGGAAGTAGCACAGAAATTTTCCCGGACTTCATCTCGGCCCTCTCTCTGTCAGGATGAATTTTCTCAGGTCGTAATTTTCATCTATGAGGTAAAGCTCGTCCTCCGGGCTGAAAGCTATCAGCCTGGCGCGCAGGGGTAGAATGATCGTCCCCAGATATTTGCCCTGACTGCTGTACCTGTAAATCTCCCGGCCTTTTTCCAGGCTTCCGTCCTGTTGTTTTCCGCTGGTGCCGGCCAGAAAGTAATAATTGTTGGCTGAATCGAAGGCCACGTCCAGGACCAGAAGCGCGAGTTTTTGCAGGTCCTCGTTGCGCTGAATCTTCAGGTCGAGACCCGGCGGGCTCCATTCTGCTCCTTTGTAGATGATTTCAAATCGCCTTATTAATCTCCCCTGCGGGTCGAATACCTGAACTTCGTTAAGAGCAAACTGCCTTGCGGCCAGAAGCCGGCCGTTCCGGTCTGTTTTAAGGATGATCGAATTTGCCAGCAGGTTCATCGAAATATCGTTCGTTGTTACCGGCTCTAAAAATTCTCCTTCCGGCTCAAGGTTGTGGTTGTAGATTTTTACCAGTCCTTCGTTTTTAATAAGAAGCGAACTTCCAGGAAAAGCCAGTATGTACAGTCGGTCTCCGGATATGGCCACTCCGGTCGGGGGGAAGGTCAGGTTCAGCGAGGCTTTTAGTTTGCCCTCAAAGTCCAGGATCTGGATCCTCCGGCTGGCCGTGTCCGCTATTACCATCCTTCGCCCGGGAATGTCCAGGCAGATGCCTTCCGGCCGGTTGAACTCTCCCGGTCCCTTACCCCTCTTTCCAATAATTTTTATTAAATTGCCTTTTTTGTCGAAAAGCCTAACGCAGCTGTCTGCGCTATCTAGAACAAACAGGGTTTCTCCGGCGAACGTCATCGCAGCTGGCTGGCTGATGATCGCTTCGGTTTCTCCGGATGTGTGGAATGAGCTATCCTCTATCACCGGAATTATTCTTTCAATTTTCACCGGGGCCAGCGAATGATTTTCTTTCAGGGTTGAAAGGTATCGATACAGGATGAATATCGTCAGCACCAACAGTATCAGCAGTCCTGAAATCAGCAGTAGAGAACGGTTTCCCCATAATGTTTTGAGAGGGGGTCTGAAACCAGACCCCCTCCCGGCTGTGTGCGGGTTAAGTTTTTTTCTGCTCATTTTGCCCGGCTTATTATTTGACTACATTTTTCAGACAGTTAATCAGAGCCAGCTCGCAATCAAGAAAGTCGACGGTTGCCCCCCAAAAAGTAGTTCTGACATTTTCGATGCAGTCTGCGAATTGTTTAAAACAATCGGTGCGAGTAACCGGGACTGCTCCGGAGTTAACAGCGGCCAGGGAAATGGCCGGCATTAACCCGAACACCAGAGCGAAAATGACCAGAAGAGTAACGGCTTTAATTTTTGTGTTGTTTCTCATGATAACCTCCTTTTTAATTTGTTCTGCCCTCGGGCATCGCTTTAGTTAAAAGCAAACCGGATGCCAGAAGTTTCTACTGGAGACAAATAGCCGGCGCTGAAGAAACCATCGCTTCGATGGTAAACGCTTTTTTACGCTCATGAACCGACAGGTAAACAGAAATTTACATGCCGGGAGCAGCTGCCTTTTATTTCCGGTTGAACATTCACCGGAAGAGCCCTCCATCAACCCGACGAAAATTGAATCACTCGCCATACGCCTCGATCTGGAGGTAATATCGGCGATGCGAACTAACTTTAAGGAGGGGAAAAAACAATTCTTTTGTTCCCGTGAAGTCTTAATAAGATAGCAAGGTTGGTTATTGCTTTATCCGCATGACCTCCGGTTCCCTTGAGCTTTATTTAAATTTCGATTTATGAAAATTATTTCAGGTGTCGTGAGAAAATTTCTGTCGGCGAGACGTCTTTTTATCTGACAGATGAATACGGGAGGAGAGAAAGAAAATTTTTCTGGAACCGGAGGAAACAGTCAAGAGATTAACGCAGTCGGGAAAAGCACTTCTGAATTTTTAACAGGAGAAGGCGGGAGGCAGAGAGGGGTTGAAGTAAAAAGGGGAGGGCTCCGCGAGGGAGCCCTTTTCCTCTCTGCGGCCGGAAGGCCGGCCCGTTTATTAAAAGAAGAGCGGTAAAATGGCAGTTTTCCGGAAAGAGCGTATCAACTGGATCCGGAACTCAGAGCAAAAAAGGAGCCTCAGGCCCGCTGTTTTTTCCCTTTTTCGTGCAGGCTAAAAAATGTTTGAAAGTTTTTTTCTGTTTCCTGATAATAACAGCAATGTCGATAACGGCGGAAATAATCCCGGAGGTGGAGAGTTTTAACCTGATCCTGGGGGGAATTTGAAAACCACATGCGACTTTTCAGACAGCCTGAGTTTCCGTAGATGGCTATCCGGAGTTTTTTGCTTGAGCTGGAAAATTTCAGGACTCCATCGCCAGCCAGCGGCGATGAGCTGTCTTTAGGCGCTTTTAAGTTAATCTCGGGGAGGAGAAATGCTTCTGGAAACCATCAAGATTACCTGGAAAAAAATTTTCAGGACCAACCTGGTCAGCCTGGTTTTAGTCGGGTTTCTCTATCTGAGCTTTCTTTATCTTATGTTTGCTGAGGGATATCCCGAAGCCGGGATACAAAATCTGCTGTCCTTTTTCCCGATGATGGCTGTCCTGCTGAGCAGCGGACTCGTGCGCGATGAGTTTGAATCGAGACAGATTGACCCTTTTATCAGCCGGCTTAAAGCGCCAGCGATGTTCTGGGGCAAATTTTTCGGCTATTTCCTCATTGTGTTCGGGGGAATTTTGCTGGGTTTTCTTTTGTCTTTTCTTGTTCTGGCGATAAGGGGACAATGGTGGGCTGCGGCTGATATTCTCAGGATATTTTTGTTGAAGCTACCGGTTGCTCTTTATTTTATCGTGGTGGGCTTTTTCCTGGCGGCGCTATTTAAGGGGGTAATGAATTTTGCCGCTCTGTTTTTAATTTATTTTGCCACGATCATAACGGTAGTCATTTTGCTCCGGGCTGAATGGCTTTTAGAAGCGGCCAGCATCGTAAAATTCCGCTGGGAAAGCGTGGTGCTTCTTTTGCTGCTTCCGACAGAGATGAAACGAGTTCCCTGGCATTATGTGCTGATACTTACAGCGACCGTCGGGTGGCTGGTTTTATCCTTCCTCATCTTCCGCTCGGCCGCCTGGAAGAAAAATTTGATTTTCGCCAGCGCGTCCGGCAACCTCGAGCGTCTGCGAATTTCCGGTTTGCGCAAGACCTACCGCGAGGGCCTGCTCGGTCGCCATAGAAAGGAAGCCCTTAAAGGTGTGAATTTTTCTATAAAACCAGGAAAGCTCACCGGGTTTCTCGGCCCGAACGGCGCCGGCAAGACCAGCACCCTGAGAATCATCCTTGATTTTCTTAAACCTGATGAAGGGCTTGTGGAGTACTTCTCTCAGAATCCTGAGAACTGCGCAGGCAGAAGGTTGAAAGCCGGTTATCTCCAGGAAACGGCCAGCCTTTATCCCTTTCTGACTGTAAGAGAAACCCTGCGTTATGTTGCCCGAAGCGAGGGCTGGCGCGGAAAAAAGGCGGATGAACTGGTGGTTGGACTTGCCCGCAAGCTCGGTCTCGAGGAACATCTCGACCGGCGGATAAAATCGCTTTCAAAAGGAACTGTACAGAAAGTGGCTTTTGGAGTGGCCACCATAGGTGAACCGGAAATTCTTATTTTTGATGAACCCTACACCGGTCTCGACCCGGTCATCATGTATGAAATAAGGAACTTCATCCTTGAACTCAAGAAGAAAGGAAGCACCATCTTTCTTTCCTCGCATCTGCTGCCCGAGGTGGAAAAAGTCTGCGACGAAGTGATTTTGATAAACCGGGGAAAAATCGTATGGGCCGGGGAAATCGATCGGCTGAAGGCAGCCTGGTGCCTGTATCAGGCTTCAAAAAATAATCCCGGGGTCGCTGAACGAATGCGACAGCATCTTGGAGAAGAAGTTCAGGGGAAACCATTCAGCTATTTTGCCGGAATTGAGCCCGGGCTGCTGCTCGAAGATCAAATGGTGGCCTCGGCCGTGAGAGAAATTCCGGTTCCGGATATTGAGAAGCTTTTTCTTGAAAGCGTGCTTAATTCCTGAAGAACCGGGATTCCGCCTACTGTTTTTTCTTTTCAGCCTGAAGCCGCTGGCGGACCACCTCGTATAAAAAGACCGCAGCCGCCGCGCTGACGTTAAGGCTGTTCACCTGCCCGAGCATCGGCAGCGAAAGAAGTTCGTCGCATTTTTTCTTCACGTTCTGCCTGAGTCCGTAACCTTCGGAGCCAAGGACGATGGCCACCGGGCGGGTGAAATCAAATTCGTACCAGCGCTTTTTCGCTTCCGCCTCGGCCCCGACCACCCATATCCCTTTCTCTTTCAACTGTTCAATCGCCCGCGAGATGTTGGTCACTCTGGCCACAGGGAGGTGTGAAATGGCTCCGGCGGCCGCTTCGGCCACAGCCGCGGTCAGCCCGGCCGAATGCCGTTCCTGAATGATCAGACCATTGGCTCCGGCGCCCTCGGCGCTTCTGATGATCGCTCCGAGGTTCTGCGGGTCGACCACTTCATCTAAAATTACCAGAAAGGCGTTTTTCTCAGGGACGAGCAAGTCTTCCAGCTCGACGTATTCTTTTTCTGCCAGCAGAGCCACCGCGCCCTGATGGTCAGGGTGAAGTTTGTTGAGTTTTTCTCGCGGGGCAAAAACCACGGGGATGTGGTTGTTTCTGGCCAGACGGATGATTTCAGAAATTTTCTGATGGCCTTTTTCTTTCTGGATAAAAATTTTGTTCATACGGCGCGGGGAAGTCTTCAGAAATTCGATGATGGCGTTGAGCCGGCCGAGACGATCCCTGGGTTCCATAATTATGCTTCCAGAATGCGGGAAAATTCCCGTATCCTCTCCAGACAGTTTTTAAGCTTCCGCGGCCAGTCAAACCGTGAGCCTTCTTCCACCAGAGGGATAAATTTATCCAGCTCAAGCCCTGAGGCCCGGGCGGTCAGCGCCACCCGGAGCGGGTGGAAAAGGTCTTTGCCCTTAACATTGGTTTCTTTCTTTATTTCTCCGGTAATGGCGGCAAAGATTTCGTAATTGAATTCTTTTAGTCCGGCGGTTTTCTGGATAAAAGCCGCGAGAACCTTCCGGGCTGAATCCGCCTGAACGATACTTCTGGCTTCTTCGTCGAGATTTTCAGGCTGGTAGTCGAAAAGAAGCGAGAATTTTCCAGGGAGCTCGGAAAATTTATCTACGCCTTCTATCAGGATTTCGACCGCTTTCTCCAGCCATTCCCTCTGTTCCGGGGTAACTTCCGTCCCGACATACCCTGCTTCCTGAAGATACGGAAGCGCCAGTTCTAGCTTCTTTTCAGGGGAAAGAAGTTTTATGTGCTGTCGGTTGAGCCAGTAAAGTTTTTCATAGTCAAAAATCGCGGCCGAGCGACTCACCCGCCGGAGGTCAAAAAGGCTTACCAGCTGTTCGAGCGTCAGCACCTCGTGTCCTTCCGGCGGCGACCAGCCGAGAAAGGCTAAGTAATTGCAGAGAGCTTCCGGAAGTATGCCTTCTCGCCTGAACTGGTCGACTGAGGTGGCTCCGTGTCGCTTGCTCAATCTCGTGTTGTCTTTACCCATCACCATCGAAAGGTGGGCGAAAACAGGAGGTTCCCAGCCGAGCGCCCGGTAAAGAAGAATCTGTCGCGGGGTGTTGCTCACGTGGTCTTCACCCCTGATCACATGGGTAATTTTCATCAGGGCGTCATCGATGACCACCGCGTAGTTGTAGGCCGGCATGCCGTTGGAGCGAACGATGATCGGGTCTCCGATCAATTTCAGGTCAAATTCGACCAGCCCGCGAACGACATCTTCGAATTGAATTGAACCTTCATCAGGTACCCGCAGGCGAATGGCGCCGGCTTCTCCTGCCGACAGCCGGCGTCTGGCCTCCTCCAGCGGGATATTCCGGCAGCGTCCGCTGTAAACAGGCATCCTTCCTTCCGCCAGGGCTGCTTCCCGTTCTTTTTCCAGTTCTTCTGCGGTGCAGAAACAATAATAGGCTTTTCCTTCCTCCAGGAGTTGATTGGCGTATCTGTGATAGAGCTCGAGTCTTTCCGACTGACGGTAGGGGCCGAAGTTCCCGCCCGCATCGGGTCCCTCGTCCCAGTCCAGACCGAGCCAGCGCAGGTCCTGGATGAGGTTTCGCTCATATTCTTCGCGCGACCTCTCGATGTCCGTGTCTTCCACCCGGAGGACAAAAACCCCGCCGTTCTGCCTGGCAAAAAGCCAGTTGAACAGGGCAGTTCTGGCGTTGCCCACGTGGATGTATCCGGTCGGGCTGGGAGCAAATCGCACTCTGATTCGTTCGTTTTTTTCCATTTTCATAGCCTTAGGATAATGCTGGCCAGGGCAAAAATCAAGGAATCGCCCCTCTGAGAAATCAGCTTTTCAGCCTCAAAAGACAGGGTGGAAATTAAAATCCCTGATGATCTTCAAGCTCAAGCCTGTCCTTCTTTTTGTAATCTTTCGGGATGGCATATTTTCCTGCTGGAGGTGTTTTGCTGGAAATTTCGAGCACTTCAGCCCGGGAATTTACTTCGTAACCCATAAAGGAAGCCTTTGTTTCGTAAGCTATCCATAAACCCCTGATTTTGTTTATTTCTGAAAGAGCATTCTCCGCAAGTCTCATCTGTATCTTGAGGATTTCCGGCCAGACCTTATCCAGGTAATTTTTTAAGTTGACCGGAAGGTCCTCCGAGGCCCAGATGGTCATTTCCATCGGATACATCATCACGGTCATTTCCAGCCGGTATCCCTGGCTCTTTATCCCGTTGATTACTTTTGTTTCACCGAGCGGCGTTACTGATAACGACATCTGCTCTAAAGCCCGGGCCATCTGGCTCATTTCTGGTGGCAGGAGGTCAAAGATGTTAACCGGAGGCTTGATTTCTATGTAAGATTTTGTGCGGGGAAGTATCAGGTAGATTAAGCTTTTTTTCAGATCGTAAAGATAAGAAAAACCATCGTCTCCTTCCCGCAGATAAAAGTTATCGCTTATCCATTCTTCGGTGTAAGTTTCTCTGGCAGGAATACTCTGACCCATCACGTTGATCGGATCCACACGGGTAAACGTTTTTATGTAGACATCGGCGGAAAGGCTGGCGGCAAGGAGCATAAAAATCAGCAGCAGGAAAGCAGTTTTTCTCATTCTCTCTCTCTCCCTTTAATTTTTAGCGTGAATTAAGACCTGAGGCAGTCCGCTCCGGACACGCTCTCTTCCTTCCCTCCTCCATTTTACTTTATTTTAAGACTTGAATCCAGCCGCTTATGAAGTAAAATAACTATCTGGCGTGTTTTAATGACAGAAAAAAGAATCGAATTTTCCCGAACGGTAATAAGGGTTTTTTCTTTTCTCGCGCTGATAACAGCCGTTCTTTTAATCGTTCTTATCCTGCTTTCAAAGATAATTCCCGGACCGGACAGGCGGATGCAGGAGCTTGCCGGTACAGATTTCTTCATAAAATATGCTCTGTTCATAACGCTGGCAGCTCTGATTTTCGGTCTGCTCGGTCTTCTGGTTGCTTCTGGAATCAGACGCAGGCAGCCGTGGAGCTGGCCGGCCGCTCTGGTCATTTCCATCCTGCTTGTTTCTCTTTTCCCCCTCGGAACACCGTTCGGAATAAAAATTCTGGTAGACCTTTTAAGTCCTCAGGTCAGAGAGTGGTTTCGAAGCTCAGGCAGACCTGCGCCCCCCGTTTCTGGCGGGCGAGCTGAAGCCTTTCGTCTGAATGCTGGTGACTTCCTGTCCACCGGAGAAGAAACCGGGAAGAAATAATATAAAGCGTTTTGCGCAGGTTTTCAGAAAGAAGACCGAATAACTGGCAGACTGGAGTCAGGGAGAGTACGCATGAAACGGGAAAACTTCTGCAGAAAAAACCTGTGGCCGCTGGCCGTTCTCTTACTTATGCCAGCGGCTTTTAATCTATCCGCTCAGGAAAGAATCCCGCGCGTGGTGCAGGAGCCTCCTCGAGTTTTTATTGACTGCCATCAGTGCGATATGAATTATATTCGCTCAGAACTGAGTTTTGTTAGCTTTGTCCGCGACCGGGTCGAAGCTGATGTTCATGTTCTGATCACCACCCAGAGCACAGCCGACGGCGGAAGGGAGTACACTCTGAACTTTATCGGCCGTAATAATTTTTATGACATTCATCACACCCTGAAATATATCTCTCCCCGAACAGCTTCGGCTGATACCGAAAGGAAAGGTCTGGTGCGCATGCTCAAAGTCGGGCTCGTGCCCTACTTAGCCAAAACCGACCTGGGAGATTACCTGCGGGTGGATTTTGAAAAACGTCTTCCTCCAGCTGAAGTTGAAGATCCCTGGAATTTCTGGGTTTTTAACCTGGGGCTTTCGGGAAGCATGTCGGGTGAACAGACGAAGAATTTCTTTTCGCTCCACAGCAATCTGAGCGCCAGCAGGGTGACCGAAAAGGTTAAGTTTCGCTCGGGTCTTTCAGGTCATTTCAACAGCAGCCGGTTTAAGGTGACCCAGGACGATGTCACCACGATCATAACTTCCCGCCAGAACAGCTTCAGTCTGTCCAGCCTTCTGGTTTATGCCATCAGCGACCACTGGTCGGTCGGGACCTGGTTTGGCGTTTCCTCTTCCACCTACAACAACATTAATCTCAACATAAATCCGGCACCGGCCATCGAGTACAATTATTTCCCCTATTCTGTATCCACCCGGCGACAGCTGCGGTTTCTCTACCGGGTGGGCATTAACCTGAATTTTTACCGCGAGGAAACAATTTACGATAAAATGCGGGAGGCCCTGCTCGGGGAAACCTTATCGGTGACTCTTGAAGTCAAGGAGCCTTGGGGAAACGTTTACGCTTCGCTCGAAGGATTCCACTATTTTCATGATTTCAGTAAGAATCATCTGGTGTTCAACACCAGCCTGAACTTGCGGCTGTACCGGGGATTCTCGGTGGGAATTTCCGGCCGGTTTGCCAAAATAAACGACCAGATATACCTGCCCAAGGGCGATTTGAGTCTCGAAGACATTCTTCTCCAGAGAAAAGCCCTGGCGACGGCTTACAGCTACGGAATTTCCCTGGGAGTGAACTATACCTTCGGTTCGATCTATGCCGGTGTGGTGAACCCGCGGTTCGGAAATTAGCCTGCGGGAAACAGCGTACATTTTCAGGCCCGGCCGCGCGGGAGAGTCTTGTTACCACGCCTCCTCCTGTGCTCGCTTCCCGACCTCCTGTGGGGAACCCCTATCGCTAGGCGCGATTCGGAGACACGCTGTGTCACCCTCTCCTTAAAGCCGCATCTATTTCTCTCTAATGGACCAGACTGAAATCGGGAAAGAACATAGGAGGCGCGGCCGGCCGCCATTAAGCCAGCACGTACCTGCCGCTCCTCTGTCAGCCTCTATCCTGAAAGGGTCCTGTAACCGCGCGCTTGATAATATAAAGCGGCACCTGAAGTTATCAGTCCGTCAGTTATCTTTCTGCTTTTCCCGGGCGAGAAGCCGGTCATATATGGCCAGTCCGGCCATAGAGCAAACACCGAGGAAGGCGATCGTCGCCCAGATGATTATGTAATTCGGAGATTGCCCGGCCTGAAGCGGGCTGGCTATGTGCTTCTGGTAGAGCGCTCCGCCGATGGGGCCTCCGAGGATGCTGCCGATAGCCACCGGCAGGTTGGCGTAACCGAGATAAAGACCTTCTTCTCCTCGTGGAGCGATCCGGCCGATGTATTCGTAAATCCGCGGGGAAGCCATCATTTCGCCGACGGCCATCGAGGCGATGCTCACCAGCAGGAAAATGCCGGCGACCGGTATGACCAGCCCGACCAGGGAAACGCGATGGCTGATATCGGAAAAGAGAAGCACGGGCAGGATGTTAAGCAGCATGCCGGTCGTGGTCACGCCCACGCCCAGGAGTATCGATTTAACCGGAGTCCATCTTTTGACCAGCCTGGTGATCAAAAGCTGGAAGCAGACAATCATCAGCGGATTGGCTAAGGTGTAAAGTTCAACCGGAGCATTCGGGTCTATGTGGCGGAGGAAGAGCGGCATGAGATTATATAGCTGAACATAGAGGAACCAGAACAGAGCGATAACCACCAAAAAGAAGACAAACTTCAGGTTGCTCAGAACGATGAAAATTCCCAGGACCGCTTCCTTCAGAGATTTCTTTTTTACCTGCTGACCGTCCTTCAGCCCGTCGCTCACATATTCCGGCTCCCTGTATATAAGGAGGACCACCAGCAGACCGAGAAAGATGAAAACACTGGAGGCGTAGGTGAAAATGGCCGGAATGCCTAAGTTGGTGCGGATAAAATAGGAGACGCCGCGACCGGTAATCGAACCTATGTTTATGACCATGTAAAAGATGCCAAAGGCTAAAGTGGCAAACCGACCGGAAGTCTTCTGAACGGTGCCGGCGATGCAGGGTTTAACGATCGAACCGCCGAGACCGATCAGGACAATCGCCAGAACGACCGGAATGGTGTAATCAAAACCTGTGGCCGAACGCCCGGCTACCACCGGCCAGAATTTCTGGACGTTTCCCATGACCAGATAGCCGAAGAACAGCATGAAGAATGAAACCGTCAGCGAACGTTTATAGCCGTACTTGTCGGCCAGCGTTCCGGACAGAATCGGCATGAAGTAAATCAGACCCCAGAGGAGTGAACCGTTGAGGAAGGTGGCAAAGGTCGGGGACATCCCCAGGACTTCCTTCAAATAGATGACCATGAAGGAAGCCATCGCGTAGTAGGCAGCCCTTTCAAAAAGTTCAATGGTGTTGGCCGTCCAGAAAGTTTTCGGGAACTCAGGTTTCTCTTTTGTTTCCATCGTTCCTGCGCGCCTCTCCTGAAAATTTTCCCTATGTTATCAACAAAAAGCAGCCCCTGTCTATAATTTTTTCAAACTGGTCTGTCTGTTTTCAGGCCGGATAAGAAAATTAACTGGACTTTTTGTAAATCTTATATGGAAGTGATAAAAACAGTTTTTCTGCTTCAGACTTTGCGCTTGCTAGGCCAGATGCTGTCAATCTTTTTGTGCTGTCGCCGCCGGCCCGGGCAATTATCAAATCAGCACGTCCGATCTATTGCTTTTCAGGCAAACCGAGGTTAAGCAGGATCCGCCAGGAGGTACCCGTGCTCAGGCCGGAGTAAGCCCACGGACCGAGTTCACCTATGTCGCTGAGCCTGCCGTCGGCTTCAAAAGCCAAGTAAAGCGGCCGGCTGCCGGAGGTTTCTGGCGGATAGAGATGAACCGTTGAGATAAAAGGTTTGCCGGCCGGCCTCAGTTCAGGCAGCAGAGGCGAGGCGGCGAAGATAATCCGGTCCGGCCGGAAGCGGAAGGTCAGCTTCGGGTCCTCGTAATCTATGCTTATTGTCGATGAAGGGTCGTACAGCGAGATTATCGGCTCGGCGCCGGTCTCAGGTTCAAGCGGAAGCGGCGGCAGACATTCCTTAAAAGCCGGCTGCGGGAGTTTCGTGAGCAGCAGGAAGCTTTTTTCCCAGAGTCTTTCATACAGGCGCCAGAACCGGAGTTCAGCCTCCAGTCTTTTTCTCGTTCGCGGTTCTTCCGGAAGATACCTCAACCAGAAGTAAAAGCGGCTGGCAAAATCTTTTAAGTAGGGGTCGGCCTGCCGGATAAAATTTAACACCACTTTCCGGCAGGATTGATAAAAATATTCCGCCTGCTGGCGGTAGCGGAGACAATACTCTTCCTGAGCCTTTTTGACGCAATCAATCCGCTGTTCCCGCGGCAGCCCCAGACAGGCTTTTTCTTTTTTCTGATAATCTTTCCAGAGGGATTCAAGCTGGCTGTTTGCCCGGGCGACTATTTCCGAAAGCTTCATATCGGCGGGCCTTTCTATTTCTCTTTCGAGATAGTCGAGTTTGCCTTCAAGCTCCGTGAGATACATATAAGCGCGGGCAGAACTGAGCGCCAGCCCTCCGGTTACGGAAAACTCTGTTTCCGGAAATCTCAGACCGGCCGCGAGAATTTTTTCGAAATTCTCCCGCAGCTCAACTTCTTTTCCTTCCATCCTCAAAAAAGCGCTCTGATAATAAGGAGTCTGGCGGTAGTAGGATTCAAAGTCTTCGGGCATCTCCGGCCAGGCGGAATAGATTTCCTGCTGAAAGGAAATAGGTACAGGCGGATTCTCCATAAACTTCGCCAGAGATTCCCGGTAGGCGCCCAGGAGCGAATTTTTTAGGTAGGGAGTAAGGCGCTCGGCTGGATTTTCCTGAAGCCTCAGCAGATGGAGCGCCCGGTTGGCTTCAGGTTGATAATTATCCAGGCCGGTCGCTTTAAGGAAATATTTTCTGGCTTCGCCCGGGTGCCCGAGGAGATAGTTCACCACGCCGGTATTACTCAGAATGACCGCATTGTCAGGAAGAATGGCGCGGGCTTCCGCCAGGGCTTCTGAAGCCAGTTCTGGCTCTCCCGCAGCCTGAAGAAAAGCAGCCGCGTTGTTCAGGAGAATCGGGTCGGAGGGAGTGACCCTCAGCTGAAGACGACAGAGGCAGAGACCTTCAACCGGCTGACCCTTCAGCCAGTAGTAGAGAAGATAAAGGTCGAAAACTTCGGTGTTTACCAGTGGTTTTAATTCCTGCTCGAGCCTGTCGATTGGCTCGAGCCCGAATTTCTTAACCAGAAATTCCTGGATTTTCAGATGGAGCGGCGAGGCTGATTTTTTCTGGGGTTCTGAGACAGGCGGCAGAAAAAACAGAATCCTGGAAAAATTCTCAGCCTTCAGGCTGGCTGAGGATTTTTCAGGAAGTGGTGCTGCTGCTGTCAGCCTGGCTGCACTGAAAAAAGAAAAAAGTGTCAGCAGAATGAAAAACGCCATAATTAGAATAAAGGCTCTGTCCAGTCGGGACCTGCTTTTCGTTTTCTCCTGAGGATGGCGCTCAAGATTTTCTCTTATTGATTTCAGTAATCTTAAGTTTAACATTTTATTCCCCTGCTGGCCTGGCAGAAAATAAAGCCAGAGACTACCATAAAAATTCCGTTTCTTATATAAATCTATAACAGGTTGACCCGCAGGGCAACCGTTAGGAGGAAGGAGTCGCAGATGAATGTGCCGAACTGGATGGAAGAATTTCCCGGAGCCATAACCATAACGGATGAAAACGGAATAATTCTCTGGATGAACCGTCAGGCGATCCTTGCTTTTGAAAAAGAAGGCGGGGCAGAGCTTATCGGCAGAAATGTTTTCGACTGCCATCGCCCGGAATCTCAGGAAAAAATAAGGCGCATCCTCGAAACCGGGCAGCCGAATATCTATACTGTAGAAAAACAGGGACGGAAAAAATTAATCTACCAGACAGTCTGGACTGAGAACGGAAGAACCTGCGGGCTGGTCGAACTCAGTCTGGAAATTCCTTGTGAACTTCCTCATTTTGTAAGAGATTGATCGAAAACAGGAAGTTGCCTTCATGGTGGGTCAGAGAAAAACCGCCTGAGCCGGAAATCTTTTGACTCAAATGCGGTTAGTTTGCCAGGGCCGGATGATCAGGGCTGTTATCGAGTTCCGGGGTCAGCTGCCGGTTTTAAGAAATTCCTGAAGTCTCTGAAATTCTTTCTTCAGGAGACTCAGAGCTTCTCTGGCTGCTTCCAGGTCGCTGTTTGTCCCGGCCTTTTCCATTTTCCAGGAAGCTTCCCTCAGGGCGGGAAGGCTCAGGTTGGCGGATGCCCCTTTCAGGTAATGTCCCGCCTCCCTGATCGTCCTGAAATCTTTGCCTTCAACAGCCAGTTTCAGTTCGGCGAATTTTTTTTCGAATTCTTCTGAGTAGATGTTCAGCAGGTCCTGAAGGAACGCTTCGTCACCGCCGACTCTTTCCAGAGCTTCCTGCCAGTTGATAGGAATTTCAGATTTTGCTTCTCCGGTCATTTTTTATTCCCCTTCTTTTATTTTGTTTCTTCTTCATATGGAATCACAACCGCCCTGTCCCGGCCTTCATTTTTTGCCCGGTAAAGGGCCCGGTCGGCTGCAATGATCAGGGATTGCGGGTTTGCCTTCTGGCTTGCTTCAGGGAAGAAAGCTGTTCCCCCCAGCGAGAGCCTGACGGCGGTGAAATGTCCGGTTCCGGTTCTTATTTTTTTCTGACGAAAAATGTTCAGCAATCTGTATGCCACGCAATCGGTCCCTTTAAGGTCGCATCCGGGGAGAAGAATTACGAATTCGTCTCCGCCGTACCGGGCTAGGCGGTCGTAATTTCTCAGATTTTTTTTCAGGAGTTGAGCCACCTGTTTCAAAACGTTGTCTCCAGCCGGATGACCGAAGGTGTCGTTTATATCCTTAAAGTTATCCAGGTCGACCATCAGCAGTCCTAAGGGTTGACCCGTTCTTTTGGATCGGTTGAATTCTTCCTTGAGAAAGTTGAGAAATCTGAAGCGATTCCATACTCCCGTAAGGCTGTCGGTCAAGGCCAGCCGGGCCAGTTTTTTCCTTGCTTTGATCAGGCTGTCTTCGAGTTCGATGATCCGTCGGGCGGTTTTCAAACGCGCTCTTAGTTCCATCAGATTTATTGGTTTGGTCATGTAATCGTCGGCGCCGGCTTCCAGTCCTTCTATCAGGTCCACCGCGGAATCTCTGGAGGTAAGGAGAATTAGATAGGTATAACGTGGCTTTTTCAGAAGTCTGAGCTGGCGGCAGAGTTCCGGCCCCTCAACCCCCGGCATCATCCAGTCAAGAATGGCGATCCGCACCTCAGTTTTTTTGAGGATTTCCCAGGCCTGCTGGCCGTTATCAGCCAGATGCACGCGTAAACCCCACTGGCTGAGGTGTTTTTCCAGGAGACTCCTGGTGATGCGGTCATCCTCCGCCACCAGCACTGAGAGCGTGGCTTTATCGGTCATCTCCCCCGATTCTGCCATTCCACCACCTTTGATATCCTGTTTCATTTCAGGCCTTCGCCACTTCCGCTATTTTCGTTTGTCACGTTGCTCTGACCTGCTTTCCTGGCGGCTTTCTCCACCACCCTGTAAAATTCTTCCGGATAAAGGGGTTTTGAGACGTAATCATCCATACCCGCTTCGAGGCACTTCTCCCGATCTCCCTTCATGGCGTGAGCTGTCATGGCCACAATCGGAATATGCTCGCCGGTAAGTTTCTCACGCTCCCTGATCCGTCTGGTTGCTTCAAACCCGTCCATCTCCGGCATCTGCACGTCCATCAGCACCATGTCAAATTTTTCTTTTTCCAGGATGTCGAGCGCCTGGCGGCCGTTTTCCACCACCGTCACCCGGTGGCCCTTTTTCTGCAGCAGATTCACCGCCACTTTCTGGTTGATTAAATTATCTTCAGCCAGCAGTATGTTCAGCGAAACCGGGATTTCCGGCCGTTCAGATTTTTCTTCTCCTTCCTCCACTTTATGCTCTCTGCTGGCAGCTGCTTTGATATTCATTATAGTATCGAGCAGTTCGGAAGGCCGCACCGGTTTTACCATATAAGCTGCGGCTCCGAGTTCTTTCGCCAGCTGAAGGTCTCCCATCCGGTCAGCGGAAGTGAGAATGATCACCGGCACCTCTCTGGCGCCCTCTATTTCTTTTATTTTTCTCATCAGGGTGAAGCCGTCCATTTCCGGCATCGAGATGTCGAGCAAAAAGAGCCCGTAAGCTTTATTCCTGCTCAGCGCTTCTTTGATCATATCCAGCGCCTGGAATCCGCTCGAAGCCAGCTCCGGCTTCATCCGCCAGCTCCGGAGCATTTCCTCCAGAATTAGCTGATTCGTCCGGTTGTCGTCGACCACCAGCACCCGGAGGCCATGAATGGCTTCCAGAGTTTGCGGCAAAACGCTTCTTTTCTTTTTTTCCGGGAGTCCCAGTTTTACCGTAAAGTGGAAGGTGCTTCCGCGGCCCACCTCGCTTTCCGCCGAGATTCTGCCGCCCATGAGCCTGACCAGCTGTGAGGAAATGGCCAGACCCAGCCCGGTGCCGCCGTATTTACGGCTGAGCGAAGCGTCGGCCTGGACAAACGGTTCAAAAATTTTCTCGAGTTTCTCCGGCGGGATGCCGATTCCGGTGTCCCTGACCTTAAAATGAAGGACAATGTCTTTTTCTCCCCTTGATTCCTCGCTTACCTCGACGGCCACCTCTCCCTTTTCGGTGAACTTGATGGCGTTGCTCACCAAATTGAGCAACACCTGTCGCAACCGGCTGAGGTCCCCGATGACAAATTCCGGCAGGGTGGGAGGAACGTGGCAGAGTAGGCAGGGCCATGGTGGAGACAATTTCTGTTATGGAATCATGTAGTCTGAATTCCACCGGGACCAGCTCGATCATCCTGGCTTCAATCTTGGAAAAATCGAGAATATCGTTAAGAATCGTCAGCAGAGCTTCGGCCGAAGCTTTGGCCGCTTTAAGATATTGAAGCTGTTCTTCGGTGAGCTCTGTCTGCAGCGCCAGCTCGATCATGCCTATGATGCCGTTCATCGGCGTTCTGATCTCGTGGCTCATATTGGCTAAAAACTCGCTCTTGGCTTTGCTGGCCAGCAGCGCTTCTTCCCTGGAGACTCTCAGCTCTTCTTCGATTTTTTTCAGGTGTGATATGTCGGTGATGGCTGAGACCACGCCAGCAAATTTCTTTTTTTCAAATATCGATTGAGCGGAGATCAGAACTTGAATGGTCTGACCGTTGCGGGTTTTCAGCCTGGTTTCGTATTTTTCCAGGGTTTGTGATTTCCTCTGGCGGCTGCGGCGTTCAACTTCAGGTAAATCTTCTTCAGGAATTAAGACACTCCAGTGCTGGCCGAGAAGCCTGCCCGATTCGTACCCCAGCATCTTCTCCAGGGCTGGATTAACGTAAGTTATAATCCCCCTGTCGTTTTCCACCACGACTCCTTCAGCCAGACTCGTCAGGATTCTTTCCTGAAACTGTTGCAGCCTTTTAAGTTCTCGCTCAACCTTCTGCTTTTCCTTTTCTTTTTTTATGGAATGCAGCGCATATGCCAGGTCGCCGGCAACTTCTTCCAGCATCTTTATTTCGCCAGCCTGGTCGATTAATTCTCCGGAATAGCCCACCTGCATCACGCCGAAAATTTCTCCGTCATGCTGAAGAAGGAAGCTGGCGGTCCAGCCGCCGGCTGATTGTCTGGGACATGTCTTGCACACTGGACTTTTGCTGACATCGGGGATGAAGAGCGAACGTTTGTTCTTCAGGACTTTTTCCAGACAGGGGGTGGGGTCAAGCTTTTTTCCCCTGCAGCCCTTCTCTAAGTATTTAACCGGCCTGAGATTTTCATCCACCAGGACAATCCGGACCAAACTGTATTTGCCGATTTCCTTCAGGTTTCTAACAGCTTGCTCCAGCAATCTGGCCGGATTTTTTATCTGCAGGATCATCTGGTTGATGTCGCTGATCGCCCGCAACAGCTTGTTGGCGTGAGCCAGCTGGCGGTCCTTCTCCACCATTTCTCCGACATCTTTGTAAACGGCTACCCCGCCGATAAGGTATTTTTTGTAGATAACAGGGGAAGCTGAAATGCTCACAATGACCGGCTTTCCATCCTTGCGGTAGCGGGTGGCAATAAAATTGGAAACGCGCCGGTTCAGAATGTTCCTAGTGATCCTTCTAGCAGTCTTTTCTTCCGGGCCTCCGATCAGTTCGTCAATCTGCCGGCCGATGGCTTCTTTTCTGTTATACCCGAAAATTTTTTCCGCTGCGGGATTCCAGATGATGACCTTTCCCGACGAATCTGTGGCCACGACCGCATCGGTTATGCTGTCTATTAAAGTCTGAAGGTGCAGCTCCATCTGTTGCCTCCTTTAAGACAAATATTTAATAAATAATGTGCTTAAAAATCAATCCCCGCCGCCGGTGATTCTTTTCTAACCCGGTTAGATCACCTGACGCTCATGGTGAGGGCTAAAAGCGCCAGGTAGAAGGTGCTCAGGATCGCCCGCTGGGCCGCCCGGAAAGGTCGGTAAAAGCGGTTGAGAGCCAGCAGCGCGTCGGAAATCAGGAAAAGTACGCTGCCGGCTGCCGCCAGCCAGGGACCTGTCCCCGGACATTGATGTGGCTGTTCTAAACCCAGGCGCACCATCGTCAGGAGAGCCAGAAGGTAAAAAATAACGGGGAGCCTTTCGTTTTTAAGCCCGGGCCAGATGAAGAAAAGGATGACCGTGGCCACTGCCAGCAGCGGGAACACCGGCCAGCTCAGGAAAGGTTTTTCCACCCGGCTCCAGAAGGCCACGATCAGGACTCCCAGGGCTCCAAGGAAGAAGGCGAGTCCGGTAAGAAATTTTTTCTTTTTGAGCATCATCATGGTGTCGCCCAGGAGGCAGAGAGCAAGAGCGGCCGCCACGGCATTCCGGTAAAAGGAATAGGGCGCAGTTTCGAGCAGATAGCCTATCATCAGCATGATGGTGAACGGGCGGAAAAAATAAGCCGATAACTTCTGTCCGCGGCTGTCGGTGAGGACGGCAAAGACTCCGGAAATCAGAATACAGAAAATAAAGGCGGCGGCCTTCAGCTCCATGGTCAGTCTCCTTTGATGCCGGACATTTAAGGGAGTGAGCCCTCTGTTCTTTTTATATTTTTGATAATTCTACAAAATTTGTGCAATAATATAAACAAAGGTTAAAACCGGTTAAATTAATTTTGCGGGAGTCAGGATGATAGAGAGTGCTGGAGAAGAAAAGAATCGTAAAATCGCTCTGCTGATAGACGGCGACAACGCCCAGCCTTCGCTCATCGGCGATATTCTGGCTGAAGTAGGCAAGTACGGCCTGATTACCATCCGCAGGATTTACGGCGACTGGACGACGGTCAACATGGCCGGCTGGAAAAAAGTGCTCCATGAAAACGCCATTCAGCCGGTGCAGCAATTTCGCTACACTGTCGGCAAAAACGCCACCGACAGCGCGCTGATTATCGACGCCATGGACATCCTGCACAGCCGTCTGGTTGACGGGTTCTGCATAGTTTCGAGCGATTCGGACTACACCCGGCTGGCTACCAGAATCAGAGAAGCCGGGTATTTTGTCATGGGCATTGGCAAAAGAAGCACTCCGAAAGCCTTTGTCAACGCCTGCAACGTTTTCATCTACACGGAAAACCTCCGGCCCAGGGAGAGAGAAAAAGAAAGGAGAAGGAGGGGAGGCGGAGAAAAAGGCGGAGAAGAGCAGCGCTCGCGTTCCTACGACCCGCTCCCGCTTCTTAAAGCGGCCGTGGACATGGCCACCGACGAGGATGGCTGGGCAAAGCTGAGCACCATCGGTTTTTATCTACGCCAGCTGGACCCGGGATTTGACCCAAGAACCTATGGTTACCGCCAGCTCTCTCAGCTTTTTAAGGCCTATCCGGAAGTGTTCGAGCTGAGGTTTGAGAACGACCGCGGGCTCACCCGGATCTGGGTGAGACTCAAAGAAAAAGAGAAAGATTAAAAGCCGTGCGGAGTGCCGCTTGAAGCTGTATTACCATTCTCCGATAGGGATAATAGAGATTGAGGGAGACGAAAAGGGAATAAACGCCTGCCGCTTCCGGAGAGAAAAAGCGGAGTGCCGGCAGGAAGCCGTCGAAAACCGGAGTCTCCCGGCAACAGCACCCGCTCCCCTGAGAGAAGCCTGGAAGCAGCTGGACGAATATTTTCGCGGACTCAGGCAGGAATTTTCAGTCAGATTGAATCTTTCTGGAACGGAATTTCAGAGAAAGGTCTGGGCTGAACTCTGCCGGATTCCTTTCGGACAGACGCGCACTTACGGTGAGGTGGCTGCGGCTTGCGGTCGCCCGGGAGCGGCTCGAGCGGTGGGCGGGGCGAACAACAGAAATCCTGCGGTCATTTTCGTCCCCTGCCATCGAGTGATTGGCGCTGACGGGAGCCTCACCGGCTTCGGAGCCGGACTCTGGCGCAAAAAATGGCTCCTCCAGCATGAGAAAAAAATTCTGGACGCGAGAAGATAATTTCGTTAAAAAGTTACTGATAAAAAGGAACGAAAGGAGGCTTTATGATCGACACCCTGGCCAGAATTTTCCTGAACACCGAGAAGACCTACCGCGGAAAACCGCTGATGCTGGTAAAAAAGGAAGGGAAATATGTCCCGATTTCTACCGAAGATTTCTCCCGCCGGGTAAGAAACATTTCCGCCGGTCTGAGAGCTCTCGGGCTGAGAAGCGGCGACAAACTGATCATTCTTTCTGAAAACAGACCGGAGTGGGTGATGGTAGATATGGCTGTTGTCTGCATGGGAGCCGTCACCGTACCGATCTATACTTCGCTGACCCCGGAGCAGATAAAATACATCATCACCGATTCTGAAGCCAGGTTCGTCGTCTGTTCGAACCAGGAGATGTGGGCAAAGATTGCGGCGATCAAGAAGGAGCTGCCGCTCGTTGACAGATACATCATCATTGACGGTCCGGTGCCCGAAGGCGTTATGCCCCTGGAGGAACTCGAGAAGGAAGGAGAAAAACTCAACCAGCTTGATCCGGCGGAGTTCGACCGCATCGCCGAGTCGATCGGTCCTGATGATTTAGCCACCATCATCTACACTTCCGGGACAACCGGGATTCCGAAGGGAGCGATGCTCAGCCATTACAACCTGGTTAGCAATGTGCAGGCGCTGCGGGCAGTAATCGAATATACCGATAAGGACACCGCTCTTTCTTTTCTGCCACTTTCGCATGTGCTGGAAAGAATGTGCACATTTGCCTGGATTTACGTCGGAGCCACGATTGCTTACGCCGAAAGCATAGATACGGTGGCGCAAAACATGGTGGAAGTCCGGCCGACGATTATGGTGAGCGTTCCTCGGCTGTTTGACAAATTCTACGCCAGGGTAATAGATAACGTCCTGTCTTCGCCGCCGCTCAAGAAAAAGATTTTCTTCTGGGCGCTTCGGGTAGGGCGAAAATACGCCCTGAAAAAAATTGACGGGGAAAAGATCTCTCCCTGGCTCCGGTTTCAATACCGTCTGGCATACAGGCTGGTGTTTTCAAAGATTGTGGAAAGAACAGGAGGTCGCATCCGGTTTTTTGTCTCCGGAGGAGCCCCGCTTTCCAGAGATATCGCCGAGTTTTTCTACGCGATGGGCATCCTGATCATCGAAGGCTACGGCCTGACCGAAACCTCGCCGGTGATTGCCGTCAACCGCCTGAATGATTTTCGCTTCGGCACGGTCGGCAAGATTATTCCCGGAGTTGAAGTAAAGATCGCTCCTGACGGTGAAATCTGGGCTCGCGGTCCGAACATCATGAAGGGCTATTTCAAGAAGGAAGCCGAAACCAGAGAAGCCTTTGAGGACGGCTGGTTCAAAACCGGAGATATCGGCTATCTGGACAAAGACGGTTATCTGGTGATTACCGACCGGAAAAAGGACATCATCGTCACCGCCGGCGGGAAGAATGTCGCTCCACAACCGATTGAGAATACGCTCAAGACCAGCCCGTACATCGCGAACGCCGTGGTGGTCGGGAACAACCGGAAATTCGTTTCGGCCTTGATCGTTCCTGATTTCGACAAACTCGAAGTTTACGCCCGGGAAAACGGCATAGCTTTCGGCGATCGTCATGAGCTCATCAACCGTCCGGAAATCTATGATTTTTACATGAAGGAGATAGAGCGGCTGACGCCGCACCTGGCAAGCTACGAGAAGATAAAGAAAATAACTTTGATGGAAAAAGATTTTGAAATAGAAGCCGGCGAGCTGACGCCAACCCTGAAGGTTCGCAGGAAAATCGTCGAAGAAAAATACAGAGACTTAATCGACCGGATGTATCAGGAATAGTTTCTTCCCGGAAATCTGAGTTTTTAAGCAGCTGGTGGGAAAAAAATAGTTCGCTCTCCGTCTTTTTCAGTGAACACTTTCCCGCTGACGTTTTTTATCAAACTGAAATTTCCCGGGGAGAGCGCTTATGTCCGGAACTCAGCAGGAAATCAGAACAAGCCCAGAGGGGCACCGCCAGCGGCTGCGTGAAAAATTTATGAAAGGCGGACTGGCTGGCTTTCTTGATTATGAGATAGTTGAACTCCTCCTGACTCTCGGCACTCCGCGCAAGGACTGCCGGGAAGCCGCCCGACTGGCCATCAAGGAGTTCCGCACGTTCAGGGCGGTGATGGAAGCCGACCCTCTTGAACTCCAGAAAATTAAGGGCATCGGTCCGAAAAACATCTTCGGTCTGAAGCTGGTGCACGAGGTGGCCCGCCGCTACCTTAAAGACTGCATCATCAAAAGACCCGTCTGCA
>FWWL01003617.1_pt1 | contig 27787 bp, 24 predicted proteins | sample 2228331 | NCBI WGS metagenome assembly FWWL01 (sample SAMEA103939775, study PRJEB20133) | metagenome
GCATGGTAGAGGTCACGGGTTCAAGTCCCGTCGGCTCCACCAGAGACGAACCGGGATGAGACGGAGGTCCATCCCGGTTTTTATTCCCCCCATTTCGGGATCCACCCCCCGCACCCTCACCTGACGGCCTCCCCTGCTTTACGGGTTCGGAGAGGAGCTGCCCGGGTCCGGAAACATGGTGCCCGGGGTAAGGAACACAGCGCTCAGGTTCAGAAACATTGTGGACATGTGGGGCAGAGTGTGTCAGGATATGGAGAGAGAAGGAAGGCAGTCGCTTCGTGATGAGGGGGAATCTTCCCGAAGCGCGAGAGACAAGGAGGAAGGACGTTGAAGAGGTTTCTGCTGCTGGTTCTCGCCCTGGGATTGGTGATCTCTGTGGTGGCCCTGGCGGGTTGCGGCAAGAAGGAGACCACCATAAAGACGCCGGAGGGAGAGGTGACCGTGAAGGAGGGCGAGGGCGGTGAGCTGACCATCCGGGGCGAGGAGGGGGAGACCACCTATAAGATGTCGGAGGAGGCACCGAGCGAGGAGGAACTGGGAGTCCCCATCTATCCAGGAGCCGAGTACGTGGTCGGTTCCGGGGGCTCCGTGAAGAGCACCTCCGAGGGCGAGGAGGTCACCACCGCCAGCGGTCAGTTCACTACCGGGGACGACATAGAGGAGGTGATCTCCTGGTACCGGGACAGGCTGGGCGCCCCCATGATCGAGAACGCTTCCCCCAGGGAGGTCAGCTGGATGAAAAGCGGCGAGGATTACTTTGTCACCGTGTCCGTGAACGAGGAGGAGGGGAAGACCACCATCAGCATCGCCAGGTTCTCGGGGACGCAGTGATCCTCGGACGATTGGGAGAAGAACGGGCCGGCTTTTTCGCCGGCCCTCCGTTTTTCTCCGTCTTGGATGCCCCCGCTCGATGCCGGGGTACGGAATGCGACGCGGGGCGGGAGGCCTTGCGGTGAGGAAGGTCCTCGAAGCACCGTCGTTTCACTCCACCGCCTTCACCTCGCCCCCGCTCGTTCTGCAGGGATTCGGAGGGAGGTGTCTTTTACTAACCCCGCGCCCCCATCGCTTTTCCCCGCTCGACTTCAGAGGGGTCGTATAGAGGCGTCTTTATTCGTATACCCCGCTCCCCAGCGCTGTCCTCTCGCCCCTGTTCGTCTTTCGGTGATTCGGAGGGAGGCGTCTTTTACTAACCCCGCGCCCCCATCGCTTTTCCCCGCTCGACTTCAGAGGGGTCGTTGGTAGACGGCTTCCCCATCGGACGCCAGACGACGGACCGTCTTCCGCCGCGTTGGTGATCCTTCTTTAAAGATGCGTTCAAGGAAGCGGCTCAAAGAGACGGAGCGTCCGTCGGTCCTCCGGCGGACCCGTTCCCAGCGGTTTCCGCGGGAGTCGAGATCTCCGCCGGGACAGGCGGCGGTTGGGCGCGTGGCCGGGATGGGTTAAAATCGAGGCGTTGGAATACATGGGATGACATGGCACGGAGCGGCGATGCGTTTGTGGAAGGCACGGGAGAAGTGGCGCCTGGCCCTCGTGGCCCTGGCGGCGGCCGTTTTGCTGTTCCACGTGCCGGCGTTGGCCGGATGCGGAAAAAAGGAAGCCGCGTCGGGGAAGCCCCCAGGGGAGGGACCGGCGGCGGAGAGCGCGGAGGAGAAGGAAGGGGTGTCGAGTGACGAACCCGCCCTCCAGGAGGATGGCGAGAGCGTGACCTACGACACGGGAGAGGGCCAGGTCACCTACCAGGTAAGCCGGGAAGCCCCTCCGGAGGAGGCGCTCGGGGTCCCCGTATACCCGGGAGCTGCTTACGTGCCCGGGAGCGGGGGGAGCGTCAGCGGTAAGTCGCCCGAGGGCGAGTTCGCCACCGTGGGAGGGGAGTTCCGCACCGCGGAGGCCTTCGAGACCGTTTACCGGTGGTACCGGGAGAGGCTGGGAGATCCCGTCATGCACGATGACCGGCAGCCCCTCGCCACGTGGAGGCGGACCGCGGGGGACCGTATGGTCATCGTGGGTCTGCGCAGGGAAGGGGAGGAGACGATCATCCTCATCTACAGCCTGCAGGGCGACACCGAGCTCTTCACGCCCTGAAGGGCGCCCTCAGCTGTTTTTCACGGCCTAGGACTCCACGCCGGACAGCGAGGCGGGGGAGGCATGTCGCCGTCTCGGGGACGCAGGAGCGCTCGAGGAACCGGACCGCGCGCCAGGGGATACCGGGGAGGAAGAAAATGGCAGGGGTCCGCGGAAGATACGACGTGGTGGTCATAGGGGCGGGGGTGGGAGGCCTGGTGTGCGCCAATTACCTGGTGCGTGCGGGCAAGAAGGTGCTCCTGCTCGAGCACGGGAGGTCGGTGGGCGGGAACGTATCCGGTTTCCGCCGCCGCGGCTTTTTCTTCGACGCCGGCTCCCAGTCCACGGAGAATGTGGGTATCCTCTTTCCCATCCTCCAGGAGCTGGGGATATTCGACCCCACCGAATGGGAGCGCGCGGACTGGCGCTGGATGACCCCGGACTGCGACGTGGTGCTGCGCGACTTCCCACAGGTGCGGGAGGACTTCAAGGCTTGTTTCCCTGAGTCCTGCCGGGACATCGACGCCTGGTTCGATTTCCTGGAGCCTGGCTGCCGGCTGATGGAGGAGATGCTCGGCGACCAACCCTTCCCCCTGGTCAAACGGGGGGCGGAGAAGATGCGGCTCACGGCGAGGGTGTTCCGGCTCGGCCTCCCGCTGACCGGGTCCATGCCCAGGACTCTGACCATGCCGGGGAGTGAGCTGGCGCGGCGGGTCTTCCGCGACCCCCGGCTGGCCTTCCTATTCGGCGAGTTCGGCGACAGCAACATGCTCCTCTTCATGCATTACTCCTTCTGGTACAGCTTCCTCCGGGACTACGTGTATCCGAGGGGCGGCCTGGCCTCCCTGGCGGAATCACTTGCCAGAAAATTCCAGGAGAACGGAGGGGAGCTGCGGACCTCCTGCACCGTGGACCGCATCCTCACCGAGGGCGGCCTGGCGGTGGGGGTGGAGACCCGTGACGGCGAGCGTTACCGCGCCGAGAAAGTGGTCAACACCGGGAACCCGGGGAGGCTGGTCTCCGAGATGTGCGACCCCGCCCTTTTCCCGCGCCGCTTCCGGTCCATGATGGAGGACGGGCCGGTGAGCATCTCGGTGATCACCGCCTTTCTGGGTCTGGACATGCCCGACCGGGAGCTGGAGAGCCTTCTCAAGACCCACCACGTCATCTACTGGAGGACCTACGGTGCGCGGGAGGATATCTACGACCCGGATCTTCACCGCAAGAGGTGGGCCATGATCAGCTGGTGTTCAAAACACGATAAAGGCCTCGCTCCCGAGGGTAAGAACTCCATCATCGTGCAGATCCCCATGCCCTACGACTGGCTCAACGGCTGGGGCACCGGGACCTCCGACCCCGAGGCGCGTACCGAGGAATACCGGGAGCTCAAGCGGAAAGTGCTCGAGGACGTCATCTCGGACACGGAAAGGATCATCCCCGGCTTGAGGGAGAGGGTGGAGTTCGCCGACCTGGCCACCCCTCGAACCCTGGCCCGCCTCACCCTGAATCCCCGGGGATCCATCATGGGTTGGTCTTACGACATGTACCGTACCCCCCTCTTCGGGAGGTTCGCCCGCTTCACCACGCCGGTCAAGAACCTCTACCTGGCGGGCCATTATTCCATCTGGCCGGGAGGCATCGTCTTCTCCGCCTTGAGCGGGAAACTGGTTGCCCAGGGGATGTACGAGGGCTTCCGCAAGGTCCTCCTGTGGTGATGAGGGCTCACCCGCAGCTTTCTGGCTCACCCGCGTCTCTATGCGCAGCCTCCGAAGCGCCGGTTTTTTATTGACCATACGGTAACAAGACTATATAGTAATGACGTGTCAGTTCAGGTCCTTATACGATTTGCGGTCCCGGATCCAGCTCTGATCGGGATGAGCCCTGTCCGCGATCCGGGATGGATGGAACGACGGGCGATGTCCGAACGCAGGGAGAGGATGGGGGGGTGAGGTCTGCGGGCTTTGCGGTCAGAAGCGGGGTGCCCTCCAATATGGCTCGGATAAGGAGGGCGACATGGTTCCGACACCCGACAACGGGCCGCTCCACACAGGGCAGCTCAGCGGTGACAACATGAACACATTCGGATAGAATGTATATGTCCATTATGACGAGCGGGTCGCCCGGGGTGGAGGCCGGGCGTCGGCGGAGGATGGATGGCAGTCCGTCCGTGCGACACGCTCCGCCGCGGGATTCTTGGTGAAGGTCGTGCGATAGCTTAGAGGGGGGTTGCGGTCATGGATTATCCGTGGTTCAAGGAGTATGAGCTGTGCGGCATTCCCAGGACGCTGGAGCCCTATCCCTCCATGCCCACCCACGGGTTCCTGGACCAGGTGTCGGAGGAGTTCCCGCGCATGGGATGCGTGCAGCTGGGGCTGGAGATGACCTACTCCGAGGTCAGGGACCACGCCGACCGCCTGGCCAACGCCCTGGCCTCCCTGGGAGTGGAGAAGGGGGACCGCGTGGTCACCCTCCTTCCCTCCTCCATACAGTTCGTGGTGGCCGATTCGGGGATCTCCAAGGCGGGGGCGGTGCACGTGCCCTGCAGCTTCCTGGAGGCGCGGGACACTCTGGCCCACAAGTTCAAGGAGAGCTCGCCCAAGGCCCTCATCTGCCTGGAGGAGCATCTGGCCACCGCGGAGTACCTCAAGGAGTACATGGCCGCCCCCAACCTGATCATCACTAAGCTGGATGATTATTCCAGTTGGTCCACCAAGCGTGCATCCATCCCCGACGTCATGTGGCTGACGGAGGTCATCGACCAGGCCAAGCCCCAGCCGCCGCGGGTGAGCATCGACCCGGCCCGCGACCTGGAGACCCTCCTCTTCACCGGGGGCACCACCGGGCTGCCCAAGGGGTGCATGCTCACCCACCGCAACCTGGTGGCCAATGTCCTGCAGAACATCGCCGTCTTCGGCCCGGTGACCAAGGTGCTCAAGGGCAACATCAACGCCATCATGGGGCTGCCCTTCTTCCACAGCTACGGCCACTGCATCATGCACACCATGATCGGGGGGATGGCCGCTACCATGCTCATCGTCCCCGACCCGCGGGACGTGAAGGCCATGCTGGACATCATGCGCAAGTACAACCCGGTGCTGCAGTTCGGGGTGCCCACCCAGTTCATGAAGATGCTGGAGGAGGACCTGCGCGCCGCGCGGGTCATCGGCATCTCCGGTTCCGCCGCCCTCCCCCCCACGGTACAGGAGAAGTTCGAGGAGTCCAGCGGGGGAGGGTACGTGTCCGAGGGATACGGGCTCTCCGAGCTCTCCCCGGTGACCCACTTCAACGTCTCCACCAATATCCGGGTCATGGGGGGGAGGAAGGGAGTGAAGATCTTCAACGCGGTGCTCTTCAACCCGGTGAGCATCGCCATCACCCGGGCCCAGGCCAGGTTGCTGGGACCCAAGATGTTCGGGAAGATGTTCACCGGGATCATCAGCGCCCTGGCCAAGCGCTCCCGCAAGTCCGACGAGGCGCGCAGCGTGGAGAGGAAGGCCACCATCGGCATCCCCCTGCCGGACACCGAGGTCAGGGTGGTGGAGGTGGACAGCGGACGCGTCCTCTCCTTCGAGGAACTGTACCGGGACGGCAAGGTGGGCGAGATGCTCCTCAAAGGCCCTCAGCGCATGCTGGGCTACTGGCCGGAGCCGGGAAAGGGCCTGGACGAGGAGGGCTTCGTGCACACCGGTGACGTGGTGAAGATGGACGAGAACGGCTACTTCTCCATCGTGGACCGAACCAAGGACATGGTCATCGTCTCCGGTTACAAGGTCTATACCCGCGAGATAGACGACATCCTCTACGACCATCCGGCCACCCAGATGGCGGCCACCATAGGGGTCCCCGACCCGGACAGGCCGGGTAGCGAGAGGGTGTGGGTCTTCGTCCAGGTAAAGGAGGAGTACAAAGGAAAGGTCACCGAGGAGGACTACATGAACTACCTCAAGGAGAGGGTGGCCAAATACGCCGTGCCCCGGGAGGTGGTCTTCCTGGAGGAGATGCCCCTGACCGAGGTATTCAAGGTGAACAAGAAGGCCCTGCGCGAGATGCAGATGAAGAAGCTGCAGCCGGAACAGGCCGCGGAAGGATAGGGACGGCATCCCCACGGGCTTGCGGCCCGCGTGGGCATGACGGTGTTGCCTTTGCGCTTTCGGCAGGTTAATCCCGATTTGGCTGCAGGCGTGCGGCATGGTGAGGGCACGGCGATGTTACGAAGGAGAGGACGACGGTAAGCGCTGGCGCAGGGCCGGAGGAGGGTTGGGCCGGAAGGTGGCTCAACCGTCGAGGAAGCCGCCCTCCACCAGACAGCGGCGGACGGCCTGCAGGGCCGGGCAGTCGGGGATGTCCAGGAAGTTCAGCGCCGCGGCGTCGAACCTCCCCACCGTGTCGTCCTCGGGGATGGACCCCAGAAAAGGAATTTCGGCTTTTTCCCCCATCTCCCTGGCCTCTCCCTCATCCCTGACGCGGTTCAGGACCAGGCCCAGCCTGCGGTAATCCACCGCCTCCGCGGCCACCTCGCGGATGGACTGTGCCACCCGTATCCCCTTGGCGGTCACGTCGCTCACCAGGAGGAGGTGGGTAACGGAGCGCATGACCCTCCGGTTGATCTGTTCCACACCGGCCTCGGCGTCGATCAGGGTGAGGTCGAAGTGGTCGGACAGGGTCTCGATGGCCTCGCGCAGGAGGGTGTTGAGCTGGCAGTAGCACCCTTCCTCCTCCGGGCGCCCAACGGAGAGGAAGGCCAGGTTTCCCGCTTCCTCCACGATCTCCAGCATCTTGTAATCCACGGAGGCGGCAAGGTCCACCTGGTCCGTGGCGTGCTCGCGCACCGCGGAGACGATCTCCCTGCGCACGTCGTTCACCGTCCGGCGGGGGTGCATATCGAGGGCCATGCCCAGCCCCACCGCGGGGTCGGCGTCCACCACCAGCACGCGGCGCCGTCCGTCCTCCCGGAGAAGGCGGGTGATCAGGGCGGAGACGGTGGTCTTGCCCACGCCCCCCTTCCCGCACACGGCCACCACCGTCCTTTCGCTCATGTGGGGCCCTCCTCCCCTCCTCCCCTCTCCACCCGCAGGCGGTCGCGGATCCTGCGCAGCTCCACCACGCTGTCGCATACCTCCACGTACTCGCAGGTGTCGCAGTCGAAGTTCATCTCCTCGTACATCTTGATAAGTGCCTCGACGATCTCCTGCACCAGGTCGGCGGCCCCGGAGAGCTCCTCGATCTCCTCCCGGGAGGAGGTCACCAAGAGCACCTCCGCGGCGTCCACGAAATCCAGCTTCTTCACCGCCTGGATGAGAGCGCTCCCCAGAAGCTGGGCGTTGAAGCCCCGACCCATGGCCTCCCGGCTGATGCGGCACCACACGCTCTGCCTGCCCGGGAAGACGCGGGTCATGAATCCGCTCAAGCCGAGGTTGTAGGTGGCCTCGCGCAGCTCCCGGTAGCAGTCGTATTCGTCGCTGAAACGCCCCCCCACCACCAGCACCTGGGCCAGGGGGGCCTTGCCGCCGCCGATCTCCGGGAAGTCCGGGCCGACCAGGGAGATCCTGCCGTCGGCCACGGCACCGGAGTCGTCCCAGAGGAGGAGGTTGCGGGATGAGGTGCCCGGGCTTCCCAGCTCCAGCCCGGTGTCCTCGCTGAGGATAACCTGGGGGGAAGAGGCGCCCGGGAGAACGGGAGTGAAGGCGAACTCCTTCAGCCTCCCCTGAGTGCGCTTCTCCTCCATGTAGCGCCTGATGGCCTGCAGGGGTTCCTCGAAAAGTCCCAACTCAGCTCGATTCCACCAGCAGGGCGGCTCCCACCGCCGCGGCCAGCATGGGGTCCAGGGGGAAGGGGTGGTATTCTCCCTCCATGCGCTCCCTCACCAGGTCAACCACGGTGCGCACCCTGGCCACGCCTCCGGTGAAGGTATAGCGGTTGCCTCCCCCGAATCGTCGGGCCTGGGAGGTCACGATGCGGGCCACGGCGTCGCACAGTCCGGCCACGATGTCCTGGGGGGACTCGCCGTTGTTCACGTGGGTGATGACCTCACTCTCCACGAACACGCCGCACTGGGAACTTATGGAAACCCGCCTGGTGGCCCGCGAGGCCTCCTCGTCTATGCGGTCCACGGGAATGCCCACCGCCGCGGCCATGACCTCCAGGAAGCGGCCGGAGCCCGAGGCGCACTTGTCGTTGCGCATGAAGTCCACCACCTCTCCCTCCGGGTCCAGGAGCATGGAGGTGATGCTCTGGCCGCCGACGTCCACCACCAGGTCCACCTCGGGGAGGAAGCAGCGGGCGGCCCACCCTATGCAGGCCACCTCGTCCTCCAGGAAATCGGCATCCTTGAGGAACTCGGCCCCGCTTCCCGTGGCCACCATGCCGTCCAGGTTGTGGCGGCTCACCCCGGCCTCGCGGCAAACCTCGTCGATGAAGCCGTCGAGCTCATCGGCGATGTTGCCGGTTGTTTCCATTATCTTCCATGCGAGGAGGTTCTCGCCGTCCATGACCACCGCCTTGGAGAAGAGGCTACCGATGTCGCAACCCAGAGCTTTCATCTCGACCCCCCCATGCGACGGGCCAGGATGGCGGCACCCAGCGCCCCCACGATCTGGGGGTCCACCGGGCAGGGCACCATCCTCACCCCCAGGATGCGTTCCAGCTCCGCCTTCACCGCCGCGTTCTTGGCCACCCCGCCGGACATGGTCACCTCGGGCTCAACTCCCACCCGCCGGGCCAGGGCGGCCACCCGCTCGGCCATGGCCCGGTTGACGCTGGCAGCAATGTCCGCCTTGTCCACGCCCCGCTGCATGTAGTGCAGCACCTCCGTCTCGCAGAAGATGCTGCAGCGGCTGGAGAGGTCCACCGGATGACGGGATTTGAGGGACAGGGTGCCCAGCTCGTCCAGGGTGATGCCCAGGGTGCGGCACATGACCTCCAGAAAACGGCCGGTCCCCGCCGCACACTTGTCGTTCATGACGAAGTCTTTGAGCTCGCCCGTGGGCTCCATGCGAATGACCTTGGCGTCCTGCCCTCCGATGTCGATGATGGTCCGCACGCCGGGGAGCAGCCACAGGGCGCCCGTCCCGTGGCAGGAGATCTCGCTCACGTTGGCCTGGGCCAGGCCGCGGGCCTGCACCTGCTCCCTGCCGTACCCTGTGCTCACCGTGAGGTCGATGTCCTCGGGCCGCAGGCCCAGCTCCGAGAGCAGCTCCCCCATCACCGTCTCCGCCGATTCAACCGGGTTGGGCTTCACCCGGATGCTCCGGAAGCCGGCAATCTTGCCGTCCTCCATGATCACCGCCTGGGCGGTGAGGGAACCCACGTCGATCCCCCCGAATCGCATCACTCACCTCCCTCTGCCGACCCGCCGCCCCCCGGGACCGTGTTCAAGGTCAGCCTTTTTCCGGCCTTCGATTCGATTTTATCCCATACGGCTCCAGGTGTTCAGGAGGCGAGGCGAACCCCTCATTAAGTCAAGGGCACGGCGGGAGCCCCTTGCAGCCTCCCTCCCTGCCAGTAAAGCCGGACTTTTACGGGACATATGTATGATATGACCACGGTCATTTTTGTGTCAATCACGCAATCCCGGGGGTCCTGCCGGGTCCTGGGAGTCCCCCTGATCCCTCGGATGACCTCCCTCATGCGCTTCTCCCGGCCCTTTGACGGCGCCTCCGCACCACGTTGTTCACGAAGGACTCTATCTCCTCCTGCAGCACGCTCGTGGGGGTCATGCGTCGGATCCAGGAGTCCCCCTGCAGACAGAGGACAGGCGCCCCGGTGCGTTTCATTATCTCCTGGCGCACCTGGTTGATCACGCTCCAGGTCTGCTTGCAGGCGTGGTGCCCGGAATACACGGCGCAGTCGGCGCCCAGGTCGCGGATGAAGGCGCACATATCCTCGATCCAGGACAGGGACATGGAGGAGGCCCCCATCTGCCTGGTCATGGGGTATTCGAAGCAGACCTCCGCCAGCCCCTCGAGCATGCTCTCCCGGGTGGATGTGTCCACGTAGCGGGGCTGGCACAGGGACAGGATGTCGTTGAGGTAGGTGATGCCCCGTTCCTCCATCCAGTTGAAGAAACCCAGGAAGTCGAAGTAGTAACCTATGTACAGCCACATGCAGCGGGCCACCTCCTCCGGAGCGGGGTACGCACCCTCCTCCAGGCGCCGCCGCGCCAGGCCCACCATGGAACGCATCATCTCCGTGCCCTCCGGGCGCCCCCAACGGGTGAAACGGGTTCCGTAGGTGAAGATGGAGAAGATGTTGGGCACCGGGCAGGGTGAGAACTTACGCAGGTCGTAGAGCTCGTAGTAGAGCTCGGCCCCCCGGTTGGCCTCCTCGAGCACCTGCCGCATGCGCTCCTCGTCCAGCTCCTCCCCGATGAGCTCCTCCAGGCGGCGGAGGAAGGAGAGGAAGTAGCGTCTGTGGAGCTCGCGCCCCCGCGGTCCGGTGTCCGTGGGCTTCTCCAGGATCACCTGGGGGATGCCCATGTGCAGGGAGACGAACTCGTGGATCTTGGAGTTGGCGTCGCAGGCGCCGGGTGCGGACTGCACGATGATGTCCGGCTCGAAGTCCCGTCCGGTGAGCACGGAGCCCAGTTCGATGGTGGAGGAGGAGCAGAGGAAATCGGGTATGCCCAGCCCCATGGCGTAGTCCCAGTAGCGCTCTCCCTGTCCCTCCAGCACCGCCACTCCCAGGGTGGTGAGCACCTCGCTGGTCAGGGGCACGGCGTTGCGGAAGAGGTAGACGATCTCGGGCGGGAAGTTGAAGGGGACCAGGACCACCTTGCGCCCTTCCTCCCGGGCCCGCCGGGCCTCGCGCACCCATCCGCCGATCATGCGGATGAACTCCAGGCTAACGTCGCGGAAACGGGAACAGAGCAGGGCGCGCATGGAACGCGAGGTGTCCGGGGGCAGGAAACGGAGGAGCCCCTCCACCTCCTGGTCGCTCATCCCCGGTGGGAGGAGCACGGCCACCTCGATGAGCTCCTCCACCCTGCGGAAAAGCCCCTCTCCCACGTCCGAGCCTCGCCCGGCCATCTTCTTCACCTCACCTTTCTCCCGCCGCGCCCGCCGGAGAGACCGGTTTCCGGGCGCCCCTCCGGCTCCCGATGCGCTCCAGGAAGGCCTGTACCCGGGTGCGTATCCTTCCCAGGTCGGCGGCGGACCCGTACTCCTTTTCCAGCACCAGCACCGGGATGCCGCGCTCCTCCAGGTCCAGCCGCAGGCGCACGTTCTCCACCCCGTGCAGGTCGCAGAACTTGTTGTAAAGCAGGACGGCGCCGTCCACCCCGGCTCTCTCCGCCGCCTGGAGGATGAACTGAAGCCGGGAGGGATAGTCGTCGAACATGCGGGGGCAGAGCAGGTGGGAGAGGTAGGCCTCGGCGAGGGCTCGGACGGGTTCCCTCTCCACCTCCGGGAGCCTCCAGAAGGCGCGCGTGCCGTAGCACAGGGCGTCGGTGACCACCAGGCCCCCCAGGTCCTCGACCTCCTTCACCAGGTCCGGCTCGTCGGTGGCGCTCCCGGCCAGGAGCAGGCGGGCGCGGTAGCCGGTGATCTCCCTCCCTTTCGCCTCCTCCAGGAGCTCCTCGAGGAGCGCGTCGAAGATGGCCGGAGGGAGGGAGGATTCGAGGAGGAGCACGGCCAGGGCCTGCTGGCCGTTGAGGGCCGGGTTTTCCCTCTCCCGCAGGGAGAAGAGCTCGCGCATCCTCTCCCGGCGCCGGTTGGCCGAGCGCACGGCCTCGGAGAGGGCGGAGTCTCCTATGTCCACCTGGAAATGTCCGGCAAGGGACTCCCGGAGCAGCTCGAGCTCCTCGGCGAAGAACTCCAGGGAATCCTCGTTCACCTGATGAGGCACCTTCAGGTAGTGGAAGAAGCCGGGAGAGACGGCGCGGCTCCAGTTCTCGAACATCCCCCGCAGGTGGTCGCATCCGTTGGTCTCCACCAGGCCATCCAGAAAATGGTAGGTGCCTTCCAGGGCCAGCTGGAGGCATGCCCGGCAGAACCCGCAGTTGAAGCGGGAGAGGTATGCGTCGGCGTGGTCTCGCTCCGGCTTGCCCAGGGCGCGAATGCGGTAGGGGAGGATGCCGGCGGCGTCGAATATCTCCCGCGGGGTGGCCACGCATGCGTATCCAACCACGCGGCCGCCTTCCTCCCTCCATTCACGGAGTCGGGGGAGGACCAGCTCCCGGGCCTGCGACAAGAGTTGCTCAAGGGTTCCCATCACGTCCTCCGCGTCCCCTTCGCATGCGGACCCGTGCGGGACGGCGAACCGCGGGTTTCGGAACGTGCCGGGGGAGACGGCTTTCCTCACCGCCTTGCGGGCCGCGACAGCCTTTCATACGCAGGCTTATTCTATGTTCGCTCTTCTGCGGGGACAAGTGGGGATATCCCCACCGGGAGCGAGGGATTTCCCCCTTGCCCGGCGGGGTTCAGCGGCCGAATACGCCTCCCAGGATCCCTCCCGCCGGGCCGCTGCCGCCGCTGTCCGGCCTCTGGAGGCTGGTCTTAGGCGCTTCCTCACTTGGCTGAACCACCACGTATCCTTCTCCCTGGAAGGCCAGCTGGAAGATCTCGCCGTGGGTGGACCCGAAGATGGCCTTGAGTCCGGAGAGGCTGGCGTCCACGTGGATGGACGGGTTGAGGCTCTGCGACCAGGCGATGGTGGCGTTGGGGTCGGTGAACACCGGCCGTTCGGGGCTCACCCTGAGGGTCATGGGCTCGCCTTTGGAGATGAGGGCGAGGTAGCCCGTCCCCTGCAGTTCCACAGTCCATATCCCGCCGGCCAACATGCCCGCCGCTCCCTTGATCATCTTTATGTCCCAGGAAATGCTGGGGGTGAAGGCGAGGAGGTTGAGGGCTTCCACGGTGATGGATTCGTTGTTCAGATAAAGGAGCACGATGTCGTTGGCGGCGTCGGCCAGAAAGAGGTCCCCCGTGCCCTGGGCCAGCATGAGGGTGAAGGATTCGCCGGAGATGGCCTTCTTGATCCACTTGTCCACGCCGCCGCTCCCCTGACGGGTGAAGCTAATCCTACCCTGGTAAGCGATCATGGACCCCGCCTTGGCCAGCACCTGCCCCCCGCAGGCGTCCATGTTCACCCGAAGGAGCTTCTTGCTCTGCAAGCTGAAGGCGTCGGGACCTTCCGTCTTTGCGGAGTCCCTGACCAGGGCTGCCAGGGAAGTGGGGGCGAGTTCTCCGCCTCGGGCGGAAGATGCGGGCGGGAAGGCCGCCGCGCGGGCTTGAGAAGGGGGAGCCGCCGCGGCGGGTGGGGTTGCCTGCGCGGCGGGAGCGGCCGCCCCGGGAGACGGACCGGTCTCCTTCAGCCTCTGACCGCAGAAGCGGCAGAAAGAGGCCGTGTCGTCGTTCTGCTGGCCACAACCCGGACAAATCATTCTGACCCCCCTTTTTTTCTTGTGGTTCTCCGAAACTTGAAGTCCTGCCAAGCCAGCCCACCCAACTCTAAATAGCCGAGCGGTTATTCGCTCATATTATATTTACCCAGAACCCCCCGCGCTAAATCATGGCGCTTATTCATGGTGAGCCTCCGGTTTGGGAGCGATGGAGGTCATGTCCCCGACCGTGTGCGAACATGGTGTGGCTCTGTACGTGCGGATCGTCTATCCTCATGGTGTTACACCAGGTCAGGGTGGATTTCTGTTCGGGCTGCGATGGCGGTCAAGGCATTTCACCCGGGTATCCCACGACGGAACGAATCCCATCGCTCCCGAACATTCTCGGGGGCCCGTGCGTGTCCTCCCCCGTCCGAGCTCTCGGGTCTGTCATGGACACGTGGCGCACATTTATTTTCGCCATCTCATGGTAAGAGGATGCCATCCTTCCCCTCACCAGTCGGTGAAAAGGTCAGCACATCGTTCTCGACGCTATTGCCGTATCAGGCCGGACCGTGGGACGGCGGCTCAAGATACCTCCTTTACTCGTGAGGACGTTACGGAAGCGGTGATATCGGCCGTGCAAACCATCTCGGCATGTGCTTCCCGGAATTTCCGGAAAGCTGCCGTCGCTACGGGACGTTGACCTCGCCTTTCACCACCCGGGAGCGGGCGAACTTCGAGGTTTTAGGGTGCGCTACGGGGATGAGGATGGTCGGGGAGGGATTTCAACGTCACCCGCAGGACGTTTTCCGATATCCGTTGTTGTATGGGGGAAAAGACGTGGTGAGATTATCCCGGGCCGCAAAATCTTACTCTCCGCGACCGCCGGGCGAAAAGGGCGGGGCGGTCAGATCGCCATCCTGATCCTTTCCAACACCTCTCCCGAGGGCTCGAGGAAGACGAATGACAGCTCTCCCCGTGGGCTGAAGTCCTCCCTCTCCGCGACCACCAGGTGGTAGGGGCTGGTTAGCATCTGGGCGGTGATGCTTCCGGGCTCCGGTTCCACGATCTCCACCTCCACCCGCACCTCCTCCCCCTCCTGCACGGCGCGGACTATGGATATGGCGTAGCCGGCGGTGTTCCGAGGTCCCTGGAATGCGGCGATGACCACCTGTTCGGAGAAGTCCAGCCTTTCCACGGGATGCTCCAGGCCCGAGAGGTAGAGTATGCGCCGGAATTCCTCTTCGTCGCCGGCTACCAGGAAGGCGGGTCCCGTCTCGTCTCCGGTGGCCGGCTGCTCGAAACGGCCGTATTCGCACACCGAACCCTGTGAGAATGTCCGCAGGGGGATGGGCCTCTCGGGCCTCTCCGCCTCGGTGACTTGTTCCTCAGTAGGTCTGCCCTCTCCGCATCCGGATTGTAGAGCCGCGGTGGAGAGCAGGAGCATGAGGATGGTCAGAAGCAGCGCCAGGTTTTTCACCGCTCTTCGGCGCATGACCTCGCCTTTCTCGTTTCCCGTCGTCGTCTTTCCTCCAAATTTCCGGTATCCTTAACCCGGGAGGCCGGTTTGCAGTCCGGTCGCACAGGGGATATTATAGCCGCCTTCGCCTTTCCTCCCCAAAATCTCCCCTCTACCCCCGGGGGACGGCGACCGTAGCCGTCGATACCCGCCTTCGCCTTTCCAGAGGAATCCCGTCGATCCTCCCCCAGGGACGGCGTCCTTGGCCGTCAACGCCCGCTTTCGCCCTTCCTCCCCGAAGTTACCCGAGCATTTCAGTTTTCCGGCGGGATTGCCCGGGCCTATCATCCCGAGCCGGTCCCTTCTTCCGCTGTGCGTCGGTCCTCGCCGCCTGCACCTAGATCGATTCGGTCATATGCACTCGCAAGGTCACCGCTTTTTCCTCCGTGCTTCGATCCTCGCTGCCTGCACCCGTGGCACTCCATTATCCCCAGAGCGGCGTCCCCACCAAGATACCGTTTGGTAAACGGTGATGGTTCCGTTATATAATTAGATGCCGCGGGTGCGGTTCGCAGGGGGGAAAGAAACGGCGGTCAGCTTTTCGCCGCCGTGTGGAGGTGTAAGGGATCGTCGGGGGCAGACCCCGGAGGAAGGAAAGGAGAGGGTATATGTCGGAGATAAGGTTCGACGGACGCGTCGCAGTAGTGACCGGGGCCGGCGGCGGCCTGGGGAGGGAATACGCCCTGCTCCTTGCCAGCCGCGGGTGCAAGGTGGTGGTCAACGACCTGGGCGGGGCCATTGACGGGACCGGCTCCGGGACCACCGCCGCGGAGCAGGTGGTGAAGGAGATCAGGGACGCCGGCGGGGAGGCGGTCCCCAACTTCGACAGCGTGGCCGACTGGGAGGGCGCCCAGAACATCATCAAGACGGCCATCGACAACTACGGCAAGATCGACATCCTCATCAACAACGCCGGAATCCTCCGCGACAAGAGTTTCCTCAAGATGGAGCTCGAGGATTACGAAAAGGTCATCGCCGTCCACCTCAACGGAACCTTCTACTGCTCCAAGGCGGCCTGGCCCTACATGCGGGAGAACAACTACGGGCGCATCGTGTCCGCCGCCTCCGCCGCCGGGGTGTACGGCAACTTCGGGCAGGCCAACTACGGCGCGGCCAAGATGGGCATCATCGGCCTCATGCACGTCCTCAAGCAGGAGGGGGCCAAGTACAACATCCTGTGCAACGTCATCGTGCCCATCGCCGGGACGCGCATGACCGCCACCGTCCTGCCTCCCAACCTGGTGGAGATCCTCAAGCCCGAGTACGTGGCCCCCATGGTGGTGTGGGCCTGCTCCGACCGCTGCAACTTCTCCGGGTACACCTTCGTGGCCGGGGCCGGGTACTTCAGCCGCACCGCCTTCATGGAGGGCCCGGGGGTCTTCCTCGACCCGGCGAAGGGGATCACCCTGGAGATGATCGACGAGAACATCGACAAGATCGTCTCCCTGGAGGGTGCCCGTACCTTCGAGAACGCAACCGAACAGACCGGCAACGCCCTTTCCAAGCTCAGTCTGGGCTGAGCCGGGCGGGTCGGCGGACGGCAAGTCGAGGAAGGAGTTGATAACATGCCTATCGATCTTTCGGTCATAGGAAAGGAGCTTCCCGCGCTGGACTACGAGTACACCGTCCGGGACGTGATCCTCTACGCTCTGGGGGTGGGTGCGGGCTACGAGGAAGACGAGCTCAAGTTCGTCTACGAGAACGGGCTGCAGGTCCTTCCCACCTTCGGGGTCATCCCTCCCTTCCCGGCCCTCATGGGACTGGTGAACGTGGAGGGCGTGAACATCAACCTGGTCATGCTGGTGCACGGGGAGCAGTACCTGGAGATCCGCAAGCACCCCATCCCCACCCAGGGCAAACTCACCTCCAAGCCCAAGATCGCCGCGGTGTGGGATAAGACCAAGGGGGCGGTCATCGACCTGGACGTGGAGACGGTGGACGAGTCGGGCGACGTGGTCTTCTTCAACAAGTTCTCCAGCTTCATCCGTGGGGAGGGCGGCTTCGGGGGCGAGCGCGGTCCCGAGCCCGGGAACGAGCCCCCGGAGCGCGAACCGGACAAGGTGGTGGAGATGAAGACCCTCCCCACTCAGGCCATGATCTACCGGCTCTCCGGCGACTACAACCCTCTGCACATCGACCCCAACTTCGCCAAGATGGCCGGGTTCGACCGTCCCATCCTGCACGGGCTGTGCACCTTCGGGCATGCGGGTCGGGCCGTCCTGAGGGAGTACTGCGGCAACGACCCCACCAAGTTCAAGGCCATCAAGGTGCGCTTCAGCCGTCCGGTGTGGCCGGGGGACACCATCGTCACCCAGATGTGGCAGGAGGCGGAGGACAAGATCATCTTCCGCTGCACCACCAAGGAGCGGCCGGAGGAATACTGCATCACCAACGCCGCTGTGTGGCTGAACGTGTAGGCCTGGAGAAGGGAAAAGGGCGGGGAGACCCGCCCTTTTTTCATGCCCTCGACCACCCGCGCCTCCGGGCCTTCGGCCCCGCCGCGCCGGGGGCGGGCGCAGGCCGGTATGCGGCTCAATAATCGGGGATGAAGTCCTCCTCCCTCACCAGGAGCATGGAGATGGCCTCCTCGGGGCAGGTGACCGTGCACAGCCCGCACCCCATGCACTTCTCCGGGTCCACCGTGCTCACTTGCGAGCCCTCCTCCCCGGACAGGGAGAGGGCTCCGAAGAAGCAGCGCTCCAGGCAGGTCCCGCAGCCGCTGCACTTCTCCGGGTCCACCTCGGCCCGGAAACGGCTGGGGTCGCAGAGGTTGATGCCCCGGGAGATGAGGGTGAAGGACATGCAGCAGTCGTGGCAGCAGTTGCAGATGAAATGGCTGTCCGTGGCCCGGTTCATGGTCACGTGCACCAGCCCCGCTTCCTCGCACCGCCGGATGATGTCCAGGGCCTCCTCCACGCTTACCTCGCGGCCGCTCCCCCTCTCGACGGTGTAGTCCGCGGCCTTTCCCACCTGCAGGCACACCTCCAGGGGCTTGTCGCAGTTTCCCTCGATGAGTCGGCAGGTGCACCTGGTGACCGCCACCCGGCCGGAGTCGCGGATGATCCGTTCCACGTCGTCGAAGGCCAGGATGCGGGAGCGGGCCTCCACCGGCTGCTGCACGGTGACGATGCGCGAGAAGGGCTTGGGGAGCATCTTGGAGACCATCCCGGCGAACTCCGGCCACTCCTCGGCCATGAACCTCTTCCAGAGCCGGTGGTACTCCGAAGGGGCCTCCGGCCAGAGTATGGAGGCGTCGTGGAACTGGACCAGGTCACGGCACATGCGGTACACCGTGCCCTCCGGCTTCTCCGATTTGAAGATCAGTCCCTTGCGGAAAAGGGTGCCCAGCCTCATCTTCGTCTCCTCCTCGGAGAGCCCCACCTTCTCCGCCAGCTCCGGAAGGGTCCCCGGGGTGGCCAGGAGGATGCGCGCCTCCTCCTCGTCGGCTATCATGCGGAAGAGCTCGGGGATGAGTTTGCTCTGGGGCATGAGCACCCTGGTGGCCAGCTGCTGATAGAGGTCCTCTTCGTTCATCCTTTTCCCCTTTCTCCATCCGATCCCGCGTGTGCTTACGGCGGTATTATATGCCCGTTTTCGGACTTTGGACACGTTAGGGTCCGAGGGTGACGGGGCGACAGGTTCTCCCGCGTGCCTGGACGGGAACGTTGCGAAAAGTCTGTGCTTCGTGCTGCCGACGTGCGCCCTTCAGCCTGTCCCCCGGAAAAGCCAGCCCTCCAGAGCCCCTCAGGGTGGAGCCTTTGCCGTTCCCTGCGTCCGTAGAGCTCCCGGGCTCGGCCGGAACGGGTTCAGTGACCGGCGGGGCTTTCGGTCTTCTCCGACGGGGCCTGAGGGGCGTGTCCCGTTTCCTCCTCCCCGACGGCGGGAGCGCCGGCCTCCTCGTGGGGTGCGGTCTCCCCGCCTTGGTGTCCCCCCTCCACGTCCTTTCCATGTGGGCCGATTGCTGCGGCCAGCTCCCGGTAACCGGCGGCGACCTCGGTGAGAAGATGCAGAAGGCTCCTGTGGGCTTCCTCGCTGCCCCGCGGCACCCTCACCCTGCCGAGCTCCAGGACGCCTTCCTCCAGGGACAGGACCAGTTCCTCGAGGACTCCGGCCAGACTCTCCCTCCACACCTCCTCGTTCCCGCCCTGCAGCTCGGCCGTTTCCTCGACCAACCCCGCTATCCTGTCGGCCAGTTTCTCGTTGAGTTCCTGAAGCTCCCGGGAATAGGTCTGCTGGTCCACGCTTCCGCATCCCTGCAGGGGGATGAGGGCCGTAAGGACGACGACCAGGACCGTGAGGGCGGCGGTGTTCCTGTGCATCCCCTGTACCTCCTTCGCATCCCTGGCTCCCCGGCAGGGCGCTAGGTGACACCCTCCCGCTCGCTCGAGTAAGCGGGGCCTGGCGCATCCGCACCCGGGCTGCCTGCCGGTTCCCCGCGGCGGTCTTTTCTGCGCTCGGCGCCGTCGGAGAGCCCCTTTCCGGCCGATATGTCGCCATCAGCGGGCATAAGTATACACCGGGCACCGGGTGACTGCAGGCACCGGTCAGAGGAGGTGCGGTCGAGGTGGCGGGTGCAGGGCGTTACAGCATGAATAACCCTGCTCCCGCCCTCTTGTCCCGGGTCAGATCCGGGCCCCCGCATGTCAGTAATGCCCTGTCCGCGCCTACCCAGCCCGCGTCACCTCAGCCCTGGGGGCGAATACGGTCTTGACCGACCAAGCGACGCTAGGCGGGATACCCCACCCGTGCCGCGCCTGCTCCGTGGCCTTGTCGCAAAATACCTTACCCACATCGCCATGCTTTGCAGATGTGGTCATCCGGGAAGGCTGGCTGCCTGTTTTACCGCTCGGATGCCCTCGTGCCCGTCGTTTTTCCCCGGACAGGGGTAGGATCGGCTTTCGGTGCCTGTTGCGGTCCGGGATGCGGAAACACCCTCTTGATCGAGTCTGAGCGGAGGCCGGTTGACCGCTTTGCGCGGTCTCGGTGGTGTCATGTTTAACTTCTTTGAGGCCGAGGAACCATAATCTCGTCGAAAGGAATCGATGGCTGGAGGCGTGGCGGAAGGGGGCCCCGCCGGATACACGACGGCGCAGCTGACTGCCGGCGTCGTGGGACCTCCCTGAAAGGAAGGGACTCGAAGACCTCCCCTGGGAATGCGGTGACGGCGGCCTTGGCGGACGGCAGCGTATGGGAAAGGAGGAACGATGGACCCCAAGACGGTGCAGAAGATGGCCCTGGAGGGCATGCGGCAGTTCCTGCGCATGACCTTCGACACCCTGGCCTCCTTCCAGGACCAGATGGAGAAGATGTGGAAGGCGTTCCTGGAGCAGAGCAGCGAGGCGCGTAAGGAGGGCGAGAAGATGCTCGCCGAATGGATGGAGAACCTTCGCAGAGGGAGGGAGGAGCTCCTGCGCAACCTGGAGGACGGCCTGCGCCGCATGGAGGAGCTCCTGGGTGGGGATTGAGCCTTCCGAGCGGGGGCAGGGAGCACGCCCGGCGGCGGGCGGACCGGTCGGTTGAGGAGGGCGTGATGGAGGAGAACGAGAGAGGCGGTCCACAGTGGATGGAGGCCTGGAAGCGGTGGCGGGAATGGCAGGCGGAGTCCTATCGGCTGTGGATGGAGGCGTGGGGAAACACCCTTTCCACCGCTTTCCCGGGATGGAAGACGGCATCCGGCGGAGAGGGCGGGAAGAGGGAGGCCGGCGAGGCCACGGCCCTTTTCCGCCAGTGGATGGAGAACATGCGGGATCTGATGTCCAGGTTCGCCGTCCCTTCCGCGGGCGTGGGGCCGGAGACCTTCCGGCGGGTCTTCCGCTCCGCCGAGGTCTACGGCAGGCTCTATTCCCTGTGGATGGATATGGGGGAAGAATATGCCCGTGTCCTGAGGGGTGCGGACGGTGTCGATCCGGAGGCCCTGCACGACCTGCTGGACAGGTGGGCCGAGAGATACCGGGAGCTGGTGGACGAGGTCTTCGCCCCCGCCCTCCCGGAGCCCCTGCAGTGGGTGGCCGAGCTGTATTCCGGGGAGATACCCCTGCTTTCCGGCGGGCTCATGGTCCAGTTTATGGCGCCCTGGGTTGAGTTCGCCCGTTCCATGTCCAGGTCGGGCCTGGACCTGGAGCGCCCCACGCCGGAGACGGCGCTCAGGGTGTACGAGGAGTGGAGAAAGGCTTACCGGGAGAGCTACGGTCGCCTGCTGCGCATGCCGGCCATGGGGTATTACCGGGAAGCTATGGAAAAATATGCCAGAGCCATGGATTCCCTGAGCGAGTTCGGCATCGTCCTGGCCGAGTTCTACGCCACCCTCCAGGCCGCCGGGAGCAAAGGGTTCGAAAGGCTACGGGAGAGGATGGTCTCCCTGCGGGAGGAGAACGAGGAGCCCATGTCCTTCCGGGATCTTTACCGGCTGTGGTGGCAGACCAACGAGGATGTCTACGTGGACCTCTTCCGCACCGAGGAGTTCTCGCGCCTCCTCGGTCAGCTGGTGGACAAGGGCATGGAGTTCCGCTCCGCGTTCCGGTCCTATGTGGAGGAGATATCCAAGGAACTGCCCTTTCCCAACCGCTCCGAGATGGACCACCTCTACCGCACCCTGGACCGCCTCAGACGAGAGGTGCGGTCCTTGAGGAGGGAATTGATGGAACTCGGCGCGGCGGTCCGTTCCGGAGGGGAGTGATGAACATGTTTCGGGAATTCCTGGACCCGGCCTTCTTCCTCCGAGAGCTGGAGGACGTCAACCGCAAGGTGGTCAAGGGAGCGGAGATCCTCCTGAGCATACCCGAGGTGGACGTAGAGCCCACCCCCAAGGAGCTGGTCTTCGAGGAGGACAAGATGCGGCTCTTCCATTACCTGACGCCCGGAGAGCTGCGCTGTCCCGTCCCCGTCCTCATCTGCTACGCCCTGGTGAACCGCCAGTACATGATGGACCTGCAATCCGACCGCAGCCTCATCCGCAACCTCCTGGGGGAGGGCCTGGACATCTACATCATCGACTGGGGATATCCCGATCACGGCGACCGCTATCTCACCCTGGAGGACTACATCGACGTCTACCTCAACGATTGCGTGGACCTGGTGCGGGAGAGGTCGGGGCAGGAGAGCATCAATCTGCTCGGGGTATGTCAGGGCGGGACCTTCTCGGTGATCTATTCCGCCCTCTATCCGGAGAAGATCCGCAACCTCGTCACCATGGTCACCCCCATCGACTTCCACGTGACCGACGGCCTGCTCAACGTCTGGAGCCAGCATATGGACGTGGACAAGATGGTGGACACCATGGGCATCATCCCCGGGGAGTTCATGAACGTGGGCTTCCTCATGCTCAAACCTTTCCAGCTCATGGTGGACAAGTACGTGGGCCTCATGGACAACCTGGACGACCCGGCCACGGTGGCCAACTTCGTGCGCATGGAGAAGTGGATATTCGACAGCCCGGCCCAGGCGGGTGAGGCCTACCGGAAGTTCATCAAGGACCTCTACCAGCAGAACAAGCTGGTCAAGGGGGAGCTGGAGATCGGGGGAAGGAGGGTGGACCTGCGCAGGATAACCATGCCTCTCCTCAACATATACGCCACCGAGGACCACCTGGTGCCTCCAGCATCCTCCATTCCCCTCAACGACCTGGTGGGGAGCGAGGACAAGACGCTCTACGGCTTCCCCGGCGGACATATAGGGATATACGTGAGCTCCCGTTCCCAGAAGGAGCTGGCCCCCATGGTCTCCGGGTGGCTGGTGGAGCGCTGTGTACCGGCGCGAAGGGGCGGCGCGGGGAAGAGGGCTTCCGGGAAGCCTGCCTCCTCAAAAGGGGTGGAGGCGGCCGGGGAAGAGGGTCCCTCGAGCCGAGGGGGAGGTAAGGGCGTCAGGGCCGGCAAGGCCGCCGGGAAACCCGGCCGTGCCCGGGGAAGCGCCTGACCTGAGTCCGCCGGGAGAGGGCCTCGCTGCGCTTGATAGCATGGACCGCGCCTAATCATGTAGGCGCTTCGGACACGCAAGGGAAGTCCGGTGGTATTCCCCCGTTGCGGCCGCCCGCGGGTGGAGTCGTCGCGGGGTGAGCCGTGTCCGGCTCGAGGCCAAGGTTCCGGGTGGAAGATGCACCTGGCCAGAAGGTGTTTACCGGGCACGGCCCCGGATAAGGCGGGAGCTCTATGTGTCGAGCGCCGGCTCGGGATGGAAACCGAGAGTATGGGGGCACTCCCCCGGATAAGGCGGTAGCGCTCCCTCCGGGTGACCTGTCCGCGGTGCTCGGGTGGGAGGCCGGAACTCCGGCATTCTTGCAGTTTGGGCAGGTTTCATCAAAGGTGACCGTCCGCGGTACTGGGGTGGGAGGCCGGAACGCGCCGCCGGGGGTTTATCCGGAGCGGGCTGCGGAAAGCAGGTCAGCGATCATCGCCCGGGAGCGCCGTCTGGCGCTTCCATAGATAGGAGAGGGTGGCCGTCCCCAGGCCCAGCGTCCAGAGGTGGATGAGGAGCATGGTGAAGCGGTCCCTGTCCAAAGGCCAGTACTTGCGGTTCTCCAGGGAGTAGAGGATGTCCAAGAGGGAGAGGAAGAGCAGCGAACTACCCGCCGCCACTCCGAAGAACCGACCCTCCGGCTCTCCTTTCCAGAGATGCCAGGCGGCCAGAAGACAGGCGGTGCTCATCCAGGAATCGGCAAGGGGAAAGGCACGCTCGAAGGCCTCGTCCTGCTCCGTCTCCGTGGCCTGGATCTTACCGGTGAAGAAAAGGGCCCAGAAGGCGGCGGTGGCCGCCCCCGTGAAACCCAGAAGGCCTGCCAGGACCCTCCTCCTCAGGGTTTCGCTTCCCCTTGATGATGCCGTATTCCCGGACATGTTCCCATTATAACAGGGGTGAAACGTCCCGAGCCCTCGGCCGGGTGAGAGCCTTTGCGCCATGTCCTGCGCGCGGATCCCCGCCCGGGGGTGACAAAGAGACCCGATCCTGCTTGAGGGCATGGGTTGCCGCCACCCGCCTGTAGCGGCGGTCCCGGATTGAAGACGTCTTCACCGTCCTGGAAGGATATTCCAATAGAGGACGATGGGTCTTCTCGTGATGGCTGGAGTCGGAAAGCCCGAGCGGTCTGCTCGATGTGGGCGGCGACACGTGAGGAATGATGCGGTATCCTCATAGCAGGCGCTTTCCAGGTTGAAAAAGCCCCAAATGACCACCCCGTCATCCTGGCAAAACAAGCGGATTCCACGGGATGCCGTATGGCCTCGGCAGGCGCATCCCGGTCTGAAACGGATTGAGAGACCACCCCGTCATCCTGGCAAAACAAGCGGATTCGAAGGCGAGCGGGTGAAAAACCCGGGCGTTTGGCATATCATGTTTAGGTCGGGGGACGGGAGGGCGATAGGAAACGGGGTAGGCGATGTGCGCTGCGGATAAGGCGAAGCGGGTCCCGCCGGGTTGGGCGCGTCTCATGCTCACGGCACTGCTGGTGGCCGCTTCCGTGGCCCTGATCCTCGTATTCCATCTCGGATTGAAAAAGGACGTGGTCTTCAGCCATTTCTTCTACCTCCCCGTGGTGCTGGCCGCCATCTGGTGGGACTGGAAAGGGGTGAGCGTGGCCCTCTTCCTCAGCGCGCTCCTGCCCGTGACCCACGCGGCGGGCGGACTGGAGGCCTCCCTGTGGCTGGAGGGGATACGGGGCTTCTCCCTGCTCCTCGTGGGGTGCGCGGTGGCCTACCTCAGCTGGAGGCAGGGGTTGCTGCGGAAGGAGCTGGAGAACCACCACCTCGAGCTCGAGCGGACGGTGGAGGAGAGGACGGCGGAGCTCCGGGAGAAGAACCGGGAGCTGGAGGCCTATACCCAGACCGTCTCTCACGATCTCAACTCGCCCCTGGTGGTGATCACCGGTTTCCTCGAGCTCTTGAGGGAGAGGGCCGGCGGCAAGCTGGGGGAGGAGGAGAGGGAATACCTGGAGAGGATGGAGAAGGCGGCGGAGCGCATGTCGCGGCTCATCAACTCCCTCCTGACCTACGCCAGGGTGGGCTCGGAACGCGCGGCGCTCGAGGAGGTGGACGCGGTCGAGTCTTTCCGGGAGGTGGCCATGGAGCGGGCCCTGGATCTGGAGGAGCTCGAGGCCCGGCTGGAGGTCGCGGAGGACATCCCCCCGGTGAGCGCCGACCCCGTGCTCCTCCAACAGGTCTTCTCCAACCTGCTGGACAACGCCCTCAAATACCGCAGCCCGGATGCCGCCCCGACGATCGAGCTCGGCTGGAGGCCGGAAGGGGATATGGTCTGCCTCTACCTGCGGGACAACGGGGTGGGGATAGAGCCGGGGAAGGCGGAGGAGGTGTTCCTGCCCTTCCGGCGCCTCATACGAGGGGGGGAGTCCGGACTGGGGTTGGGCCTGTCCATCGTCCGCAAGGCCGTGGAGAGCTGGGGAGGGAGGATATGGGTGGAGTCGCAGCCGGGAAACGGCTCCACTTTCTTCTTCACCGTTCCCGCGGCCGGCGGAGGGGTGAGGGTCGGGGTCCCGCCCGGGGAGGAATGAGGCGCCTCATACGGGCCGGGGCAGGGCCCTTTCTCGATCTGGTCGTGCGCCCCGTATGAGGCATCGGAGCGTGTTCTGTCACCCGGGACGGGACAGGAAGTGTTCCAAGAAAAGGCGAAGGGCGGAAAGGGCCTGGCGCATGCCCTGACGCATCTCGCGCGCCCTGGCCACCATGGCGGGGTCGGCGGCCATCATCCGCAGGCGCCGGGACCAGAGGTCGGGGCGGGACCGGCCGGAATAGGGTAGGAGTTCCTCCAGCCCCACCAGATCGTGCTCCATCTCGTCACTGACCGCCCGGACGATGGCCACCGGGAGCCCTTCACCCCAGGCCACCTGGGCCACGGCGGCACCCTCCATCTCCACCGCCAGGGCACCGAAGGTACTGCCGAGATGGGCGCGCAGTCCGGGGTCCAGGACCACCTGGTCACAGGTGATGAGCCTCCCCCGGTGGCAGCGAATCCCGGTCCGCGACGCGGCCCTCGCTGCCTCCTCCGCCAGTTCCGCGTCCAGCGGAAAGGAGGGGTGGAAGAGCACCTTGCCTTCCTCGCAGAGGCCCGGGCCCGTGTGTCCGAAGCCCTTGGAGTGGATGATCCCCACGTCGGCGGGCAGCACCTCGTCAGCCACCACCAGGTCGCCGATGCGGAGGCGAGGGTCGAGGGAGCCCGCGGTGCCGATGAGCACCAGGCGGCAGGGACGGTGCCGGTGGATGAGATACGTGCAGCCCGCCGCCGCGGAGACCTTGCCCACACCGCAGGTCAGGACGAGGTGGGGGATGGGCCCGAACCGTCCCCGGTGGAGCTCCATCCCCCGCGGGGCGGGGAGGGAAGCAGGATCCTTGAGGTGGGACAGGAGGCAAGAGGCCTCGGCGGGTGTGGCGGCGATGAAGGCCGGGCCAGCCAAGGGTAAACCGTTATCCACAGGTATATCCTCGCCCAAGGAACCCTCCTTTTCTCGGTGGCCAGTCGGCGTCCACCTATCGCCTCTCGGGGCCGGCCCGCTTGAGGACCCGCTCACCGATCCTCTCCAGCGTTTCCACGGTAGACGGGCAGGAGGCCGAGGTCAACTCGCAACGGGGGAGAGGCGAGACCCTTCTTTCAAGGCATTCGTGGGTGTGGAGCCGCCGACTCCCGTATCGCAGGAGGCGCCTCATCACGCACCGTTTCCGGGCAGGGCTTTTACACGTCCCGGGGCTCCCGGATGGGGCAAGGCCCCGCATCCCCTGCCGGGCAGGGAGGAGGATGAGCCGTTATCGGCGCGTCGGAATCCAAGGACGGGGCGGCCGCAGGTCACCGGTCCCACGCTCATCCCGCCTTCGCAGCATGTTTCACAGCAGGTAAGGGATGGGGTTCTCGGTGAGGCACCATCTCCCGTCCTCCAGGACCATCTTGAGCCTGAGGGGCTCGCGCTCCAGGTCCATGGTCGATTCCACCCCCAACGGCGAGAGGTGCAGCATACCTGAAGTGGTGACCACCACCGCCGAATCGCCTTCCCGGCTCTCCAGCTCCAGATTCAGGTCCACGAACCTGAAGTCGACCGATCGGAAGGATGCCTCAAGGTACTCCCTCGGGTCCACGCGAACCCGGTTCTTCCAGGGATCCTCCACCACGAATCGGAAATCCCTGCTGAAACAGGCCATAAAGGAGTCCACGTCCTCTTTTTCCACGGCTTCCAGGAACTTCCAGGCAAGCGTCAAAGGCTCATCCGAGCCCCGGGGAGTCCTCCCCCGGGGGAGGAGGAGATACGCCAGCGCCGCCGCGAAGAGGAAGAGCGCGACGCCTCCCGCCAGGAGCGCTCTGCGCCGCGTTTGTGACTCCATCACCTCCGACTCCTCCCCCGCGCCGTCTCTTGAAAACCTTACCCCGGATCCCACGCGCTTCACCGGCTGTCCCTCCGTGACCCTGACCTGCAGAGGAGGGCGCGGCCGTCCCCAAAGAAAAGAAGCCGCGTCAGCCCGCCCAGCAGCTCCCCGTGAACCGCCACGGTAAATATCTACCCTCATCGGGCACGGTTCACACATCCCTCCGGCCCACCCCCCGCATCGAGGTCCCTTCTTGCATCACCGTTCGCGGGGAGGTCGCGGCCCGGAAGGCGGGAGGCCCATCCCGTGTCCGCCCTCCACCCCTCGGGGTCGGGTTCACCCCACCGTTTCCTGCCCTCCCTCCCCGTCTCCCTTAAAAGTCGGAGACCGGTGGGAGCGATATGGCTTGTCTCAACGGCGAGCTCATGTTGTCGGGCAAACGTTTTGGAGGTGGGGCGGAGGGGCTTTACGGAATCAGGGTGGGGGACAGGGCTGTCTTTTCGGTCTCTGAGCCCGGTAAGGAGGGCGGCCGGATCCGCCGGGGATGAAGGAGCGGAGGTCAAAGCCGCGCTCTACGTCGAGATTCCGGGAAGTTGT
>FWWL01003620.1_pt1 | contig 27766 bp, 26 predicted proteins | sample 2228331 | NCBI WGS metagenome assembly FWWL01 (sample SAMEA103939775, study PRJEB20133) | metagenome
GTCCCGGTCCGGGATCCTCGAGGCGCACCCGTCCGGCGCTTCGCGTCTGGCAGCGCTGGTCGAGTGCGGAGTGGTCCGCGAGGAGACGCGCGAGGTAGAGCGGCGTCCGGCCGAGGAGGAGGGCGGAAGGCGGGCCGTGTTTTCGCTGACGCCCGGGCAGGACCGGGCTGTCCGGGCCGTGGAGTCCGCCATCCGCGACGGGCGGTTCCGGGAGATCCTCCTGTTCGGAGTAACCGCCAGCGGAAAGACCGAAGTATACATCCGGGCCGTGGACGAGGCGCTTCGGCGTGGGCTGGGCGCCGTGGTGCTGATGCCGGAGATCGCCCTGACGGTGCACGCCGTGGCGGGGTTCCGCTCCCGTTTTGGGGACCGTCTGGCGGTCCTGCACAGCCGGCTTTCGTCGGGCGAGCGCGCGGACGAGTGGCGCCGCATCGAGCGGGGCGAGGCGCGCGTGGTGCTGGGACCGCGGTCCGCCGTCTTCGCTCCCCTGCCCCACCCGGGCGTCTTCATCATAGACGAAGAGCACGAACCCGCGTTCAAACAGGATGGCGAGCCGCGCTACCACGCCCGCGACGTCTGCAGATGGCTGGCCGGAAGACGTGGCGTCCCCCTGGTCCTGGGAAGCGCCACACCCTCCGTCGAGACCTTCCACAGGGTGGAGCGGGGAGAAGTGGCTCTCTGCGAGCTGCCTTCCAGGGTGGACTCGCGCCCCGCTCCGCGGGTCCAGGTGGTGGACATGCGGGAGCTGGCCCGGGAAGGCAGGCTGCAGGTGCTGAGCGACCCCCTCAAGGAGGAACTGCTCCGCAACCAGCGTGAGGGCGGGCAGGCCATTGTGTTCCTGAACCGGCGGGCCTACGGCACGTTCGTTTTGTGCCGCGAGTGCGGCTACATCTCGGTGTGCCCCAACTGCGCGGTCAGCACGAAACACCATCGCGAGGACCAGACGGTGCGCTGCCACCACTGCGGCTGGAGGGGATCCGCGCCAGCCAGCTGCCCCTCCTGCAGGGGAAGCCGCATCGCAAGCTTCGGAGTCGGGACTCAGCGGGTGGAGGAGGAGCTGCGCGCCCTGCTTCCGCAGGCCCGCATCCTGCGCATGGACCGGGACACCACCGCACGAAAGGACGCGTTCGTCTCGCTCATCGGACGGTTCCGGCGGCAGGAGGCGGACATCCTCATCGGGACGCAGATGGTGGCGAAAGGACTGGACTTCCCCGGGGTGCTGCTCGTGGGGGTGGTGAACGCCGACACGGGGCTTCATATGCCGGACTTCCGCGCGGCGGAGCGCGGGTTCCAGCTTCTGACGCAGGTGGCGGGGAGGGCCGGGCGCGGGCCGCGGCCCGGACTGGTGATACTGCAGACCTTCCAGCCGGAGCATTACGCCATAGCAGCCGCCGCCGCGCAGGACTACCGCAGCTTCTACACTCAGGAGATACGCTACCGGCAGGAACTGGGATGGCCGCCTTTCGGGTACATAGCCAGGGTCCTCGTGCAGGACGCCTCCGCATCCCGGTGCCGAGAGCGCTGCGAAGAACTGTCCCGCCGGCTGCGCGCCGGCGCCGGGGTGGAGGTCATCGGCCCCTCTGCGGCCCCCCTCGAGCGCCTGAAGGGACGGTTCCGCTGGCATCTCCTGCTGAGAAGCCCGGACAGAGAGAGTATACTGACATTGCTGGAATCCGCCGGGGCGCGCGCCTGGAAGCAGGAGGTGCAGGTGGATATCGACCCGGTGAATCTGATGTGAGACGGCCGTGCCCCCGCCCGCGGCGCGGGCCGACAGCGCGTCTACTGAAGGACTTATGATAAAGCCCAGACCCGTACTCGTCTATGGAGACCCCCGCCTGAAGCAGCCGTCCCGCCCGGTGACGGACCCCGGCGCCTGCGCATCGCTAATCGCCCGGATGCGCGAGATGATGCAGCAGTTCGGGGGCATCGGCCTTGCCGCTCCGCAGATCGGAGAGCACCAGAGGGTCGTCATCTGGAGCATCGGGGGAAGGGAAGGCCTGCTCATCAACCCGGTGCTCGAGCCGGGAGAAGAGACCGAGGTGGGCATCGAGGGCTGCCTCAGCATCCCCGGCATGGCCGCCGATGTCCGAAGGGCCCTGAGCGTCCACGCCAGAGGTTTGGACCTCGAAGGCAGGGAGCTGGACTTCAGCGCGGAGGGACTTCTGGCGCGGGTCCTGCAGCACGAGGTGGACCATCTGGACGGCATCCTGTTCGTGGACCGGGCGGAGCCGGGCACCCTCAGGCCGGCGCCCATGACCGCGGTGACGGGAATATAGGCCGGTGAGGACGGTGTTCATGGGCACCCCGGAGTTCGCGGCCACGATCCTGACGGCGCTTCTGGAGAGTCCGCACAGGGTGGTGGGAGTGGTCACGCGTCCCGACAGGCCCTCCGGCAGGGGCCTGCAGGTCTCGCAGTCGCCGGTATCTCTGCTCGCGCAGCAGCACGGGATCCCGGTGGTCAAACCGGAGAGAGCATCGGACCCTGTCTTCCGGGAGGCCATGGAGGAGTGGGCTCCGGAGGTCGCAGCGGTGGCCGCCTTCGGCATCATCCTGAAGCGCGACATCCTGGAGATCCCTCCCCGGGGATGCGTCAACGTGCACGCCAGCCTGCTGCCGGAGTACCGCGGCGCGGCTCCCATCCAGCACGCCATCCTGGACGGACGCATCGAGACCGGGGTGACAACGATGCTGATGGAAGAGGGCCTGGACACAGGTCCCATCCTTCTGCAGGAACGCCTCCCCGTGCTGCCGGACGAGACGGCCGGGGAGCTGGAGCGGAGGCTGGCCGAGTTGGGAGGACGTCTGCTGGTGCGTACGCTGGACGCTCTGGAGTCGGGGGAGGTCTCTCCCACGCCGCAGGACGACTCCCGCGCCACGTGGGCGCGCTCGCTGGGCCCGGAGGCGGGGGACATCTTCTTCGATGAGACCGCCGCCGCGACTCACAACCGCATCCGGGGATGCACGCCGCGTCCGGGCGCAAGGGCCTATCTGAACGGCTCGCCGGTTCGCATCTGGCGCTCCGCCCTGCCGGGAGGCGGCAGCGCCGCGCAGGAGGCCGCTGCGGGCACTGTTGTTCAGGTGGCGGGAGACGCTCTGGTTGTGACGTGCGGCGACGGGCAGCCGATAATGCTTTGCGAGGTGCAGCCGTCCGGGCGAGGACGGATGTCCGGCGCCGCCTTTGCGCGGGGACGGCGCCTGAAGCCGGGAGACAGGTTCGACGGACGCCCCGGCACGAGCGGCGACCGGGAGTAGACAGGACGGGACGTGACGGTGGACACGGAATACCAGGAGCAGGGATCCAGAACGGTGGCCGAGCTGCTTGCTCAGATACGGGAGCTCGAGCAGAAGGTGGCCCGGCTGCAGCGCGAGCGCAGCGTATACGCGGCCAAGGCGCGCCTTCTCAGCCAGGAGCTGGAGAAGTACCGCTCCCGCGAACTCCGGCAGGACAATACGGTGGAGACGCTTCTGGAGCGCCAGCGTGAGATGCACGTCATGCTGAACCGCTCGCACATCATGCTGGCCAAGGCTCAGAATGCGACGGCCATGCTGAGCCTTGAGTTCGGCGAGCTGGCGCGCGCCCTGCCGGAGACCGTATCGGCCCAGGCCGAGGCCGACCCGGAACAGGTCCAGACCGTGCAGTACGAGATCGACGACCGCATCCGCCGCATCAACGACCTTTTCAGGATGACCGGGGAGCTGTCTCAGGAGATTGCGGAGACGCTGCAAGGCACGGAGAAGGCGATGAACGGCGTGGCCGAGCCATCGCCCGAGCCGCCCCGTCCGTCCGGAGAGACCGCCGCTTCGGGCACGGCATCATCCGCGCCGCAGGCCTCTGCGGCAGCAGACACGGCAGCCGAGGAGCGGCAAGCGCGGCAGGCCGCTGCGGCCCGGGAAGCGGAAGAGCAGACCGTCGATGCCGTCTTCGTGGAGGACGCCGAGCCGTCCATCGAAGAGCAGCAGACGGAGGAGACCGCTTCGCCGGTCGAGGACCGGCAGGTGGCGGATGCCGTCCTGGAGACGACGGCCCCGGAGGCGGAGCCGGAAGCCTCCGTCTCCCCGGACGCACAGGACGGGAGCGAGGAGGAGCCTCAGGCCGGAAGCGTCCGGATGGCAGAGGCTGGTGAGACGCGGGCCGCCGTGCCGCCGCCCCGGGATATCTTCGTGACCCCTTCCCCCGCGGGTCAGCGCAGAATGCGAGGGGCAACCACAGCCTCACCCGGACGGCCGATGTCTGCGGGACGGCCTGCCGCGTCCCCGTCCGCAGCGCCCGACGAGGCGGCCGAAGCCAGCGAGGCGCGCGAGGCGCTGGACAGGCTGGTCCGCGAGCAGGAGGAGAGGGACGCCCGGGGAGGCGGTATTCCGCGGAAGAGAGGCTTCTGGTCCCGGCTGTTCGGCGGCTGAGCCGGGGGGCTCTCACCGGAAGAGCCAGAGGGCCATCGCCACGAAGGCGACAGCCAGCACAGCCGCCGTCGCCCGCAGGACAGCCCGCCGCCGCCGTTCGCGCGCTTCCGCAGGCATCCAGTATTCGAAGTCGTACTCGTTGATGTCGTTTACCCCGTACCGGTCTTCCTCTTCGGGCAGGTGTTCGTCGGTCTCGCGGATCTCCATCCTTGCCGCTCCTGTGAAGGACCCGGCAGACTCGCCTCCCGTGCTATAGTGTCGGGAAATGATCTACGACGCGCTCACGATGGCGGCTTGCGCGGCTGAGATGGCGCAGGTCCTGACAGGGATGATAGTCCATCAGGTGCGCCAGCCGCACGACCTGGAGGTGGAGCTGGTGTGCCGGTCCGGCGGGAGGGAGGGCCGGGCGCTCTTCAGCGCGGACGCCCGGTTCGCGCGGGCGCACCTGACCGCGATACGCCGCCCGGTCCCGCGCACCCCTCCGGCATTCTGCCAGCTCCTCCGCAAGCATCTGGAGGGACGGCGCGTGGAATCGGTCCGCCAGGAAGGAAAGGACCGCATCCTGAAGGTCGCCTTCTTCGGGACGGATTCGGAGGCCCGGACGCTGGTCTGCGAGGTGATGGGGCGGCATTCCAACATCATCCTGCTGAGCGCGGACGGCATCATCCTGGGAGCTGCGAAGCTGATCGGACCGCGGCAGAGCCGGGTCCGGCAGATCCTGCCGGGACGGCCCTACCAGCCGCCGCCCGCCGCGGGCGTGGACCTGACGGGTCTCGATGAACAGGAGTTTGCGGGTCTCTGGGCCGCCGAGTTCGGCCAGACCTCACCCGAGCCCGACCGGCTGCGCGCGTGGCTGGTCCGCGAGTTCTCCGGCGTGAGTCCCGTACTGGCCGCCGAGGCCGTGCACCGCGCCTCCTACCCGGAGCCGGCGGCCGTGTACGCGGAGTTGCGCTCGCTCCTGGACCTTTTCCCTTCGGGCCCGTTCTCGCCGGTCATCCTCCGTGAGCCGGACAGCCGCCTGGAGGAGGTGTATCCCGTCCGGCTCTCCCACCGCACCACGGCCGTCAGCCACCCCCGCCCGCGCATATCCGAGCCTCTGGAGCACGCCGTCCTGGAGGAGATGGAGGCGCGCGGACTGGAGGAGGAGCGGGCGCGGACGCTTTCCGCCATCCGGCGAAGCGCCGCGCGGCTGACGGAGGAGATTGCGGAGCTGGAGCAGGTCATGATGCGCAGCGAGGAACCGGAAACGCTCAGGAGGACGGCGGAGAACCTGGCGGCGTCGTTCCATCTCATCCAGCCCGGCGCCTCTTCCGTCGATGTCCCGGACTACTTCGACCCCTCCACCAGGCCGGTGCGCATCGAACTCAGGCCGGAACTCAGCCCGTCGGAGAACCTGCAGCGGTGGTTCCGGCAGGCCCGGCGGGCGGCCGACCGCATCCAGCACGCCGCCGGCCGGCTCCCCGCCCTGCGGAGGGACCTGGCCACACTGGACGAGGCGGCCCGGCAGGTCGAGCAGGCGGCCTCGGTTGCGGAGATACGAGAGCGAAGGGCGGCGCTGGAAAACGCCAGGCTGCTGCAGCCGGGGCAGAGCGGGACCGCGACCGAGCCGAAAGAGCGGCCTTTCGAGGGGCACCGCATCCGCTCGGTCATCTCGGAGGATGGACTGGAGATCCTCTACGGGGAGACCGCGGAGGCGAACGACTACCTCACTCAGAAGGTGGCCCGCCCGCACGATGTCTGGCTGCACGCCCGTTCCGTGACAGGGGCTCACGTGGTCATCCGGACCGGCAGGGGCCGCGCCGCTCCCCCCGCCACCCTGCGTCAGGCGGCGGAAATTGCGGCCCGGAACTCCGCCGCCCGGCATTCATCCTACATCCCGGTGGACTGGACGCTCAGGAAGTATGTCCGGAAGCCGAAAGGCTCCCCTCCCGGTCTGGCCACCTACACGCACGAAAAGACGATCCACATCACCGGCGGTAGTTGACCTCGATGATCACGTCGCGGATGCCGGGGCGCGAGCGGAGGATGCGGTGGATGATGTTCATCTCCGATTCCAGGTCGCAGGTCTCTCCTCGCAGGGAGCGCACCTCCCCCCGGATGTAGACGACGCCGTGCATCGAGTTCACCTGAAGCAGCGTGTCGTCTATCCTGCGCCGGACGATCTCGCGCCGGACCAGTCTGGTTGTGGCTGCATCTTCTGCAGGCATACGCTGCACCCTCCGGTTCCGCAGCTCCGGCGGCGGCCCGTGGAGACGCTCCACGCGACAGCCGCGCGCACCCTGCCATCATGATTTTACCGCACCGGCGGCTTTACCTGCGACGGCGATAGTCGGGACAGTCGATGGCGTTCGGCCGCTCGGGACGGCGGCAGGCGTCTCCGTAGTCGAAAAGGCAGCTGTCGCAGAGGTAGCGCGGCATCCCGAGCCGGGCTCTCAGCACCCTCCACCATCTCAGGAGTCTGCGCCTCAGGCGGGCGGGAAATCCGGGACGGGCGCGCCGGCTCACGGCTGGAGGCCTTTCTTGCGGCGGGATGCAAGGCGCGCCGCATCGGCCGGATGCTCCAGCCCCAGCTCCCTCAGGCGCAGTCTCATGGCCGACACCGACACCCCGAAGCGCGACGCGAGGACGCGGCTTTTGTTGAGTGTGTGCGGATGTCCCAGATCCGCGGCCTGTCTTCGCACCTCCTGCTCCGGCATCATCACGTGGACGGCAAACAGGCTCGCCAGACGCTCCAGTTCCTCTGGCGGGAGCCGGGAGGGGAAGTGGGGATTGGCGGCAATGATCTCGAAGAACTCGTGCCAGATGGAGAGCGCCGGGGATGCGTGGCGCGTCCGGTGCCGGGAGTAGGAGATGAGATAGTGCTCCCTCGTACGGCACCAGGCCGCCCCGAGGTCCTCCGGGAAGGCTGCCGGCACAAGCTGGACGCCCAGCGCCGGCAGCAGCCGCGCGGGGTGCCGCGGGATACCCTCCAACCCCACCCTGCGGCAGAACGCGGCGGCGAATGCGGCGATGTTGGAACGGCCGACGCGGGCGAGCGGCCTGACCATCTCGGAGATCAGGCCATCCACAGCCACCGATATCGAACCGGGAGGGTGCTGCAATCAGACGAACTCCTCGGGAAGGATGCGCAGCCCCTCGGCGCGTTCGTAAAGGCGGATGATGGCGAGCTTTGCCTCCGTGGGCAGCTTCAGCATGGCGTAAGACCCCGCGCGCACGTGAGGGTCCTTCATGACGAACTCGAAGGCTCGCTCGATGCGCTGCTCCCGGGATTCTCCTTCCCGGGCCGGGACGAGCACCGGGGGCAGGAAGCCTGCCCGTCTCAGCAGGTCCTCCACCGGGACGTGGTAGACTCCGGCAAGCCGCACGAGCACCCGCGCGGACGGGCTCCGCCTCCCGTCCTCCACCTGATAGAGATACGGGGCGGAGATCTGGGCCGCGCGCGCCGCCTCGGCAACGCTCAGGGCCGCGCGCTCGCGGAGATTCCTCAGGTGCTCGCCCAGTCCTTCCATCTTCAGCAAGTCCGGGTCTACTATAGCATAAACCGTGTAAATCGAACAGTTGTTTGAGAAAAACGCCGGCCGATTGACCTGGCCCCTCAGGGTGGACGGTGCCCTTGAGCCGCGCTCAGGCAGCGGCGAGCCCCCACTTGCGCCGCGTCTGCTCGTCCACGCGCTGGAAGAGCAGGTTGTCCACCAGCGAGCCGAACACCCCGATGATGACGATGACGGCCAGAACGGCCGGCATGTCGTTCACATTGCGGCTGACGATGAGCACCTCTCCCAGCCCCTTTCCGGGAGACAGCAGTTCACCCGCCATCAAAGCCCGCCAGCTGAACGCCCAGGCCAGCCGCCAGCCCGACAGCATCTGGGGCAGGGCCGCAGGCAGCACCACCGAGGAGAACAGCCTGCTCCCGCTGGCCCCCATGGTCATGGCGGCTCTTATCCAGAGCGGCGGCACGTTCCGGATGCCGGCCTCCGTGTTGACGACGATGCTCCAGACCGCCCCCAGGAACACGATGGTGATGATGGACGCCTCCGACAATCCCAGCCAGAGCACCGTCAGAGGAAGCCAGGCGATGGACGGGATGGCCTGGAGCCCCGACACGAGGGGGCCCAGCAGCTCGTCGGCTGTCCGGTTCCGGGCCAGCAGCAGTCCCAGGGACACGCCGGCCGCCAGAGCCAGCCCGTAGCCGATGGCCAGCCGCCGGAAGCTGGCCGCCACAGCCACCAGCAAAGTGCCGTCCAGAAGCCCGGACGCCAGGCTGGACGCCACCTCCAGCGGCCCCGGCAGCAGGTACGGCGGCCAGATGGAGAGCCTATATATCGCTTCCCAGATTGCGATCAGGAGGAGGTAGAAGCCTGTCCGTCTCATGCACCCAGTCCGAATCCAGTTCCGCACGAGCCACGCGGTCGATCTCGACGCGCAGCGACTCCATGATCTGCTTCTCGATGTACGCCAGTCCCGGCTCGGTCAGGTCGCGGGGGCGCCCGGCCGGGACCAGGAACTCCTGCTTGATGGTCGCCGGACGCGCGGACAGCACCAGGATGCGGTCGGAGAGATAGACCGCCTCCCTGACATTGTGCGTCACGAAGATGACGGTCTTGCGCGTCTCGGACCAGATGGCCGTCAACTCCTCGTGCAGCAGGGCGCGCGTCTGGGCGTCCAGCGCCGCGAACGGCTCGTCCATCAACAGGACCCGGGGGTCCATGGCCAGAGCGCGCGCAATCGCCACCCGCTGCCGCATCCCTCCCGAGAGTTCGTGGGGATACGACTCGGCAAACCGGGAGAGATGGACCATCTTCAGGAACTGCCGGGCCCTGGCGGAACGCTCCTGCCGGGGAAGGCCGGCCATTTTGAGCCCGAACTCCACGTTCTTTCGCGCGGTGAGCCACGGGAAGAGAGCCGCCTCCTGGAAGACCACCACGCGGTCCACGCCCGGCCCGTTCACCGGCCTTCCGTCCAGCGTCACGGAGCCGGTATCCGCCGAGTCGAGTCCCGCGATGATGTTCAGCAGGGTGGACTTCCCGCACCCGCTCGGTCCCACCAGGCTGACGAACTGCCCCTCGGCGACCTCGAGCGACAGGGGCTGGATGGCCTGGACTGTCCGGCCGTTCGACGCGTAGGACTTGCTGACACCGTCCAGCTTCAGCATCAGAGCCCCCCTCTCTTGCCACCCGCGGCCAAGAGTCTCTCCACGACCCCCTCCCCCTGCGGCAGATACCCGTGACGTTGGCTTGCCCTTGCCATCTCCTCCAGGGCCTTGCCGTCCAGAGCATCATCGAACACGCACGAACTGAAGGCGCTCAACGCGACATCATCCGGAAGCTGTTTTCTCGTCCATCTCGCAATCTCGCGCTGTGCGAGCAGCGCCGACTCCTCCGGGCGCGAGTTCACACGGCGCACGGACTCGCGGAAGGCCTCCACCAGTGCCCGGAGGACCTGCGGCTCGCGACGGGCAAACTCGTCCGAGGCGACCAGCACCGCGACCGGACTGTCCTGAAGGAACTCCCGCACCTCCCGCGAGAGGTCTTCTACCGCCGTCCCCTCGCGCACCAGGAGCGCCGCCCACGGCTCCGGTAGCAGGGCCATCTGCACCTGCCCCGTGCGCAGCAGCACGCCGGCGTCGGCCGGATTGGCCTGCGCGACCTGCACGGAGGCCCCCCCGCCTTCGCGCAGCGCGTCACCCTCGAGCAGGATGCGGAGCTGGATATCCTGGGTGTTTCCGAACTGCGGCACCAGCGCCACAAGCCTCCCGCTCCGGCGGGGGTTGCCGCCAGCCGCGTCCCCTGACCTCACGAGACGGGCTCCGCCCCGGCTGATTCCGGCGAGCGCGGTGACGGGGACCCCCCGGGCCTTCGCCGTGAGGTAGGGCACCGGACCGACGCAGGCCACATCCAGCGAGCCCGAGGCGAGGGCGACCATCAGCTCCGGCCCCGCGGCAAAGACCCTCGGCTCGATCCTCCAACCCTGCGGCAGGGCGTCCTGCAGGCTCCCATCGGCCAGGGCGCAGATGAGCGGGGCGTGGGTGACGTTCGCGAAGAACCCGACCCGGACGACCGGGTCCGGACGCTTCGCTGAGGGCGCGCAGCCTGACGCGAGGATGAGAGCGAGCAGCAGCATTGTCCGGCGGCTGAATCCTGACATAGTCGATTGAGTTAGTCCATTATGGACTCACGCCCGGACAATGTCAACAACGCTCGAGGCCGGAATGCTAATATGCCCGGGGGCCGGAGGCCGGGTCCCGCGAGAGACTTATTTCGCGACGGCGTTCAGACCCGTCTGCACATCCCCCTTGCTCGACGAGTCCAAACGCATCCCGCCTGCGAACCGGTTCCCGGTGATGACGGCGGAGCGCACCTCCTCGCCCAACCGGATATGCAGCCGGTCCTCACGGAAGAAGGAGTTAGTCACGCTCAGCTCGCCGCTGACCGCATCGATGCAGGGGACTCCCGCGCCCGGGGCGTCCCAGTTCACGAAGTTGCACTGGGTCATGCTCAAGTAGCCCCGTCCTGCCAGACGCGCGACCACCTCGTGCGGACCCCAGAACGAGCAGTTGGAGAACTGGACCACTCCGGTGTGAGTGTCGCGGATGTCCACCACCGCCTTCGAGCCCTTTCCGCCCACGAACTCGCCGTTCGTGATGAGCAGCCCGGGCGCCTGGGTCTCCTCGACCAGCACGCACGTGTAAGACCAGTCTGCAGAGATGCCCAGGAAGTTGCCGTTGCAGGCTCCGTCCGCGCTCCGGTAGAACCGGTAGCCCACCCGGCACCCGTAGCTGAACGTGTTCTGCATGAACTGCCAGTCCGAGCGACCCACCGAAAAGGCCACACAGTTCTCCAACAGGTAGTCCAGCAGGGCCTGCCGTTCCGGAATGTTCTCCTCCCCGGAGCGCTGCCAGTAGTGCGGGTTGAAGTGCACGTTCTCGATGCGGCCGATATCCGTGCATTTGTCGATGTGCACGCCGGCCTTCAGGGGGCAGCCGAAGACGTTGCGGATGTAGTGAAGCTCGTTCCACTTCTCGCCGAAATCGATGCCCCTGTAGGGGTTCACCAGCGTCACGTCGATGACGCTGCAGTGCATCCCCTCCCCCTGGATGGTCCAGGGATATGGCACCGTGCCCGGGATCCGCTGCTCGGGATAGTAGACCGTGACGCCGCGCACGCAGCTGTTCGGGGAGAGGCGGATGAGCGGGTCTCCCGTCTCCGACCCCTTCCCCGCATACGCCAGCAGGATGGTCCCCTTGCGATGCTCGGCGTGGTGGGGCGCCTGCCAGGTCCCGCGCAGGGTCACTCCGGGCGGGACCACCAGACCCTTCTCCAGCCGGTATCGTCCCGCGGGCAGGAACACCTCTCCTCCCGCAGCCGCCGCGTCCAGGACCTTCTGGATGGCCGCCGAGTCGTCCGCCAGCCCGTCGCCCTTCGCTCCGATCTCCGTCGCGTCCAGCGTGACGCCCATCGCACAACTCCCTCCGGCAAGCACCCCTGCCACCACCGCAACGAAAGCCTTCCGAATGCCGCGCATCGCAGTCCTCTCCTGTCTACTCCGCCGGTCCAGCCTTTCGCGGGACCCCCGCCTACGCGAAGATGCCCGTGGCGCGGACGGTCCCCGCGCGCTCCTGGCGCGCGACGACCGTGAAGCTCCCGCCTTCGGAAGCGCGCACCACCCACTCGGCCTTCAGCCGGTTCTCCGTGGCATCCGCGTGCCATCCGTACGGGCTCACCTCGGTGTAGGCTCTGCCCTCCAGATGACGCATCTCCTCCCGGGGCTTCCCCGACTTCAACTCCGCCCCCTCCGGAAGTTCGATCTCCACCACCACGGGACGCGACACCTTACGGTCCAGCGCGCGCTTCGTGACGTAGGTGGGGAGCCAGCCGGTGTTGTCCACCACCAGACGGACCCGGTAGGCGCCCTCCCCAAGCGGTTCCACGTCCAGCCGCTCGAGCGCCAGCCGCGGCGAGATGAGGGCCTGCCAGACCAGCCAGTCCGGAAAGAGGGACACCTCCTTCTCCAGCAGATGCGGAGGAGGATTCCGGAAGCAGTACATCTCGTCCCATCCCCCGAGTTCCACAGCGCCCAATTGAGGATGCTCGAAGGGATACCAGTCCACGTAGCCCCTGCCCTCCAGCGCCTCGTCGCTCCAGCGCAGCATCTTGAGGTCGTCTTCGAAGGGGTGCTCCCGGTACCAGTCGATGAACTTGTATTCCTGGATGCCGGCCTGGCGCTGAGGGCTCCAGATCTCCACGGTCCACGCGAACACCCCCATATGGTCGTACATCCAGTCGTCGGAGACCCCCGTGATGACCTCCTTCGGATGGTAGCGGAAGTCGTGGAAGACGCTGACGTTGGGGTAGCCGGTGATGTCCGTCCCCTTCTGCCCGATCTTTTTGTAGGTCCACAGGTCCTCGGCCGGGAACTCGTCGTCACTCTGGGTCCCGTAAGGACGCAGCAGCACCCCTGAATAGGTATGGAACGAGACGCCGCCCGTGATATTGGGGTGGGCCGCGATGAACGCGGCCATCGTGCGCACTTCGGGTTCGCTGGTCGGGAACGGACCGGCCCCCTGCTGCTCGCACTCCTGACGCCAGTGAGCCGGGAAGTTGCGGTTCAGGTCCAGGCGCTCCCTGTTCGGCATCACGCTGAGCGTCACGCCGTCCCAGTTCTCCAGCAGTCCTTCGGGCAGGATGCGGTAGAACTCGCCTTCGCGCTCCTCGGGCTCGCGCCGCACCATGAGCCTGGGCTCCTGCGGACTCTTCTTCCAGGGGCCGTTCGGGTCCCGGATCCGCATGCTCAGGATGCGCCCGTCTCCGTCCACATCCTGACGCCGCAGCCCCTCCAGAGGCTCCTCGTCATAGGGATAGGGCCGCGTGCTTGAGCGCAGGAAGCGGGGAGGGTCGGAGAAATACAGCTCCGCCCCGTCCGGATTGAGGCGCGGCACCACATAGAACGCCCGGGTGTCCAGACAGTGGGTGATATCCGGGTCCGTCCCGTACTCCGCGGCCAGGCGCTTGAGGAAATAAAGGCAGGCGCTCGACGCGGAGAGCTCGGTGGCGTGGATGTTGCCGTCGATCCAGAATGCCGGCTTCTCCCCGGCCGGACCAGTCCCGGTATTGGTGGCCGTCACGGCCCAGATATCCCGCCCCTCGTGGCTCTTCCCGATGGACTCGATGCTCAGGAGATGCGGCCGGGAGTGCACCAGCGAGAAGAGCTTCTCAGTCAGCTCCGCGTAGGTCAGAAAGTGGTCGAAATCCGGATCAGGCACTGCAAACCCCCCGAGGTGTTATCTGGCTAAACGCGCCTTTCGGCCCCACGGGGGGTTTCTCCTGCCGCGCGACGGCCGCCCGGGCGCTTTCAGCAGCGCGCCGGACACCGGAAGCCCAGTGGGAATCAAGCTGCGAGGAATGTTGGGATGGAGGCGGCGATCGGAATCGAACCGATGCATAAGGGCTTTGCAGGCCCCTGCCTTACCACTTGGCTACGCCGCCCCGCAAGAGATGGAAGAGGCGGACCCGCCCTCAGTCCGCCTCCGGATCAAGGCCCGCTCCGCCGGGCGCCGGGGCTGCAAACTGGAGCGGGAGACGGGATTCGAACCCGCGACATTCAGCTTGGGAAGCTGACGCTCTACCACTGAACTACTCCCGCGCGCCCTGCCCTCCCTGAGGGCACCCCTTCGGGCCGGAAAAGCAGGAATGGGCGATACTGGATTTGAACCAGTGACCTCCTCGGTGTGAACGAGGCGCGCTCCCACTGCGCTAATCGCCCGCGATGCCCCGGCGGTCCGGCGGACACAGTCTGCAAACTGGTGGGGATGGAGAGATTTGAACTCTCACGAGCAAGCTCACTGCCCCCTCAAGACAGCGCGTCTACCAGTTCCGCCACATCCCCACGCCATCCCCCCGGCGCTGTTATTCTAGCACCGCCGGAAGGCGCTGTCAACAGAATCAGGACTGCCGCGCCAGCCCGGCAAAAGTCCGTCTTTACGCCTGCTCCAGACGGGCGAGGACGGCCGTCACGTTGTCGGAATCGGGACGCGAGGCGGCCATCTGCACCAGTCTCCTGACGCACACGTCCGGCCGCTTTCCGTGACGGTGGAGGGTCTCCTCCATCTGCCGCTCCGTCAAAGCGCCCCAGAGCCCATCCGTGCATACCAGGATGTCATCGTCGGCGCCCACCTCCATCTCCACGGACTGAGGAGGCTCTCCGTCATCTCCCCATCCCACCGCCCGCGGGACGAGCGTCATCTCCTGTCCGGGAATCGGGTCGCCGTCTCCGTCAAACGGCGCCGCCCCGGCCCGCACCCAGTCATCCTCAGTCAGCTGCACCAGCCTCCGGCCCCGATGGAGATAGACGCGGGAATCCCCCAGACTGACCACGTGCAGCCGCCTGTGAGCCACCACCGCGATGGTCAGTGTGGTCCCCATCCCGTCCAGCAGGGGGTCGGTGCGCGACAGTTCGCACACCTCGCGGTCCGCTTCGCGGAAAGCATCCAGAAGGACCTCCCGGACCGCACCGGGAGCAGGCACGGCGGCGGCCTCCAGCACGCACTCCCGGACCGCCCGGACGGCCACCGAACTGGCGATTTGCCCGTTCTGCCTCCCGCCGATGCCGTCCGCCACCACGAACAGTCCCTCCAACCACGACGGCGAAGGGGGGTCCACCACGCAGACGAACGCATCCTCGTTCGTCAGTCTGCGTCCGGCAAGACTCAGGGCATAGGCGCGCACGCGAAGCCGGCCCGCCACCTGACGGACCGGCGGGAGAGGAAGCCGCCCGCTTCCCTGTGGAGTCGGCAGCACCGGTCCCTGCTTGTCCTCCCCGGAGGCGACCACGTCAGAAATCCGGCTCCGTGAACTTCTCCGCAGCCGGCGACCGCGAGGAGCGCCCGGCCCGCACCCAGGCGTCTATCACGGCATACAGCCAGGCCGCCCCGCCTCCTCCCCACAGAATCCAGGACAACGCGCTGACCCGCTCCGGCGCGACCCTGACCGCCCCCGGGGAAAAGCCGACCGTCAGCAGAGCAAGGATGCGGACAAGGTCGCCCGTCGCCACCAGAACGAGCATCACGACCCCGAACGCCGCGGCCAGGATGGCGGCCTTCACGGGCTCGCCGTTGTACCACTGACCCAGCCCGGGCCACGCGGCCGATGCCAGACAGGCAAGGCCCGGACTCCGGCCGAGCGGCCGGGGCCGAGCAGGCGCCTGCAGCAAGGCATCCAGCTCCTGCGCCTCGCGCTGCGCCTCGGTGGCCGCCAGCACCAGTCTGGCGTACTTGGTCTCCGCTGACGCAAGCGACGGGTCCTGAGCGAACGCCCGGCGGTAGGTCTCCATCGCCGCGTCACGGTCGCCGCGCTCCGCCAGGACATCCCCCAGCAGCTCCAGCGCCTCGCCGCTCCCTCCCGAGCGCTCCAGCGCCTCGCGGCAGGCGCGCTCGGCCGCGTCCAGGTCGCCCCTCTTCAGGAAGACGACGGCGCTGCGAAGCAATTTCCTGTATTCTTCGCCTTCCGGCTCGTCCCGCATCAATCCTGGCTTTCGTCACCCCGGCGCTCTTCCAGAGTGCGCCAGAGCGAGTCCAGATCGTACAGAGCGCGCGCCTCCGCCGTGAAGATGTGGACTACGACATCCCCGTAATCCAGCAGCACCCAGTTGGCGCGGTGGTCCCCCTCCTGACGCGCCCGCTGACCGCCCTTCTCTTCCATCGCCTCGATGACGGCGTCGGACAGGGCCCGGATGTGGACATCGGAGGTGCCGTGCGTGACCACGAAGTAATCCGCCACCAGCGTCCTGCCGGTCAGGTCCATCACCTCCGGCGCGATGGCCTTCTTCTCTTCCAGAGAATCCAGGATAAGCTTCAGCTTCTGCTCCGCCGGGAGCCTGGAAGCGAGAGATGGCATGATGGTAATCCCCTTCCTGCGAGGCGCGGCGGCTCAGTAATAGTCCCGGCCCACGATGACGACGACCCGGGCGTCCTTCGGATACTTCGAATCGGGCTCCAGCCGGCCGGGACGGCAGTTCAGGAGCTCCGCGATGGCTATCGTCTGCACATCCTCAGGGTCCCGCGCAAGCACCACCGAGCGCTCATAGTCGAAGCGTCTGGCATTCCCCGTCTGCGTCACCCGGTATCCGGCCCCTCTGAGCACCTCCGCCAGCCGTTCCGCCGACCCCGAGATGCCCGAGCCGTTGAGCACTGCGACGGTGGGCTTCGGAGTCTCGAACCGGAGCATCTCCGCCACCACCGCCGGAATCTCGTCCGCATCGGGCAGATAATAGCTGACCCCGCCGATCGTGGAGGGGATCCCCGGCAGGATGGCCGTCTGCACGGAGTCCTCCGGGATGTCCTTCGCGAGCCGGACCAGCGCCAGGATCTCGCGCGCGCTCAGATTGGTCTCCACATTGGCCAGGATCTCGTCGATGGACTGCGGCAGTCTGGTCCAGTTCTCGGGCGCCGTCACCCTCCGGGCGAGCGCCCGGAGGAATTTGTGCTGGCGCTGCATCCGGGTGATATCGCCGAGCTTGTCGTGGCGGAAGCGCACATACTGCAGCGCCTTGTCGCCGTCCAGGTGGCGGTAACCCTTCTTCAGGTCGATGTAAAGGCCGCCCCGGCGGTCGACATAGCGCATATCCTTCTCGATGTCGATCTCCACCCCTCCGACCAGGTCCACCAGATTCTTCAGGCCTTCGATATTGGTCTTGACGTAGTAGTGGATGGGAACTCCCAGAAGGTCCGCGGCGGCCTGCGCCGAGGCCTGTGCCCCGCCGTGCACATAGGCCGCGTTGATCTTCTCGTAAGACCTCCGGCCCGGAAGCTGCACCCGCGTGTCCCGCGGGATGCTGATGCCCCGGGCCCGGCGGTTCTTCAGGTCCACTGCGGCCACCATGATGGTATCCGTCCGCCCGCGGACCGAGGGGTCCTTCGAATGAGTGTCGTCCTCTCCCAGGACGAGGATGTAGATGATGTCCTGGCCGCCGAACGGGCGCTCCATCACGAGCCGGGAGGCGGAGGTGTCCATCTTCTCGCTCACCACCCGGAGCGCCGCACCTCCGGCCGCCATCACCAGCGCGCCCAGCGCCACCGCGACCCACAACAGCCTTTTGCGCCAGTCAGACATCGGCCTCCCTGTAAAGATTGTTCGCCAGAATGTAGTCCACCACCGCCGGGGGAGCCGTGTATCTGATGCTCTTCCCCAGCCGCACCCGCTCGCGGATGTCGGTGGAAGAGATCTCCATCAGAGGGCTCTCCACCAGATGCAGCCGCGCGGGGAACCCCGGAGGCAGCGCCCGTTCGGGCGCGCAGTCCCAGCCGGGCCTGCACGCCACGATGAACGAAGTGAGGCGGACCAGCTCCTCCGCGCGGTGCCAGCCGGGAATCTCCCCTACAGTATCCATTCCCACAATGAAGAACGGTTCATCATCCGGCCACCGCTGACGGAACTCCCGGACCGTGTCGAAAGAGTAGCTCGGCCCGGGACGGTCTATCTCCACCCGGGACGCCTCGAAGCAGGCGTTGTCTCCTATGGCCAGGCATACCATGTTCCAGCGGTGCCGGGCATCCGTCACCTGCCACCCGGGCTTGTGCGCGGGAGAGCCGGCCGGCACGAAGACCACCCGCTCCAGCCCGAACTCCTCCCTCGCACGCTCCGCCATCAGAAGGTGGCCGAAATGGACGGGGTCGAAGGTCCCGCCCATGATGCCGTAAGCCCCCACCCTCTCAGCTAGCTCCTGATCTGACCCTGACCGTAGACCACATACTTGTAGGTGGTCAGCTCCTCGAGACCCATCGGCCCTCGCGCGTGGAGCTTCTGCGTGCTGATGCCGATCTCCGCCCCCAGCCCGTACTGGAACCCGTCCGTGAACCGTGTGGACGCATTCACATAGACTGCCGCAGCATCGATCTCGTTCTCGAAGCGCCGCGCGGCATCGAAGTCTTTCGTTATGATGGCCTCGGAGTGCCTGGAACCGTAGTGGTTGATGTGCCGGATGGCTTCGTCCAGCGAGTCCACCACCCGCACCGCCAGGATGAGCGCCAGATACTCCGTGGACCAGTCGTCCTCGTTGGCCGGCACCGCGGCCGGGAAGAGCGCGCGCGTCCGCTCGCACCCCCGAATCTCAACGCCCGCGTCCGCCAAGCGCTGACACAGCGACGGAAGCAGCCGCTCCGCGACGTCCGCATGCACCAGCAGCGTCTCCATGGCGTTGCACACGCCGCACCGCTGCACCTTGGCGTTGAACGCGACATCGGACGCCATCTGCAGGTCGGCGGAGGAGTCCACATAGGTGTGACAGTTGCCCACCCCGGTCTCGATGACCGGCACCTTCGCGTTCTGAACCACACTCTGGATGAGTCCGGCTCCACCCCGGGGGATGAGGCAGTCGATGAGCCCGGATGCCTCCATCATCGCCGTCGCCGCCGCGCGGTCGGTGGTCTCCACCAACTGGATGGCTCCGGACGGGATGCCCGCGCCCTCCGCGGCGCCGGCGATGACCTTCGTAAGCATCGTGTTGGAGTGAATGGCCTCCTTGCCGCCCCTCAGGATGACCGCGTTCCCGGACTTCAGGCAGAGCCCCGCAGCGTCCACCGTGACGTTCGGGCGCGACTCGAAGATGATCCCGATGACCCCCATCGGCACCGACACCTTCCTGATGTCCAGCCCGTTCGGAAGACGCCAACCCCGGCTGACCCGGCCCACCGGGTCGGGCAGCACCGCCACCTGACGGAGGCCCTCCGCCATATCGGCGATGCGCCGCGGATTGAGGGTCAGACGGTCGATGAGCGCATCCGACAGGCCGTTCTCGCGGGCGGCCGCAAGGTCGCGGCCGTTCGCCTCGATAATCTCCTCCTGCCGCGCCACGAGCGCCTCCGCCATCGCGTTGAGAGCGCTGTCTTTGTCCCGCGTGGATGCCGTCGCAAGCCCGCGAGCCGCTTCCCGCGCCCGCAGAGCCATCCCGCGGATCATCTCCGTGAAGTCCGTCGCCATCTGCATTCCTCCTCCGCTCAGACGCCCACCACCAGATTGTCCCGGTGGATGACCTCGTCGAATTCCTGATACCCCAGCACCGCCTTGATCTCCGATGAGTTCTTGCCCATCACTTTCCGTATCTCATCGGCGCTGTAATTCGTGAAGCCGCGCGCCACGGTCCGGTTCTGCTCGTCCACCACCATCACCAGGTCCCCCTGCCCGAAGCTGCCGGACACCTCGATGATCCCCACAGGAAGCAGGGACGCCCGGCGCGTCGCGAGCATCCGGGCCGCCCCTTCGTTCACGCGCAGGCTGCCACGCGCGGGAACGGCGAACGCCATCCATCGCTTCCGGCTGTTGAGGCGCGATGTGCCCGGAAGGAACCTTGTCCCGAGTTCCTCTCCGGCAAGGACCCGCTCCACCACCCGCGGCTCCCGCCCCTGCGCGACGGTCAGCGCGATGCCCGCAGCCATCGCCACCTGCGCAGCCGCCAGCTTGCTGGACATCCCGCCGGTGCCTCCCCGCTCCGACTCCCCCGCTCCGGCGATCTGCATCAACTCCGGGGTGATCTCCCGCACCTCCCGGATGAGCTCCACGTCCCGGCCGCCTCCCGGCTTCCCCGTGCACAGTCCGGGCACGTCCGTCAGAAGGAGCACAAGGTCCGCATCCACCAGCGTGCCCACCAGCGCGGCGAGCATGTCGTTGTCGCCGAACCGTATCTCCTCCACCGAGACCGTGTCGTTCTCGTTGATGACCGGCACCGCCCTGAAGCGCAGCAGGGTGAGAAGGGTGTTGCGCGCGTTCAGATAGCGCGTGCGGTCCGAAAAATCGTCGCGGGTCAGAAGGACCTGCGCCGCCGCCGTGCCGAACCGGTCGAACTCGCTGGCGTACATGTCCATCAGCAGGCCCTGACCGACCGCAGCCGCCGCCTGCTTCTCCGGGATGAGGCGCGGCCGCCGCTTCATCTGCAGCCGTATCATCCCCGCCCGGATTGCTCCGGAACTCACCAGGCATATCTGCCAGCCCGCATCCCTGGACCGGACCACCTGAGAGCACAGGTCCGCGATGTACTCCCTGTCCGGACGCCCGCGCTCGTCCGTCAGGGTCGCAGTCCCTATCTTGACCACGGCCCGTCTGGACTCGCTGTGGCGGCCGTTGTCTCTCCTGCTCATTTCTCAGCCAGCCCGGCGTCGCCCGCAGCCGCCCCTTCGTCCAGCCACTCGAACTCGAAGGGACCCACGCGGACCGTGTCTCCGTGCTTCACACCCCGCTTCTCCAGCTCGCGGAACACCCCCAGCGCGCTCAGCCGCCCCTGCAGGCGGCGCAGGGCGTGTTCGTTCTCGAGGTCCGTCATCGCCACCAGACGTTCCGCCTGCCGGCCCGACACCACGAACTCTCCGGACGGTCCGCGCTCCACCGTGAAGGGCGCTTCGGGCCCTTCGATGCGCACCACCTCGTCCACCGTCACGGGGACGCGCGGCGGCGCGGCGCGAAGCAGTCTGGCGGCAGCCCAGACCAGCTGCTGCACCCCCTCTCCCGTGGCGGCGGACACCTGGACTATCGCGGGCGCCTCCCGGCCGGAAGCCCGGAACCTTTCCCGCAGCGCCTCCTCCGCCTGCGCCGCGCGCTCCCGCCCCTCCGGGATGTCCACCTTGTTCAGACCGATGACCTCCGGCAGGGCGCCAACCGCCTCGCTGTAAGCCTCCAGTTCCCCGCGGATGACATCATAGTCCGAGACCGGGTCCCGCCCGGTCGCCGGAGAGCAATCCACCAGATGCACCAGGACCCGCGTGCGCTCGATGTGCTTCAGGAACCGCTGCCCCAGACCCGCCCCCCGGTGCGCGCCCTCGATGAGTCCGGGGACATCGGCCATCACGAACGACTCACCCGGCCCCACGCGCACGACCCCCAGGTTCGGGACCAGCGTGGTGAACGGATAATCCGCTATCTTCGGCCGCGCGTTCGAGACCGACGCGATGAGCGTGGACTTCCCGGAGTTCGGGAACCCCACCACTCCCACATCCGCGAGCAGCCGCAGTTCCAGCCGGAGCGTGTAGCTCTCGCCCGGCTCGCCCAGCTCGGCGAACTTCGGGGCCTGCTCCGTGGGTGATGCGAACGCTGCGTTTCCGCGTCCTCCCCGGCCGCCGTGCGCCACCACCACGGTCTGTCCGGAGTATGTGAGGTCGGCGATGTAGCGGTCCTTCTCCACGCAGTATACGCTGGTGCCCACGGGGACCCGGATGATGAGCGGCGGCTGGTGCGCCCCGCTCCGGTTGTTCGGCCCGCCCCGCCCGCCGTCCGCGGCACGGTAGCGAGTCTGATAGCGGAGGTCCACCAGCGTGTTCAGTCCCGCGTCGGCCTGCAGGACCACATCTCCCCCGCTGCCGCCGTCGCCGCCCGCGGGCCCGCCGCGAGGGACATACTTCTCACGACGAAAGGCCACGATGCCATCGCCGCCCTTTCCGGACGTCACGTGGATCGTGACCTCGTCAACGAAGTCCAATTCCGTTGTCCCCGCCGGGGACTCCCCGGCCCCTACTGGCGTTCCGGCAGCACGCTGACCAGCCGGCGGGACTTCTCGCTGCCCTCGAACTTGACGAACCCGTCGATGAGGGCATACAGGGTATAGTCCTTCCCCACTCCCACATTGCGGCCCGGGTGATGCGAGGTCCCGCGCTGCCGCTTGATGATGCTGCCGGCACGCACGAACTCGCCGTCGAAGGCCTTCACCCCCAGCCTCTTGGAATTGCTGTCGCGCCCGTTCCGGGACGAACCGACTCCCTTTTTATGTGCCATCTCTGATCAACCCCTCGGATGAGTCGCGGAGCGCTTCAGGCTCCGCCCGCAAGCAGAGTTCCGCGCGCTAACTGATGGAGGACACCGAAAGCACGGTCACGGCCTGGCGGTGCCCGTAGTGCCTGTACTGGTTCTTCTTCGGCTTGTAGTGAAACCCGTGGATCTTGCGACCCTTGCCGTGCCGGAGGATGGTGCAGGAGACGCGCGCGTTCTCCACGATGGGCGTGCCCACGCGCACCCCGGACTCATCGCTCACCAGCAGCACCCGGTCCAGCACCACTTCCGAGCCCGGCTCCCCTTCCAGACGGTTGACCTCGAGCTTCGCGCCGGGCTCAACCCTGTACTGCCGTCCTCCGCATTCGACTACCGCGTACATGTCCAAAACCGCCGCCTCAAAGAGTTCTCACAGCGCCGGACAGCTCCCGGCCGTCCGGCCGCCCCGGAGGTGATTATCGGCGTCCGCGCCGCCTCTCTCCTGTGGCAAAACCGAGCGGGCGAACTCACGAAGCTCGCCCGCTCCAACACATTACACTATCACCGGCCGCGGTTTTTGTCAACCGCGCGAGCGCGCCAGGGCCATCTTCTCGGCCTCGCGTCCAACCACCACCTCGGCGGAGGCCCAGCTTCGCCTGACCTCCGTGAGACGCGCCTTCACCACCTGCCCGACGTATCGTCCGCCGTTCGAGAGGTCCAGCAGATAACCGTCGAGCCAGGCCGTGGCATGCGGCAGCGTGCTGTAAGGGTCGCGCACCACCCGGCACTCCACGATGTCGTCCCGGCTGTAGGGCAGAAGCGACTTCTCCAGCTCGCTTTCGTCCCCGGGAGTGATCTCGAACTTCTCCGCGTGCATGTCCTCCCGCGCCCGGACGAAGATCTTGCGGCTGATGCGGCGCTCTATCTCCTCGATGACCTCTCCGCGCTGCCCGATGAGATGGAACGCAACGACGGGATTCACGTGGATGAGCAGCGCCTTCGCGTCCGATTCGCTGGCCACCTTCTTCAGCGCCCGCTCCGCCTCGATGCTGATGGACACCGCGGAAGCCACGCGGCCGCGCCCCTGGCAGTAGGGACACGCCTCGCCCACGGTCTCCGAGATTGTGGCGCCGGTGCGCTTCCGGGTCATCTCCACGATGCCCAGCGGACTGATGTGGGAGATCTTGGTGCGCGTGCGGTCGCTGCGCATCGCCTTCTCCAGGGCGTTCACCACCTGCGCGCGGTCCTTTGCGCTGGTCATGTCGATGAAGTCGATGACGATGATGCCGCCGATGTCCCGCAGCCTCAGCTGCCGGGCAATCTCCGCCGCCGCATCCAGATTCGTGCGGAGGATGGTCTCGTTCAGGCTGGTGGAGCCGATGAACTTCCCCGTGTTCACATCGATTGTCACCAGCGCCTCGGTCTCGTCGATGGTGAGATGCCCGCCCGACTTGAGCCACACCTTCCGCCGGAGCAGCCGGTCTATCTCCGTCTCGATGCCGAAGTGGTCGAAAATCGGCTCCGGGCTGTCGTAGAACTGGATGCGCGACTTCAGCCTGGGAGACATCATCTCCACCAGTTCCAGCGCCTTGGCGTGCTCTTCCCTGCTGTCGATGAGCACCCGGGTGACATCGCTGCCGAAAACATCGCGCAGGGTCTTGTAGATGAGGCTCAGGTCCTTGTGGACCAGCCCCGGGGCCTTCGTGCGTGCGGACTGCTCCTGGATCTGCTCCCACATTCGCGTGAGCATCTCCATGTCGTTGCGCAGGTCCTGCTCGGACTTCCCCTCCGCCTCCGTGCGCACGATGACTCCGCAGTTGGGCGGACGGCAGGCATTGATGATCCTCCTGAGCCTGTCCCGCTCGCGCGAATCGTCGATGCGCCGCGAGACGCCCAGGTTCTCCGTCTCCGGCATCAGCACCAGATACCGCCCCGGCAGCGAGATGCGCGTCGATACGCGGGCCCCCTTCGTGCCGCGCGGCCCCTTGACCACCTGGACCAGAAGCTCCTGACCCACCTTCAGGACATCCTTGATGCCCAGGTTCCGCCGGTCGATGCGCCGGCCCTCCTCGTCCTCATCGATGGCCTCCGGGATGACATCGGCCACATACAGGAAGGCATTGCGCTCCAGCCCGATGTCCACGAAGGCGGCATCCATCCCGGGAAGGACGTTGCACACCTTGCACTTGAAGATGCTGCCGACGACGCGCTCCTCCCGCTCGATGTGGAGCTCGACGAGCTTGCCGTTCTCCAGCAGCGCCACCCTCGTCTCCCGCGTGTCGCAGTTGACGATGATCTCTTTAGACACCTGTCTTCACCTCCTTTCCCCCGATTCCGGACGGCCTCCGGCCGCCCTTTCCACGCCTCTGCGCAGGCGGGGAACCTCGCGCAGGTTGCAGTTCTCAGCGTAGATGACCGCGCGCTCCAGAGAAGTGACCTCCAGAGGACCGGCCCACTCTTCCAGCGCCCTGACCACATCCTGCGGCCTTGCGCTCAAGTCTCCCGATTGAAGAAGCACCATTTCCAACACGGCCTCACGGCCGCCCTCGTCCCGCGCTCCTGCGAACGCGGCATCCAGTACCAGGTCCCGGACATCCCGGGTCCCGCCTTCCCTGCGCGCGACCACCAGGCTGTCCGCGTTCATCAACTCTTCCACTGCCCGCCCGAGCAAGCCGGCCAGGTCCCGGTCATCGCCGGCGGCTTTCACGCCCACGCGCCACAGGCTCTCCATCCTGCTTCCGAAGGTCCCCCTGCCGGGCGGCACCTCCCAGGACTCGGTCACTCTCAACCCTTCGGGCAGGTGCGGATTGAGCGCCTGCGGCAGCTGCGCCGGGTCCATCCGGGCGGACAGGTCGAATGCTCCCAGCTCCTGCAGCCCCGCCGCCCCCACCGGCAGCGGTGAAGCGAATGTCATGCGGGGATGCGGATTGAACCCCTGCGAATACGCGACGGGGACTCCTCCCCGGCGGGCTGCCCGCTGGAAATGCCGCATCACGTCACGATGCCCGAGAAAACGGGCCCTGCCGGTCTTCTCGAAGGCGAACGCCACCCGGTTGAACGGACTGTCAGTCGTGATAGCAGGTCCCGTGGGGCGCGTGCTCCGGCATCAGACGGAAGATGCCGCATCCGTGACATCTTCCTTCTCGGCAGTCCGGCGTGGAGGCCTCGATGACCGCCCGCTGGTCCTCCAGAATGAGGTATCTCTTCGTCACCCCGCTGTCGATATGGTCCCAGGGAAGGACCTCCTCATACGAGCGGGGCCGGTTGGCGTAGAAAGCCGGCGAGACTCCCGTCTTCCGGAACGCTGCGTCCCACGCTTCCAGGTCGAGGCACTCGTGCCACGAGTCGAAGCGGGCTCCGTTTTTCCACGCCTCGAGGATGGCAGCGCCCACCCTGCGGTCTCCTCGCGCCAGCACCCCCTCCAGCTGCGACTCGCCCGGCTCGTCCCACGACAGGCGGACTCCCGGAAGACGGAGCGAATCCTTCAGCACATCCACCTTGTGCGCGAGCTCCTCCGGAGTGGCCTGCGCCCTCCACTGGAACGGCGTGTGCGGCTTCGGGACGAAAGACGACGCCCCCACCGACACCTCCAGTCTCACCCCCGCGCCCTTCCTGGCGCGCCGCTGGATCTCCGCCACCAGACGTCCGATGCCCCTCACGTCGTCGTCGGTCTCTCCCGGAAGCCCGATCATGAAATACAGCTTGATGCGCCTCCAGCCGTGCCGCCACGCAGCCTCCGCCGCGCCGTAGATTTCCTCCTCCGTGATGTTCTTGTTGATGACCCGCCGCATCCGCTCCGTCCCTGCCTCAGGAGCGAAAGTCAGCCCGGTCTTGCGCACCTTCTGGATCTGCGCGGACAACTCCACCGAGAATGCGTCCACCCTGAGCGATGGCAGCGACACTCCCACGCCGCCCGGTCCGAACGTCTCAGTCAGCTGCCGCACCGTGCACTCCACACCGGTGTAGTCCGCGGTGGACAGCGAGACGAGAGAGACCTCGTCGCAGCCCGTTGCCTGCAGAAGGTCCTGCGTCCTCTCGAGCACCTGCTCCACCCGGCGCTCGCGCACCGGCCGGGTGATGACGCCCGCCTGGCAGAAGCGGCAGCCCTGCGTGCAGCCCCGCATCACCTCCACCGCCACCCGGTCGTGGACCGCCTCGACATTCGGGATGACGGGAGCGCGCGGATAGTCCATCGACCCGAAGTCCCTGACCACGCGCTTTCTGACCGTCCGAGGCGCCCCCTCCGACACTGTCCAGCCGGCCAGCGTGCCGTCCTCATTCCAGGACCACTCGTAGAACGCCGGGACGTAGACTCCCTCGATGGCGGCCAGCCTGCACAGCAGCTCGCGGCGCGGGAGCGAGCGGCCGGCAGACGCCACCGCATCCAGGATCTCGTGCACCACCTCCTCGCCCTCGCCGATGACGAACGCGTCCACGAACGGCGCCATCGGCTCCGGACTGAACGCACAGTGCCCCCCCGCGATGACCAGGGGGTCCCCGTCCGTCCGGTCAGCCGACAGAAGCGGAATGCCGCCCAGGTCCAGGCATGTCAGGACATTCGTATAGGTGGTCTCGCTCCCCAGCGAGAACCCCACCACGTCCATCCTGTTGAGGGGAGTGAAGGTCTCGAGGGTATAGAGCGGCAGACCCGCCTCCCGGAGAGCCCGCTCCATGTCCGGCCAGGGTGCGAACACCCGCTCGCACCAGGTGTCGTCGCGGCGGTTGATGCAGTCGTAAAGGATCTGGAAGCCCAGACTGGACATCCCCACCTCGTAGACGTCGGGGAATGCCAGCGCCATCCGCACCGCCACGGCTCCGGGGTCCTTGACGACGGCGTTCGTCTCTCCGCCGACGTATCGCCCGGGCTTCGCGACGCGGCCCAGTATGCGGTCGAACTCGGTTGTGACAAACATATGGATAAGACTCCGGTCCCGTTCACTCCCTGCGGGACGGAGCATCATCCACGACGGTCAGGACTCGACCCCTTCCATCTCTCCAACCTTGATGTCCAGATCCGCGCGCTCCTCGATCCGTTCGATGCGCCCGTCACGGATCCACACCACGCGGTCCGACACGTCCAGCATCTTCAGGTCGTGGGTGGCCGAGATGATGGTCACGCCCTGCTCCTGGTTGAGCTTCTTGAGCAGGGTGATGATCTCTTTCCCCGTTTTCAGGTCCAGGTTCCCGGTGGGCTCGTCCGCCAGGATGATGGCCGGATTGTTCGCGAGCGACCTCGCGATGGCGACGCGCTGCTGCTGTCCGCCGGAGAGCTCGCTCGGCTTGTGGTGCAGCCGCTCGCCCAGCCCCACGATGTTCAGAAGCTCGATGCCGCGCTCGATGCCCTCGTCGGTCGGGACGCCCGCGAACACTGTCGGCAGCGTCACGTTCTCGAGCGCGGTCATGACAGGGATAAGGTTGAAGGTCTGGAATATGTAACCGATCGTGCGGCACCGCAGATACGCAAGCTCCTGCGCATCCAGCTGGGCCATGTCCACGTCGTTGATGAACACCGTCCCGTGCGTGGGCTTGTCCAGTCCCCCGATCATATTGAACAGGGTGGACTTGCCCGAGCCCGAAGGCCCCATGATGGAGACGTATTCTCCCCTCCGGATGTCCAGCTGCACATTGTCCAGCGCGCGCAACGG
>FWWL01000702.1_pt1 | contig 27730 bp, 25 predicted proteins | sample 2228331 | NCBI WGS metagenome assembly FWWL01 (sample SAMEA103939775, study PRJEB20133) | metagenome
AACTCCCGCCAACAGCCCCATCAGAATAAGATGAACCCAGTTGATCTTTTGTTTTGCTCCCGGTGCAAGAATCGCAATACCTTCCGTTACATTATGGACGGTGAACCCATTCATACGACGCAATTCAACTTAATCCAAGAGGAAATATGATTTCGTTCGCGCATGTCATCAAATCACATTAAAATTCGACGTATATATAATACTTAATTCCTATAGTTGTCAACGAAATGACATGGTAATATTTAGGTGTCAATAGTTATTTGAAAGATTTAAATTTATATTGACCAAGTTCGAAATCTTTCTTGCATTTAAATGGGATGCCTAGTGCTTCGCAGTATTCTTCGTGGAAAAACAGATGGAAAATCCCACAAACTCGACGGCGTTACCTTTGCAACAGTCATTCATGTTGGGGAGAAAGGAAGTAATAAACTATGCAAAAGATAGCTGTTATTTTGTTTTTACTAGGAGTCTTCACAGTAGGATGCGTGAATCAGGAAAAGAGTCCACCTGTATCTGGAGAAAATGTTCTGGAAAGTAAAATTATTGAAATTGAAAACGAACTAAAGGAAACAAAAAGACAACTCGATGAGGCAATAAAAGAATTGTCTATACGTAAAAAACAAATATCGGAAAATGAGAAGTCGATGAATTCGTTAGAAATGTTAAAAAAACGAATTGAAGGGATAACAAATTTGGATCCACTTAAATATGAAATTATTTTGAATGAAGCTCGTGAAAAAGTAATTTTTTTCAAATTTGTTCCAGAAGGAAATAACGATGAAATCATTTATTTATTAAAAGCAGCTGTTCAATTTACTGGAAAAGAAGCTAAAAAAATCTCCTTTTGGTCAAATAAATCAGATGCTGTTACTTATGTAAAAGGAGACTACGATAAAGAATCTTGGAGTGGGTATGATTCTATGTTCGGTCTAATTGAAAATGATCAACTCCTGTATTTTTACAGCAGAGATGATGTAGAATATTTAAATTTTGGTCGGTTTATTCCTCAATAATTACAAACAAGAGAAAAACAATGGCATATCTTGTTTTTATGCCTGTTTTTATAGAAACCCTTCTATCCTGGCTTTTAAGGACAAAATAGAAGGAGTAACGGCGATCTTGTTCTTAATAAGAGCCGGATACTAACACTTATTATCACAGATTTTTATGGGCTTCCAGTGGAATTAGATCACCAGAAAGGAGAAATCATTGATAATGTAATAAGCTAGCTTGGCTAAATTTATCTTTAAATAAACGAGGAGGAAGAATAATGAATATCAAATTCAAATTTGTTTTTTTCACCTTAATCATTCTTATGTTCCTTAGTACATCATTAGCCTACGCAAGCCATCCTTACAATGATCCAGGTGGTCGCCATATGAAATCACTTCATAGCAGTACTGATAGTGAATATTGGTGTGCAGATGTCACAAATACTTCAAGGGTCACGCTTACTACAGCAAATGATACTTTATGGACCGTCCTGAACGACAGTACAGGTTGGGATCAACTTAGTGACAAAGTTTGGTTTGTGGGATCTTATTCGGAATCAGGAAGTTGTTCCGAATTTTCCTCAAGCTATTTGGCTACAAGGGTGTTTCGTTATATCGTTTATAACTGGCCTGAGGATTTTTCTGGAGGAAGTACACAACAAATCAGTTGCTCAACTAATTGTGTAACTCGATCAAACCCAACGTATGTTAATAACCACAATCATTACGATTATGGTGTGATGAACCTTAAACATACGGCAATAAGCACCACGAGTACACACACTATAAATCATGAAACTGGGCACATTTTAGGTCTCAAAGACGGTGATGGAACATGTACTCCAGTTAGTATTATGCACAGTGTTGCTTACGGTTGCTCTACGAACCCAGCAAAACCAACAAGTTCTGATATCAGTGCGGTAAATGCTGAAGCTGACAAAAATTAGGGAGGGATAATAGGTGAAAAACAAAACGCTATTAATAATGCTTGGATTTATTCTTTGTGTAATGTCTATTTATGGTGGTGGCCTAATTCTCGCAAAATCTTCTGATTCAAATGAGCAAGCCACACTTGAGCAAAACAGTAAATCGAAACTCTCTGGCGATGCCCTTTATACAAAAAACAGAGATAAAGTAATTTTATGTATTGATAATTATTCTACGTCTTTTGAAGTTAATGACATTGAAAAACTTGTAAAGAAAACATCTGACGTATTAATCAACTCTATTAAAAAACACAAAGACTGGAAGCAAATTGGAGCTTCTCAGTACGAAATTGAAGTCAAATCTGGTTGTTCTTTTAATTCTTTTCTTGCGGATATTAATAATGCTCATCCCATTTATACCGGTAAAAACAATATAAGAGTCGTGGATGAAGCTAGTGTAGAACAAATTGCGTTATTTGTGGTTGATCAACAGGTGATAGATAAAAATTTCCGTGATACTCCTTCAAGATGGGGGCCAGAAGAATACCTGTGTGAAGAAAATGAGTGCGTTGAAGTAACTTCAGGAATTTATATAAATGCCGATGAAGCGAAGGATATCAAATCTAGCAAGTTAATTGACGAGTTAAAATTTCGATTTGGTTTAGATAAACAATTAATCCAAGTTTCCGCAGATGAAGAGATTGAAAAATCCAAAAAGAATAAATAATGTAGATGGGGTGTGTAGTAACCGCTAAATTAGAATAGCCGTAGTATGCCTAAAACTAAATCCTGAGTTCAGCTAATGTGTCGATTGAGATGAGATGAGCTAGCATTTATTGAAATGTAATAGCATGAAAACGCCCTCATTCTCAAGGGGCGTTTTTCTCTGTATTCGGTGCCCCCCAATAAGATCCGTGCAGAGGAGGCTTGCTTGAAACCACATATCCGTCTTTCCAAGACAGCAACACCTTGACATTTTCCATTTCACTGTCTATTGTAGACTAAAAATTCCCCGAATAATCAAGGGCACTTTCCCAGAAAAATCGTGCGGGGAAGGGACTCGGACCTGTAGCTATCGGTAAGCGACTGCAGATCGAGACGGTGATGCAATTATATGGCCGAATGTATCGTCTATGATCACCATTGATCTGATTGATAGAAAAGAAGCCGGACAACGCTCGACAAGAACATATCCGACTTCTATTATACACGCGTGATTTCGTTCGTAGGCGGTATTTGTTTCGTTGCGTTACGATTCGTTAAACCGAAAAGAGCGAATGATTTTACCGATTGTAGCCTCAGGTACGTCTACCGTACTAAAGTAAAATCCGAAAGATCGTTCAAGTTGTTTAATCGTGACGAAAACCTTGGTCTCGTCATATTTCCAATCCGGGTCCATATCGGCAGCAGGCTTCGTCCAAACAAGCCGGATTTGATAGACCTGAAAGTCGGTGCCTTTGACCGGAATGACATTCTCCAGTTCTTTGAATCCGATCTGTTCGGCATGATTCGCGATATAGTTTTCCATCGCTTTACGGTCGAGATATTGGAGGACCTCGGTATTTCCGACGATAGTCCGATCCTGTACAAACTCCAACTCTCCGCCTATTATTCGATAGCTCCAGGCTTTCGGAATATAAATCGAATAGCACGGCCTATCAATTTTTTGATAATCGGCATAATCGTCAGTGAGTACCGGATCCTGACTGACCGCTATCGCAGGGCATCTTGGAACGGCTTCTTCAATCGGCCTCGCCGACTGTTCCAGCTTTGCAATTCGTTCTTTTAATGCGTCCTGTTCCTTTTCAAGCTCTAAGATGATTCGATCCTTCTCCGCCATCGCATTCCGTACATCGTTCTCATCCGTAACGGTTCCTTTCCCAGAAGTGTCATTAGCCGACGTACAGCCTGTGGCAGCCAACATGGTGAGCAAAAGCAAATAAAGAATCCGTTTCATAAGAAACCACCTCCAAGATGTGTGTATAGAACGAAGGAAAATAACAAACAGGAAATGATCCCCTAATGGGAGTCATTCCCTGTATGCATCCCGCTTACCGCGTTATGGTCACTTGGCAGAACACGGGCGAGCCGTTGCTGTAATTTCTAACTCGCACATAATAGGTTTGTCCCGAATTCAGAAAATATTTAGAAATTAGCGAATACGTTCCCTCCCCGTGATCATCATTCGATGCAATCAAAACATTGCTCGAATTGTAGAGCTCCAGATAGGTATCGCTCCCCGACGAATACGGCAGTGTTTCGAAGCTGGCATATCGACCGTCTCCGAAAACCGTATAGGAGTAATTCGACCCACCATTGGCATAACCCAAGACGGAGGTAGTCAAAGTCCTTGCCGTCGTTACCTGTATGGCAGCGTTAACCGTATTGCCGCTCGGCTGACTGCGAACCTTAATATAATACGGCTGTCCGTTCAGGGACGATGCGGCGATTCTGGAATAATAACCACCGCCGGAATTATCGTCAGACCGAAGAAGTCTGAAATCGTTATCGTAAAGCTCGATATACGTATTCGATTCCGACCCGTTCACGAACGTCTCGATATCGACGGAGCCGGTATATCCGGAAACCTTAAACCATTTCTCTTTCTGACCCGTAACATACCCTGTTGCGCTTACGGGCAACGACTCTCCATTATTCCAATAGGTAGTGCCATCATAAAAGAACGGTTTGAGCACCCCAGCATTAATGTTGGTGCCGGGGCTTTGTTCAACAGTTGCATTATCGTAATAATAGTGCAGTATCCACATCCAGTACTTCCCTTGATCGTTCCAATAATCGGCCCCTTGTTGCCTTAAAATGCCTCCTCCTTGAACACCCGGATCCCCAGCTGTTCCGGCTCTGTAAGCCAAATAGAAAAGGCTGCCATTAGAAGCCTCAACGCCGATCCCTCCGACCGCATTTATGGCGGCAAGGGTTGAACTGTTCTCTTTGCCCGATTCTGGGTTGTAGACTTGATCTACCACGGTATCCTTTACATCATAGGCATAGTCGGGGTATTTCGGATACCAAACCCGATAGAATGCGACCATTTTGACCGCTATTGCACCAGCCTTTAGCGATTCCGTCTTGGGTGTCGTATAGATAATCCACTCATTCGGCAGCACCCCCCGGACATAGTCATAGAGTATTGGTTCCTGAATAACTCCCGAGCTGCGGTAAACCCGTATTTTGGATGGCGGATAGTGCTGATTAGCGGGTTTGTACGGGCTCACGTTAAGGATTAAAACTTCCTTGTTATTTTTGGACAGGGCTTTGCTCGTCGTAACGGATTGACCTTGATTGTCCGTCTCCGCATCCCTATTTGTCCTATCCTTTTCTTTCTTTTCCTTTATCGTTTCTTCCTCTTGATCCGTTTCCACTTTTTCTATTCCATGTTCTTTTAAAATTTCCTCCGTTGAAGCGATATTGGTTTCAAGCAGCGTCTTTTCTTTATTGACGATTCTGCCCTTCAGTCGTTCCGTCTCGATTTCCAATGCCGCTATTTCGTCCGCGCTGCCGAAGCTGTAGCCCTGCTCCGTCAGTGTGGATAACGGCGCCACGGAATTTTCGACGATTTTCATTTCGCCGTTTTCCACACCGACAATGATAAGCCTGTAGTTCACGCCGTTAAAAATATATTTACTCTCGTTGTCGACTTTGAAATCGAACCCGACCAAATAGGATTGGAGGTCCGTATACTTCTCCAAGTAATATTCAAAGGTGGTTAGACGTGAAACCAACTCGTTGGGCAAGGGCATGATTTCCGAGATATTCAAGGATTTTACCCCTTTTATACCCGATTTTTGGACGTTTGGATCCGTATTCTGCAAAAAGTTGAGAACAGCTTTTTTGTTCTCTTCGGTTTCGGTATTGACCAATGCAGCCCAATCTTTTGAATTCACCGCGGCTACCCATTTGTCGATTACTTCCTGCCCGCTGCTAACTCCAATAGCGGAAGTTGCCGAAACGGCACCTGCACTTGTAATCAATAACAAGATAAGAGCCAAAACAGAGAGATATCCGGCCTTGATTGTTCGATACATGAATAATCCTCCTTTTTGATTTATTTAATCAACGGATAATCGTTTTACGCATGTTCCTCCTTTCTAGTAATAATCATTTCTATCATAATATCGAAATGTGATAGCGAGAATAAACTACCATACTAATTTTTTTCTATCAATAGGACCATGTGACTAATAGGATTATATGACTATGCTTCATTATTTTCCCATATCTATCAAAACTACCCGACGGTTAAGAAAACAACTCAAAAGCCACGCCATACATATAAGCGATCCTTGAACCAAAAATAATACTTATTTCCTATATTTGTCTAAGCAAAAAAAGACAACTCTATGAAGCAATAAAAGAGTTGTCTCTACATAAAAAACCAGCTATTTTGAACTATACTACGCCTGAATTCCCGATCGCTTTTTGATTCGAATCACTTACGTCGGGATCTTTGATATTAGCAGTACTCACCGCATTATTCGTATTTGCAACGTCTCCAGTAATAAACGACCCTGCACCGGCAGATGTGTTAGATAAACTTTGTGGTGAAAGTTGAATCGCATCACCAAACAGAAAACCCGCCTCTAACTCCACTACTTTTACGTTGCCTATAATTGATGGCATTAAGTTTCACCCTTCGCATTTTAGTCCAGAGCCATTCTATGCAGAGAATTACCCAATTGTTCTGATTATGGTTGCATCGTATTCGCCTAACGGAGAACAAAAAAATCACCCTTAGCAGGGTGACTAGTGAAGACCATTATTATCCAATCTTAATCTTCTAGCTCTTTTGAATCATCTTCGATCTCGTGCTCATCATTAATCATATCCGCATAGTTTTCACCAGTAACAACTCGACGAGCAGTTACATATCTTTTTGAGTAATATGTATCCGATAATTTACTGATTCGTACGCCTTTGCTGCTAGACGAATGGGCGAATTGTCCGTCGCCTACATATATTCCTGCGTGAGAAACCCCTTTGCCATTCGTGTTGAAAAATACGAGGTCTCCTGGACGAAGTTCACCTTTATCAACCTTGGTCCCGATTTTCGATTGAGAATTAGAGGTTCTCGGAAGTTTTGTATCGTATTGCTTGAATATATACAAAATAAATCCCGAACAATCAAATCCGCTCGTTGTTGTTCCTCCCCATCTATAAGGAGTACCAACCACGTCATCAATCTTTTTCCTCAGATCGATTTGATCTGCATAGACACTTCCTCCACTAAACGTGATAAACATGATCATACCCAGCAACGACAGAACAACCTTCTTCAATGCTGTTTCTCCCTTCGATGCCTACGAGGTTAGCTGAGGGTTCGGTTGAAGGTTCCCTATAACCTCTTCGTACAAGGCTAATTCACCCAGATTGGTTCCCCCGTTTCTTTTACAAGAATTCGGCAATTTATGTGGTTAATATTACAAGCTTTTGTATAATTCGATTTTAGGTGTCGAATCCCTTCCCAAGTTAGATTAGAATTCATTCATTTTCCACCGCAGTTGAATTCAACGACAAAAAAAACAGAACTCACCAACGTACGGTAAGTTCTGTTTTATGTCCACGCTATCTTTAATCGAATACGACTGCTTCCTTCACCTTGCGGCGTTTGCCCGTAATGAGATAGATAACAGGCAAGACAACCAGAGTTAGCAATGTAGAAGTCGTTAGCCCACCGATAACGGTTATTGCCAATCCGCTGGAGATCAAGCTTGATGAAGCCGACTCAGATAACGCCAGAGGAACAAGCGCTAGAATCGTTGCGCATGCCGTCATCAGGATCGGTCTCAATCGTACTTTGGCTGCCTCCACGATAGCCTCGGTTAGATTCATTCCCGTATTACGATTTTTCTCAACGCGGTCCAGAAGCACGACAGCGTTAGTGACTACGATCCCGACCAGCATCAATACTCCGATCATTACGCTCATGGATAAGGATTGACCCGTTATTAGAAGTCCTCCTAAAGCTCCTACAGGTACGAAAAGCAGCGAGGACAAAATGATAAGCGGTGTAAGAAGGCCGCCGAACGTCATGCTCATGACGAGGAAGACCAATCCAATTGCTGCGCCGATCGCTATCCCGATACTTGCGAAACCTTCGTTAATCATCTCAAGACCGCCGCCGAATTTAACTTCGACGCCATTAGGAAGAGCCAAGCTCTCAATATCCCTCTGAACGTCTCCCGTAACCTTAGCGGTATTCGAGCCTTTAACCTGTGCGCTTATTTGTGCGTAAGCTTTGCCATCTTCATGGTTGACGCTATTAGGTGCTGTCGATTCTGTCACGGCAGCGATTTCCTTCAGCTTCTTGATTCCAGCAGTAGTTGGAATAGTTATGTTCTCAAGCTGATCTTTGGATGTGATTTGCTCTTTGTAGGACATGTTAACGGCCAGCACATTGCCATCCAGCGTGTAAGTTCCTACATGAATGGGTCTCAGTTGTTCGTTAACGGCTTGCATCACTTGGAAGGACGATACATTCGCATCCAAGCCTGCTTGAGTAAGGGATAATACCCACTTCGGCGTTACGTCATGGAGATTGTTCGTTATGTCTTTAAGATCGGCATTCTGCTTCATTAACTGTTCTACTTGTTTAGAGGCAGCTGCCAAATCGTTCGGATTGCTCGAGTATAAGCTTACATCGATTCCGTTACCGGATGGCGGCCCCGACTCCTGTGCACCTTCTTTAACCTCTATCGTCGACTCTGGCATAGCTGCAGTAATCATCGGCTGCAGTTTGTCATTCATTTGACTCAACAGGCTCTCGATGTCCGATCCTTCGGCAAATGTAAGGCTGAACGTTGCTTTATTACTGTGAGACGATTGGTCGAAAGGATTGTCTCCGCTGCCTCCGATGGAAACCTTATAATCCACGATTCCCGGAAGTTCTTTTACGTAAGCCTCTACCTCTTGGCCAACCTCGGCTGTTTGATCCAATCCGCTCTTAGCAGGCAAGACAAGATTGAGCTGAGCAGTTGGAGCCGCTGTCGTTGGCAGGAATGTAACACCAAGCAATGGAATTGTGGCAAGTGAACCAACCAAGAGTACAACTGCGATGCTGATGGATAGCACTTTTCTCTTCAATGCCCCGCGAAGCAGCTTCTCAAAACCGCGTGTAAGCGAGCTTTCCTTCTCATGATGCTTCACTTTTTTGAAAAACTTGGCACCAAGCACAGGGATCAGCATAACAGATACGAGCAATGAAGTTATGATCGAAATGACGACTGCGTAGGAGAAGGGACGGAAGAATTCCCCAATGATCCCAGTTACGAAGGCAAGCGGCAAGAAAACGACTACTGTTGCAAGCGTCGAGGACGAAACTGCCCCTATAACCTCTTTGGTCGCCTTGAAGGCAAGTTCCTTGCCTTTCATCTCGGTACCCTTCTCTTGTCTCCATCTATAAATATTCTCGATAACCACGATACTGTCATCGACGATTCTACCGATGGATACGGCAATTCCTCCAAGCGTCATAATGTTGAGCGTGTAGCCCATTTGATTCAATAGGGCAATTGTCGCGAATATGGAGATCGGCAGCGAAAGAATAGAAATCACGGTTGCTCTAATGTTTCGCAAGAATAAGAAGATGATAAGGACACAGAATAACGTACCGTACAATCCTTCCGTTACGAGCGAGGACACCGAATGTTCGATTTCTGCACCTAAGTCTGCAATGACACGAATATCCATTTCGCCTGCACCTTTGTAGGCTGCAAGGGTGTCTTTGACCAAGTTGGCAACATCCGCCGTATTCGCATCTTGGTTTTTCATAACCGATATCGTAAAGCTCTCGTTCCCGTTAAATCGTGTAATTTCCTTCTGTGAAGATATCGTAGTAATGTCTGCGATATCCGCCAGCTTTACTTTAACAGGTGCAACGACACCTTGAGCCGGCCCCCCTTGCTGAGCGGATCCGCCCGAGCTCAACTGCAAATCTTTAATTTCCTGCAGCGAGGTCATATTGCCGACAAGGCGAATCGGAATCGTCGTTTCATCCTGATTACGGATCCGAGCGGCAAGGCGTATTCAAGAGCTTGAATGGCGCTTTGAATGGTATTTAAGGAAACGCCATATTGGCCTGCCTTTGCTTGATCCACATGAATCTGAATCTCTTCCGAAACCGTACCGTGTAGAGTGACCGAGTTGACTCCCTCTAGCTTGCTTAGCTTCGGAACGACTTCATTCACCAGCTTTAATTGCAAAGCCTGCGCACCGTCATTATCGGTGAAAACCGCCGCTTCATAAATCGGCTGAGAGTTAATGGAAAGCCTTTGCACCGACACCTCAGCCCGATCCGGCAGATTAAGCTTCGCTAGTGCGGTTTCCACATCCGCGTTGACTTCATCCATATTCGTTCCGAAAGGATACTGCAGAAAGATGCTTGCCCGATTTTCCGATGAAGTACTGGTAAGCGAATCATATCCCTTCATCCCGAGTAAGCTGCTTTCTATGGGTGCTGTAACTTCGGTCTCCACTTCTTCCGTCGATGCACCAGGGTACGCAGCTTGTACGAACACTGCCGGAAATTCAAGATCAGGAAACGTCTGCTGTTTAATCTGGGTTGCCGAGAAAAGGCCGTACCCCAATACAATCACGCATAAAATAACAACCGCTATCCCGTTTTTCAAACTTAATTTACTTAACCAACTCATTGCATTTCTCTCCTCTCTGTTTCTTCGTTTAATATAAACGGTCAATGTGTATTCAATATGAACGCAGCTTTACAATATAAAAACCGCTATGCTTGTGCATGCGGTTTTCCTATTACAACTGTATTTGGTTAGTTTTTCTCATAAAACATCGGCAATTCAACGGTAAAAGTGGCGCCTTCTTCAAACTGTCCGGATATCTGAATATTGCCATGATGGATGTCGATGATTTGCTTGACGATGGAAAGGCCAAGTCCATTTCCCTTCTTGGAAGCGTCTCTAGACTTATCGACTTTATGGAAGGGTTTGAAAATATCGACGCGTTCCTCTTCCGGAACTCCTAAGCCGTTATCCGAGATGGTTACATGGACATACTGATTGTTAACGACAGCTGCAATACGGATCTTTCCAGCCTCCGGAGTAAATTTAATGCTGTTGCCGAGCAAATTGATCCATACTTGATTTAACTGGTCTTCATCCGCCTGAATAGTCAATTCCGCAAGCTGAAGGTCGATATCTATCTCTTTCCCGTTCCACTGGGGCTCCAAAGCGATGACAACTTTCCTCAGTTGCTCATCCAACCGGTAAGTGCTTAACTTCAAGGGCTGATTCCCATGCTGCAAATGTGAAAGCTGCAGTAAATTTTGGCTTAACCGTGACAACCGCTCGCTTTCCTCTTCGATGATGGTTAAATAATGGAGCCGGCTTTCCTCGCTCATCGCTTTATGCTTCAATGCTTTAGTAAAGCCCGAAATAGACGTTAAAGGAGTTTGAATTTCATGGGAAACGTTCGTGACGAACTCTTGGCGCATCCGATCCAGCTTAGCAAGCTCGACAGCCATTTCGTTAAAGCTCGATGTTAGTTGACCGATTTCGTCCTTTCTTACGGTGTTGAGTTTAATATCAAAATTGCCTTGAGCCATACGTTTGGTTGCTTGCGTTAACCGAAGAAGCGGCTTCACGATATAACGGGCGGCAACGAGAATCAACAGGCTTCCGACCAGCAGCACAAGAATAAGCACCGTACGCAAGACGTTAAAGATCAGCTTCTGAAGAGTTCTGGCCTCTGTCCTGAGGAACATAGCGTATGGTTCACCGTGAACTTGGAAGGGTATCCCAACGAGCGGTTGGTGGTTTTTCCCATTCTCCGATTGACGGACAACGCCTCCTAATAGCACGTTGTTAACGGTACTAGGATTAATAGGTTCGGGAATTACTCGACCGCTAAGAATTGGATTTCCCGCACTGTTATAAATCTGGATCTGATGACTGGAAATCTCGGATACGCCATTCATGAATGGCACTAACTCAGCCGAAGGAGTTGCTTGATACGTTTGGATGATTTTTTTGCCGGTAGTCATTAAGTCTTCGCTCATCAGATTCTGAACTTGGTTCCGGTATAAGAAAGAAGAGACGAAGAATGCAATAATCAAACTGGCGATAACCGTACCTACGAAAATCAATATGACGCGAGTATATAACGACTTAATCCGGATACACCTCCAACCGATATCCAAGCCCGCGAATCGTCACGATCTTGAATTCGGATTCGAATTCCTCAAACCGCTCCCGCAGGCGCTTAATGTGAACATCGACCGTGCGGTCGTCACCTTCGTAATCCATGCCCCAAATATCATCAATCAGGTTAACCCTCGTAAACAGTTGACCGGGATAGCTTCCCAGCTTATATAGCAGTTCGAACTCTTTCATCGGCAGCGTGATCATTTGTTCGTTCTTATGAAAAACTTGGTAGCTCTTTCGATCTAAACAGATGTCTCCCAACTTGATCGTTTGGGAAGTCGATATTCCGTATCTTTTCAATAATGCCTTGACTCGAAGCACCATCTCCATCGGATCGAAGGGTTTGACCAAATAGTCGTCCGTTCCGAGTTTAAACCCTTTAATCCGATCCGCAGCCTCCCCCTTCGCGGTGATCATCAGGATAGGCGTTTGGCTAAGCGCGCGTAACTTAAGGCAAAGTGCCCATCCTTCCATTTGCGGCATCATAATATCCAGGATGTATAGATCGACCGATTGGTTCTCCGCATAATCCAATGCTTCCGCTCCATTCGATTTCTCCACGATCTCAAAGCCTTCGTCTTCCATATACAATCGAATCAATTCGCGAATATGTACGTCATCGTCCACTACCATAATCTTAGGCATTATTGGTCCCCCATTCTATATTCGTCTATAATAAAACACTAAAATGAACTCCATATGAACTAATAAAACCAATCGAAAACACGAAAATTCAGTGTTAGACTGGTTCAGATAGCAATCTATATATCCATAACTCGTCATAAAAAAGCGATCGAGAGACATACTATGGGCACTGAACGTTTCGGAGGTCAATTCTTTGCTTATTCAACGACTATTCCCTTACCTTTCGCTTCGGACCATTGTATCTATTCTGTTGTTATTAGGGATGTTTTTTAAAATTTGTCCCCATCTTGCTTATGCCGAACCTACTTTGTCGATTGCGGATGACCCAGGAGTATATTCTATCGAGGTCTATCCACTGCAACATCGGCTTGTTGTAAGGCTGCAAGGGCAAAAAATCAAGACCTATTCCATATCCGTTGGAAATCCATCCACTCCAACCCCCATTGGCCAGTATCAGATCAGATCCAAAGGGAAGAATTGGGGCAATTCCTACGGGCCTTGCTGGCTCGGACTAAACGTCCCATGGGGAATATACGGCATACACGGCACGAACAAGCCTTACTCTATTGGGCAGCATCTGAGTCATGGTTGCATTCGGATGCGCAACAACGACGTTATTGAATTATATAAAATGATTCCGATCGGAACAAATGTGACGATATACGGGCATGTGTTAGGGGAACCTTCACAAGAACCGAGAAAATTAGCGGAAGGAGACGTTGGCGGTGAAGTCCTGCTGATCCAGTCTCGGTTGAGAAGCGCCGGTTACTTCAACGGCATCTGTAACGGTAAGTTTCATTCAAGTACAACCGCAGCAGTTAAACGATTTCAACATGATCATCACTTGGCGCCGGATGGTGTCGTCTCATTAAAAGTTTATGAGAAGCTTGGACTATTGGAGTAGGGGCAGCGATCTTCATCGTTTCATTCGAGGCCTTGGATCGCTGTCCATTATCAGATGTCCTTCCCCTAATTCGATCTCCATAACGCCTGCTAAATCCCGTGATTGGAAATCGAATGTCCTATTGCTGCCCATAACGATAATATTCCGTACTTCATCCTCATCTACCGCCGGCAAGGAAAAAGCTTTTGTGTAAGCATACGTTTCTCTAAGCGTCGTATTAATGGCGTTGATTAGCCTGTCATTCTTGGTTTTTCCCATTAGATTCATAATGATAGCTCCCCTGGAGTCAAGCTTTTCCAAGGTCATTTTGAAAAATTCGACAGTTATTAAATGGAGCGGGGTTCCCTTATAGGTAAAGGCGTCCAAGATAATATAATCAAATGAATTCGGATCTTCATTGCTAAGGATCTGGCGCCCATCTCCGACAATAACATTATCTTTGCGGTAACCGAAAAACCGCTTGCTTAACTCCACTACCTTATCGTCGATTTCCGCTACGGTAAATCGTTTGTCAGGGAAATGTCCGGCGATCGTCCCAATCCCGTGGCCAATGACAAATGCGTTTTCGAATGACGGATCGTTTAACACCATTAAATGTATAATGGTTCTCGCGTAATCCAGTACGATTCGCCTTGGCTCCTTCAAGTCTATTGCACCTTGTATTGACTCATCCGAAAATTGCAAACATCGATATTTGCCCATCTTCCCATATAACTGGGTAGTATCGTATACCGCAATCTCATTAAACCTGCTGAACTCCTTAGCTAGCAGATGCACGTCATTGAGCTCCTTTCAAACAATTATCCGATAAGTCCATGAATACCCGTAAGCGTCAATTGATGAAACATCTTGTCCACTTCTTGGGCGGAGCAAGGCGAACTGGATTCCATCCACCAGGTAATTAACGTCATTAAGGTGTTCACCACAAATTCAATAACCACTTCAAGCGGAATCGGAACAGTATCGTAAGAGGTCAAATAAACCTTGACTTCATCAAGTGCCAAGCTAGAGATCATTCGCTGCATGTGATGCAGGACGAGTGCTCCGCTCTGTTTGCCTACTGTTGCCCGATATATTTTTCTATGGCTTTGTACATGCTGCAGAAATGCGAAGCTGAAATCGAATCGGAATTGATTCCCTTCTTCCAGAACATAACGCACATTGATTTGATCCTTGAGGAATTCACGCAGTTGATTAATGTTATCGACCAAGAGCTGCTCTTTGTCTTGATAATGAGAATAAAAAGTGGACCGGCCAACATTAGCCCGATCAAGGATATCTTGAACGGTTATCGCTTCATAGCCCTTCTGGATAATGAGATCGACCAGGGCATCTTGAAGCATGTTTCGCGTGCGTTGCACCCTTCTATCTTCCTTCTTTTCCGTCACAGGAGCCACTCCCTTTCCGAACAATTTCATTCGATTTGTTTCATAACGAACAAAGTGACCGTATTTGGTTCTGGTTTTACATCCATATGAACATTATGATCAGAATCGAACACAATGTTCAACAACTTTATTTCATTAACATCCAACATGATCCCAGGAGGTAACAATGAAAAGTAAAGAAAGCTCGCTCATCTGTCTTCATGAAGTCAACAAAAAGTATGCAACTCCATCTGGAACCTTTACGGCCATAAAGGAAGTGAGTTTGGAGGTGCAAAGGGGTGAATTTCTCGCAGTGGTCGGTAAATCGGGAAGCGGAAAATCGACTCTTATTAACGTAATTACGGGGATCGACAGCCCTTCCAGCGGAGAGGTATTCGTGTCCTCTACGGCGATTCACACCCTGAATCAAGAGCAGTTAGCCATATGGCGGGGTAAAAACGTAGGCGTCATCTTTCAATTTTTCCAGCTGCTCCCAACGCTAACAGTCGTGGAGAATGTGATGCTACCCATGGATTTCTGCAATATGTATCCAGTGCGAGAGCGCCGTACAAGGGCTATCTCCCTTCTGGCTAAAGTAGGGATTTCCGAACAAGCGGATAAGCTTCCATCCGACTTATCGGGTGGACAGCAGCAGCGGGCCGCCATTGCCCGGGCTTTGGCGAATGACCCCCCCATTCTTGTAGCGGATGAGCCGACGGGTAATCTGGACTCCCATACGACGGATGTCGTGCTTGGCTTATTTGCAGCATTAGCAGAGGAAGGTAAAACTGTGGTCATGGTGACGCACGAACGCGATCTGAGTAAATACTTCACGAGATCGATTTTATTGTCCGACGGAGCCGTTGTATCCGAAGCATTGGCGAATACGGAGGCCCTGTATCATGCTTAGCCCGCGGTGGAGGAAAATATCGCGCGATCTTCGGATAGCGAAAGGCCGAATGATCATGATGGTACTATCCATAGCTGTCGGAATCTTCGGAGTCGGGACCATATTGACCGCATATACCGTCCTAACCCGTGAGATCAGTCTCAATTACCAAAGTACGAATCCGGCTTCCGCCTATTTGAAACTGGATCATATTGAGGCTTCCTTGGCGAACGCGGTACAGGCTCGCCCAGGCATTAAATCCGCGGAAGTTACTTCTTGGGTAGAATCCAGAATCGAAGTAAAACCGAATAAATGGATGCCTCTTCTGCTGTTCGTCGTAGAAGATTTCGGACATATGCGTCTAAACGCATTCCGTCCGGAAGCCGGTGCTTGGCCTCCAACCGACGGTTCCATTTTACTAGAGCGGACAGCCCTGTCACTTGTTGACGCAAAAATCGGGGATTCCCTCCGCGTTCAAACTCCAAGCGGACCCAGGCTTGCTGTCACGGTTTCCGGTACAGTCCATGATCCGGGCTTGGCCCCTGCTTGGCAAGAGCAAACAGCTTATGGGTATGTCACCCCTTCTACTTTAGAATTGCTAGGAGAAACCCATTCACCGCCAATCTTAAAAGTCCTTGTACAAGATCAGCCGCTGGATAGGGTAATGATTGAAAGTACGGTCAGTGAACTCGCCAGTTGGTTGAAACAACAAGGTTACACGGTTCAAGAGATCCGTATTCCGCCTTCGGGCAAACATCCGCACGAGTCCCAGATGACGGCGATTCTGATCATGCTGCTCATTTTCAGCTTGATGGCTTTAGGGCTGAGCTCCATCTTGACCGCTACGATGATTGGGGGGCTGCTTGCCCAACAAGTTCGGCAAATCGGCATCATGAAAGCCATAGGGGCGAGAACGCGGCAAATTGCCGGTTTATATCTCCTCTTGATCGTACTAGTGGGAATCTTGGCGGTCATCATCGGGTTACCGCTAAGCATTACCGCAGGACAGGGATTTGCAGCTGTGGTCGCCGATCTGCTGAATATTTCGTTGTATAGTAATAAAATCCCGGAGTGGAATTATGCGGTTATTCTGCTATCCGGCATTCTCGTGCCTCTTCTTGTCTCTCTCTTCCCCATCATCAGGGCGACAAGGATTACGGTACGGGAAGCTATTAATGATTTCGGCACGAGCCGGAAATCGTTCGGTTCCAACCGGCTCGACGCTTGGCTCGGGAAAATACGAGGGTTGGATCGCACACTGATCCTATCTCTTCGTAATACTTTCCGGCGAAGAGGTCGATTGGTGCTCACCCTAAGTTTATTGGCTGCAGCCGGAAGCATGTTCTTGACCAGTCTAAATGTTAAAACCGGATGGGAAAATATTCTATCGGAAGCCGCTTCCAAAAGGCAGTACGATTTGGAAATCCGGTTCCATCAACCAGTACCTGAAAAAAGGCTGATTTCCCTCCTCCAAAGTGTCCCCGGTGTTAGACAAGTTGAAATCTGGAATCGAATGCCTGCGGCTGCAGACCGTAAGGATAGCTTAAATATCGTCAGGACTTATCCGGACGGCGGACACGGCAGCTTCAACATTCGTTCCGTCCCGGGAGGTACAACCTTGGTTCAACATACTTTGTTGGACGGGCAATGGTTTCAACGTGGAGAACCTGACAATGCCGTTGTGCTAAACCATACTGCTCGGGCATTATTTCCCAAGGTGAATGTAGGAGATCTACTCCCGTTGACCGTCGATGGAAATCCGGTTCAATTGCGGGTGATTGGTATCGTACGGGAAAACCTGATTCCTGCGGCAGCCTATCTATCCCCGAAAGGGTATGCTGGCATCGTTGGACAGTCGGGGCAAACGAATGCATTACGTATCGCCTTAATGGTTCCGGAAAAAACAAGCGAAGTCATAAAAGAAATAGAACAAATGCTCGAGAAAGAGAACATCAGTGTGGAGGCTGTCATTTCAGAGTCCATGTTGCATGAGGCCGTAAGCGGTCACGTCTACATTCTTATCTTCGCCTTGATCTTTATCTCGGTGCTGATGGCAGTCGTCGGCGCGCTCGGTTTGATGTCGACGATGGGCACCAATGTGGTTGAGCGTACCCGCGAGTTCGGAATTATGCGGACGATCGGCGGACGATCGGGCACCGTGCTGAGGAATGTCGTTAGCGAAGGGGTTTTTATCGGCCTTATGAGCTTTATTATGGCTCTAGTTATCTCACTGCCGGTGACGTCGGCCGTGGGTAAGCTTATCGGGGAATTGGCATTTCGTTCCCCGCTTCCTCTAGCGTTGTCTCCGATGGCCGTCCTCATTTGGTTAGCGGTTATTATTCTGGGAGCAGCAGCAGCCAGCGCATATCCGGCGTGGAAGGCATCCCGTCTGACAATCCGAGATACGCTTGATTACATTTAGGAAGGAGTTTGTAATAGATGAGAAAAAAAGTGGTTATCACGGTGATTATAGTCGCTGTAATCGCGGGATTAGTCATGGCCATCAATCAGATGAATTTCATAGATACGTTGAAAAAGATGCATGGCGGTTAGTCAAAAAGGCCTCTCGCAAATCGATGCGGAAGGCCTTTTTCGAATAGTTGTTCTAAGCGCCATAATTATGTCTGCAGTTTCAATTATCCAGAATCATGAAGAAAATGCCCAATCGCTTGGGCATTTTCTTCATGATCATTACGTTGCATTCCGCGAACTCAATTGATTGACGATGTTTCGCGCTCGGTCATATATGCCTTCCCTGAATAACGCTTCATGAATGGCATCGTGAAGCTCACTCATGTCCTTGTAAATATCGCGCATCGTCCTGTCCGATGTTCTCATGCGCTGCATATCAAGCTGCCCCATTGCTTCGTGGGCTTCATGCAAGTCTTTGAAGACTTCCATGGATGTAAAGCCGATCATCGCCGCGCCGAGCGCTGTTGCCTGCTCATTCTTATTAGGAATAATGACAAGTCCGTAAATATCCGCTTGACTTTGATTAAATAAATCAGATCGAACCAATCCGCCGCTGACATGTACAGCTGTAATTTTCACATGACCGGGTTCTTGTTCCCCTGACAGTAGGGCATCGATGATTTTCAAGTTTTTGTTTACTTCAAAACAGATCCCTTCCAAATACGCGCGGACAACATCGCTTTTCTTGGTTCCGAGCGACATATTGAACAGTACCCCGGAAGCGTTTGGATTCCAATAAGGTGCAGCACTTCCCGCATAATGAGGAATATGAAGAATACCTCCAGCCCCTGGACTGGACATGCCGGCGAGCTCGTTCAGAATGTCATACGAGCCATCGGATGCGAGAAAATCCCGCAGCCAGCGATAGGTGGACCCTGTCGTGAATATGCCTGCTTCAATTACATAATCGCGCGGAACGGCGGATGCGCTGCAAACCACCTTATGGTCCGCGCTTTTGACCGGATGTTGGATTGGCGCGACAACGAACGAGCCGGTACCCGTCGTAACCTTGACGATGCCGGGACGAATCGCACCTAGCCCGACAGCGGCGCATTGCTGATCCCCGCCAGCCATTACGACCGGGAGTCCCTCCCTCATCCCAAACCTGGCGGCCGCCTCTTTGGTTACGGGTCCGGCAACCGTTCCGGTGGGGTACGCATCCGGCATTTTCCGGAGGTCGATCTTCATTTGTTCCGCTATTTCAGGGTCCCAATCAAATTTGTTAATATTGAACAACATCGTACGCGAAGCTTGCGTCCAATCGGTCTTGTACTCTCCAGTCAACGCATGCATGATATAGTCGTGTACGGTAAGAAAGCGGTAAGCTTTCTTATAGATATCCGGCTTATTATCACGGAACCACATCAGCTTCGGCAAGGAAAAATACGGATCGATCTTCAATCCGGTTCGCGAATAAATGTCCTCCGCTCCGATTTGCTCGGCAATCTCCTTCGCCTCGCTCACGCTCCGCTTATCCTGCCACAAAATAGCCATGGAAAGCGGCTTTCCATCTTCGTCCACCGGTACGATCGTTGCTCTCTGCGTTGTCACGGAGACGGCGCAAACGCGTGCAAGCTCCTCCGGCTTAACTCGGTTTAGCTCCGCCATCCCTTCCCGAATCGATTCAAGCCATGTGGCTGGGTCATGATCGATAACGTTGGCCGCGTGAAATATGCTTACATATTCACGGTACGCCATTCCGTGTATTTCACCTTCGGCATCGAACAGAATAACACGACCGCCAGTTGTTCCAATATCCAAGACCATGACAAGTGGACTCGAATCAGCATCATGCAGCATATCGGCTTCCCTCCACTTCTATTTATATCCCCTACACGAACAAACTAAGAATCAGGATAAATCCAAAAGATACGACCGACAGAATTGTTTCCATTGCCGTCCATGTTTTTAACGTTTGCGATACCGACATATTGAAGTATTCTTTAATCAACCAAAATCCGGAATCGTTGACGTGTGAGAGCATAATCGATCCGGAGCCGGTTGCTAGAACGAGCAGCTCAAGATTGACTCCCGGAACCGTTGCTGCAATTGGAGCGACGATACCTGCAGCTGTCGTCATGGCTACCGTGGCGGAGCCAACCGAAGCCCTAATGAGTCCGGCAATGATCCAGCCCAGGAATAACAGAGATATGTTAGCGCTTGTCGCATATGCCGCGATCGCATCTCCGACGCCGCTAGCGCCCAGAATGGCGTTGAATCCGCCGCCTGCACCGATAATGAGAATGATGGATGCCGTTGGGGCCAGACAATCATTGGTTATTTTTCCAAGCCTGTCAAGAGTTACTCCTCGCGATATACCGAATGTGTACATGGCGACCAGAAGAGCGATCAGTAGAGAAGTAATCGGGGTGCCGATAAAATCAATCCAAGTCCGAAACAGGTTTCCTTCAGCCACCAGGAAATCGACAACCGTTGTAATAAGCATCAGGATAATCGGCAGCAATATTGTGAACAATGTGATGCCGAATCCCGGAAGATTTTTATTTTCGCTAACGCTGAACTGCTCCATTAATTCTTTGGATGGCTCTACATGAACCCTTTTCGAAATCCAGCTTGAGAATAAAGGACCTGCAATCACCGCCGACGGCAGACCTACAATGAGAGCATATAAAATGGTTTTTCCGATATCCGCATGCAAAATTCCAACGGCGGCCATTGCTGCAGGATGCGGAGGCACCAAGCTATGAACGACGGATAAGCCCGCAACCATCGCAATGCCAATTTTGATAAGAGAAGTACCCGTCTTCTTGGCGAGCGTGAACACAAGGGGAATGAGAAGCACGACTCCAACCTGCAAAAATACCGGAATTCCGCAGATAAACGCAACGATCATCATGACCCAGTGGACACGCTTCTCGCCAAATACGCGTACCATAGTATTGGCCAGCCGCTCCGCTCCGCCGGATTCGGCCATTAATTTCCCAAGCATTGTTCCCAAACCCAATACGATCGCAATAAAACCAAGCACATTGCCAACGCCGGTTTGATAGGACTTCGCAATGTCCCCCAGTTTCATTCCCGAGATGAGTCCCATGAATAAACCGGCAATAATTAATGCGATAAACGGGTTAAGCTTATATTTACCGATTAGAAATATCAATCCTACAATCGTAACGGCGGCGTAAATTAACAAGCTTGCATTATGACTTAATCCAAATAGAGTATCCATCGTTAACCTCCTAGATGATATAAGCATTTATGAAAGGGCTTACAAAAAGTATCAAGAATCAGGCGAATTCAAGATTAAATCTTATTTACCTCCATCCCGCGACTGACGCGAGATGGAAGCATCACCAATTATTGCGAGATCGGAGATAAAGTGCTTAACCATTTTTTCACATTCGGATGCTCGAGCACCTCGGGATTTTTCACCCAATTCGCTTTCCCGCCCTCCAGAATTTTCTTCACCTCTTCAGCCAGCAAATAAGGAGACTGCGTTAGAGCGTCTGAGGTTGTTCCGGCAATATGCGTCGTCAGCGTTACATTGTCAAGCGTGAGCAGCGGATGATCCTGAGGAATCGGTTCGATATCGAACACGTCCAGTCCCGCACCTGCGATTTTCTTCTCGGAAAGCGCTTGAACCAATGCGTCGGTATCCACCAAGCCCGATCTTGCACAGTTTATCAAATAAGCCGTCGGCTTCATTTGCGCCAGTTCCTCATGGCTGACGAAGTGATGATTCTCTTCGGTTAGGCGCGCGTGCAGCGAGATGAAATCCGACTCCGCAAACAATGTTGCCTTGTCAACCAATTGGACGTTCGGCATGTCGATCGAATCCGGTTTCACGAACGGGTCATAGACTTTAATCTGTACATCGAAGCCGCTCAACTTCTTTGCAACCAGACGTCCAATGTAGCCGAAACCGACAATTCCTATATTTTTGCCCTTCAGCTCCGGAATATAATCAGAGTTGCTAAACACCTTCCGCCATTCGCCGTTCTTAATCGAAAGGTGAGCTCTTGCGATATTCCGCGATTCCGAGAGCATCAGTCCGATCGAGAAGTCCGACACTGCCTGCGCATTTCTGCCCATGACATGGACAACAACAATACCCCGTTCCGTAGCCGCTTTCACGTCTACGTTTTCTGTGCCTGCACGAGCAACACCGATCAATTTCAAATTATCGAATGTGTCCATGCCTTCTGGAGAAAAAGGACCGAACAAGCCAAGGACCATATCAGCATCCTTGTTTTCCTTGAACATCGGCGGCACTTCTTCCACAGCGGGTCCTTGCTGCTCGATAACCAGACGTCTGTTTTGCAATTTACCCCAGTCCGGCTCCCAGTCTGTAGTCACGATATCGTGGTTTCCAAGCATACGGGCCGCTTCGGTAAATTGCTTGCCGTTAATCATTGCATCGCCAAACGTTAAAATTTTCATTTCCATACCCCTCTTCAACTACGTTTTCAGTTTCGCCACCGCAAGCCTTGATGTATTCACCGCTTCAATGGCGGGCTTTCCTTTCGTCAGAACCGTAATGACATACAAGCAATCGATAATGGTCAGTTGAACAATCCGGCTTACCATCGCATCAGATCGGAAATCCGTTTCAGTAGCGCTCGTGACAAGCAGTTCATCGGCCAATTGAGCGATAGATGATTTGCTGAACCCGGTGATAACGATGATGCTGGCGCCGTTGAGCTTAGCCAACTCCAGCCCGTTTAACAATGCTTGGCTTTCACCGGAATGCGAAATAGCAATAACAACATCATTCTCGTTCATATGAGAAGCTGCGATAGCTTCCATATGGGGGTCGGCGATATGGATGACGGTTCCACCCAGCCTTAAGAACTTATGTGCGGCATCTCCTGCTATAATTCCCGAAACCCCTTGCCCGAAAAAATAGAGCCTCTTCGCATGAACAAGCAGCTTTCCTGCACGTTCTACAGCTGCATAATTGATTAAATGTTTGGTTGTATTCAGAGCAACGACGGTCTGTTCAAGTACTTTCTCAAATACTTGTTCGGTCGTGTCCATCAGGTCAATCGCTTCGAATATATTCCTTGCTTCATTATCGCTGGTGCTTTCTTGCGCGAGAGCGACCTTCAACTCCTGATAACTGTCGTACCCTAATCTGCGGTAAAACCGGACAACACTTGGTTCACTGACTTTGCTTAACTTAGATAACTCATTCATTGAGAGTAAAAAAGGTTTTTCCTCGCTCGAAAGAACGAACAGGATTTTTTTCTCTGAATTGGTCATCTCCTTTTCGATTGCATTCACCCGGTTTAGAAAAGTAGCCATATTTGCTTCCTCGCTTTCGGATCTAATGTAAATTTACTACATTTATATTCAAATATCAATGTATTTTTTCTACATAAATGTAGTTTTGTTAATGACCGCTTAATTATACTACATAGGAAAAGAGATTTCATTACTTCAAAATTGCACGAAACAAATATTATCTTCTATTATATCGCAAAAAATTCAATTACGAAGTAATAATACTACATTGTCATTATAAATATAATGTAGTATGATTTCGATGTATTGTAATTTTATATGTAGTTTTACTACAACTACTTAAGGAGATGACCTCATGCTTATCAATACAAAGACAATCCTCAATCAAGCGCAAGCAAACAAAAAAGCGGTTGCCGCTTTCAATGTCTACAGCCTCGAAACGGTACAAGCGGCGGTAGCTGTTGCCGAGAAAGCGCAGCAGCCGGTAATCATCGCTCTTGGCGAGCGCTACTTCGGTACCGTCGATGTCGAGGGCTTCGCTGCCATGGTTAGAGCAATCGCGGAGAAGTCAAGCATCCCGGTTGCGCTCCATCTTGATCACGCATATGAGAAACAATCCATCATTCGCGCGATTAAGAGCGGCTTCACCTCTGTTATGTATGACGGGTCCAAATATGAGCTGGAGGAAAATATCACTCGTACCAAGGAAATCGTATCGATCGCTCATATGTTTGATGTAGCTGTTGAAGCGGAGATCGGTTCGCTTGCACGTGGAGCATTTTCCGATGAAGATGAAGGAGACGGCACGTTGACTGATCCGCATTCAGCCAAGCAATTTGTCGAAACGACAGGAGTTGACTTTTTGGCAGCGGCAATCGGGACCGTCCATGGCATGTATACCGGAGAGCCGAACATCAATATCGGACTTCTGAAGCAAATCCGCGAAGCTGTCCATGTTCCGCTCGTCCTGCACGGAGGCTCCGGCACTCCTGATGCAGTGGTTAGGGAAACGATTCAGAACGGCATTTGCAAAATCAATGTCAACACCGAAGTGTCAATGGCGGCAGTTTCTTACTTGAAATCCATTTCCGAGCATGCAAAAACACCGCATCTGTCGGACGTCATGTCACACATGCAGAGTATTATGGAAACGTCTATGGAGAAGTTTGTCCGATTGTTCTCGGATAAATAAAGTCTTCGGATCATTGATTAAAATAAACCAAGGAGGACAATTCAATTGTTACCTTGGTTTATTTCTTTACCGATTTTCACGTTCCATTAATCAAATTTTATTGATATAATGACCATTAAACAGCACCTAAGGAGGTCAGATTGATGGAAATGGAGCAGGTCTGGAACAGCTTTCACGTGCAGCTAAAAACCTTCATTGACCGTCGGATCCATCGACCGCATGATGCAGATGACATTCTTCAAAACGTCTACGTTAAAATACTCACCCAACTTCAAAGTTTGCGGGATGAACAAAAACTTCATGCGTGGATTTATCAGATCGCAAGAAACACCCTCATCGACTATTACCGTAAAGAAAAACCTCTCGAGGAGTTACCGGAAGAAATTGCCTTTCAACAAGATATCGAGTCCAACCTTAATCAAGAACTAATTAAATGCTTAAAATGCTTTGTAAACCAGTTGCCAAATAAATATAGACAAGCTATCCAGTTAACCGAATATGCTGGATACTCCCAGAAGCAATTAAGCGTGCAACTCGGAATTTCATTCTCGGGAGCGAAATCCAGAGTTCAACGAGGAAGGCAAAAGCTGAAAGAATTGATCACGGCTTGTTGTCGACTTGAGCTCGATCGGTTCGGAAATGTACTGGATTACGAGTCCAAAAGACCGATTGCTGACCGCAATTGTTATGGATGTAATTAAATTATGCGTCTTATTCTAATGTTCACCGTCATAATAACTGCAAATGGATAACCACTAATCAATTGGGAGGTGTTAAGAATGACAAACGAAAGTTCAAAAGAGTCAACCGGTTGTTGTGGAGGACCTGCTCCAATCGAAGTGAATGCCTGTTGCGCTGAGGATGCTTCCGCCAAAGCAGCAGGTGAGCAAGGCTGTGGATGCCATGATAATGGCAATAACGATAAGCAATTGGAAACACGCACCGCTTGTTGTTGACAATGAGGGGGATACCTTTAAGCACAGGTTCCCCCTTTTTAATTTTTTCAGTACACGCCTCAGATCCCTTCGCGCATAAATCTCAGTGCACACCGGGAATGATGATCGGCGAGACCTTTGGCAAATTGTTGATCCGGAAATCCTCTATGAAGCAGCTTCAATCCACCCGAAGTTAACGATATATGGTGATGGAATCGATAAAATAACATCCTGTCATGATCTAGAGAGTCATTCTTCAGATATCGATAATAATCCCTAAACCTAATTTCTAAGAAAGTGTGTTCATGCTCAATATCAAAGAATGCGGCCCCTTCGATATCGATCAAATAGGGTTCTAAATTTTCATTAACCAATACATGATCAGGACCTAGTTCTCCATGTATAAATCCATAGCGATTTCTAGGTTCAATTCTTGATTCAAGCTCATACAAAGTATCGAGCAGCTTGCTTTGATTGGCTCTGATGCTGTCAATATGCTGGGAGGCATAAGATAACTGCACTTTTGCATTTTCCATTTTCAACAGATGACAATCTTTCGTATTGATCCCGCTATGATTCTGTTTCCCATAGGTTTGCCTTTCGTTGGCATGCATGCCAGCCAATATATCCCCCAACCGCTCAAACACTTTATCTTGGACCTCTGAATCGGAATGCTGGAAATAGACTTCTGCCTTTTATAATAAATGACTGCCATAGGATTGCTCAGTTATATCTTCTTGTGCTTTCTCTTCTTGAAAATAATTCATCAAAATCGCTCAGGATACTCCGATCTTCTATAAGTCGGGGAGGAATGAGCGTCAGGCGTGAGCCTGAATGCCTTTTTTCGGATGCTTCCACTCCTCTAAAGTGTGCTATAATCGGTATAGCGAGGGGGCGAACGTATGATCGTAACGGTGACGGCGAAAATAAAAATCAAGCCAGCGCAAGCTCAAGCCGAAGCGCTACTGGAAACCATCTCCGCTTATCGTAAAGGCTGCAACCTCGTCTCTTCGGTGGTGTTTACCACCAGACAATTAAAGCAGCCTGTCCTGCATCAAATCACTTACAACACGCTTCGCAGCACCATTGGCCTCCGTTCCCAGATGGCCCAATCGGTTATGAAGACCGTCATCGCCAGATACAAGACCAATCAAAGCAATGGCCAAGATTGGACACAAGTTCAATTTAAGCAGCCGGAGTACGATCTCGTATGGAATCGCGACTTTTCGTTAACCTCCGGTTTGTTTTCAGTGAACACCCTGCAAGGGAGAATCAAGGTGCCCTTTGAGAGAAAGGCGATGGAGTCCTACTTCGATGGTTCCTGGATGTTCGGAACCGCGAAGCTTGTCCGCAAGCATCACAAGTGGTTTCTGCATATTCCAATGTCCAAAGAGATGACCGAGCCGCAGTTGGAAGAGATTACACAGATTGTAGGCATCGATCTGGGAATCAACTTTCTTGCGACAGCCTATGACACGCAGGGCAAAACCGCCTTCTTTCCGGGTAGAGCGATTAAACACAAGCGGGCGAAATACCAACAAATGCGCAAGCAGTTGCAGAAGAAGCAAACGCCATCCGCCCGCCGCAAGCTCAAGCAAATGGGGCAACGAGAAACCCGTTGGATAACCGATGTGAACCACGCGGTCAGCAAGGCACTCGTTAGCCGATATGGAGCGAATACGCTATTTGTGCTGGAGGATTTGACGGGTGTGCGCAACGCGACCGAACGGGTCAGGATCAAAGACCGCTATGTGTCGGTATCGTGGGCGTTCCACCAGTTGCGCAAGATGGTGGAGTATAAGGCACAGATTGCGAGGGCTAGAGTTATTGCAGTGGATCCGAAATACACCTCACAAGCATGTCCCCGCTGCGAGCATACGCAGAAAGCCAATCGAGACAAGAAGAAGCATCGCTTTTGCTGTCGAAATTGCGGCTATCAGAGCAACGATGACCGAATAGCGGCGATGAACCTTCTAGCCAAAGGGAAGGCATGCCTTAAAAAAGGTACAGGCATAGCAT
>FWWL01003624.1_pt1 | contig 27721 bp, 28 predicted proteins | sample 2228331 | NCBI WGS metagenome assembly FWWL01 (sample SAMEA103939775, study PRJEB20133) | metagenome
GGTCAATATGAACCATTCTTGTCTGCCAATCCACGAAATACCTACGTCTAACTCACCATCCAGATACTGTGAATACAGCACAAAACCTTCGGTACCCAATGAAAAGCGAAAGCCTCTCTCAAGAACGGCAGTGAAATTGAGATTACCAAAACCAAAGCTCAAACCATATCCAAGATTACTCACCAGCGGACCTATGAAGAAATCGGAGATCTTGATCGGCATTCCAAGCTGATAAGAACCATCGCTTCCCACAGACAGCGAAAAGTAATTCAGTCTTAAAAACAGCAGATAAATCTCGCTCGCATATCCACCAATTGTTCGGTTGAAAGCCCAAACACTGAGAGAGTTGTTGCGAAAACTCACGTTCATAAAAGACAGCAAAAAGGGTTCCGTCACCCCATATTTTATCCCCGAGGAGTCGAGTACAATTGACAAATCCCTGAGACTCTCTTGTGGTTTATCAACAAGTGCCGGAACCATCGCGCTGTCTTCCAATTTGATTGTTAAGTCGAAACAAAGCCTTGCATCAACCTCCCAGAATCTTATTTCCGACAAAAAAACAAAGCCCATTCTCTGTGGGTTACCTACGTAGTAGTCGATGTTCACAGTTGCTGCAAAGCAAAACAATGGAAAAACGACAAAAACTGCTGCCCAGTACTTCATTGATTCAACTGAGCGAGAATTGCTTCCATTTCAGCGTCATCCATCTCGAAGTTCGAATAAACTTCCTGAACATCATCCATTTCCTCAAGTGCGTTGAGCAGTGTCAGAACTCTTTCGGCGTCTTTTCCAGTAACCTTGACCGTGTTCTTTGCAACATAGGCAATGTTTGCTTCGCATTTGTACCCATTTTGTTCGAGCGTTTCCTTCACTTTCATGAAATCTTCGGGTGCAGTTGTCACTCGGATCGGATCGTCAGAGTCATCGATATCCTCGGCACCAGCGTCAATGGCAAGCATCATAAACTCCTCAAGGTTGGCAACTTGAGATTTTGGAACGTTTATAATCCCTTTTCGCTCAAAAATCCAGCTCACCGCACCGAGATCGGCGAGGCTACCTCCGTGTCTGCTGAGTACATGCCTCAATTCCTGAGCTGTTCTGTTTTTGTTGTCGGTTAGGGCTCTTATGTACAAAGCGACTCCTCCCGGAGCGTAGGCTTCGTAAATTATTTCCTGATAATCGACTCCTTCGAGCTCGCCGGTGCCACGCTTGATCGCTTTCTCAATGTTGTCCTTCGGCATGCTGGCTTCCTTTGCTCTTTCAATAGCAGCCCTCAGCCTGGGGTTGGTGTCTGGATTACCTCCTCCTTCCCTGGCAGCCACGATCAGTTCACGAATGAGTTTTGTGAAAAGCTGAGATCTTTTTGCGTCCTGAGCCATTTTCCTGTGTTTTATGTTCGCCCACTTGTTGTGACCTGACATCTTTCTTCCCTCCTAACGGTTATGATTTCTCTCCGAGATATTTTACCACCGCAATCGTTGTATCGTCATGTTGCGGGTGATTTTTGACGAACTTTTGTATTTCTTCACGAATTTTCTGAGCGATTTCCTCGGCTCTGTGTTCAGCCACGGAACTAAAAGAATGAATTAAACGGTCTAAGCCAAATTCTTCTTTGATTTCGTTCCTCGCTTCGATGATACCATCAGTGTACAGCAAAACGGTATCTCCGGGATTTAAGGTAATTCTTTCGACGCGATATTCGAAGCCTGGCAGAATTCCCAGTGGCAGATCATGCGCGGTCAAAACTTCTGTTTTTCCGGATCTATAGATTAAAACTGGATTATGACCGGCGTTGACAATCTCCATTTCCCCAGATCTGTCGAGACAACAAAAAACCATGGTTACAAATCTGTCTTCTTCCAGATCCTCACAAAGTGTTTGATTTAACTGTGTAGCAAGCTGTGAAAGGTTCGACTGATTGACAGAAAGTGTTCTCAAAGCACTCCTGAGCGATGTCATCAACATAGCCGCAGGCACACCTTTCCCAGACACGTCTGCCACACACACCATTAGCTTTTCCCCGCGCACCACGAAATCGTAGTAATCCCCACCGACTAGAATCGCAGGCTCGCTGCAAGCGTCGACTTCTGCAAAGAAGATATTTGGTGGCTTCATTGGCAAAAGCCTCTTTTGTATTTGCCTTGCTATCTCAAGTTCTCTTTTTAACCTCTCTTTTTCTATCTCTTCTTTCAATCGAAGTTTTCTTTCACAAACGGCCGCCAACTGTTGAGCAGTTGCCTCGAGAATTTTCCTGTCTGCCGCCGTGAAAATTTGATTTCTCTTTTCAACGAGGGTGATTCTCCCCCAAACTGATGCAACACCTTTTATTGGTACGGAAAGCAAGTTTGACAACAATCGATCACCGTTTGAAGGTTCAATCAGAAGGGCTTCGTCCTTCAGCCCAGATACAAGCTGTTTCGCGTGTTCAAAAGCTTCTTCAGTTACTTCCAGTTTTCGTTCAAAATAAATGTTCTCGTCTGGCAATTTTAGTTCAACCACAATAGCGCCGAACGAGATCGTTTGAAACAAAAGTTCAGCCATATCAGGGAGTTTTTCCATCGGATCGACAACACTTGAAAAGAGGTTGTTGAGTTCGAAAAGTGTGCTGATTTCCTGGTACGTCTTCGACAACTCTTCCAAGTAGTCTTCCATGATCTTGGCACGCGAAACCTGCTCCTTTTCTATTTCCTTAACTAATGCGTCCACAATTTGCAGAATTTCACTGCTAGAGATTAACCTATTTTCTGCTTGACCAACCAATTTTGCTATTTTTTCCCGCAAATCCTTTAGATCGGTCACTTGTCGATCACTCTCCGAACCTCTTCAAGCAATTTCAACGGGCTAAATGGCTTGGTCAGAAACCCGTTGGCACCAAGGTTCACGGCAGTTCTTTGATCTTCTTCTCCTCCTTTTGCAGTTAAAATTATAACGGGAATAGTTCTGAAATTCGGATCAGCTCTTAACCTTCTTAGAACCTCGAAGCCATCCATTTCAGGCATCATCACATCCAGTATGATGAGATCAGGAGCTGTTTTTTCAACAAGCTGCAATGCCTCGACCCCGTTCCTTGCCTCAAGAACCTCGTAACCTTCTTTTTGAAGGTTGAAGCTAACTATCTTTCTGAGCACATTTGAGTCATCGACCACAAGAACCTTTTTCATTTAGCCCACCTTCCAAAATCTCGGATAAAGGCATCCCGTTGCACAACGCTTCTGTTCTTTGAACTACAAGTACGGATGGTTCACGGATCAGCAAAGGTTCGTATAAACAAGAGGGATGAAGCATTTTGTTTCTCATCTGTGTGTACTCGATGAGCAGAATATCTCCGAGACTCTCACATTTTACATCAACAAAAAAATCTTTCATCTGACCAACCTTCTTTCCAACGTTAATTGTCTTTTGCTGGTCGTACTGCGAAAAATCAACAGCATCCCTGCTTACCAGTACCCTATACTTATAGGCGGTAACAAGTTTGTTTGGATCCACCTCCGTCCACCACAAATTGACCGGATAAAGCTGAGCTAAGGCTGTTTGTTTCAGTTTCTCCAACAGGCATTCTTGAAATTCTTTCACACTTATGCGCACGTACAAAGATAAATTTACCACACCGGTTGGTGTTGGATCAATGTAAGAAATTTTTGGCTTTTTGTGAAAGCCTTGGGTGAAAACAATATCAAGACCTGATCTACGAAGGTGTCGTTCTATCGCGTTTGCAGTTTCTATTGCCGACAGAAACCTCAGCAGGCCATATTTTTTGTATCTAATTACAATATGCATTGCAGCTTTCCTTTCCCGAATGGCTCTGAGAACCTACTTTTTGTGCACACCGTTGTCATAAAATTATAGCACCTGAAGATGGTATTTGGCACTATAGTCTGAGCCGACCGACGTGTTTCTGGAGTGATCAGTGCGAAAAAACTCTAAGAAATTTTATCATTTTCTTCTTTTATGGTAAATTTTATGTGGACAGTCGCCAAGATTGGGATAAAGATGAATAAAGCGAAGATTCTTGCTTTAGCTAGTCGTGGTCCTGACTGCCAGCTTTGGTTTGATCATCATGGGACAAGTACAGTGTTCTGACGATCCAAGAAAGAATTCTCCAAGCTGGCATGGTCAAGAACCGAAGGCAGGGGAATACGAGGGGTGAGCGAGTTGTATTACAAAGTATCAAGGGATCCGATACACTCGGAAATATACTTGTACCCACTCGAGATACTCGCTGTCGACACGAGACCAGTTCAGCGTCTGAGAAGTTTATCACAGCTTGTTGGTGCAGAACTTGTATACCCAGGGGCAAGTCATACGAGATTTGCCCATTCGCTGGGTGTGATGCACATAGCAGGATTGTACGCAAATCGACTGGGCGTAGGCCAGTCTAGGCTCAGGATAATTCGACTTGCCGGCTTGCTGCACGACGTCGGTCATGGCCCGTTTAGCCACCAGTTTGACGATGTTGTGTACAAAAAAATGCAGATTAAAGATGGTCACGACGAGCACAGAACGAAGTTGCTCTTAGAGTTGATGCCTAAGGAGTTGATGCAATCCTTCAACAGAATTTCCGACACCCGGATGAAGGCAGCGGTGATTGAGGATCTTCAGTCCACTCTGAAAACCGATAAAATCTCGCTCGAAACTTTTAAGCTGTTGATGCAAGAAGTGAACAAGATTTTTGAGGGTGAAGCGATGGGGTCGGTTGAATTCAACATAGTTCAAGGGCCGCTTGGTGCGGACAGGCTCGATTTCCTTCTCAGGGACTCTTACTACAGCGGAACTAGTGATTTCGGTGTCAGTGCAGTGGATCGGTTGATAAGGAACTGTCATGTCAAAACAATTGGGCAGAAAGAAATTCTCTGCTACGATGTAAAAGTTCTCGATCAAATATACGCAAGCTTGTTCAGCAGATTCATGATGTACAAGAACGTCTATTTTCACAAAACGTCGAGGGCTGCCGATTTGATGATTCAGGAGATTCTTTCACTCATATATGAGCCGCTAAACCTTGAAGAAAGGGTAAAAGACCTTCGCAGTTTCCTTGACTTGACCGATCAATATCTCATGAGCCTTGTGATCTTTCAGTTTCAAAGGCTCCTTGAAAAGTACGGCTGTGAAGAAGAAAGTATACTCAACGGATCGATACAGCTGAGTTCCTCTGAACAAAAGCTGGTGAAAGCATACCAATTGGTTCGGCGTTACCAGAATAGAGATCTGTGGAAAATAGTCGTCGAGGTGGTGTTTTCGACGCAAGGTGTCGATCCGTCTATCGTTTGTGCTGGAGTTGTCAACGATACGCTCTCAAAGATCCGGCAAAAACTTCAGCAAATCATTCAATGGCAAGGTAATCTTCCAGAAGAAGAAATTGCACAACTCAAGCGAGTTCTCGAAAACTTCGACGAAATCTTCAAACCTGACACTCCTTACAAACTGTCGCTTGTTCACCCTGATGAGTTTCTCAAAAGCAACGTTTACCTATACGATTCGAAAAAGGACGAAGTTCTGTCCTTCGAAGAGTATATGAAACGCTATCCTGCGTACAAAATTATGGAGAACAACTTGCTTCAAATTGTGAGAATCTACGCTACGGAGGATATAAGAGAACTTCTCAAGAAATACAACGTCGTTCCAAGTACAACTCTCGAACTGACTACCAGGTGGTAATTATCCAAGAAATTCAACTTGGTCAGCTGGATCATCCCTCTCCTTCAACGCTTCGTTCAGCGAAACAATGGCAACTTCGAGTTGGGAATCGTCTGGAATAGCTGTGGTGAGTTTCTGCAGCACCAAACCCGGATAAGTTAAGATTCTCATGAGCTTTGAACCTTTAGATGAAACTCTCAGAATCTCATAGGAAATCATAAGTACAACTGGCAACATAACCAATCTTGTCACAATTCTCCACGACAGATCATTTTCCCTTATCGATCCAAACAAACTAAAGACTATAACTGAAACGACAAGCACTATCATCACAAAACTCGTCCCACATCTGGGATGAATTCTACTGAACCTTCTGACGCTTTGAACCGTCACTTCTTCTCCAGACTCATATGCATTTATCGACATGTGTTCAGCGCCATGATACTGAAAAAGTCTTTTCACGTCTTTCATGAACGAGATCACATACACATAAAGAAGAAAAAAAGCTATTCTTACGCCACCTTCTATCATGGAAAAGAGGAATTCGTTGTCGCGAAGAACGCTTACCAGGTTCGTAACAAGTGTCGGTAGGACAACGAATAATCCTATTGCAAGACCAACTGCCAGTGTAAGCGACCAGAACATTTCAGACTTTTTCATCTTCTCTCCGGAGATTATCTCAGCCGATCTGTTAAGTGCGTAAATCCCATAGTACAGCGAATAGAAAACCGAAACCAAACCCCTGATGAATGGATATCTGAAAAACGGTGATTTGGTGGGTACTTTACTCGAGATCTCTTCAACGACAATCTTTCCATTTGGATCCCTGACTGCTATCACTACCTTTTTGCCCATCATGAGTATTCCTTCTATTATCGCTTGACCGCCTACCTTCACTTTATAACCTCCTTTTGCTGAGGAAAGACGATGGTGAATTCACTGCCTTCGTTTGGTTTGCTCTTTACCTCTATTTTCGCGTTTAGCATTTTGACGAGTTTATCAACTATTGATAGTCCCAATCCATATCCGCCTTTAGATCTGGACTTGTCAACTTTGTAAAACCTCCTGAAGATTTTAGGAATTTCAGATTCTTCAATGCCAATACCGAAGTCTTTCACAGATAACTTCGAATCTTCGCATCTTAAGATGATTTCCTTTCTATCCGTCGAAAATTTCACAGCATTTTCAAGGAGTGCCTTGACTACTATTTCAAGTACGTTTGGATCTGTGTATGCACTGCCAACGCCTTCGACAGTTATGGTGAAGCCCGCAAACTGTTGCTGGGCTTCCTCCGCCAACTGTTCAGCAAATTCCCTTAAATCAACCTCTTGGAATTCAATCTTTGTGACGGGTTTAGACAAAGCAAGAAGCGAATCGGTAAGTCTTGTGAGCTTTTCGGCTGTCTCGGCAATCGTAGAAGCTGCCTCCACAACTACCTCTTTCCTGTCCGATAGATTTAAAATCAGTTCAGCATATCCTTGTATTGTCGTCAGCGGAGTTCTAAGTTCGTGCGAGACGTCGTTTAAAAACTCATTCTGAGCTTCGAAGCCAGCTTCAAGTCTATCAAGCATGCCGTTTATCGTTTTTGCAAGAACTGAAACTTCATCGTTCGTACCCGGATCATATACGCGCTTGGTTAAGTCGCTGGCGTTGATACCTTTGATTTCTTCTGTTATCCTCCGCATCGGCTCGAGAGCATGGACAACAAAATACCCACCGAGCAGTAAAGAAGACGCGCTGAACACAGCCCACAAGACCCAAAACGTGCGTGCGAGCAGGTTCAAAAAATCGCCTATCCCGCCAGTAGGACCTAGCAGGAAGAAATCTCTTTTACCACTCAGAGTAGTCAATTCGATTTTCACAACAAGATATTCACTCGCACCAACCTTCACATAAGAGGGAGTTTTTACACCCAGAACGTGGTTGACGAGTTTCTGAAAGGTCTCGGCTTCTAAGTCAATCGTTCCGTAGACAACCTCTCCGGTGTCGCTGAGAATAACCAACCCATGTGGGACTGCGGCAATCCTAAGGGGACGAGGGAAAAGTCGAAGAGAAGTTTGAACATCCTTTTTTAGAGCCTCAGCCGAACGCATGATGTGCAAGTTCTTGGCCACATTGTAGGCCACGAGTAATCCTAAACCTAGAATTACCGAGAAGAGCAAAGTTTGCCAGAAAATCAATTTCCACTTAAGCGTCGAGAACATATCCGCTTCCTCTCACAGTTTTTATCATTTCGCCGTACCTTCCTAGTTTGTCCCTCAAATACTTAACGTAAACATCGACTATGTTCTTGCTTATATTCTCGCTATCTCCCCAAACCAGTCTGAGCAGTTCATCCCTTGAAACAACGACTCCAGCTTTTATTGCCAGCCAATAAAGCAACGTAGATTCCCGTTCCGACAGAACAACTTGTTTTCCGTCTGGCAGAGTTAACGTTCTGTTTTTTGGCTCAAAAACAACAGATCCTATCTTCATCGACTCGTTCTTTTTGACACGTTTCTCAAGCGCCTCAACCCTTGCCACAAGTTCATCTAAGTGGAATGGTTTTGGGATGTAATCATCTGCACCCTTTTTGAATCCTCTAATTTTATTCTCAACTTCTCCCCTCGCTGTCAGTACGATTATTCCAACTTCTTGATCAACCGATCGTATTCTTTCAATCAGCTCGAAGCCATCAAGCTTAGGCAACATTAGATCTATCAATACGATCTTCGGATCAAAGAACACAAAAAATTCCCAACCTTGTTCACCGTCGCGAGCCACCTTGACTTCATACCCGCGATTCTGAAAAAGAATTTCAAGCAGACGAGCTATTTTTGGGTCATCTTCCACTATGAGAATTTTGATATTTCATCATCTCCTCGTACGTCTTGATTATTCTGTTAGCATAATCTGTTTTCATAGATCCTCCGTTGTAGAGCTCCAGTGCTCGGAAAAGATTTCCATTTGATCTTTCTAGTAGATATCTCAAATAGAGAGCCCCGTACTCCACATTGAGATTATAATCCCACAAGAGTGATACCCATCCGTCTGGTGGTTCTTCCAAACCATATCTCTGAGCAAGGAAAACAGCGGTTTGTGGTTTCATTTGAACCAATCCGAGTTCTCCTGCCAGGCCAACCACGAATCTGAATTCACTTTCGACCAATATGAGGCTTACAATCAACAAGTGGTCAAGACCGTATTTCGCTGATGCTCTTAGAATAGCTTGATACAAATCCTCCACGAACTCCGCATCTGTTGGTAATCCGAATTTTTTTCTTGTGCTTTCGACAAGCGTTCGAAACCAATCTGGGCAGGTTTGACCAAAGGCAAGGGTTTGACCGAAGATGCAAACCACCAACAAAAGTGCAACGGTTTTTCGAATACTCAACACTGGCACCTCCAACATCTTTGATATAATGTAAGCAGGTGAACAATCGTTGGAAACACTTTACAGAAAGTACAGACCAAAATGCTTCAACCAAATAATAGACCAGGAACAAGCCAAACTGGTTCTTCAGAATGCAGTTGCGAAGAACAAGATTTCACACGCTTACATCTTCGCCGGACCGAGAGGCACCGGCAAAACCTCTGTCGCAAGGATTTTGGCAAAAGCATTGAACTGTCCCAATCGAGTCGAGTTTGAGCCTTGTTGTAGTTGTGAGAACTGTACGTCCATTGACAAAGGGGTACACCCCGACGTGATAGAACTCGATGCAGCCTCAAACCGTGGTATAGACGAAATAAGGAGAATCAGGGATGCCGTTGGGTTCAAACCGATGATGGGGGCTTACAAGGTGTACATCATTGACGAGTTTCATATGTTGACCAGAGAGGCTTTCAACGCTTTGCTCAAGACATTGGAAGAGCCACCCGATAAGATCGTGTTTGTGCTTGCAACAACCAACTTGGAGAGAGTTCCACCAACGATTATTTCAAGATGTCAGGTGATACAATTCAGAAACCTTTCAGAAGCGAGCATGATCCAGCACGTCAAAAACATTGCCAAAAGTGAGAAGATTTCCATTGAGGACGAAGCTATCTCCGTGCTTGTCAGGAGGGCTTCAGGCAGTCTAAGGGACGCTTTGTCGACGCTCGAACAAGTCTGGAACTACGCCCAAAATGGTGAAATTACCCTTGCAGTGGTGGAAAAGGCTCTCGGCTTAGTACCGATAGAAGCGGTGACAAAATACATTGGATCGATCCTAAACGGTGAGACAGATTCTCTTGCACAGTTGATCGACGAAATCATCGACCATGGTTATGATGCCGAGCAACTCCTACAGACATCACTTGAAGTGTTGGAGAAGAAGATATCCAAGCAACCCACTAAGGAACTGATTGACCTTGCAAAGGACTTATTTGATATTTCCAAGGATATCAGGTTCGCCGAGAACAAGAGGCTGATTTTAAAGGTGCTTTCACTTAATCTTGCCCATCGGTACGTCAAAGCGAGTGTTTCAGCAAAGATAGTTGATGAAAAGCCGAAAGAAGAACCCAAGAAGCCGAAAGAATCATCAATCTTGAAAGGTACGGGCATCTCGGACGGATCGGCTTCGCACGGATATGAAATTGAACCTGTGATGGACTATCTGAAAACAAAAGGGGATATGGCCTTGTATGTAGCCTTGTCTCAAGCTGTGGTATCGCCCAAAGACAAAGAACTGGAGATATCCTTTCTTCCGACTCAGAGATTTCAATACGAATATGTGAAGCAGAAAATTTTCGAGCTTGAGTTTCTTCTCAAATCTATTATGAAAAAAGATCTCACCGTAAACGTGATTATAGATGAAGCGAGGGAAAAAGAGATTCTGAGAAAACTTCAAGAGATGTTTCCCGGAAAGGTTCAAATCGAGGAGTGATACTGGTGAAGAAAATCAGAGGTTTTGGCGGCAGGAACTACGGTGGAAAGGGTGAGAAATTACCACAAGATATTGGCAAGCTGCAGCAACAAATGATGCAGAATTTGCAAAAAGTTGAGGAGATTTTTGAAACACTCGAGGTAACTAGCACGTCGGGAGGTGGAGCCGTTAAGGTTACAGCACGATGTAATTACGAAATAACCTCAATTGAATACGACGATTCGCTGCTTCAAGATAAAGAAATGCTCAACGATTTGATAATCGCTGCGGTTAACGAGGCTCTGAGAGAAATTGAAAAGAGAAGAGAAGAAGAGATCGCAAAGATAACTGGCCTGCCTGGTTTGCCAAATTTGTGATTTTTTACACAAATGTACGTGTTGGTTAAATGTTCGTGTTGTAGTATCAGATTGGTATATTTTCAACCAAAGGAGGGATTTGAAATGAGAGTAGCGATCAACGGTTTCGGCAGAATTGGAAGAGTCGTACTCAGGGAGATTCTGAAGAGAAACTGGAAAGATATTGAAGTTGTAGCCATCAACGATGTGACCGATGCCGTAACTCTTGCCCACTTGTTCAAGTACGATTCTGTTCACAAGGTATACCCTGGTAACGTGTCTGTTTCCAATGGAAACTTAGTCATTGACGACAAAGTTTTCAGGGTTCTCAGCGAGAAAGATCCTTCCAAGCTTCCGTGGAAAGACCTTGGGATCGATTTGGTAATCGAGTCTTCTGGCCTTTTCACTGACAGAGAGAAGGCTTCGTTGCATCTACAAGCTGGTGCAAAAAAGGTTTTGATAACTGCTCCGGCAAAGGGAGAAGACATAACGGTTGTCATAGGTTGCAACGAGAAAAATCTAAAGCCAGAGCATACAATAATATCCTGCGCATCCTGTACAACAAACTCGATAGCGCCGATTATCAAGGTTCTGCATCAGAAATTTGGTATTAAAAGCGGTTTCTTGACAACAGTTCATGCTTATACAAACGATCAAAGAGTTCTGGACCTGCCGCATAAAGATTTGAGAAGGGCAAGAGCAGCTGCTCTGAACACCATACCCACCACAACCGGAGCAGCAAAAGCGGTCGCCCTTGTCGTTCCCGAGCTTAAGGGAAAATTGGATGGCGTGGCTTTGAGAGTGCCAGTTCCCGATGGATCGATTTCTGACTTTACGGCAGTTGTAGAAAAACCAGCAACAATCGAGGAAATCAACGCGGTCATGAAGGAAGCCTGTGAAAATGAACTCAAGGGGATAATCCTGTATAACGAGGATCAAATAGTGAGTTCGGATATCGTCGGAACGCCGTATTCTGGTATATTTGACGCCACTTTGACAAACGTGAGAGAGAACCTGATAAAAGTTTTCTCATGGTACGACAACGAATATGGTTACAGCTGCAGAGTTGTGGACACAGTTGAGCTTCTTGCGAAACTGAAATAAGGGAGGAACTTTCCTCCCTTATTGTTTTAGAGAGGTGAGAAAATGAAAAAGATGAGCATAACAGATGTAGATCTTGCTGGTAAGACGGTTATCATGAGGGTAGACTTCAACGTTCCCATTGATAAAGATGGCAAAGTTTCGGACGATACTCGTATAAGAGCTGCTTTGCCAACGATAGAGTATGCTGTCAGCAAAGGTGCCAAGGTTATTCTTTTATCACACCTAGGAAGACCCAAAGGTGGACCGGATCCCAAGTATTCGTTGAAACCCGTTGCAGAACATCTGAAAACCATATCCAATCTCAACGTTCTTTTTGTTCCGTACCTTTTTGGTGAAGAAGTCAAATCGACAGTGAAAAGTATGAAGTCCGGTGATGTGCTGGTTTTGGAAAACACCAGGTTCCATCCAGGTGAAGAAAAGAACGATCTTGAACTGGCAAGAGCATGGGCTGAACTTGCCGACATTCACGTTAACGACGCCTTTGGAACAGCACACAGAGCTCACTCTTCCAATGTCGGTATAGCATCCTTCATCCCAAGTGTTGCGGGATTTTTGATGGAAAAGGAGATACAGTTTCTCAACAAAGTGACATACGAACCGGAGCACCCTTACGTAGTCGTACTGGGTGGAGCGAAGGTTTCCGACAAGATTGGTGTCATAACCAATCTCTTGAACAAAGCTGACAAACTTCTTATCGGTGGAGCGATGATGTTCACATTCCTGAAAGCTCAAGGTTATTCTGTGGGATCTTCGCTCGTCGAGGAAGACAAACTTGATCTTGCAAGAGATCTGATAAAGATGGCAAAGGAGAAAGGGGTAGAACTTGTCCTCCCCATCGATGCGGTAACAGCGCAAAAGATCGAACCAGGTGTTGTAAAGAAGGTTGTTAGGATCTCCGATGGTATCCCGGAGGGTTGGATGGGACTTGACATCGGACCTGAAACAGTTACGCTCTTTGAGAGAGCAATGGAAGGTGCCAAGACCGTTGTCTGGAACGGGCCAGTTGGTGTATTTGAAATCGACGACTTTGCAGAAGGTACAAAAAAGGTTGCAGAGATCATAGCGAAAGTGAAAGGAACCACGGTCATCGGCGGTGGAGATACCGCCGCAGCTGTGGCAAAATTTGGGTTGGAATCAGCCTACACCCATGTTTCAACGGGTGGAGGTGCTTCGCTTGAGTTCCTCGAGGGTAAAGAGCTACCTGGTATTAAGAGCATAGCAGACAAAAAAAAATAGATCGAGTGATTCTCGCCGGTAACGGGAAAATGAACAAGACGAACCAACAAGCCAAGCTGTTCGTCAATGACTTGATACAAGCTCTGGCGGGTATGGAATTTGAGATAGTTCTATGCCCGCCTTTCACTAGTTTAAGTGATGTCAAAGAACTGCTCAGCACGACAAATCTCAAGCTCGGTGCACAGAATTGTCACTATGAGCAATCCGGAGCGTTCACCGGAGAAATCTCTCCTGTGATGCTAAAGGAACTGGGTGTTGAGTACGTAATCATCGGGCATTCGGAGAGGCGACACATCTTTGGAGAAACAGATGACCTGATCAACAAAAAGGTGAAAGCTGTTTTGAACAACGGAATGAAACCAATTCTGTGCGTGGGTGAAACCAAAGAGGAAAGAGAAAAAGGTTTGACCTTTTGCGTTGTCGAGTCGCAGTTGAGACAAGGCTTGTACGGTGTGGCTAAAAGTGAGATTCGAAATGTGGTGATCGCCTACGAACCTGTTTGGGCAATTGGCACAGGAATTGTTGCAAAACCATGGCAAGCACAGGAGGTTCAGGGGTTCATACGCGATCTACTGGCGAAACTCTACGATGAAGAGGTAGCGGCAAGCATATCGATTCTCTACGGCGGTAGCATCAAACCAGACAATTTTCTCAGTTTGATGCTTCAGAAGGACGTGGATGGCGGTCTTGTAGGCGGAGCAAGTTTGGACAAACAGTTCGCAGAGCTTGCAAAAATTGTTTCGAGGATTGTTTCTTGAAGAAAGAATCCCCCTCGCGGGGATTCTTATACTACAAACCTATTTTCAACAAGTTCTGGAACCAAGTGGAAGCGGTCAATCTGAGAACAGAAGACAATGTCCTCTGCAAAACCCTTTTTCGCCAGTTCTTTTCCGTGCAAGGTGTCTAATAGCATTTGTTGTAAGTCCGAAGTTTTTAAGTCTTTCCAAAGTTGAAATGCTATTTTCGCTCCATCGCCAAGGTCATCTCTGTCCAACCTTTCTATCAAGGCACCAGCGCATAGTACATCCTCCATTGCAATGAATCTGTCTTGACCGGAACAGACGACCAGAATCTCTTCGCTGTGTTTCAACTGCACGACAACGGCACTTAGATTTAGAAATGATCCCGCAAGAACCCTCGGGGATTTGACCAAATGGACCGCCTTGGTTCCGTTGGTTGTTGTTAAAACCAAGTTCTTGCCAAACACAGCGTCTGAAGTGTACTCCAGCGGAGAATTGCCAAGATCAAACCCCTTTGGTTTAACACCGTTTCTCTCTCCACATATCAGAGTGTTCTTCGATTTCTCCATTCTAGCACGTGCGAGATTAACTACCGGTTTTACACAAAGCGCTCCATTCGCCAAAGCAGTCACAATGGTGCTCGTGGCACGCAGAACATCGATTACGACGGCTATTCCACGGGTATGGATCCTTGATGGAGTAAACAGAACGTCAACCAAAGCTACCTTACTCCCAAAAGTCTATCAATCTTCTCTTTATCAAAGCCGATGACTATCTGATTACCTATTTCGATAACGGGAACGCCTGTCTGCCCAGTTTTCCTGACAAGTTCCTCAGCTTTTCTGAGATCTCTTGAAACATCAACCTCTGTATACTTCAGACCGAGTTGGCGAAAATAATTTTTCGCCTTTGCGCAATATGGACAACTCGGAGTAGTGTAAACTGTTATTCTCATCGCCACCAAAACCACCTCCGACAGAAATACTACCATTTCTGTCGGAATTTTTCAAGGTCTATCTTCTGATGTCTTGCTTTATTGTTTGGATGCTTTGCAGATCCAGATAAATCCTTTCAAACTGCCTACCGTCTACAGTTATTCGAACTGGCTTATCGGTGGTTGTGGTCAAGGTGTAAAATCTCAGGGCATTCCTTTGAAGCTCATAGACAAATTTTGCCAGAGCTGCTTTTGTGAAGTTTGATTCAGGTCGTAGATAACTCAACTGCTTCCCCAGAAAGATGGTTTCAAAGATGTTAGACTTCTTGTTGGCAAGATTTTTCAGAAAAACCTCAAAGTCCGTTTGTCCATTTCTCAAAAATGAGCTCATGAAAGCTTTCAGTTGTTTATCGGACATAGATGCGTAGAATCTTTGTGTGGTTGAGATATCAAGCATCCGCTCCACAAAACTAAAAACATCAAGAGGATTGGACAAATCCATCGCTCTGTTGTTCAAAGGATCAAATGAGTGCTGTTTGAGGCTCAGAATGTACACCATTCTTTTGGATATATCCATTCTTATGAAATGGGCAGTATCCTTGTCTTTGTTTACGAAAACGTAGTGTAAAACCTGCGACGCAAATTCTGGCGAGCGCTTCAAGGAGAGGTTTGTCAGCAAGAGCCACACTCCGAAACCAGCAGCAGCCAGAATCACAACAAAGATTATCCAGAACAAGGTCGTTCTTCTCTTTCGTCTCATAGTTATTCACCTCTCTCTTTGTTCTGAAGCATGTCTGGTTCGAAGAAGCTGAATCTGCCTCTTTTGATCAACTCATTCCACATTTCAATTGTCTCGGGCAACAGCATGTAGCCGCGCTTGACAGCGTAACATATTTTGTTTTCAAGAACCTCGAGCAATGCTTTTTCCAGATCCTCATATGCCAACTGCCTTAGTTTCTCAACATTGTCGTAGTTTCGACCCTCTTCAAGCGAATCGGCCAAAAAGAGTATCTTTCCGATTGCATCAAAGGATTTGTGACCACTTGTGTGATGGGAAATGGCAATGAGGAGTTTTTCGTCTCCAACCTCAAACCTTCTTCTAAGATACTCCGCAGAAATCTTACCGTGCAGTAAGGTGGGTTTGGCAAATTCGTACTCGTTTATTGGTATGGCATAATAAAGAGCTATTTTCAGAAGAATTTCTGGATCAAAATCTCTGAAAAGATCGTGTGCCAGACAAGCGATTTTGACTTTCTCTTTGTCAACGTTATGCCTTTCAGCCAGTTTTAAACCGAAATTGACACACGAGACTGTGTGCCTATATCTGTCTGCAGATGTCAATTTGGACGCAAGATGCTTCAGCTTCGAGATCAGTCTCTCCGCTCTGTCACCAACTTTCCCTGTCAATCTCCTCCACCTCTATTCCGACGGTGTTCTCTATGAGCGATGTTACGCTATGCACAGTGTTTTCAACAACCTCGCTGGATGAGGAAACAACCGCGATGCCTATCTCTGCCCAGTTTGTTGAATCGCACATGCCTACTTCCGACACTGAGATGTTGTACTTTGCCCTCAGTTCGTTCATCAGTCTCTTCAAGATCGTTCTTTTCTCTTTTAGAGTTTTGACACCGAAAAGTCGTACCCTGTAACTCACTATTGCTGCGTGCACGAAGTTTCACCCTTTTGGGAAAGGACGGGGAAAGATCCCCGTCCCCTTTTCATCAAGTATTTTTTTCTTGCTTCCTCTCCTGGATGATCTTCTCCTGGATGTTCGGTGGAACTTCTTGGTACTTCGAGAATTTCATTGTGAAGTATCCTCTCCCGCTTGTAATACCGGACAATCTGCCGGAGAAATCGAGCATTTCTGCCAAAGGAACCTCGGCCTTGATTTTTGACATACCTCTTCCAGCTGGTTCCATTCCTTGTGGTCTACCCCTTCGAGCCGTGATATCTCCTATGACGTCTCCAGCAACTTCGTCGGGGCAGAACACCTCAACTTCCATGATTGGCTCTAAAATAACAGGCTTTGCGTCTTCCATTCCCTTTCTGAATGCTTGTATCGCTGCTATTTGGAAAGATATATCCGAAGAGTCTACCTCGTGGTATGAACCATCAAACAGAGTTACCCTGATATCAACAACAGGATACCCTGCAAGAGAACCACGTTTCATGGCCTCGACGATCCCCTTCTCAACAGACGGTATGTAGTTCTTCGGTATCGCCCCACCGAATATCTTGTCGACAAACTCAAATCCTCCTCCCCTCGGTAAGGGCTCCAATTCTATTTTCACGTGTCCGTATTGACCGTGTCCACCAGTTTGTTTCTTGTGTTTATACTCGGCGATGGCTTTCTTGGTTATCGTCTCTCTGTACGCAATTTTTGGCTTGCCAACCTCAACATCTACTCCGAATGTGTTCTTCAATCTGTCAATTGTCACGTCTAAATGAACAGTTCCAAGGCCCGACACAACGGTTTCACCTGTTTCAGGATCATATTCCCACTTGAACGTCGGATCGGTTTCTGAAAGTCTTGACAAGCCGTTGCTTATCTTGTCTATATCTGCTTTTGATTTTGGATTCACTGACCTTGAGAACATGGGTTCTGGAAATTGTGGTGGTACTATAATTATTTTACGATCCTTGTGTGCAAGCGTTTCGCAAACTCCGCCCTCTTTCAGTTTTGGAAGGACGACTATGTCGCCGCTGACAGCTTCCTCGATTTCGACTTGTTCTTTCCCTTTTGCTCTATACAACCTTCCGAATTTATCCGCCAAACCTCTGTTGACGTTTACGTAAGTATCACCAGGTTTAAGATGGCCAGCTATAACCTTCACATAGCTGACACGTCCGACAAACGGGTCCACGACGGTTTTGAAATTGTACGCACAGAAAGGTTCTGTCGGGTTGATCTCAACCTCAACTTCGTTTCCATCTTCCATCTTGGCTTTGTAATTTGGGCAATCATTAGGAGTGGCACCCAGTTCTGAAATGTAGTCCAGCAAAACATCCAAGCCTATGTTTTTCTCTGCTGAACCACAGAGGACCGGAGCCACGAGTCTCTTTTTGTAGGCGTTCACGAGCGCTTTCGCAAGCTCTTCCGATGTTACCTCCTGTCCTTCCAAGTACTTTTCCATCAGATTGTCGTCGGATTCCACTATATCCTCAACCAAGTTCAGTCTCATTTCCTCAGCTTTGGACTTCAGATCATCGGGTACAGCAGTCTCGGTGCATTTGCCGTTCTGGTAAAGATATGCTTTCATCTTGACAAGATCAACTACTCCTTTCAGGTTCGACTCACTTCCAATCGGAATCGTCAAAGGAACCATTTTCAAATTGAAGGACGACCTTAAACTAGCCAGCGAATTTTCAAAATTGCTTCGCTCTTTGTCTAGCTGGTTGACGAAGACCATAACGGGACGGTTGAAATCCTCTGCTATCTGCCAGGTTCTCTCCGTTTGGATTTCCACACCTGCAACTCCGTTCAAAACAGTTAGGACGTTTTCACACACAAAAACTGAATTTATCACGTCCGATATGAAGTCACCGAAACCAGGTGTGTCAATCACCGTGAACAAGTTGCCTTTCCAGTCGAATGAAAAAACGTGTGAAGTAACGCTCGAACCTTTGCTTTCTTCAATAGGGTCAGTGTCGATGTTCTTGATGGTTATTCTGTCAACTAAACCAGCGTTGAAAAGCAGTCCAGACAGCAGAAGAGACTTTCCAGATCCAGTGTGGCCTACGATCGCTACATTCCTTCTCTTGTTCATCACCGATTCCATATATCCACCTCCAGGACTTAGTTATTTCTTGGTATCACAAGCATTCCCACTGGAATGTTTCTAATCCAATCGCTGAACATTTTGCTGACAATTTCATTTCTTACGACCATGACGGCTGAACTTCCACCATCGAAATTCATAGCTGAGTGAAAGCCCTTTTGCAGGCAGAAATCAACGAGTTCGTCATAATTGACACCACTGGAACCATTCTGATCGTTTATCACTGCAAAGACAACTCTTCCATCTGGCAGAGTAGCCACCAGGGTTCTGCTCGCACTCGCGCGCGCTATTCCACCACCGTATCGATTCTTTTCGTCATTCTTGTCTGGCAACGGTAAACCGTTGTAAATAATCAAAGGTCCTGCCTCCACAGCATGTCTGATCGGTTGAGAAAAATCAGTGCTCACAACAAGTTCTACGCGGTCTCCTGGTTGTATAGCCTGAAGGTAGTTTGCGTACCTCGAAGATATTGCGAGCACGTATCCTCCGGTTGGAGCTTTTTCTATCCAACCGGTTCCGGTAATTCTGTTGTTTTCCACCTTGAAGTAAATCGTGTCCTCGCGACGTGGAATTGGTAGTCCAAACTCTTCCGTGAAAATGAGAACATCGCCAATTGCAACGGTGTTAACCCCCTTCACAAGAAACAGCAACTGTCCCAATCTTATGTTCAACTCGTAAAAGGCCCTTGCTATGTGGACTTCCCCAGATTTGGTCTGCACGAAAATGGGTCGGTTACCATATGGAAGAGACAGCACCTTTCCATCCACGACTATCAAGCCTATTGGCATTTTTGTGGTGACATCGAAGTAATTCGCGTTGATCCCAGCTATGGCTTTTGTCCGCAAAACCATTCTGTCAACACTTTCAACTGTGCCGATTCCACCTGAACTTATCGTTGGCCGAAGATCTACTTGCCTGGGATCTATCCAAAGGTAGTTCACAAGCATTTCCTTTCCACCGATTTTCTCGACGACTTGCTCCCAGAATACGCCAGGCCCGACTCTCTCTCTTCCAAATCCAGGATATCGAAGACTGATTTCGATACCCGACTGAGAGAAACTCACGGATGCAGATGGCTCCACATCTTCCTCAATGGTGGCTTCTACGATGAACTTTGCACCATCTTGCTTCAAAGCAACTCTATGAACAGGTGTTGGCTGACCAAAACACGGCGAAATTTCGACGCGGACCTTGGACTGCATCGTTGAAACCTTGAACATCTGTTCGAAAACTGGACCTTCGAAATTGAGGACCAGTGAACCTTCGGTGAAGTCTACAGATTTCAAGATGGGTATGCTGTCAATGAGTATTGTGTTCCCATTGGGGCTGACGTGCATAGCCAGGCCGAGAATCTTGCCAAGCACCTCTGAGCGTATCATCACAGCGTCCTTCTTTATCAACGCTGCCCTTTCGTACACTTCAAGAAAGTCTACGGAGAGCTTTCCATCGCTCTCGGCGATTATTATCTTCCTGCCATAAATCACATATGCGCGGTTCGCTTTATCCGAAATCACAACCGACAGACCAAGCTTTTCCAAAGGTTTCACATCAATATACCCACTTTCCTCATTTGTTACCACACCAATTCCACCGATTGCCACCAATGCCTGTGCGGAAAAAGCAAAAGAAAAGCACAGAAGAGAAGTCAATCCAACTAGGAAAAGAATTTTCATCTCATCACCTCAAGGACTGTGTTTTCAACTTTTGGTTTCTCATCGCCGATATCGTAAGCTTCCTCCATCAATTTCAAGGCATCGGTAACTCTGCTTGCTCTTCCTACGTACAATTTTGCAATTGGTTCGTTCTTTCTCACGAAATCTCCCACCTTTTTCAGAACCTCTATTCCCACACTGTAGTCGATACTGTCTTCCTTTTTGTTTCGCCCTGCACCAAGCAAAACTGAAGCTAGCCCAACCGCCTCGGTGTTTATCTTAAAGACGTACCCTTCTTTGGTTGATCTGAACTCGACCACTTCTTTTGAAACGGGAAGTCTTGAATAATCATCAACTACCCTTTCATCACCACCTTGGGCCTTGATGAACTTCTTAAAAACTTTAAGAGCTTCTTTGGAAACTATTGCCTCCCGAACTTTGAATCGGTCTACGGATATTCCAGCGATTTCGAGCATTTCGCTTGCAATACATACTGACAGCTGTTCAAGATCCTCTGGACCATGACCTTTCAGACACTCAATTGCCTCAATGACCTCCAACGAATTACCAACCATTCTACCGAGAGGTTGATCCATGTTTGAAAGAACAGCTCTTGAAGCCTTCCCAGACCTTCTGAGAATATCTATCATCAATCCTGCGAGTTTTCTCGCAGATTCAACATCTTTCAAAAAGGCTCCGGATCCAACCTTTACGTCGAAAACTATCGCATCTGAACCGCTTGCGAGTTTCTTGCTTACTATGCTCGAAGCTATCAAAGATATACTGTCCACAGTTGCGGTCGTGTCCCTTAAAGCATAGATCTTCTTATCCGCAGGTACCAAGTTTCCGGACTGGCTGACGATGGAAAATCCCACTTCTTTGACCACTTTGAAAAACTCTGACCTGCTCAATTCCAATCTCATGCCAGGAATAGATTGAAGCTTATCGATTGTTCCACCGGTATGCCCGAGACCTCTACCGGACATCTTCGCAATTTTTGCGCCGAAGCAAGCCACTATTGGGAGAACCACGAGCGTAACTTTGTCGCCAACGCCACCAGTTGAGTGTTTGTCAAGTTTTGTACCGGGAATTTCGGAGAGATCTAAAATCTCTCCAGAATTTGCCATCGCAACAGTTAAATCGTAAGTTTCTCGTTCGTTGAGTCCCTGAAAATAGATTGCCATCAACAGGGCTGCCATTTGATAATCAGGTATGTCCCCGGAGACATAGTTTTTCACAACAAAATATATCTCTTCGCTCGACAGTTCTTGACCGTCACGTTTCTTTTTGATTATGTCATACATTCTCATTCTCATCACCCTGACTAACAGGCAGAGTTACAATAAAAGTGGTGCCCACTCCAAGTTCGCTCTCGACTGTTATGTGTCCTTTGTGCCTGTCAACAATTGTTTTGACTATGGACAGTCCAAGACCAGCACCACCCATCTTCCTACTCCTGCCCTTGTCGATCCTGTAAAATCTTTCGAAAATTTTGTTCAAGGCGTTTTGAGGAATTCCTGGTCCTGTGTCTTCAACCCTTATGATCACCGAGTTACCTTGTAATTTTGCGCTTACCATAACCCGCTTTTCTCCAGATTCCTTAAGCGAAGTATATTTTACTGCATTGTCGACCAGGTTAACCAACATCTGAACGAGTCTATCTTGATCCGCTTCGATGGAAATATCTTGACAGGTGTAATTCACCTGAACACCGTACTGAGCAGACAGTGGTTCCACAATGGAAACAACGTATTTGATCAGTGAACACAGATCGACGGGTTCGAATTCAAACCTTGCCTCACCGGATTCAAGTCTTTCAAGGTCAAGCAGATCGTTTATTAGTCTTGTCATCCTTGCCGCTTCGTTTTCAATGATGCTGAGAAACCTCTGCCTTGTTTCACGGTCAATGTCAGGATCGTTCAGCAAAGTCTCCGCGTATCCGTGTATTGAGGTCAACGGTGTTCTCAGTTCGTGGGACACGTTGGAAACAAATTCTTTTCTCATCTCGTTGAGCTCATGCTCCTTTGTGACGTCGTGCATCAGTATCACGATTCGCTTCTCGGTTCTCGAAAGCGAAACCGGTATCATTTTGCAGTTATAATATCTTTTACTGCCCTCGGTGTAAAGAACTGCGTTGCCTTCCTGGACTTGCCATGTTTTAACGGTTTCATCGAACATTTCGATAAGGAAATAGTCTTCCAGAGCGTCATATATCTTCTTGGTAACAGGAACAGGTCTCGAAATGCTTTCTGCTGCTTTGTTTGCAAAGACTATCTCGCCATCGGTTTGAACAAAGAAAATTGGATCAACCACGTTGTTCAAAAGAGTCAAGACGTTTTCTCTGCTCTTTTGAGTGGCGTTTAACTCTTCTTCCAATCTCTCAATCTTTTTCCTCAGCTGCTGCAAAACATGAACAGGTGGGGAGTTTTCTTGCACATCAGCCAACTCCGCCACCCTTTGGAAGAATCTTTTATAGTCTCTACATTTTCTAATTTGCCAGCTGCTTATGTACTGGTAGACGAGCAATGCGACGATTATTGACGCCAAAACAATCTCAAGAACGAGCACTCACTATTCTTCCTTCCCTGGATCTCTGAACTTGTAACCTTTTCCTCTGACTGTGATGATGTACTTCGGGTTGGAAGGATCCTCCTCGATCTTCGTTCTCAGTCTGCGAATGTGGACATCAACTGTTCTTGTGTCGCCGTAATAGTCGTATCCCCAAAGCTTGTCGAGCAGAACATCCCTGTTGAACACCTTACCCTCGTTTTCGGCAAGAAACCTCAGCAGTTCAAATTCCAATGGTGTCAGGCTCACCTTTTTACCCCCGACTCTTACCTCATATCTTTCAACGTCAATTTCCAAGCCTTTTGCGATGATTTTCTTTGGTCTCTCTTCACGTTCCTGGGCGCTGAGCTGAATTCTTCTGAAAACTGCCTTCACCCTCGCAATCAGTTCTCTGATACTGAACGGCTTGGTGATGTAATCATCCGCTCCAAGCTCGAGACCAAGCACTTTGTCAAACTCTTCTCCTTTTGCGCTCAGGAAAATCACAGGTGCAGTCTTGTACTTGTCGCTAGCCCTCAGTTGTCGAACCAATTCGAAACCATCCATGCCAGGAAGCATGATGTCCACGATGAAAAGGTCCACTGGTTCGTTTGCCGAAACCTTGAGAGCCTCTTCGCCATCGTAAGCTTTTAGCACGTCGTACCCTTCCCTTGCGAGGTTGTAGCTCACCAGTTCGATGATTGAAGGATCGTCGTCGACAACCAAAATCTTTCTTTTCGCCATAATTTCACCCTTTCGGGTACACCTCCCTTTCCTAGGATCTATATTCGCCAGTTCACCGTGTTAACATTATAACAGAAACAACTGGAAATGTAACAAGCCGGAGTTTTTTCCTCCTTTGAACTTGTGGCAAGGTGTATAATGTGTTTAGGGTGTTTACTCTTGAGAAAAGCACTGACTTTGGTGGAAGTTGTGGTTGTCATAGCAATATTCTCAGTTTTTTCCATTGTGTTTGCTTTGGTTCTCAACGACTTTGTAAGAAGAGCCGAACAGAATGTACAAGTCCTGGAAACTTTTCGACGGCTTACGGAGGTAGCTGAGAAAGTCATTCAGCTTTTAAACAAGGCTAGTGGTCCAGCAAACACGGTGAAGATCCTATCCGACACACAGATCCAATTTGATATAATCGTATTGGGAAGGAAGATCAGTTGCCGGGTCACGGCGGACAACGAAAACCATCAATTGATTTACATAGAAGAAGATCAGCCGCAAGCGATACCGCTCGGGAATGTTGATGTCAGATTCTACAGTGGTTCTTCGTCTACTGAAATCGACTTGCCGATTAAAATCATCGTCACCACTCAGAACCCAATTAACCTGTCTTCCACGATGTCTTTGGAGTTCTTGGTGCATCCACCAGGAGTGAGGTGACGCCATGAGCAACAGATCCGGATATGTTATGGTTATCGGAATAATGATGGTTGCAATTGCCTCAATAATTGCTGTGGCAGTAATAACTCAAGTTGATACGACACTCAGAAAGGTAATCCTGGTTCGAAACAAACTCGAAGAAGAAGCTGATGCACTCAAAATCATAGCAACGGCAGCAGCCTATTTGAGGAGCAAGTACAGCGTTGCGAATGGTTTCTACTTAGCGGAGCATCGCTCGTATCAGGAGTATTACGATACAGTCAAGAGCGTAGTTTTAAACAACTCTGGACCTGTTGAGAGGTCTGTGTGGGAGAGTTTGTTCAGCATCGGCTCAGAAAATTACCTTTCGATCGTAAAAGATTTGTTGAACTTTTCATCTGGTCAATCTCCGCTTCAAAGAGCCATTCGTGACAGCAAGGAGAAAGGATTAATCGATGCTGACCTGTCCAAGGTTAAGGTTGTGGCTGTTGCGGAGGCTGAGACGAGAACATGGTCGATTCTGTTGTTTGTACAAGTTAACAATTCATACTGCTGGGCAGCGGTTGGTCCAGAGGGGTTTTTCAACTACGCTGTCTTCTTGCCAAACGGTATTCCCGAGCGAACATACTATGCTACCGGAGAGGTAATCGACGGACCAAGTTGGTTTGGAGTTGATAATAATGGTGAAGGTGGACTGGGTATAGCAGGCAATCCAGGACCGAGGTTCTACGGCAAGGTTTTCTATAAAAAATTGCGCAATTACTCCTACGAAGATCTGTCCAAGATTTTTCTTGGTGGTCGCGTTACTTTGACTGATGCGGATGTCAAAGCTTATAAAGATGCTTTTCAGGGGAAGACTTACTGGGAAGCTCAGCTTGAGAGTTTGCAAAAGGTGGATTTGATCAGCTTCGCAAAAAATGAGATACCATCCCCGAATGAACCTGCGGGGATCGAAATCGTTTACGATAAAGCTTCCGGTGGTCAGAATATGGATGATTTGATCGTAACGTCAAAAATCGAAACAATTCGCAACGAAGATGGACAAAACGTAGATACACAAGTGTTGATCATAGGTGGACCGGAAGATGGGTATTTCAAGCTTGCCAATGAGAAATACAAGATACGCATTGAGGTTCCGTTTCCCGGACCGCCTAACGTTCCTGTAAAAATCGTGCTGGAACAGTTCCAGTCAAGGGGAGAACCACTACGTTACGAAAGAACGCTGGGCTCTTTCAACGGGTTCTTGGGGTTGTTCTGCAAGACAACCAATTCGCAAGTTGCGTTCGGAAAAAGGAACGAATGGGTCAAGAACGTTTTCATGGGAGATTGGACAATACTTGTCATGGGAAATCGTGGTAGACAACAAGAGCAAACTCCTCACGATATTGTCAACGTCTACAGTGACATCGAGTACTACAGCGCAAGGAGCGACAGAGAAATGGTTCTGAGAATAGATAACAACGAATACAGAGTGAAAATGAACCCATTCTTCGTAAGTGGTGAACCGATACCAAACAACAGGGACGTGAAAGGTTTGGTGAAACTCGCTGATGGCGGAGCCATTGAAATCGATGGGAAAACCTTCTGGGACGCTTGGTACAAAACCATGGCTGAGATTGGAACGAAAGATCATATAAATTTCATAACCACTGGTGACATAAACATACCGTGGCACAACGGATACAAACTGAACTCGGGCATAAGAAATCTTAGAATGGATATGAGCATATTCACAATGTACTGGGACAGGGATAAAGCCAAGCGAAACCAAAATCCACTGGTTCCCACTTTGAAAGTTGACTATGGAAAATTTCAAGGTTTGAGTTACAGATTCATCTTTGGTTCCTTAGCTTCCGAAATGGTTACTGCGACGTGGAGTGGAAACAAGGGTTTGAAGGAATTCAACGTCTTTGATCAAAGGCTTTATTCGGCCAAGAGGGGCTTTGCGCCCATGACTGGGGCGATTATGCTCGAAGGGTTGAGATTGCGGTGAAAGGATACACGGTAATTGAATTGATAGTTGCCATGGTTGTGCTGTTCTTTGCCGTTCTAATACTTTTTGCAAGTGTTGATCAGGCTAACCGAATCTTTTCGAAAGCCGGACAAGATTTGAACAGTGCTGCGAAATACTTTATGGATGTCACTTCGAATTTTGCGGGTCAAACCTCCGGCAACAGGCTCAACACGCTGAATGAAGTGCTGGGCTATCAGTTATCTGGTGCTTACGTCTTTTTTGACTCAATAGAAGTTAGAATCAAAGATGGAAGGTATGTCTACGCCCTTGAAGATATAACTTTTTAAACACGATTCGCTCGACAAAAATGAAGGGTTTGTTGTTTGTGTCTGTTCTTGTCAGAGCTGCCCAACTTCTTGCAGATAAATCAGAAGAAAACCTTTTATAAGGCTGGACAAATTTCCAGCAATTGATAGAGTTATCTTTTTGAGTTCGTTCAGTTCTTCGGCCTTACGGTGGAAATCTTCAAAGGTCAAAACCCGCTCTTTCAGTTCCTCACCGAAGTGTTTTCTCATCAATCTGTCCACCGAAGATAGATTGTTCAGACCCAGTAACCTCACTCGCTGAATCAGCTCTCTCGTATTCCTCACATAACGTGGCTCAGCTGTTAGGATGGCGTTGACCGTATCAAAATCTCTTGTGTACAGCAAATAGCCCATGTATTCGTCGTAGGAGTAGTGTGTGTTGCTGAGCAGCTTTGCCAAGTTTTTGTCCGAGATAGCGCGCAAGGTATCAAAGAAGGTCCCTGGAGAATTGTGGTACGGCATGGAAAGATCTTGCAGATAGTGAATTGCCCTTGCCAAGAACCTATAACCCCAGTATTCGTCATTTTTTCTGAAAGCCTCACGAGACATGTTGATGAAATAAATCACGCTTTCGCTACCTTCAAAGAAATCAACGACAAGCAATCGATACTTCATATGTCTAACGCCTTGACTGTTGCCAATTAGACCTTGCATTGGGGAAAGCTCCAGCCCCTCATCCATACCCAGATCTGGTTCCACAGAGTAGACCGTGAGTATTTGCCAAACTGGGACTTTTCCTTCAAACGGCCTTGGATCTGGTGGGTAAAAAACAGCTTGTTCTGGAACGAAGCTTGCAATGAACTCGCCACAGTAATCTTTGAGTTTCAGGTACTCAGAGTTGTAAATTCTTTCCTCTCTGTAAGTGTAAGGTGCAATTTCAACCAGTTTGTTTCCATTTGGAAGCTGTTGAATCATAAGGTATGTCATTGTTTCGTGGGCAGACCATGCAAAAGCTGTAAAAGCCAGATATGCCATCAGAGCAACTAGCAGAAGCTTCCTCACGTAAATTCCCCCTTTGTTTATGATAACACAAAATTGAGCATACCCTTGAGCCAGAGAGCATACGTGTGAAAGAGGAAGAAAAGGCCATTTAGGTGCTAACTAACCCAGAATGCCAGGAACTGCCAAAGATTGCTAGATTTGGTTAACAGCAATCAATGTGATAACATGTTTGTGGGAAAGTAACAATGGTGCTACGCGGGAGGTATGCCTATGAACAGCAAATA
>FWWL01003625.1_pt1 | contig 27719 bp, 28 predicted proteins | sample 2228331 | NCBI WGS metagenome assembly FWWL01 (sample SAMEA103939775, study PRJEB20133) | metagenome
CAATGAAGCGTTCGCCGCTGTTGATGGCGAGCGCCAGCTCCCGCTGGGTAAGGCCAAGGGCCTTGCGGGCCGAGGCGACGGCTGCGCCGAATTGGGTTGCGTTGTCGATCATGTCATTCTTACCGAGCGGGAAGTTCTCATATATGCCGTAAAGATTCAAGAGCATTTCTTCCCGATCGGGAAGGAAGCCCCCTGATGGTGAGGCCTATACGGAAATTCTTACCGATCGGTAAGTTTATTGGTGGCCTGGGCGGACGTTCCGTGTTATCGAAGGCGCGTCGAAGTCATTGGATCTTGTCCATGTCGATCGCCAGCGCTCCATACGACGATGAAGAAATACTGGCCATGACACGGGCGGCCGCTGCATTGGTCGCGCGCCGGGGCGTTCAGGATGAAGCAGCCGAGCGGCTTCTCAACGGCGAAGGGCGGGCTGCAGCGCTGCTCGGCATTCATCGCGCGTTGCGATGCGTGTTCGCTGACAGCGATAGAGCCGCGCGGTGGATCGCTGCACCTAACGAGGCCTTCGATGGGGCCAGCGCGCTCGATCTCATGCTGGCAGATGGCCTCGCAGGTATGCGGCGCGTCGAGGCCTACCTGGATGCGGAAATCGCCAGCTGACCAGATTGGTGACAGACCCTGAGCGGTGCGGCAGGATCAACCTGGCAACGAGCTCGCAGTGCCCGATGGCTTGCGGAAGCTGCCTTGCAGCACCTTTGCACCGGACCTTAGCTGGTCGAGATAGTCCGCCCAGCTCTGCATCATCCTGATCCGCTCATCCCAGTGCTCGCCGCGCGCGTAGGCGCGGCGGACGTCATCGGTCTCGGCATGGCCGAGCTGGCGCTCGATCGCGTCGGGGTTCCAGTGACCCTGCTCATTAAGCAAGGTGCTCGCCATGGCGCGGAAACCGTGGGCGGTCATCGTGGTGCCGTCGAAACCCATTCGCCGCAGCGCGAGGTTGATCGTGTTTTCGCACACGGGTCTATCGCGCTTGCCCTGGGCGGGTAAGAGGAAGCGGCGGTTGCCGGTGATCTCGCGCAGCTCTTCCAGAATGGCGAGGACCTGACGGCTGAGCGGCACACAGTGCGCGACGCGCACCTTGGTCTTGTCGGGGGCGATGGTCCAGATGTTGCGGGTGAAGTCGAACTCGCTCTATTCTGCCTGCCGCAGTTCGCCCGGACGCACGAAAACATAGGGGGCAAGCCGCAGCGCCGCATGGGTAACCGGACAGCCTGAATAGGCATCGATGGCCCGCAGCAGAGCGCCCGTTTCCTTCGGCGTGGTGATGGCGGCGCGGTGCGTCACCTTGGGCACGATCAGCGCGCCGCGCAGGTCTGCCGACACGTCGCGGTCCGCGCGGCCGGTGGCAATGGCATAGCGGAAGACCTGTCCGCAGGTGCTGAGCAGTCGTCGTGCGGTTTCGTAATGGCCGCGTTTCTCAACCGCGCGCAGCACGGCCAGCAATTCGGGAGCCTTGATCTCGCCCACCTTGCGATCTCCGATCACGGGGTAGGCGAATTCGAGCAGCCATGTCAGCTTGCCCACAATCACATCGGCACGGCCCTCGCGTCGGGCCTTGTCGAGCCATTCTTCCGCCACGGCCTTGAAGCTGTTCACATTGGCGAGCGGCCCGGTGATCTTATCGATCTTGCGCTTGGCGGCGGGGTTGATGCCCTCGGCGATCTGCTTCTTGATCTCCAGTCGCTTGGCTCGCGCCTCGGCAAGGGTGATGGTCGGATAAACCCCGAGTGCCGCAGTGGCCCGCTTTTCACCAAAACGATAGTCCATCCGCCAGTATCGTTGACCCGCGGCCGTCACCAGCAGGTACAGCCCGCCCCCATCAGAGAACTTGTAGGGCTTGTCGCGTGGCGCGGCTTTTCGGACGGCCAGATCGGTCAGCATGGTGCCACCTCTGTCGGTTTTGATACCGTCATGTACCGCCAATTTCAACGAATTCGGCTGGATGCCGATGGACGCCAAACTTGTCGTAAGTAGCTGTTTTCTTGGTTTTTCCGGGCACTTGCGGAAGTGTCCGGAAAGGTGCCAGAAGAACTCAAGCTTGGCAAGCTGCCCGACCGAACCCCAGGGAAGCTCTCGATCACCATTACGCCCGACCTGCAGGCATCTCTGCAGGATTATGCGGCGGTCTATGCCGAACCCTATGGTGTCGAGGAGCCGGTCGTAGAGCTCGTACCAGCGATGCTGGCCGCGTTTCTCGAAGGCGACCGCAACTTCGTGCGCAGCCGCGATGCGAGATTGCGGGGCCGGAAATGATCGAGCGGGCATGGGAAAGCAAGATCGAGCCGCTAACGGTCCGTATTACCACTGCCGCCCGGATTACCGGGCTCAGCCGATCCCGGATCTATGAGCTCATCCAGTCGGGCGATCTCGAGGCAACCAAGGTCGGACGCGCGACACTGGTGCAATATCGGAGCCTGAAGCTCCTGACGGGCAACGAAACATCGAGCAAGGACGAGCCGGATTGAGCTGCTTCAAGACCGATACCTAGTGCCGCCGCATGTCGACGGTATGCCGATCTCGGTCGGCTCCCGATCGGCCTGATCAAGCACGGGATATTTTGGATAATTGATAATAAGGCCGTCTTGAACGGACATTCAGCGATAATCATAAAATGACGGACTTGATTTTATTTCATAAAGATGCTATTTGGTCCGTTATGGGCGGACCAAATAGCCATCGCCTGAAACACGTCCTCGATCAGGTTCCGCCCGGATTCCTGGTCGACTCACGCTGGCTCGCTGATAGCGACGTGGCGAAGAGTTCGGCGTCGGATTATCATCGCGAAGGCTGGCTCGACCGCGTCGCGCGAGGTGTCTATCGCCGCCCCTATCCGAAAAAGCCATCACAAGACGTGGGCGACTGGAAGCTGGCGGTACTCTCCGCGCAGTGGCTCATGGGCTATGACTTCCACGTCGGGGGAATGACCGCACTCAGCCTTGAAGGACACGAACACTATCTTGGCCTGGGACGCAGCGCGAATATCTATCTCTATGGCGATGTGCCGGCATGGATGCCTCGCCTCAGTCTAGACGCCCATGTCATCCTGCGCCGACGGCAGCTGTTCGGCTCCGACCCTCGCGGCATCGACGATCAGGACTTCGACCCCGCCGCGAAGGACGCTCCGAACCCATGGGACTGGCCGTTCCGGCGATCGAGCCCGGAGCGGGCGCTGCTCGAAGTGCTCAACGAGCTTCCGGACAAGGAGAGCTTCCACAAGGTGGACATGCTCTTTCAGGGGCTGACATCGCTTCGGCCCGGCCGCCTTGCCGCGCTGCTGCGCGCCTGCAAAAGCGTGAAGGTGAAGCGGCTGTTCTTCTTGTTCGCCGACCGGCATGGGCACCGCTGGCTGGCCCATCTCGACCGGGCCGGGATTGATCTGGGCAAGGGGCCGCGGATGCTGGTCGAGGGCGGTCGCTACGCCGCCGACTATCAACTCGTTGTGCCGGAAGAATTCGCCACATCGCCATCGAACGAGGCCGACGATGGCGCGTGAGCGCTACACGGCGCAGGTCGCGCTGCTCGTCCGCGCGCTTCCCGTGATCGCCGACGAGCCGTCGTTTGCCCTCAAGGGCGGCACGGCGATCAATCTCTTCTATCGTGACATGCCGCGGCTCTCGGTCGACATCGACCTTACTTATCTGCCGCTCGATGAACGCGCCGCGGCTCTCGCGGCCATCGACACGGCCTTCGACCGCATGGTCGAACGGGCGCGGCAGCTTCTGCCCGGTGTTGATGCGCGTCGCATCAACGGAGGCGGTGACGTCGATACACGGCTGCTGCTGCGTGCTGCCGGCGCCGAAGTGAAGGTCGAGGTGTCGCCGGTGCTTCGCGGTATGGTCGCGCCGCCGCGCGTGATGCGTGTGACGACGCGGTCGAAGAAGTCTTCGGCTTCGCGGAAACAAGCGTGCTTGCCTTCGAGGACCTCTTCGCGGGCAAGCTGTGCGCCGCGCTCGACCGCCAGCATCCGCGCGACCTGTACGATGTCCATCTGCTGTACCAGCATGAAGGCCTCACCGGCGCGCTGTTCCGCACATTCCTCGTCTATGCCGCCTGTTTGGGCCGGCCCTTGCACGAACTGATCGATCCCAACCGGATTGCTATCGACCGCGCCTTCGCCGACGAATTCGACGGCATGACGATCGAGCCCGTTCCGCTTGCAGCGCTGCTTGCAGCACGCGAGCGGCTGATTGAGGATATTGGATCCCGGATGACCGGCGCGGCCGCCGCGTTCCTGCTTTCGATCCACGACGTCGAGCCTGATTTCGACCTGATCCGCTTGCCGGGCGCCGCAGAACTGCCGGCGATCAGATGGAAGCTGCTCAACCTGCGAAAGCTCAAGGACGGCAACCCGGATAAGCATGCTGACCAGCGCGCCAGGCTATTGGCCGCTTTGCGAATTTGAGACGGCATCAAGGCTCGGCAGACTCGGATGAAAAGAGGTCTCCCGTTCGACAGGTAAAAGCCGCAACGCTCGCGCTGTGACAAAACCTCGGACTGGGCGGCGCTGAGCCAGAGGATTTGTCACTGCCCCGATCGCCGGATCGAAACGCCGGGCTCAATGCCCGGCGCCTCGATACCTTCCGGACCTATGCTTTTCGACCAGCCCTGAAATCGGGCCGAAGGACAGTCCCGCCGTCGCGCAACTGGTCGAGATAGTCAGACCAGTGCTGCATCATCCGCACGCGCTCGTCCCAATACTCACCCCGGGCATAGGCGCGGCGGACCTGGTTGGTATCGACGTGCGCGAGCTGGCGCTCGATCGCGTCGGGGTTCCATTCGCCCATTTCATTGAGCAGCGTGGCCGCCATCGCCCGGAACCCGTGCGCGGTCATCTGGTCGCTGGTGTAGCCAAGCTTGCGCAAGCCCTGGTTCACGGCATTTTCCGACATTGGCTTGCGCGGCTTGCCGAGGCAGGGGAAAAGGTACTTCCACCAGTGTGTGTGTGCTCGTGCAGTTCCTTGAGCATCGCAATTACCTGTCGCGACAGTGGCACACGGTGAGGTCGACGCATCTTCATCCGCTCAGCAGGGATGAACCAGATCTCTTCCTCGAAATCGATATCGGTCCACTCGGCCTACCGCAGCTCACCTGGCCTCAGCAGCACGTGGGGCGACAACCGCATCGCCATGATTGTCACTTTGTGCCCGGTATAGCCATCGATAGCGCGGAGCAGCGTGCCGACTTCGGACGGTCGCGTGATGGCCGCGAAATGCTTGACCTTAGGCATGGCGATCGCGCCACGAAGGTCGGCCGCGACATCCTTTTCGCACCGAACCGTCGCCACGCCGTAGCGGAATACGCGGCTGAGCACGCTGCGCATCCGCCTGGCAGTCTCGTAGGCGCCGGTCGCCTCGACCTTTCGAAGCACGGCGAGCGCCTCGTGTGGCGTAATCTGCGCAATCGGGATGCTCCCGATCAAGGGATAGGCCTTGGCGAGAAGCCAGCGAATCTTGTCGACGGTCACTGGCGCGAGGCCGTCCCGCTCGCACTTCACCAGCCATTCCTTGGCGACCACCTCAAAGGTATTGGCCGCGGCGTACTTGGCCGCGATCCTGGCGCGCCTTTTTCTCGAGTGCTGGATCGATCCCCTCAGCAATCTTCTTCCTGGCTTCGTCGCGCCGGACACGGGCTTCTGCGAGGCTTACGGTTGGCCACCCTCCGAGGTGCAGCTTCTTCTGCTTGTCCAGAAAGCGGCAATTGAAGCGCCACAGCTTCGAGCCGTTTGGCTGGATGACGAGATAGAGGTTTTGTGAATCGGAAAGGTGCCAAGCCTTCGCTCTCGGCTTGGCGGCATTGATCTGAATGTAGGTCAGCATGGTCGTTTTCCCAGCAAGGCCGGGTCGATCCGAAGGCATCAAAAAGGGCAGCATTTTGGAGTCGCTGCTGATGCCCTTAGCCGGATTTCGCCGGACGGTGTCTGGCGATTCTCGGTCTGAAAATGCTGTGAAACCAGCCGCTTACTGGACGCTACTGGACGTATCCAGAGTCAGTATTGGTGCCAGAAGAGGACGGCAAAGTAATACTCAAGTATTTGAAATACTTGGTATATATACATTTCGGAGATTGAAATGCCACTTGCCATGCCCCCAAGTCTGATTTGTAGTAAAGATTCGGGTCTCTGGGCGGTGTTTAGGCACATTCACTTTGTAACATAAGGTATCTGCTTGTAGCAAGATTTTTTGTGATATTTGATTGGGGGATATCATCGAATATGGCCATATTTTCGAGTCCATATGCAGCCAAATCAACTAGTGCGTCTCGGCCGTCTGACGGAAACATGCTGCAAGGCGTCCAAGATTGGCGGCAGTAGCGCCAGTTTGCTCTTGAGCTCGAGCCACTCAGGAATGCTATCCTGTCATTTGCAAGATGCGTTGAAACTCAATCTCAGGATATCGCTGTTCAAGAACCGCCAACAGCAAAGCGGCTTCATCGATTTCGAGAGTCACCGATAGATTCGTGACCCTGGAAACCGGAATTGGAACACGGCCTGAGGCCATATGGCTCAGCGGAACCGAGGAGCGATAACCCAGCTTGGTCGCCAGCTTACGTTGCGACATACTTTGCTTGTTTCGAATTGCGTCGAAGGCCTCAGCCAACATCCTGGCCGCGACGGTGTCTGCATAGGGATATTCTCTCGGGTCGTGGGCAATCTCTGAAACGCTAGCCATATCTGTATCTCCTGTGACGGTTAGGGAAGTCAGCCGAAAAATCAGACTGCTAGTTGCTTGCAGATTGCAGTTGCTACTTCTGGTTCAAGGTTCACCCAAGTGACTGCGCCGGGCTTGTGCCGATAGGGCACGGGCTGTGGAAGCTGTCGGACAGAAGACAGTTTCCACGGACAGTTCCATTTCGCGACCAAGCCGCTGTGTATCTGCTGGTCAGGAATCCTATGCTTGTCGAAGGCACGGATCATCGCATCCGTTCCCATCGGCTCACCGCAAGCATCAAGTGTCGCAACGCCACAAACCGTTCCACTACCTTTCCTGATGAGTCCGAATTGGCCCCGGATCGTAGTCTGGCGCGAGCGCATTTCCCATGTCTTCAGGCCTTCAAGTATGAGGTCGATCCAGGTTTCGTCGATTATGAGCGCCTTCATAGGTATATGGGTCATCTGATTATCCTCTGTATCCGAATTGGGTGGGGTGCCGTCTCTCCGAGCTGTCACGCGTGCTCCCGCGTTCAGAAAGTTTCGATCGACCGAAAGAGTAAAATCGACCTAACTCATCCGGAGTGAGGCTTGCCCCCGGCGGCAAGGCGAAAAGGACGGACCTCATCGCACGCAGCAGTCGCATTGCTTGGCCTCCGCAACTGCAAGTTGCGGGCGGTGTAGGCACTAGGCCGGACACGCTGCGTCCTTCTCGTCTCGACCCAATTGACTTCGGTCAGGCCGAGTTGAGAGCGGAAATCATCAGATTGAAAAGAGTTCGTCCCGGGTCAGTCGGCGCCAGCGTTCTGCACTGACTATGCCGAAATTCCCGTTTTCATTTGGTCGACGCCATCGTGGGGTCGCCATTCGGGACAGGGCGGCGAGGGCGTCCTCGTAGTCTTCGTAGTCGACTTCGGCGTCCTTGCTTCCGACAGTATAGCGATGTTCGCCATTCGACCCGCCGCGTTTGCAGGCGATTGGGCTGAACACAGTCCCGTCCCTGGCTTCCGGGACAAACAGGAAGTCCCCCATTTCGTTTTGCGCAGGGATGAGTGCGCTAGCTTCACCACCTTCTTCCCAACCCTTAAAGGCTATGAATTCTTGCCAGATCGATGGCTTGTAATCCCGCGCCTCAAGCCAACGCTGCGCGGCGGCAGCCGGGATGGAGCCATCCTTGTTTGGAAGTGGTGCATCTGCGGACTTAGCGTAGATGGCATTTTGCAGACGCTTGGTGCTGACCTGCGTAACTGCAGCAAGTTCGTGTACGCTCAGCGGCTCGCTGAAATCGATTTTGAGTCGCCCGCTTGCGGCAAGGCAGGTCCGTTCAATGGTCTCAATGCCATACAGATTCAACGACTTCGGAAGTAGCTGGACAAAACGGGTGAGCTGGTTGGACACGTCACGGACATAGGCGGGGACATCGCGAAATTGGTCTGTGTTTCTATCGGCGTAGGACAGTGCCCATGTCGGCAGAATCCCAAAGTAGGCAAATGCATTGAGATTGTGCGCTGCGTCCATGAGCCACGACCAGCTGGAGTCGTTGAACGCATCAAGGTCGGCCCAAGTCTCTGCCCAGTCCACGGGGGCTTCGCCATCAAGCTTCGACCAGTCAATGGGCTTGGCGGGGTCGGATTTCGTCACGAGACCCACGGCCTGCATGCCGCGCGAGGCGGTTACAGGGTCAAACGCGATCTCGAGAAGTTCGCCAACAATAATAAAGGAACGGATTAGCCCGTCGGACTCCTCCCATTCGAACACTTCCTGGAATTCGGCGAGACGTGAACTGAATTCCGCGACGATGGATGAATGATCTTGCATGAGCCCGCCTTTGCGTGGGTGGATTTGAAACCTGATTTGCCCACAATAGCGGTTCTCTCATGTTTGTCAATCATGGGTGTATATGATTTCCCATTTGCCCATTTATATCCTGCTGCGCTCACGCTCCTGGTTCCAGAAAGCACGCCATTGTGCACCACGATGGCAGCATGCCCGTCGAGGGCGGGTTGTGAACGGTGTTGATCCGTGCTCGTGCCCGAAGGTCAGGGGTTCTGATTTGCCAGACGGAAGCACGTGGCAAATCGCCCACGATCTGCGGCACTGATTCCCGCTTGGGTAAAGTGCTCTTCCCAGCTTCCAGCCACCCGCACGCACATCTCCTCAACCAAGGCTTCGGCCTGGTTGGGCGCGAGGTCGAACCCGGCAGCGCCAGCGAGAGCATTAGCGACAGTGGCGTTCCGGCCTTGCGGTCCGACGCCCAGCACCAGGCGTCGTTCAAGACCGACCTGGGGTTTGGGCACGACATCGTAGAGCGGTGACAGTCGCCAGCCCTTGCCGTCGAACAGGAAGCCATGGTTGCGCAGATGGTCATCATCGTTGGTAACGAGGATGTTGAACACCATGCGCCGGAACAGTTCGTGGAGATCGCGGCGCACCTCGGTGCCATGCTGGCGAAGAACGGCGGCGAGGTCAGCATAGCTGTAGCGGCTAACTTCGCTTTCGTGCGCGCCGAGCATGGTCAGGCCGGAGGCAAAGGGACGCCGCTCCAGCCAGTTGCCGTGCGATACGCGGTCGAACCGTTCGATCAGATAAATTTCGCGTTCCAGCACTCGCCTGAAGTCGAGCGCCGGAACGTCGAGGCCACAGGTCGCAGCAAGGCGCATGGTCGCCAGTTCGACCCGGCATTCAGGGAAACTGTCATTGCGGGCCTGGAACTTGGCAATCCAGGGCTGGCCCTCGATTTCGGTCGCGGCCTTCGGGCGCGCACCGCCGAGCGACGAACCGGCGGTCAGCAAGCGCCGCAGGTTTTCGTCGAGCTGATCGACATGTTGCGCGCGCTCGGCAGCTTCCGCCAGTTCTTCGAGGGTAAAGTGTTCACCCGGCGCATCACCATCGCCCCACGGCGTGATGCGCTCCGGACGCTCGGGCGTGGGGCCGAATGCCAGTGCACCCACCCGGTAATCGCCAGAGGCCAGTATCAGATCAATATCGCTCGGCAAACGGTCACCCATCGCCTTGTACATCAGGTATTGGCCCCAGCCATCGGGAGCTGCGTCGCGTATCCCGCCGAAGACGGCAAAGCCTTCTTCTGTCCGGAATGTGCGTTCGGTGCCCGGATCGTGAAGCGGCAACGCCACCGGATCGACCGGGACGCGATCAGGACGGGCGAGGTAGCGCCGACCATAGGCGAAAGTCGCGAACTGGTTGCGCGGCTCGTCGGTCATCGTCAGCAGTCCTGCGGGAACAGGACCGCCTGCGAGGTGGACGAACACATAGGTGCGGACCGTTGCCATGGCCTTCAGAAGTCCAGCTCGTCGCTGCTCACAGCATGCGTCGTCTTGGGCAGCCGGGCGAGGTCTTCGCTGATGCCTGCCCGGTCGGTATCCGGGGCGACGAGTTCGGCGAGGCGCTGGGTCATGCCGAACACATGGAGCGCGCTGGCCAGCACGGCCAGACCCACGGTCGCGTCACCCGCCTCAAGGCGCTGAAGCGTCTGCACCGAAATCAGCATGCGTTCGGCCATCAGCCGCTGCGGCAACTTGCGGCGGCGGCGGGCGATGGAAATGTCCTTGCCCAGCTGCGCAATCGCGCGCTGGCTTTGGGGCGGCAGACCGCTGGCAGCTCTGGAGGCGCGTGACATGATGAATGCATGCCATATCATGTGAAAAATGTCAATTCAGCATGATATGTCACTATATGATGAGGTGTTTCAGCCTGTAGCATGCAGTTCGCAGCGGTGCCACGCGCTACCAGTTGATTTCCAGAAATGTGGACCTTTGACCCTCACCTCGCACAGAAAATCCGGCGTGAACCCGAGCGACACTGCCATCGGGGAGTATTGATGGCCGAGTTGGAGGAATGGAAGAAGAACAGGTGCTTGCCTCAATCCATTGAATCAAGAATATTCATTCCATGACAGAGAGGTCAGCGCCCTCAGTAATTCCGCAGCCGGACGGCGCGTTGGCGCTGGATGAGTCATTTGCCCGCTTCTGCAGCTTGAAACGCACCCAACCGACTGCGGACCTGCTGGGGCGCAAGGTGCTCGACTGCATGCTGGTCGCGGCAACCGAGTGCGAAACGACACACAACCGGTATGCCGCACTTGCTTTTCCAGGCGCTGCATTCGGCATTGCCGGAGCCCTCGAATACATTCGCAATCGCCGCTTTCTCGCGTTGGCTATCGGTCTTGCTGGCGCAGCAGCAGCATCGCCCCTGTTGCGGGCGAGAACCCATCGCACCGAACCATCGAAGGCAAAGCTACTCGCCACCGCGACGCTCAAGCAGCGCCGCTTCGTTATCGCCCTGCTCGAATTTCAGGAACACCTCGCCGCTGGTCGCATCGCGGCCTTCGAGAGGGTCACGCCTCATGAGCGTGACCGCCAATACCGCGAAGTTCACCCGAGCCTGTTCAGGGCCGACCATGCGCTCGCGGCAATTGTCGGCGGCAACCGCTACTGGGCGTGCGCAAGGGTTCGCTCAACCTTGCAGCACCAGTTGCCGACGACCGACTTGCTGTTCGAGATCGGCAGCATCCGTGCCCGCGCCTACCTCGATGGCAAATATCTTGTCGAAGCATCGTCCGCGAACTTTGCGCGTGCGAGGCAAGCGATCATGGCGCGTTTTCCCAATGACAGAACCCTGCACGCACATCTCGATAGCATCGAAAAAATGCGTGCCCTCGATCCGGCGAAGTTTCCGTCGCCTGCCGCTAAGGCGGCGGAAGTTGCAGGCCATATTGACAGGGCAAGAACGCAGACGCTGCTGGCCGAGGGGCTTTTGGATTACTTCGAGAACAGGATGAGACAGGTAGAAGTCGAAGGGCTCGCCTAGCTACTGAACTTTTATGACTGCCCACCGGCAGCACCGCCGAGCAACCTTGAGCTTCGCAACGAAGCGAAAGGATGCCCGATGGAACAGCCACCCCTCTCCGGCTTGCTGACGACCCAGGACCTGATTGCCCTCGTCCGGCTCAGCCGCACCTCGATATACAGAATGACACGGCAGGGGCGGTTTCCGCCGGCCTGCTCGATAGGCAACGGACATATCCGCTGGCGCGAAGCCGATGTTCGCGCCTGGATGGCTGAACTGCCATCGCAGGCCTACCCGCAGGGCGACGGCGAACCTCGCTATGACCCGCCTCGCAGACCCCGGCGGCTGTCATGAGCGGCGGCCCCGTTTCCATCCCGCAGGCCGATGCCGAGCTGCATCGGGTGATCGAACGGATCACCGGCCATTCGGTCGATATCGAGTTCCTATTCTGGCCAATCACCGGACCGGAAGGCGAATGTTGTGGCGGCCATCTCAACGTCGGCAGCGCACGCATCTGGCTTGACCCTGACCATGCCAGCAATCTCGCCGACCGGGTTCGCGCGGCCATCGACCAGGCCGTCCTGAGCAACTTCCCATCCCCCACCAATCAACGGAGATTGTCATGAGAATCTCACAAGCAGATGCCCTCGCCATTGTCGCTTCGGACTCGTTCCAGGAGCAGATCGTTGGCCCGATGATCGAAGCCTTCGTCCGTCGCCTCAGCCGTCCGGGAGAGGACGGCAAGACCTATCGGTCGTTCATCCTCGACTGGCTTTATTTCGACCGTCCGGTGCTCGACCGCTTTATAGGCGAGAAGTTCAACGTCCAATTTGAAGGTCCGGCACTTGCCATTGACGGCACGGATTATCCGCTCGGCGGCTTCATCGAGCGGCAGATCGAATGGGTTCGCCTTGATCCCGTCGCTGCATTCGAATTGCGCACCAGATTGCGCAAGGCAGTGGACACCGAAGTCACCGACTGGATCGATGGCAGGCCGATGAAATTCCTGCCCGCCATCGTCGAAAAGCCGTTCCCGGATCGGGCGGCAGCGGATGCCGAGGCCGCGCGGATCATCCGCGACTTTCAGGGCTCCACCGGAAAGCCCGAGGGAGGCCGCAGGTGACAATCAGGACTGTCATGCCGGATCACAATTCGGGCCACGATGCTACGCATCGAGGCAAGATAAGGTCTACACACCCCACGCACGCGTGCAAAATGCGTTTCTGGCATCGCTCAAGCGCGCTGATAGCGTGCGCCAAAGTGACTGGACTTGGACGGTTCGCATTTGCGCCATTTCCCGAGCGTGCGCGGCGCGCGCTCAGGTGCTTGCCATGTTGACCGCAACCAAGCGGACCGTGCGCCTCAATCCCTCGCAGGCCCGAACCCTGCGGGGGATCGCCGAGCGCCGCGGATTCACCGAGTATGCCATGCTCCAGCGGATCATCGAGACAGGCTTTCTGGCCGTGATCAACGGGACCGACCGAGACACCGACACCCGCGAGATCGCCACCGGGGTTGGCGCGATTGCAGAGCGCCTGGCTGAGGTCGAGCGGGTGCTTGACCGCGCCCTGTTCACCGCCTGCGCCGCCTATGCCTACGCGCGCCATTCGGCCCTTGGGACGAAGAAGCCGGATGAGGCGATTGCCGCCGATGCCAAGGCAGCCTTCGAGCGCCAGCGCTCGCTTGCCCTGGAGATCGAGCCATGAGCCGGGAGCACGATTTCGCCGCCCGTTCGCATTCACTGTGGCGGATGCGAATGGCCCATTTGCAGCAGCGCTTCGGCTTCTTTTGGCGGCTCATACTGGGCTGCACGATTTGCGGTTCGGCCATCGCGGCGCAGATGTTCATGGTCCCGCGCACAACCGTACTGGCGATCCAGTGCCTGGGAGCGAGGCTGCTGGTCATGCTGGGTGATATGGTCGGCCGAGAATTGCGCATGAACGCCACGCTCGGCGGCGAGAAGATGACCTTCCACGCCCGCGTTGTGGCCTATTCCGACTACTGGCTGCGGCCCTACGACCACATGCTCGATTGCCTGTTCTGGGGCGCCCTGGTGGGGCTTGCCTTGGGCCTGCTTGTCATCTGGCTGATCCAGCGGACCATGTCGTCGCAAGGCGAGCAGACACTTGGCGACAGGGTGCTGGGGGGCACCCGTGTCATTGCGCAAAGCGAGCTTGCCGAGCGTACCGCGCAGCGCGCCGATCCGGCTTCCTTGGCGATTGGACCGGTGCCCGTTCCGCGCGGCATCGAGACCCGGCATTTTGCCTTTCTCGGCACTACCGGGAGCGGCAAGACCACCGTCCTGCGCCAGATGCTCGACCGTATCGAGGCACGCGGCGAAGCGGCGCTGGTCTATGACACCAGCGGCGAATTCATCGCCCACTACTACAATCCCGAGCGGGGCGACGTGATCCTCAATCCGTTCGATGCCCGCTGCGCTTTCTGGTCGCCGTTCGATGAGATTTCACATCCCGCCGATGCCGACCGGATCGCGCGCCAGCTCGTTTCCGAGACCGGCAGCCAAGACGACGATGTCTGGCTGGAGACGAGCCGCATTCTCGTTGCCAACATGCTCCGCTCGCTCTGGGCCGAAGGCAACTGCAATCTTGAAGCCCTGCTCGAAGCCTTGCAGGTCAGGAGCAAGGAACAGCTCAAGCACTGGCTGGGTCATACCTCGTCGGCACGGACCTTCGCCGATGATGCCGACCGCGCCACCGGCAGCGTGTTGTTCATGCTCGCCAAGGCCGCTAACTTGATCCAGTTCCTGCGGATCGATGATGGCGGCACGGAGCGCTTTGCCTTCCGCGACTTCATTGCCGGACTGGACGGGCGTGAAGGTCCGAAGCCGTGGATCTTCGTACCGCGCAAGGAGGACTATTTCGAGGCAGCCAAGCCGCTCATGGCCTGCTGGCTCGAATGCGCGGCGAGCGCCGTGCTCGGCCTCACGCCTTCGCCCGAGCGGCGCATCTGGTTTGTGCTCGACGAGCTGGCCGACCTGCCGCGCGTCGAAAACCTCGCCCGGTTGCTACCAGAAGGCCGCAAGTTCGGCGCGGCGATCGTGCTCACGTTTCAGGCCCTTGGCCAAATGCGCAACCGCTACGGCGCGAACATTGCCGAGGCCATGCTCGCCTGCTGCAATACCAAGCTGTTCTTGCAGACAGTTGACCGGGAAACCCGCCAGTGGGCCAGCCAGACCATCGGCGATTGCGAGGTCGAGATGCGGGTTGCCACCGACACGCTTTCCATCGGCAACGAAGTGCCGCGCACCACCGTCGCGACCCAGCGCGCCTTTAGGGCTGCTGTGCTCGAAAGCGAGCTGCGGCTTGCCCCTCATCAGGGCTACCTGCTGCTGCCCGATGGCCTGCCCGTAGCGAGGACCGGGCTGACCGCCGATCACATCCGGGCGCGCGGGACTGCCCCCCAGCCTGCCTTTGTCGCTGGCGATCCGGCGGGCACCTTGTGGAGCCGGGTGAGCGAGATCGCCCGCAATGCGGCACCGGATGCAAAGCCGGGACCGGTCTGATGGTGGCCTCGGTCTCGGCACTGTCGAGCGCCGGTCAGGCTGCGAGCTACTATGAGGCCGACGACTATTATGCCGAAGGGGACCTTGCCCCTTCAGAATGGTTCGGCGAGGCCGCCGGGGCTCTCGGTCTGGATGGGGAGGTAGACCGCGAACAATTCGCGGCCCTGCTTGAAGGGCGGGTTGGCGACGAGCAACTGGGCACGACGCGCGACGGCAAGGTAGAGCACCGGCCCGGTTGGGACATCACCCTGTCTGCTCCCAAGTCCGTCTCGATCATGGTCGAGGTCGCGGGTGACAAGCGCCTGATCGCAGCGCACGGCGCAGCGGTGAAGGTGGCACTGGCCCATGTCGAGAACCACATGGTCGCAACCCGCGTGCGCGAGGGCGGCGAGGTCCAGCGGCAGGCCACCGGCAATCTTGCCATTGCCACCTTCCGCCATGCGACGAGCCGGGCGCAGGACCCGCAGCTTCACACCCATGCCGTCGTCATCAACGCCACCCAGGACAAGGAAGGCAAATGGCGCAGTCTGGAGCCGCGCGCGTTCTACCAGCTCCAGAAGGAGATCGGTGCCATCTACCGCCAGGAACTGGCGCATGGCGTTGCCGAGCTGGGCTACCGGATCGAGCCAGGCAAGGAGGCCATGTTCGAGATTGCCGGAGTGCCGGACAAGGTGATCGAGGCCCTGAGCCAGCGCACGGCAGCAATCGATGCCCGGCTTGCCGAGCGGGGCACAAGCCGGGAGGAGGCGAGCGCCGCCGAGAAGCAGATTGCCGCGCTCGACACCCGCGAGGCCAAGACCCACGCCGATATTCGTGAATTGCGTGCTGACTGGAGCGCAACAGCCGATGCCAGCGGGTTTGACGCCGGGGCGCGGGGCCGGCTTGTGGCTGGTGCAATGGAACAGGCGCAGGGAATCGAGGCGGCGACCAGCCCCGAGTTACTGGCGCGGCAGGCGGTCGCCTTTGCCGCCGCCAAGCTGTCCGAACGCGAATCCGTGATGTCAGCCAGCACGCGGGCACGAGAAGCCGGGGACTTTGCCTTCGGCAAGGTCGGTCATGGCCAGATCAGCGCGGCCATTGCCGGAGCCGAGCAGCGTGGCGAACTGGTGCCCCGGACATTTCTGGACCGGCGCGGCGCGGAGTTTGCCGGGTTCACGACCCCGCACGCCCTCGAAATCGAACGCTCCCTATTGCGGCTTGAAGCCGCTGGGCGTGGCATGGCCGAGCCGCTCGCCAGCCCGCTGACGGCGGCGCGAACGGTCGAGCGCGCAGCGCGGCAATCTGCGCGTTCGGGCTATGCCTGGACTGATGACCAGAAGCGCGCGACCGGCGACTTGCTGACTTCGCGGGACCGGATTGCCGCAGTTCAGGGCTATGCCGGGACCGCCAAGACCACGACAGTGCTGGCGACCTATGCCCGCGAAGCCGAGCGGCACGGGCTTTTGGTCACGGCACTTGCGCCCACCGCATCGGCGGCGACCGTCCTGGGTGAAGCGCTGGGCCTTCGCGGCGATACCGTTGCCCGGCATCTACTGACGCCCGAAGGGCGCATGGCGGGCAAGGACGCCGTCTGGATTGTCGATGAGGCTTCGATGCTCTCGGCGCAGGACATGGCGAAGCTGATGGCCAGCGCTGACGCAGCGGGAGCCCGGCTCGTTCTTGTCGGGGACGTGAAGCAGCTCGGTTCGGTTGGCGCAGGAGCGGCCTTCGCGCAGTTGCAGGCAGCAGGCATGACCACAACCAGGCTGGCCGAGGTCGTTCGGCAGACCAATGCCGAAACCCGCGCAGCCGTCATGGCATCGATCGAGGGTCATGCCGGCAAGGCCATGGTTGCGCTGGATCGTGGCGGCGGCCAAGTCATCGAAGGGGCCACGCCGAAAGACCGCTTCGAGGCCATGGCGCGGCATTACCTGTCCCTGTTACCCGCCGAGCGAATGCGGACGCTGGTCATCGAGCCTTCGCGCGAAGGTCGCGACACTCTCACCAGCCTGATCCGCGAGCACTTGGCTTCGCGCGGGGAGCTGTCGCAGGACCGGCTTCAGTTTGCCGCTTTGGAGGCCAGGGGCATGACCCGTGCCGAAGCGCGCGAAGCGGCGAGCTATGCCATCGGCGATGTCGTCCGGTTCAATCGCGACTATGCCGACAAGGATGTCCGCCGGGGCGAGGCCCTGACCGTCAGTGGTGTTGATCCGGAGCGGAACCGTGTGGCCCTCGCTAGCCGCGATGGCCGGGCCATTGACTGGCATCCCCGGCAATGGGGGGCGGGCAAGGTCGAGGTATTCGAACCCAAGCCCATGGACCTGCGCACGGGAGATCGGGTGCAGTTTACCCGCAACGACCGCGACGCGGGAAGGATCAATGGCCTTGGAGGGACAGTGATCGGCATCGATCCTTCCACCAGTCAGGCAACCCTGAAACTGGCGAACGGACGCGAGCAGCGGCTCGACCTCGCCGATCCTCGCGACGCCCATCTGCGCCATGCTTATGTCCAGACCGCACACGCCGCGCAGGGCCAGACCGCCGAACGCGTCCTGATCCACGCCGACAGTCGCTCTGCCAATCTGGTCGATCAGAAGATGTTCTACGTCGCGCTGTCACGCGCCAGGGGCGAGGCGGTTGTTGTCACCGATGACAGGGACCGGCTTGTCCGGGCGATCGCCGAGCGGGCGGGGGAGAAGCAGACTGCCATGGCAGCGGCAGTGCCCGAGGTTGGCAAATCCAAGGCAATGAGGGCTGGTCTCGGTTGAAGACCCTACTGGTGGCATGGTGGCCACGACATCTCTCGTCCCCCGTTGGAATGAACTGCTCCCTGTGTGACGACCCGTGCCGGGCGGGATCAACAGCCTGCCCGCTCCATTCGGGCTAACGCCCTCCCGTGTTGGCTGTTCCGCGTCGCCGCTGACCTGCCCGGCCAATCCGGCCCGTCCCTTCATCCGCGTTCCCAACGACAGGACGAAGGATTTTCAACGTGGCCAGGACTCAAACCGCCAGCATTTACGACACCATCACCAACCAGATCATCGCCTCGCTTGAACTCGGGGCCGGGAAATTCTCGCTCCCCTGGCATCGCAGCAACACCCCGCTGTCCCGCCCGATGAACGCCGTGACCCGGAAGACCTATCGCGGCGTCAACGTCCTAGCCCTCTGGGCCTCTGCCGACGCGCAGGATTTTGGGCATGGCCTCTGGGCGACCTATCGGCAGTGGCAGTCGCTCGGCGCTCAGGTCCGCAAGGGCGAGAAGGCTTCATCCATCGTGTTCTACAAGGTTTTCGACAAGGTTGATGGCAAAGAGGCGGAGGAAAGAGAGGGTTCGGCCCGGATCTTCGCGCAGGCGTCACATGTGTTCAATGTTGGCCAGGTGGATGGCTATGCGATGCCGGAACTTCCCGAAGGCGCAGACTTCGATCCGATCCCGAACGCGGACGCTTTCGTGGCCGCAACCAGCGCGACCATCCGCATCCAGGGCGACAGTGCCCATTATACGCCCTCGACCGACACCATCACCATGCCGGACAAGCAGCTCTTTTTCGCCACCGAATCCGGCAATGCAGGGCAGAACTGGTACGCGACACTGCTCCATGAACTGACCCATTGGTCCGGCGCGGAGCACCGTCTCGCACGCACGTTCGGCAAGCGGTTCGGCGACGACGCCTATGCCATGGAAGAGCTGGTCGCCGAGCTCGGTTCAGCATTCTTGTGCGGCGACCTTGGCCTATCGTCCAAGCCGCGCCCTGATCATGCCCGTTATCTCGCTAGTTGGCTCACGGTACTCAAGGCCGACAATCGCGCGATTTTCACCGCCGCGAGCGCGGCGGCGAAGGCGGCTGGGTGGTTGGAGGAGGCAAAAGAATGAGCCGGGCAACGAAAATTTCGCTGTTTTTCTAAATGGGTTAACTCAGGCTTGTGCTTGACCCGCTGCGACCGGTCGGCAATGTTGCGGCCCGACAGGTGGCAAGGGGACTGGGGCAGCCGTGAAACCATTTACGCGTTCAATCATCGACCTGTTCGACGGTGAGAAGCGCTACCTCATTCCCCTCTACCAGCGCCAATATGCGTGGAACGTAGAACCGCAGCTCCGACTCCTATGGGGTGACATCGGACGTGCATATGATCGGGTGGTTACTGATCGTGCGTCGTTGGTACCCCACTTCATGGGGGCGATGGTCATTTCCCAGATAAAAACATTCGGGAAAGAGGTCCAAGCTTACGAAGTGATCGACGGCCAGCAGCGTCTGACCACGTTTCAGCTTCTGCTCGCCTCGCTTCGAGACGTCGCCACAACGAACGGATCCCGTTACGCTGCCCATCTTCAGAGGTATCTCCTCAACGACGGAATCATGGAGAAACCGCATATTGAGCGGTTCAAGGTCTGGCCGTCGCGAATGGACCGTCGGGCATTCGCTTGCGTTGTGGATGCGAAAGTTGAACTCGACGAAATCGCGCAACCGGTCCCTGGCGAGGATGGAAATGCCCGGAAGGCTACGTTGGCCTATGAGTGGTTCCGTTCACAGATCAACGCCCATGTCGGCATCGGCGACAACTACGACGAATTCAAGATGGAGAAGCTTTTCGAAGCCATGAAGGACGGCCTCGCCGTCGTTTCTATTGAACTTGAAGGCGGCGACGATCCCCAGACTATTTTCGAGACGCTAAACAGCCGAGGCGTCGATCTGACGCCCGGCGATCTCATGCGCAATTTCATCTTCCAGCGAGCAAAGGGGCTGGGCCAGGACGCCGAAGCCTCTCTCGCCGTCGACAAGCTCTACGAGAGGCACTGGCTTCCGCTCGACGGGCCACTCTGGAACCAGCTTGTATATCGGGGCCGGCAAGGTGCCGCCAAGCTCGATTGGATGTTGACCGATCACCTGTCGATGAAGAAGGCCGACATCGTCTCGAAGGAAAATCTGTTCGACAACTACCGGCGCTGGATCATCGAAAAGCAGCCGTTCGCCTCGGTAGAGGAGGAGCTTGAGTCGATTACCGCCTCGGCGGCAGTGGAGCACAAGATTTTCGAGCAGAACAAGGCCGATCCGATTGGAAAATTTGGCCTTGTGGCCGAGGCCTTTGATGTCAGCACCGCGTTCCCTCTTGTCGTCTACCTTGCGACCGAAGCAGACGTAGGCGAAAATCTCCCGGCGGCTTTAGCCATGTTGGAAAGCTACATCCTGCGGCGCGACATCGTCGGTCTATCCACCAAGAACTATAACCGCTTCTTCGTTGGCACGATCGACCGGCTCCGCGAGAGCGAAGGGTGCAAGGTTGAAGCGCTCGCGCGCTGGCTATCTACTCGTCCCAACGACACTGACCGTTGGCCGAACGACAACGAGTTTCGGCAAGGGTGGCTTGGCCGTGACCAATACAAAAATGCCAGACAGCCACGCTTGCGTTACATCTTCGAACGTCTCGAGCAGGCCAAGCGAACTGCCCTCAGCGAAGACATTGAAATCAAGTCCGCCCTCACCATAGAGCATATCATGCCGCAGCGATGGCGGGAAAACTGGCCCGTTCCTGGCTTTGAGCACGTTACGGATGGGGAAGTCGATACTGATCAGCTCGTGGCCGAGGTCGAGCGCGACGGCTGCATCAACAAGCTCGGTAACTTGACGCTGATCACGCAGCCGCTCAACTCATCGGTTTCGAACGGGCCGTTCGCGACCAAGGTACCTCAGATCAAAGCCTTCACCAGCCTCGCCTTGAACCGCGACCTCAACGGGTTCGACCATTGGAACGAGGATTGCGTGAAGCAGCGAGGTGCAGCGCTGTTCGAGATTGCCCGAAAGGTGTGGGCACCGCCGCAAGAAGTCGGGACCGCCTTTCCTGACCTTGGACGACTGGGAGAGAACGGTAACCTCCCGCGCGAGGGAACGATCTGCCGGTTCAACTACGGCGGCAACACTTATCGGGGCGTCGTCAAAGTCCGAAAACTGGAGGTCGACGGCATTGACGGGGCATTCAGTTCATTCTCAGGTGCGTCGGTTGCCGTGACGCAAACCAGCCGAAACGGTTGGAACGATTGGGAATTGCAAAGCAAAGACGGTTGGGTGCTCGCTGATCTGTGGCGGTCCCAGACGTAATCACCACGCCACTGGATCGGCAGAGTTGGTGAGCGGGCACCGAGATTACCCGCGCCCTTCCACGGACCCTGTCCAACCAGGCTCGAATTCAGCCTCGCCCATCGCCGTTCCCTAGCTACGCAGCCTCGATCTTACTGGTTATGAAGTCGAATATTGGACGGAGTGGTTCGAAGTGCTGAACGCCAAGGCTTGGAACGACCTCCTTTGCAAACCTTGTCTTGTTTCCGATGAACCGGATGCATTCGTAGGGTTCAGAGAGATCAACCTCGAAATGCTGGCCAGTGCCGAATGCGTCGTAGAACATCAGCTCCATGTCGAGTTTGGATTTGTGAGCAAAATTTTCGTCCGTTCCAGCACGCAGAACCTGATTCCGAATGGATAATGCCGGATAAACTGGAAGCAGCATCGCGAACCAATCACCAACTGCCCGCTTGCGAACAAGACACTTCGAAGGGTCAACTTCAATCAGCTCGCCGAGGTTCTTCCATTCATTATAGGCAGTATCGAAATCAAAGAGGCCAAAGATCTTTCGCGCTGAGTGCTGAGCAAAAAAGTCCTGCTCCTGAAGCATTTTTCTCAGATAAGCGCAGCCGAAAGCTGACTCGATGGCGAACTTTCGCTGCACGCCGGGGAAGAGGCGCTCCCAGGCCATCGTCAATACGAGCGTGTCGGAAACGCCCTCCGTAAACAGAATTGGCCCATCCGTGTTCAGCAGGATGTGCTCGATACTTAAAGAAGCCTCATTCTCCGAAAGCGTGATCAGCCCAGCCGAGAGCGAGCGGACGATGGTGGATTTGTCCTGTTGTTCGGTCGTCACTCCGCCAGCGCCCGCCGAGAACAGCCGGATGCGGTTGTCGCATTGGGCGGCCACGGTGGAGGCGCTGTGGCTGCTCAGCAGGATATGGTTGGTGCGCGCGGCTTCTGTCGAAATGGCGCTAATTTGCTCAAGGAAATCGAATTGCCATTCCGGATGCAGGAAGGCATCGGGCTCATCCAGCAGTGTCAGGCAATTGCGGTGCTTGAACAGCTCCGAAACCGCGAAGAGATAGACGGACTGGAACTGGCCATCGCTGAAGTGGCTGAGGTCCGAAACCTCCAGTCCGTCCAGCGCGACACGGATGCCAATATCGTCGAGCATCCCGACAATCCGCAACGCATCGAAGGACCGGAAGATCGTTTCCGATGTGAGGTCGCCATATCCTTCCTGGAACACGTCCAGATTGCATTCTAGTGTGTAGCGATCCTTCTCCCGGTCATAGAGCGTGCCGGGGGTAAAGGCACCCGACATGCAGGCGACAAGCTGATCGAGGAAGGAGCGAACCACCCCAGTTGCCCCCCAGAACAGCTGCTTATCCTCGAACGGGTCAAACTCGCCGGTGCCTGCAAATCCGGGGCGTTTGAGCACGATTCGCACGGTCCGGCTATTGTTGAGAATGCCCAGCTTTTGACACAGATATCGCCGCGCTAGGCTGGCTTCGGGCAGCAGTATCAACACCACGATCAGCAGCTTCTTGCACGCAGGACCAATGCCGACAAAGCGCGGGATCATAGTTGCGTCCGCCCGACGCAGATTGCGGCGGTAGCGCTCCTCGTACCGGGCGACCAGCGCGGTTACATTGTCGTTCTGGCCCGAGTAATAGACCAGAACATTGTCCGGCAGCGGGGTGGCGCCCAGGGTGCGGCGGCCAGCATCGTCGTTGATGTTCAGATGGCCTTCGCGCCATGCGATGCTGGTTTCGGCCCCGGCAATTTCGAAGCGGATGGCATAATCGAAGCCCGGCCCGGCTGCTTCGGGATCGAAGGCGAAGATGTGGTCGAAAATCTCGATCAGCGCTTCGAGGAAATTGGATTTGCCCGATCCGTTCCTGCCCACGAAAATGTCGATAAAACCGTCCCCATCGAAGCCAATCGTGAAATCGCGCAGGTTCTTGTACTGGCTGATCCATACCGAGCGCAGGCGCATCAGGCTGCGGCCCGTTCGGTGATGGCGTCGGCCAGGTGGCGGCGGGTTTCGGCGGCGTCGGCCAGCCGTGCCTTCAGGGCATCGCACAGGGCCATGAGTTCATCGACCTTTGCGACGATCCGGTGTTGCTCGCCGGGATCCGGCAAGGGTATCTGTGCATCACGCAGAATTGCTTGGTTGATTTTCGGCATGCTCCCAGAGGTGCCAGATGCCTTTGATCTTAAATATTCGCGAACAGGCTTCGAGTTAAGGCACATAACGGCATATTTTGGGTCGATTTTCGGTGAGAAACGCAACTTCATCATTAAATCAGGGTAAATGAATTGGTTATCTGGACCATCATAAAGCGCAGCAACGCCAACATAATCTATCGAATTTGCACGTTGAACCAGTATATCCCCACTTTTCAGCCAAAGCTCTGAGCTCGCCCCCGGCTGCTCGATATCGACGTACTTATAATGACTCCCATCAAATTGTCCGCGCGTTGTAGCCGACAGGGATAAGCTCTTGATGCCTGTATCGTGCTCCACCGATCTTGGCGAAAAACCGTTCTTTGGACCAAACGTCAGAAGCTGGGACAAAGGTCTTTTGATGAATGCGGAGGGCATTGCAGAGGTAAGTGCTCCGGTCAGCGCCAACTCGACGAATGCTGATTTTAGAGCTCCCACACTGGCTTCTGTAGTGAAGAGAGCATCGAAATGGTTTTCCAACCGCGCCCAGTTGGCGGCGAGGTCTGCCGCATCCGCGCTGTTCACCAGCGTAGCGAGCAGAGTCTCCACCAGCGCCTGATGCGCGGTCAGCGCGTCCGCACTCTCCCGCTCCAGAGTATCGCACAGAGCCATGAGTTCATCGACCTTGGCGACGATGCGGCGTTGTTCCGAGAGGGGCGGTAGCGGGAATGGAAGTGCCAAAAATTTCGCACGCGAAATGCCGCCAATGATGCCCGTCATTTCCCGTGAGAAGCATTCAAAGAAGAAACCAGACAGGTAGGTGCAAAGCACATACCGAGGCTCGATTTGCGGCCAAGGCTCGTTGGCGATCAATTTGTTTCCGAATGCTATTGCACGGTCGCTGACAGCCATTTTCCGGCCGGCGCTTCCACCCTCAGCACAAATAAAAACCGCGTTGGGCTGGGCAATGTTGAAACGCTGGTCATCGAAGCTAACAACCAGACCGTTGTGGTAGTCTATCGGTTCAAATCCGTAGCCAACATCCTTGGTTGCTACGAAAGGCCATCCTTCACCGTTGGACTCTAACTCCGACCGGAGAGCTGCATTAATGCTGTTCCCCGTGAAGATATTGCCGGTCTGCCATAGTGGTAGCCAAACCCATCCCGATGGAAGATTGAATGGCTCACTACTAGGCTTTGCAGGCCCCTTTGAGTTCTTGATTTCCTTCGCCTTCAGGCGGCGTTGGCGCTCCTTTTCGATGCCTGGCAGCAACTTAATGGCGGGCTCATCCGCTGGGTCTTGCGGCAAGAGCTTCCCACGCACGGCCAGATCAAGGATCAACGTCCGCAGCCGCTCTATCCCGTAGAGGCTGATCCGCTTGCCACCACCGCCGCGCCCCACCCCGCTCTTGCGCTCGATTGCGCCGGTCCAGATATCGAGATTGTCGGCGACCAGCGCCGCAATGTCGCTCACGCCTTCCCCCCGAGCGCATCGGCCAGAATGCCCTTCAACTGATCGCGGATTGACTGGATGTCAGCCTGCGCTCTCGCATAGCGTTCCAGCAATTCGTCCGGATCGTGGCTTTCCGCCTCTGGTGTGTGCGGGTTTTTGAGGTCGAGATTGTAACCCCGCGCCGCGACATCGGCGGCGCTGATCTTCCAGGCCTGCTCCGTCTCCTTGCGGGCGCGGAAGCCATCGGCCTCCTCACCCCACCAGGTCTGTTCCGGCACGAACTCCTCGAACCGCATCGGCTTGGTCTTATTGTAGCTTGTGACCCCTTCCGGATAGGGGTGTTCATAGAACCAGACGTTCTTTGTCGGCGTGCCCTTGGTGAAGAACAGGATATTGGTCTTGATGCCAGTATACGGCGCAAACACGCCATTGGGCAGGCGCACAATGGTGTGGAGGTTGCACTCTTCGATCAGGCTCTGCTTCAGCGTGGATTTCACTCCTTCGCCGAACAAGAAGCCGTCGGGCAGGACCACAGCCGCGCGGCCGCCCGTCTTCAGCATGCGGATGATCAGCGCCATAAACAAGTCCGCCGTCTCGCGTGTGCGAAGATGGGCGGGGAAATTGTTTTCGATCCCGTCTTCTTCCATCCCGCCAAAGGGCGGGTTGGTGGCGATCACAGGCACACGGTCTTTTTCGGTATAGTCAGTGTAAGCGCGGACGAGCGTGTTGCCGTGCCTGATGCCGCTTGGCGTATCGATACCGTGCAGGATCATGTTGGTGACGCACAGCATGTGCGGCAGTGCTTTCTTCTCCACCCCGCGAATAGTGCGGTGGAGCATCTCCTCGTCCTCGGGCGCATTGATCGCTTTGCGCTTATGATCGATGGCGCAGGTAAGGAAGCCGCCGGTTCCACAGGCCGGATCGAAGACCACTTCATCCAGCCGGGGGTTAAGCCGGTCGATGATGAACCGGGTCACGGCGCGGGGAGTATAGAACTCCCCAGCGTTGCCGGCGCTCTGAAGGTCTTTCAGCACCTGCTCATAGATCGCGCCGAAGGTGTGGCGGTCTTCGCTGTTGTTGAAATCGATCTCGTTGATCTTGTTGATCACCTGCCGCAGCAGGGTGCCCGATTTCATGTAGTTGTAGGTATCCTCGAAGACGTCGCGGATAATCTGCGCCCGCTTCCCGACCTCGCCCTGGGTGGGCAAATCGCCGCCCTTGAGCCGAGGGAACAGCGTATCGTTGACAAAAGCGAGCAGCTTTTCGCCAGTGTCACCTTGGCGATCCGCCGCCCAGTCTCGCCAGCGCAGGTGTTCTGGCAGCGGAGACTGGAAGTCGTCGTCGATCAGCTCAAGCTCGGCCTCACGGTCATCGAGGATCTTCAGAAAGAACATCCAGACCAGCTGGCTGATCCGCTGGGCATCGCCATCAACGCCGACATCCTTGCGCATGATGTCCTGGATGGATTTGATGACACCGGAAACGTTGCTCATTTGCCCAAACTCATTCGTTGCCTGCCTGCTCGTAGATCTCGTCTTCGAGCTCCCTCAGCGCGGCCTCATAGGCAGCTTTTCCGCCGAAAGCACCCTTGATGATCTCCATCGGCGTGCCGAGCTGGGTAAAGGGCTGGAGGCGGAGAACCTTGGCATCTTCAATGGTTTCGACGCCATCATCAGCGTATTTCTCTAGCAGCGCCTCCAGCACGGCGCGGGCCTTCTCGCCGTACTTCGCGAAGTAACCGCGCTTCTTCACCTTCTCCGCTCGTTCGCGGCGGGTGAGCGGCGGTGCGCCGAAAGCCACGTGCACCAGCAGATCGAAATCCCCGAAATCCTTGCCGACTTCCTCGGCCAGGTTTTCCAGAATGACGCCGCGCTGTTCCAGCTCGTCGATGATCGCCTGTTTGCGTTCGCTGGCGTTCCAGTGCCAGATGAAGTCATCGAGCGAGGTGTATTCGGCGGCGATCTGCTTGCGCGCATAATCCCGGTAGGATTCGGTCACCAGCTTGCCGTCGCTGCCGATATATTCGACGCGCTCGTTCATGACCCTGGCAGTTACGCCGCTGACCACAAATTTGCGGGTACCGGTGGTTTCGTCATCATCATCGTCGTCATCGCGGCCATCGCCGGTTTCCTCATCATCGTCATCCGGGCCGGGATCGTTGGGATCGTCGTGACCGTCGAGGATGACGATTGGCGGACCGTCAAAGGCATCGTCGCGGAACAGCTCGGTCGCCTTCTTGAAATCCATGATGGTGAAGAAGAACTTGTTGTTGTCTTCATCGATCCGCGTGCCGCGCCCGATGATCTGCTTGAACATGGTCATCGAGTTGATCGTGCGATCGATGACGATGAGCTTGCAGGTCTTGGCATCGACGCCGGTCGTCAGAAGCTGAGATGTGGTGGCAATGACCGGGTACTGCTCTTCCGGATCGATGAACCGGTCGAGCTCGGCCTTCCCCTCGACGCTGTCCCCGGTGATGCGCATTACATATTTGCTGTTGTCCTTGGCCAACTTGCCCGCCGCGTTGACGATGGCTTTGCGCATCCGTTCAGCGTGGTCGATGTCTTCACAGAAGATGATGGTCTTCGACATCGGATCGGTCGCCCGAAGGAACTTCATGACCCGTTCTGCAACCAGCTTGGTGCGCTGGTTGAGCACGAGGGTGCGGTCCATATCGCGCTGATTGTATTCGCGGTCTTCCAGCGGCGCGCCAAGATCGTCGATCATACCAGGTGGCGGCGTCCAGCCTTCAACGTCGCGGTCAATGTCGATCCGGATCACCTTGTAGGGCGCGAGGAAGCCGTCCTCGATGCCTTGCTTCAAGGTGTAGGTGTAAACAGCGTCGCCAAAATAGGTGATGTTCGAGACGTACTCGGTCTCCTTCGGAGTTGCCGTCAAGCCGATTTGCACTGCGCCGCTGAAATACTCCAGAATCTCCCGCCAGGCAGAGTCGTCCGCGGCGCTGCCCCGGTGGCACTCACGAATCCCCTCATTCAAATGATCCCGAAAGTGCGTTTGAGGAGCTGGTGCTCGCGGATAAGCTTTTCGAACTGCAGGATGAGAGGCC
>FWWL01003626.1_pt1 | contig 27712 bp, 24 predicted proteins | sample 2228331 | NCBI WGS metagenome assembly FWWL01 (sample SAMEA103939775, study PRJEB20133) | metagenome
CATCATTGCGCACGCTCCTCTCGCTGGTTGGGCAGCCGGATCGGCACCATAGCGCCGCCGTTGGGCGGGGGCGTCCACATCATCAAACCTGTCGCAGGGCAGGCAACGCGCCCTATATCGGGTGAGTTCCGCAGTCGCGGCCCCGGTTTTGCATCTTTATTTTGCAGCGCAATAGGGAACCCCGACAACGCCGCTTGTGTTATCGTGTATCAGGCACCGAGGCATGAACTGATGGCCGAGTCGTCAATGCAGTCTGTGACGGAGACCACCTCCGCGACATCAGGCCATGCCTTGACCTATGCGGCGGCCGTCAAGGACGGCCCGCCCGAGCTGGTTTCCCGTCTTCCGGCCTCCACGAAACTGCTTTTCGTTACCTCCGAGATGGGCGATTTCGTCAAGGCCGGCGGCCTTGGCGAGGTTTCGGCCGCCCTGCCCCGGCAGTTGCGCGCGCTCTGCGACGTCCGCGTTCTGATCCCAGGATACAGGCAGGTCCGCGCGGCTAGGCCCGCAATGGACATCGTCGCCCAGATGCCCCGCACGGCGAGCCTGCCGCCCTGGTCGCTCGGCCGCTTCAGCACGGCCGACGGGCTCGTGATCTACGCCGTCCTCTGCGACGAACTCTATGACCGCGAGGGCTCGCCCTACGGTCCTTTCGCCGGCGGCGATTTCAGCGACAACGACATCCGCTTCGCCAGGCTCTCGCTCGCGGCCGCCGAGCTCGCGGCCGGCGAGGCCGATCCGAACTGGAAGCCCGATATCTTGCATGTCAACGACTGGCCGTCCGCCATGGCGCCGGGTTATCTGCGCTGGAAGGGGCTGACCACGCCCTCGATTCTCACGATCCACAATCTCGCCTATCAGGGCCTCTACCAGCCCGGCCGCATGGGCGCGCTCGGCATTCCCGATCTGGCGTTTTCGGTGAATGGCGCCGAATTTCACGGCAAGATCTCGTTTCTGAAGGCCGGCATCTTCTACGGCTCTCATGTCACCACCGTGAGCGAGACCTATGCCAGCGAGATCACCACCCCCGAGCATGGCTGCGGGCTGGAGGGCCTGCTCAAGACGCGGATGGACGAAGGCCGCCTGACCGGCATCGTCAACGGCATCGACGATAGCTGGACCTCGCCAGCCGTCGGCGAGACGGCGATGGCCGACCGCGTGCGCCGCTGGAAGCGCCAGAGCGCGGCCGAGATCCGCAAGACCTTCGAGTTGCCCGAGTCGAAGGGTCCGCTCTTCTCGATCATCTCGCGGTTGGTGCATCAGAAGGGCATCGACCTCTCCATCGAGGCGGCAGAGACGATCGTCGCCAGCGGGGGACAGCTCGTCGTGACCGGCCGCGGCGAACCGAGGCTGGAGGATGCGATCGAGCGGCTCGCCCGCCAAAATCCTCACGCCATCGCGGCCCGTATCGGCTTCGACGACGCCGAGGCGCGGCGCATCTTCGCGGCCAGCGATTTCCTGCTGATGCCGTCCCGCTTCGAGCCTTGCGGCCTGAGCCAGATGTATGCCCAGCGTTTCGGCGCTCTCCCGATCGCCTACCGCACGGGCGGACTGGTCGATACGATCGAGGATGGACTTTCCGGTTTTCTGTTCTCGTCGCTGACGGGCGCGGGGCTCACCTCGGCAGTGACGCGGGCGCTCGCCGCCTATCGCTCGAAGCGCGCCTTCAGGCAGATGCGCGAGCACGCAATGTCCAAGCGCTTCGACTGGAGCCGCCCGACGCATCGCTACGCCGACGTCTATGCGCGGGCGCTCGCGGCCTGAGCGGCGCTCGGCTCAACTCGTCTTCGTCTTGGCGGCCGCCGCTGATTTGCGCGCGGGCGTCTTTGGCTTGGCGGCCTTGTCAACCGACGCTCCGGTGCTCGCGTCCACGCGCTCTTCCGCCTGTCTCCAATGGTCGGCGTCTCGGCCGACTGGCTTTCCCTCTGCCTCCCATATCGCATAGGCCGTGTCGCGGACGATCTGTTCCCGGCTCATGTGCATTCTCCCTATCGCGAGCGTCGATATTCGTGGGACAACAGCGAGGTCTGACCATGGTTCCGTCGCGCGATCCCATAGGAAACTCCTCCGGCATGCAGGAACGGAACCAGCCTCCGCTGCGTTGCACCATCGCACACTCGGCCACCGTCGCGCCATCATGCGACAGGCAGGACAGAACACGATGACGCGCCAGATTCCGCTTCGCCTTCCCGGACTGCCGATCCATGACCGCGAGCAATTGGAAGCGGGGATGCATCCCGATCCGTTCTCGGTCCTCGGCAAGCACCATGTCGGCGAGCATTGCTTCGTGCGCGCTTTTCTCCCAGGCGCGACCTATGTCGAACTGGTCACCGGCGAGGGCGAGGAGCGGCGCACCGCCGCGATGGTCGATCACGGCGGTGGCCTGTTCGAGGCGCTTTGCCCCCGTGAGGCGCGTTACCGCCTTCGCGCGGCCTGGCCCGGCGGCATCAGCGAAGAGGCCGACCCCTACAGCTTCGGCCTGGTGCTCTCGGAGGACGACATCTACCTGTTCGCGGAAGGGCGACATTTCGACCTCTCGACCCGCTTCGGCGCGAACCGGCGCACCATCGACGGCGTCGACGGCGTGCTCTTCGCCGTCTGGGCGCCCAATGCCGGCAGCGTCTCCGTTGTCGGCGAGTTCAATGGCTGGGATCCGCGCCGCCTGCCGATGCGCCGCAGGCTCGGACCCGGCATCTGGGAACTCTTCGTACCGGGCCTGACCGCCGGGACGATCTACAAATACGCCATCACCACGCCCTCGGGCGAGCGCCTGCCATGGAAGGCCGACCCGCTGGCGCGCCGCACCGAGCTGCCCCCGCGCACCGGCTCGATCGTCGCCGAGACGCCGGCTTTCGCATGGACCGACGAGAACTGGCTGAAGCACCGCGAGGCGGCGCATCCGATGTCCGAGCCGATGAGCACCTACGAGGTCCATGTCGGCTCCTGGCTGCGCACCGAATGGGGCCAGATGGGCTCGTGGAACGAGGCCGCCGACCGGCTGATCCCCTATCTGCAGCATATGGGGTTCACCCATGTCGAATTGCTGCCGATCACCGAGCATCCGTTCGGCGGCTCCTGGGGCTACCAGCCGCTGGCCCTGTTCTCCCCGACGGCGCGGCTCGGCACGGCCGAGGATTTCGCGCGCTTCGTCGACAAGGCTCATGCTGCCAATATCGGCGTCATCCTGGACTGGGTGCCGGCGCACTTCCCGTCCGACGAACACGGGCTCGCCCGTTTCGACGGCACAGCGCTCTACGAGCATGAGGACCCCAGGCAGGGCTTCCACCGCGACTGGAACACGCTGATCTACAATGTCGGCCGACGCGAGGTGCGCGGCTTCCTGATCGCCTCGGCGCTGTGGTGGGTCGAGACCTTCCATCTCGACGGGCTGCGCGTCGATGCGGTGGCGTCCATGCTCTACCGAGACTACAGCCGTCCGCCCGGCGAATGGGTGCCCAATGAATATGGCGGCCGCGAGAACCTCGAGGCGATCTCGTTCTTCCAGGAACTCAACACGCTGGTCGGTGCACGCGGGCGCGGCGCGGTGACGATCGCCGAGGAATCGACCGCCTGGCCCGGCGTCACCAGTCCGGTCCACCATGGCGGGCTCGGCTTTCATTTCAAATGGAACATGGGGTGGATGCACGACACGCTGCGCTATTTCGCGCGCGATCCGATCCATCGCGGCCATCACGGCGACGATGTCACCTTCGGCCTGATCTACGCCTTCTCGGAAAACTTCGTGCTGCCGATCTCGCATGACGAGGTCGTCCACGGCAAAGGCTCGCTGATCTCGCGCATGCCGGGCGACGACTGGCAGCGCTTCGCCAATCTGCGCCTGTTCCTTGCAATGATGTGGGCCCATCCCGGCAAGAAGCTGCTCTTCATGGGCTGCGAGTTCGGGGCAGAGGACGAATGGAACGTCGATGCGCCCTTCCCCTGGCCGCATCCTTACGACGAGCGCCGCAAGGGCGTCATCAGGCTGGTGCAGGATCTGAACGCGCTCTATCGCACGACGCCGTCGCTGCACCGGCTCGACCACGCGCCCGAGGGTTTCGCCTGGGTCGTCGGCGATGACGCCGCCAATTCCGTCTTCGCCTTCAGCCGGTCGGGCGGACCGGGCACGCCCGACATCCTGGTCGTCGCCAATATGACGCCGGTGCCGCGATACGACTACAGGGTCGGCGTGGTGAAGCCCGGCCTCTGGCGCGAGCGCCTGAACAGCGACGCCGGCGTCTACGGCGGCGCGGGCATAGGAAATGGCGGCGAGCGCAGGAGCGATTCGGTCGCGGCCCACGGCCAGTGGCAGAGCCTGTCGCTGACGCTGCCGCCGCTTGGCCTGCTCGTGCTGGAGCATGACCCTGCCAGCCTCTAGCACAGCCACGGCGAGCCCACTCCGGAGCACCCTATGAGCGACGAAATCCTGCGCCAGCTCGCGGCGAAAGCCGGCGTCGCGCCGCAATGGACCGATCAGGCGGGCGAGCAGCGCGACGTATCGCCCGATAGCCTGCGCGCCATCCTGTTCGCGCTCGGCCTGCCGGCGGATGACGACGCTGCACTGCGCAATTCGTTGTCGATGGTCGAGGGCGGCGCGAATGCGGTTGCTCTCTCGCGTTTCACCACCGCGCGCGTCGGCCAACCGGTCGCGCTGCCGATCGCGTTGACGGCGGGCTCCTCCGTCGAGTTGCTGCTGGAAGGCGGCGCACAGCGCGTCGTCACGACGAGCGAGGGCTATGACGGCTCGCTGCTGCTGCCGGCCTTCGACGAGCCCGGCTACCACATCGTACGCACCCCCGAGGGCGACTTCACCGTCGCCACCGCGCCCGAGCGCTGCATCACCTTCGCCGACCTGAACGGCTCGCAGGGATTCGGACTGGCTGCGCAGATCTACTCCCTGCGCAGCACAGGCGATGGCGGCATCGGCCATTTCGGTGGCGTGGCGGCGCTCGGCCGCAGCGCGGCAGCGAGGGGCGCGCAGGCTCTCGCGATCAGCCCTGTCCATGCGCTCTACGGCGCCGAGCCTGGCCATTTCAGCCCCTACTCGCCCTCGACGCGACTGTTCTACAATCCGCTGCATGCCGACCCATCCGCCGCCTTTCCGGACGATCTGGTCCGCGCCGTCATCGACCGGTCCGGCCTCGCCGAGGAGATGGCGCGGCTGTCCGCCCTGCCTCAGGTGGACTGGATCGCCGCCACGCCGCTGCGCCAACGCCTTCTGCGCGGGCTCCACGACGCGCTGCGCGACCCGGACCGCGCGCCCGAGCCGGCCCGTAACGAGTTTGAGCGCTACCTCGCCGAGGCCTCGCCGCTGCTGCGCGCCCACGCCACCTTCGAGGTGCTGCACTCAGCCCAACTCAAGCGCGACCCGGGCGCCTGGAGCTGGCGCGGCTGGGAGGCAGCCTACCGCGACCCTGACAGCGAGTCGGTCGCCGCCTTCGCCGCCGAGCATCCCGACGAGATCTCCCACCAAATCTTCCTGCAATGGCTCACCGGCCGTTCCTACGCCCAGGCCCAGCAGGCCTGTCGCGAAGCCGGCATGAGCGTCGGGCTGATCGCCGACCTCGCCATCGGCATGGACGGGGCGGGCAGCCATGCCTGGAGCCGCCAGCACGAAGTGCTGGGGGGCCTGAGCGTCGGCGCGCCGCCCGACTACTACTCGGCCGACGGCCAGAGCTGGGGTCTGACGACGTTTTCACCGCGCGGGCTCGCAACATCGGGCTATGGGCCCTTCATCGAGACGCTGCGCGCCAGCCTGCGCTATGTCGGCGGCATCCGCATCGACCATGTCATGGGCATGAGCCGGCTCTGGCTGGTTCCGGAGGGCGCGAGCGCGCTCGACGGGGCCTATGTCACCTTCCCGTCGGAGACGCTGTTCCGGCTGATCGCGCTCGAATCCTGGCGCCATAAGGCGATCGTCATCGGCGAGGACCTCGGCACCCTGCCCGATGGCTTTCGCGATTACCTCCGCGAACAGGGCGTCGCGGGCCTGCGCGTGCTGCGCTTCGAGAAGGAAGAGCACGGCTACATCCAGCCGCAGCATTGGGACCCCGCCGCCGCCGCGCTGACCACGACGCACGACCTGATCGCCACCGCCGGCTGGTGGGCCGGCGCCGACATCGAGCCCGCCGACGACCAGAACGCGCAGGATGTCCGCGCCTGGAATCGCGGCCTGCTCTGGGGCTCGTTCGAGCAGTCCGGACTGGTCCAAGGCGGGCGCCCCTCTCCAGAGGACACCGACCCGGTCGTTGACGCGGCGATCCGCTACGTCGCGAAGACGCCCTGCACGCTCAAGCTGATCGCCATCGAGGATGCCCTGGCTCTGCGCGTCCAGCCCAATGTACCGGGAACCACGACCGAGAAGCCAAACTGGCGGCACCGGCTCGACGGCGACGCGGGCGCGCTGCTCGACGGCGAGGCCGTGCAGGCCCGGCTGAGCCATCTCGGTCCAGCCCGCGAGGGCGAAAGCTAACCGCTCCTGCGCAGTGACCAGACGCCGACCGGCACTAGCGGCAGCGCATCGGTTAACTGAACCGCGCCATTCACAGCGAGTTCCGGCCCGACGACCGCATCCCAGCCCGCCTCGCCATCAGACAGAACCACCCGCGTATCGCCCCACCAGTCGCGATCGGGCACGATCACATCGGCCCCGACCATGCCGCCGGCGCAGCAGCGGGCGACGACGACGAGCGCCGCCCGATCCCCCGACCGGCGCTGAAACGCCATCGCACTCTCCGCCCGCTCGCCTTCGATCGCCAGCGGCTCATAGCTCCCCTCGGCGAACAGCTCCGGTTCGCTGTGGCGGAAAGCCAGAAGCTTGCGCAGCAGGGTCTGCTTGATCCGCCCGTCGCGCCAGCTTTCCGACAGAAGGTCGAGCGTCAGCCGCTGCGCCAACGCGATCCGGCGCGCGCTGAAATCGACAGACCGGCGGTTGTCGGGATCGACCAGGCTGAAATCCCAGAACTCCGTGCCCTGATAGGTGTCGGGCAGGCCGGGCGCGAGGCAACGCAGAGCCGTCTGAACCAGGCCGTTCAGCGCGCCGGGCCGGGCGATTTGCGCAACGAAGGCTGCGATGTCCGCGACAAAACCCTCGCTGCGCGATGGATTGAGCGCCGCATGAATGAAGCCCTCGGCCTTCGCCTCGTAGGCTTCGTTCGGCGCTGCCCAGCCTGAGCGCAGCTTGCCTTCGCGCAGCGCTTTTCGCGACCACGCTGCCAGGCGCTCGGCGTATCCCTCCAGCCCGGCGGCGTCCTCGGCGGCAAGCGTCAGCGGCCAGGCGCCGACGATCATCTGGTAGATCATGTACTCATCGGCGCGGTCGAACCCGCTTGGCCTGATCCCGGCGTTGAGCGTGCTCCAGCGCTCGCTCGCGTCTATCCAGGCCTGCGGCATCTCGCTGATCACCGCCAGCCGGGCGCGGACATCCTCGCCACGCTTGTGGTCATGGGTCGCGGTCGCCAATTGCGAGCGCGGCGATTGCGTCGCCCGAGCCTGCATCATGGCGTGAAAGTCATCGACGTCGAGACCAAGCATGCCAGCGTCGAAGCCGACATCGTTGCGCGAGATGAGCCGGCCATAGCGGTAGAACGCCGTATCCTCGACCGCCTTGGCCGCGAGCGGCGCGGTGAGCTGGTTGAAGCGCCGGATCGCGTTGATACGGGAAGGCCGCAGGCCCTCTTCGCCCTGTCCGGCCATGACGGACGCGACGAAGCGCAGGGCCGGCGGATCGCTAAGCGGCGCGGCCAGCGCGGCGTCGAGCGCGGCCTGCAGCCGCTCGCCTGCACCGACCCCGTCATCCTGCCCCGTCGCATAGCTGCGATAGGCCCGCATCTGCACGATCAGGCTCGTGACGGCCCGGCGCAGCGCGGCGCGCGTGATGCCCTCGCCGTCGCGATGCTCGGCGCCGGCCTGTTCGAGGGCGTCGATCAGGCGCTCGCGCTGGCCGTCGAAGCTGTGGGACAGGATTTCGTGGCGGGCGATCTCCTCCTCGCCATGGAAATCGCGCGACCGCCCGCTGATCACGGCCCAATGCGCCGAGAGCGGACCGGCGGCATCGGGCCTGTGCTGGAATGCCGAGATCTGATCCATGAAGTCGTAGCCGGTAGAGCCATCGACGTCCCAATCGGCCGGAATGTGCTCGCCCGAGGCAAGTATCTTCTCGACGACGAGCCAGGCCCGGCCCTGCGCGGCTCCCGCTGGCCGCTCTCCCTGCCGCGCATCGAGCTCGCTGCGGAGCTTGCGGCAATAGCCGGCCGGATCGCCGAGCCCATCGACATGGTCGATCCGCAAACCGTCTATGACGCCTTCGGCATAGAGCCTGAGCGCCAGCGCGTGCTTTGCTGCAAAGGCTGCCGGCTCTTCCATCCGGATCGCGGCGAGCTGCGTGATGTCGAAGAAGCGCCGCCAGTTGATCCGGTCGCCGGCATTGCGCCACCAGTCGAGCAGGTAGTTCTGTTTGGAGATCAGGGCGTCGAGCTTCACCGGATCGGCGTAGGCGTCGATACTGGCATCCTCGATCTCGGCTTCGTCTTCCGGCCGGATCGGAAACAGATGTTCGCCATAGGAGACCGCGAAACCTCCTTCGTCGCGCGCGATCAGCGAGAGGCCACCTGCCTCCAGCACATTGCGATATGGCTCGCCGAGGAAAGGCGCATGGACCTTGCCGGCCAGTTCTTCGTCCGGCGTGTCGAAATCGACGTCGAACCATGCCGCATAGCTGCTGGCGCGGCCATGCCTGAGCAGGTCGAGCCACATCGGATTGTCCGCCCCGCCGACAGCGACATGGTTGGGCACGATGTCGAGGATGATGCCGACGCCGTGCTCGCGCAGCGCCGCAGCCATCTCGCGAAAGCCGTCCTCCCCCCCGAGTTCGGGATTGACCGCGTCATAGCTCACGACGTCGTAGCCGTGCTGCGAACCCGCCCGCGCCGTCAGGATCGGCGAGGAATAGACATGGCTGACGCCGAGTTCCGCGAGATAGCCCGCAAGGTCGCGCCCGGCCGAGAACGGAAAGCCTTTATGGAACTGCAGGCGATAGGTCGCGCGCGGCGTCGAGAGAACAGGGGTCGAAGGGCGCTGCGGCGCATCGGGCATCGTGGAGCTTTCAGGCTGGCGGCCGCGAGGCGGGCCGCGAGACTGAACCGGAGAGGCCTGCGCTTGTTCCCGCCGGCTCAGGCCGCCGCGCGCGCCTCGACCACGCCGGCGATCTCCTCCAGCAAACGTGTGTCGTCGCCGGCCAGCCCCTCCATCGCCGCCATCCGCGCGATCACGGTCGCGGCAACCGCCTCCTCCACCGTGTCCTCGGCATAGGCATAGAAGATCGTCGCATGCTGGCCGTCGCGATGGCAGCGGCCCTCGATCTGCTGAAGCTGGATCGCGGAATGGCGCATGTCGTGGACGACGAGCGAGCGCTCGCGCTCCCCGCCCGGCATCTCGCCGCGATGCAGCGAGATCGATTCCGTCACGGTGAAGATCACGGCGTCGAGCCCGCCGGTCTGGAAGAGGATGCGCGTCTGTTCGTTGACGACACCCGAGCGCTCGCCGTTGATCTCGCCGACGCGCCAGCCGCGTCCGCGCAAGGCATCCATCAGCATGGCGCTGGTCTCCAGAAACGCGACCGAGACTGCGACCTGTTCGTCATTGCCGAGCAGATCGTCGCAGAAGTCGACGGTGCCGGGGATGCGCAGCAGGCTCGCCTTCTGGCGGAAGCGCAGATCGGCCGCCCAGCCTTGCGGCTTGCGCGTCGAGCCGCCAGCAAGTCCCAGCTCCTTGCGGAACTCGCGCCAGGTCGCGTCATAGAGCCTTCGCGACGCCGGATCGAGGGCGACCGGGGCAAGCTCGCGTTGCACCTCCGGCCAGCCGGCGATCTCCTCCGGCCGCCGGCGCAGGCCGATGGCATTAGCCCCACGATAGAGCAGGTCCGCCATCGCCTTGCGGTCGGTCTCGTTGGGCTCCCAGCTCCAGTTCTTCCAGCGGCCCCTGGCGCGGCCGATCTTCAGCCGCTTCATCAGCGCCCGAAACCCGTCGAGGTCGGCGCTCGGCATGTCGGCAGCCCGCGCCAGCAGGGGGCCGAGATAGGAGAGTTCATGGGGAGACTGCCCGGCTGTCGCGCTCATATAAATCGTGAACCGCGCGGCCGCCGCCATCTGCCTGCACACCAGCCCCTGCTGCGAGTTCGGGTTGCGGATGCGGTGCGCCTCGTCGATCACGACGAGCGGCCAGATGCGCTTCGGCGTGCCGAGCTTGGCCAGTTCGTTGTTCTTCGCCCGCGTCGACCGCTTCTTGCTGTCAGCCGGGGCTGCCAGCAGCGACTTCGTCTTCTCGAAATTCATCAGCGTAACGCGCTTGGCCGGTAGACCCGACAGCGCCATGGTCCTCCGCCATTGCGGGATCGCTCCCTTAGGGCAGATCACCAGCACCTCGTCCTCCGGCATCGCAGACAGCGCAAGCCAGGCCGAGAGAGTCTTGCCGAGCCCGGTCAGATCGCCGAGCAGAAAGCCGGCCACGCCAGCCTCGCGCGCCGCCAGGATCGCGTCGCGGGCGCTGAGCTGGTGCGGGTGGGGGGTGAAGAGCGACTGGTCGTCGGGCCTTGGCATCGGGTCTTGCATCGCTGTGATCTACCGCCTCGCTGGCCGCATTGCGAGACGTGCAGCGTGACAGACGATCTTTGCGCTGGCAGGCGCGGCACTGGCTGGGCAAAGTCGCCGCCACCTCGCCGACCGCCGCACAGGGAACACCCGACATGACACGCGCCACCGCCATCGCGCTCGCGCAGGATTATTTCGACTCCGGCCGCTTCAAGGTTGATCTCGCCCGCCTCGTCGCGATGCCGACCGAGAGCCAAAACCCCGAGCGCGCGCCGGTGCTCGCGGCTTATCTTGAGACCGAGATGCGGCCGTTGCTGGAAAGCCTCGGCTTCGAATGCCGCATCCTGCATCATCCCCGTGCCAAGGGGCCGTTCCTGTTCGCGCAGCGGATCGAGGGAGAGGGTCTGCCGACAATCTTCGGCTATGGCCATGGCGACGTCATTCGGGGCCTTGATGCGCAATGGAGCGAGGGCCTTTCGCCCTGGACGCTGACCGAGCGCGGCGATCGCTGGTACGGCCGCGGCGTCGTCGACAACAAGGGCCAGCACGTCATCAATATCAACGCATTGCGCGCCGTTCTTGAATCGCGCGGAAAACTTGGCTTCAACGCCAAATACCTGATCGAGATGGGCGAGGAGTGCGGCTCGCCTGGCCTGCGCGAACTCTGCGAGGAGCAGAAGGCGCTGTTCAGGTCGGACGTGCTGATCGGCTCCGATGGCCCGCGCCTCAACGCCGAGCGCCCGACCGTCTTCCTCGGCACGCGCGGCGGCGTCACCTTCGATCTCTCGATCGTCGCCCGGGAGGGCGGCCACCATTCCGGCAATTGGGGCGGCATTCTCTCGGACCCCGCGATCCAGCTCGCCCACGCCATCGCCTCGATCGCTTCGCCGACAGGGCAGATCCGCATCCATGAGTGGGTGCCGGAGGAGCTGCCGCCGGCGGTGCGCAAGGCGCTGGCCGATTGCGAGGTGGACGGCGGCCCCGATGGTCCGACGATCGATCCTAACTGGGGAGAGCCCGGCCTGTCGCCCGCCGAGCAGGTTTTCGGCTGGTGCTCCTTCGATGTGCTGGCGATGAAGTCGGGCGTACCGGAGACGCCGGTCAACGCGGTGCCGCCGAGCGCCTGGGCGCGCTGCCAGCTTCGCTTCGTCGTCGGCATCGACCCCCATGGGGTCATCCCGGCCTTGCGCCGCCACCTCGTCCGGAACGGTCTCCCGATGGTCGAGGTCGCGCTCGCACGCGACGAGATCTTTAACGCGACGCGCCTCGACCCTGACGACGCCTGGGTGCAATGGGCGGTTGCCTCCATCGCGCGCTCGACCAACAAGACGCCTGCGCTTCTCCCCAATCTCGGCGGCTCGCTGCCCAACGACATCTTCGCCGACATCCTCGGCCTGCGGACGATCTGGGTGCCCCATTCCTATCCCGGCTGCTCGCAGCATGCGCCCGACGAGCACCTGCCGGTTGCAATCGCCCGAGAGGCGCTCGGCTTGATGGCGGGGCTCTACTGGGATCTCGGCGACGGCGGCGCGCCGCTGCTCTAGACGGTGCGGTTCACGCCGTCGCAGGCGGCATCTGCTGCGGGTTCGGCGGCAGCTCAAGGGGCGGAACCGGCGGAACCTCGGGCGGGCTATTCGGCGGCTGCTCGGGCGGCGGGCCAGCGGGGATGCCGACCGGCTCGGCGTCGGGCGGCGCCTCGACCGGCGGCGCAGGCGGCACGGTGGTCGGCTGCGGTGGCGGAGCCTCCGGCATCGGGTTCGGGCTGGCTGGCGAGCCGGGCGCGGCGGCGACGGGACGCGTCATGACGATGATCCTCCTGTCCGGTCAACGCGGCGCCTTCGCCAAGGTTCACAAAAATCGAGGATTTGACGAAATGAGCATTGGAGCCGGGCCACCAGAATCGGAGCGAGCTTGGCCGCAGCCCGCTCATGATCCGTTCATCGGTGATATGGAAGTGTCGCGGTCATTAACCATTGGGGTCTTCCATGCTCAAACGTCTTTCGCTCGTCGCGCTCGCCAGCCTCACCCTGCTCGGCTCGCTGCCCGCCGGCGCGCAGTACTACGATCCCTATCGGGGCCCGCCCCGTGGCGACTATTACGAGCGCGGCCCCAGGCGCGACTTCGACGACGACCGGCGTCGGCCCCGCTATGACGACGAGCGCCGCCGGCCCCGTTACGATGACGATTATCGGCCCCGCCGGGGCGCTGGCGGAGGCGGAGGCGGCAGCCTTGTCTGCGTGACCTCGCGCGGCAACTGCCCGACCTACTCGCCGATCAACGCGATCTGCAAATGCGACATTCCCGGCTTCGGCACCAAGCGCGGCAACGTGTTCCGGCGCTGATGACCGCGCACATCAGGATCGTCCCGCGGCGACGCGGGGCGGTCCATCCTGATCGCGAGCCAGGCAACGTCGATAATTTTGGAAGGTCGTGGTGGGTGATGTAGGGCTCGAACCTACGACCCGCTGATTAAGAGTCAGCTGCTCTACCAACTGAGCTAATCACCCATACGCCACGAAGCGCACGCCGTTTCGCGGCGAAGGCCGCGTCAGGCAGGCCGGCGATGTAGCAAACGCCCCCTGCCCTGTCCACCCATGCGGGCAAGAAAATTGCGCGCGGCAAGATGCGCCGGCTCGTGCCTGCCGACAGGCTCAACTGGCGAGCCGCTGCGCCACCGATGCCGCAAAATCGTTGAGGCTGAGCGCGAGGTCATCGGCCACGTTGCCGACGGAAGCGGAGCGCGCGTTCATTTCCTCGACCGAGGAGCCGACCCGCTGCACCGCGCTGAAGGTCTGGGCGACGAGTTCGAGCGCACTTTCGACCTCGCCCGACGTGCTTTGCGCATCCTGCGCCATGCCCTGCGTCACGGCCAGCTGTTCGCCCAGCGCGCCGGCTATGGCGGACGAGACGTCGGCCATACCCTTCACCGCCTCGTCGATGCGGGCGATGGAGCCGACGCAGCGCTGCGTCGCCTCGCGGATGGCGTCGATTCGCGCCGCGATCGTGCCGGTCGCGCTCGTAGTCTGGGCCGAGAGGTTCTTGACCTCGCTGGCCACGACGGCGAAGCCCCGCCCCGCCTCGCCCGCGCGGGCCGCCTCGATGGTGGCGTTGAGCGCCAGCAGGTTGGTCTGCGCCGCGATGTCGGAGATCAGGCTGACGACCGAACCGATCTCGCCGACGAGTCCGGCGAGGCTTTCGATCGTCTCCTGCGCCTCGCCCGCGGCCATGACGGCCTCCTGCGCGATCGCGGCCCCGTCGCGGGTGCGGCGGTCGATCTCGCCGATCGACTGCCGGAGCTGCTCCGTCGAGACCACCGTCTGCGACACGACCTGGCGGACGCGACCGAGGCTCTCGCGGCTCTCCGTCATGCTCTGGCCGGCGCTGCGCGAGACATGTGCGCAGTTCACCGCAACCTTGGAGAGTGTGCCCGACGCCTGCGTCGCGGCCTCCGAAACCTCGCCGACCTTGTGGCGGAAGACCTCGGTCAACCTCTCGATCTCGGCGCCGCGCCTGACGGCCTGCGCCTCCTGCTTCTGGCTGACGATTTCCATCGCGCAGGCAAGATCGACCATCAGCAGCTCGACGACCCGTTTGCACGCATCGGCGGCTGCGCGTCCGGAGAAGCGGTTGCGCCGGCCGATTTCGGGAAAGGCGGCGCGGACCACTGACAGGATCATCACGGCATGGGCGCGCGCACCGAACGGCGTCGTCGCCTCCGTCGTCACCACCTCGCCAAGCGAGCGAAGATAGGCGTCGTCGAACTGCGCCTCGAAGACGTGCGCCGCATGGCTCGACAGGGCCTGTTCGAGCACGTCCCGATAACGTTGCGCGGCGTCGCTCATGCGCTCGTGCTGGCCGAGACGATCGAAATGCAGCCTGACGCCGGGAGCCGCTGCAGGCTCGACCACCGCGCCGAGACTGCGGACGAGCCGCAGTGTCGCCGCATCGATTCCCATTACCGGGAAGCGCGACTGCGGCGAGCCTGACCGCAACGAGGCGGCCGGATCCGGCGTCTGGTCGTCGTGCGACATCATGCCGGCGACACTAAGCCATCATCATTAACGCTGCGTCACCAGCCCCGTCGGCAAGGCTTGCGGGCCCGGACCTACTCCGCCGCCGCCTGCGAATGCAGCCTGCCGCCCTTGGCGACGAGCTTGTTCAGCGCCACCAGATAGGCCTTGGCCGAGGAGACCAGCGTGTCGGGATCGGCCCCGCGCCCGGTCACCGACGAGCCCTCCTGCGACAGTCTGACCGAGACCTCGGCCTGCGCGTCGGTGCCTTCCGTGACCGCATGGACCTGGTAGAGCTCCAGCACCGCCTCATGCGGCACGATCGCCTTGATCGCGTTGAACACGGCGTCGACCGGCCCGTTACCCTCGGCCTCCTCGGTGACGACCCGGCCCTCGACCTCCAGCTTCATCGTGGCGCGCTGCGGGCCGCGCGTGCCGGCGATCACGGTCAGCGAGACGAGCTTAACCCGGTCATGCGCCGTGGCGATGTTCTCATCGACCAGCGCCTCGATATCCTCGTCATAGACGTGCTTCTTGCGGTCGGTCAGCGTCTTGAAGCGGGTGAAGGCGTCCTCGAGCTGGTTGTCGCCGAGATCGTAGCCCATCTCCTTCAGCTTGGAGCGGAAGGCGGCGCGGCCCGAATGCTTGCCCATCACCAGCGAGGTCTTCGATACGCCGACCGATTCGGGCGTCATGATCTCGTAGGTCTGTGTGTGTTTCAGCATGCCGTCCTGATGGATGCCGCTCTCATGGGCGAAGGCGTTCCGGCCGACGATCGCCTTGTTGTACTGCACCGGGAAGGAGGTCGCGGTCGCGACCAGCTTCGAGGCGCGGTTGAGCAGCGCGGCCTCGATGCCGGTCTCGTAGGGCAGCACGTCCGATCGGGTGCGGATCGCCATGACGATTTCTTCCAGCGCCGCATTGCCGGCGCGCTCGCCGATGCCGTTGATGGTGCATTCGATCTGGCGCGCGCCGCCCTCCAGCCCCGCCAGCGTGTTGGCCACCGCCATGCCGAGATCGTTATGGCAATGGACCGAGAAGATCGCCTTGTCGGAGTTCGGCACGCGCTCGCGCACCGTCCTGAACAGCTGCCGATACTCGTCGGGCGTGGTGTAGCCGACCGTATCGGGGATGTTGATCGTCGTTGCGCCGGCCTTGATCGCGGTCTCGACGCAGGCGCAGAGGAAATCCATTTCGGTGCGGGTGCCGTCCTCGGCCGACCACTCGACGTCGTCGACCCAGTTCCGCGCCCGCGTCACCGAGGATTTCACCAGCTCCAGCACCTCCTCCGGCGATTTCTGCAGCTTGTATTTCATGTGGACGGGCGAGGTGGACAGGAAGGTGTGGATACGCGGCTTCACCGCATGCTTCACCGCCTCGCCGGCCCGGTCGATGTCCTTGCTGCCGGCCCGCGCCAGCCCTGCCACGGTCGCGCGCTTGATCCGCCGCGCGACAGCCGAAACGGCCTCGAAATCGCCGTCGGACGCGATCGGGAAACCGGCCTCGATGATATCGACGCCCATCGCGTCGAGGAAATCGGCGACTTCGAGCTTTTCCTCGAAGGTCATGGTTGCGCCGGGGCACTGCTCGCCGTCGCGCAAAGTCGTGTCGAAGATCAGCACCCTATCCTTGGGCGAGGCGGATACGGACGGTGCGGCGTTGGTCTGGTCGGTCATGGTCGTCATCCTGGAAGACTGCGCCGCACTGCGAAGTGAGGCTGGCGCCAAGGTTGTCTGAAGGCGGTTCTCGTCACTCCCCTGAGCGCCCAGGCATGCATGCCCGGCCGGCCCTCAGGGGCGGCTAAGGAGAAGAAGCAGACCAAGACCGAAGGAGGCGCTCATGCCGAACGACCGCGCTGCGGCGCGGCTCTGAACTCGGGCATGGGTGGCGGATGCGGCCACAGCGTTCCTCTTCGACTGAATCTTGCATAACTGATTGCAGGGGGGCGACGCAAGCAGGCGCTTGCCGTCGACGGCCCCAGCCTGCAATGCGGGATACCGCATCACCGGAGCGCCGTTTTGGCAGCCTATCGACGCCGCACCATCGGCCTGGCCTCCGCCCTGTCGGCGCTGGCGGGCTATATCGACGCCATCGGCTTCATCAGCCTCGGCGGCTTCTTCGTCTCGTTCATGACCGGGAACACGACGCGCTTCGGCGTCGAGATCGCGCGAATCGATCCGACCGGCATCGCCATCGCCGGCGGCCTGCTTGCGGCCTTCGTCGGCGGCGTGGTGATCGGCGCTCTGGTCGCGAAAGCGGCTGGGCGCTGGCGGCGCGTCGCGGTGCTGGGCTGGGTCACGCTCTGTCTCGCTTCGGCGGCGGCGCTCGAGAGCGTCGGCAACCAGACGGCCAGCACGGTTGCGCTGGTGCTGGCGATGGCGGCCTCCAACTGCGTCTTCCAGCGCAATGGCGAGGTCACGATCGGCGTCACCTACATGACCGGCACGCTCGTCAAGATGGGCCAGCAGATCGCCAATGCGCTGACCGGCGGACCGCGCTGGGTCTGGCTGCGCAATTTCACGCTCTGGCTCGGCCTTGCGCTCGGCTCGGTCGCAGGCGCGCTCGCCTATGGCGCGTTCGGCAGCGCCGCGATCTGGCTATCCGCGGCCTTCTGCGCGGTGCTGGCACTGGGTTCGCTGTCCTTGCCGCACGAGATCGACTGACCGGCGGGCCGCCACTATCGGCTCGACCCGGCGCGCGCCTTGCGGACGACCAGTGGACCCGGCGGCGCCTTCCACAGGTCGATCCGGTAGAAATCGTCGCCGTCGAGACCGTCCTCGCTCAGCGTATTGAGCCCCGCATAGGAAATGCGCACGCGATAATCGCCCGGCGCAACCGGCAGGCGCGGCGCGTCGGGCAGGTAATCCGTACCGCCCAGGATGACGAGCCGGCCCGAGCGCAGCGCCAGCGAGCACTCGTTGACCATGTCCCACGCGTCGGGATCGAGGTCGGGCGCACCATCGAACAGCGAGACCGCGACCGGCACCGCCATGTTGCGCGCGGTCCCGACGCCGATGCTGGAGCGCCCGACGGCCAGCAGACGCTCGACGGCCTCGTCGTCCCAGAGCGCGCCGAAATCCTCGTCGACGGATTCGTCCATCAGATAGAACTGGAAATAGTCGGCGAAGACCGAAAGCGTCAGCGTATCCGTGGTCTGCATCGCGGGCAGCCGGCTCCTCGGGCTCGTGGTTGAGGTGAGCATAGGCCGTTTGCGTGGCGCGGGGAATCGGTCATGCTCGCCCGTCAAGCGTCCCTGTCTGCAAGCGTCGGAGTCCGCCATGCGCGCCACGATCATTCTCACCGCATGCGCGCTCGCGCTCGCCGCCTGCCAGACGCCCTCAGCTACGCCGCCCGCCCCCTCGCCCGAACAGGCCGCGACCGGCGTGACGCCCAACACCTTCCGGCTGCCCGCGGGTACGGGCTGCAATGGCGAGGTCGAGCGCTTCCAGGCGGTGATGGACAACGACCTCGCCACCGGCCACACGACGAAGGGCGTTCATACACGGGTATCCGCCGAAATCGACGCGGCACGGAAAAGCTGCGCCGCCGGCAACGAGGCGGGCGCGATCGGCCAGATCAAGGCGACGAAGGCGAAGTTCGGCTACCCGTCGCTGTGATCGGTGACGCGCCAGCGCGTCACTTTTCGTTCAGGTTGTGGACCTTGGTCACCGTGTTGCCGCCGCAAGTGTAGCAGCAATCGGCGCATTTCTGCTTCCCGCCCTGGCCCAGGCCCCAATAGCGCGTCGCATTTCCCTTGAGCCAGGCTCCGTAGCAGATCTTCTCGCCCTTGATGCAGGTGAGCGGATATTTCACCGTGTCGTAGGTCTTGTTGACATAGACCTTGCCGCCGCCCGGCCACTCGTTGCGCCGGTTCTGAGAATAGAACGCGATCTCGATCTGGTTTTTCGAGAAGCTGCGCAACTGCCAGGTCATGACGTCGGCCGACGCGGCCGCGGGCATGAGCGTGGCGGCCGCGACAAGCGCGGCAATGCAGGTCTTCAGCATGGTATCCCCCCATGACGGGCGCTCGCCGCCCGGCAGGGACCATGCTGCCGATTTTGGAAGCCCGTGCAAGGGCTTGGCCCCTTATCGAGCCGAGAGAGACTAGGCTGCCAATCCCCGCTTCTCCAGCAGGGCGTCGGGCGTCGGCATCCGGCCGCGAAACAGCGTATAGGCCTCTGCCGCGTCACGTGTGTCTCCGGCCGCGTAGATATAGCGCTTCAGCTTGTCCGCGAGTTCCGGCGCGAACACGTCACCAGCTTCCAGGAAGGCGTTGAAGGCGTCGGCGTCCATCACCTCCGACCAGAGATAGCTGTAATAGCCGGCCGAATAGCCGTCGCCCGAGAAGACATGGGCGAAATGCGGGGTGCGGTGGCGCATGGTGATCTCGGCCGGCATGCCGAGGCGCTTCAACTCCGCCGCCTCGAAGGCGAGCGGGTCGATGTCAACAGGCTCCTCCAGCGAATGGAAGGCGAGATCGACCAGCGCCGAGGAGGTGTATTCCACGGTGGCGAAACCCTGATTGAAGGTCTGCGCGGCTTTGATCTTGTCGACCAGCGCGTCGGGGATCGGCTCGCCCGTTTCGGCATGGAGGCAGTATTCCTGCATCACCTGCTTCGTCAGGAACCAGTGCTCGTAAAGCTGCGACGGCAGCTCTACGAAATCACGCGAGACCGAGGTGCCCGCCAGCGAACCGTAATGCACATCCGACAGCAGCCCGTGCAGCGCATGGCCGAATTCGTGGAACAGCGTGCGCGAATCGTCGATCGAGAGCAGCGCCGTCTCGCCATCAGCCGGCTTGGCGAAATTGCAGACATTGACGATGATCGGCCGCCGCTCGCCATCGAATTTGCGCTGGCCGCGAAAGGCGCTCATCCACGCGCCCGAGCGCTTTGACGGCCGCGCGAAATAGTCGCCGAGGAACAAGCCGATGTGGCGGCCGCTCGCGGCCTCGCTGACCTCGAAGATGCGCACATCCGGGTGATAGCCGGAAAGATCGCGCCGCTCCGCGAAGGCGAGCCCGAAAAGCTTGCCGGCGACGTCGAAAGCGGCCTGGATGATGCGGTCGAGCTGGAGATAGGGCTTCAGCACCGCCTCGTCGAGCGCATAGGTTTTCTGCCTCACCTTCTCGGCATAGTGCCGCCAGTCGGAAGGGCGGATCGGGCCGTTCTCGCCCTCGCTCTGGGCGAGCGCAGCAAGATCGGCGGCCTCCTGCGCGGCGCGCGCCTTGGCCGGCGTCCAGACCAGTTCGAGCAGGTCGCGAACGTTCTTGGGCGTCTTCGCCATCGTGTCGTCGAGCTTGAAATCGGCGAAGGTGGCAAAGCCGAGCAGCTTCGCCTTATCGGCCCTGAGCTTGACGATCTCGGCGACGATGGCGCGGTTGTCGGTCTCAGCGCCCATCTCGCCGCGCCGGCTCCAGGCTGCAAAGGCCTCCTCGCGCAGATCGCGCCGCGTCGAAAACGTCAGGAAGGGCTCGATGACCGAGCGCGACAGCGTCACGGCGTGCTTGCCGTCGTGCCCGCGATCGGTCGCGGCGCGCGCCATCGCCGCCTTGACGAAGTCCGGCAGGCCGACGAGCCCGTTTTCGTCTTCGAGCACAAGCGCATAATCGGCCTCGTCCTTGAGCAGGTTCTGACCGAACCGGGTGCCCAATTCCGCCAGCCGTTCGTTGATCGCCGCCAGCCGCGCCTTGGCGTCGGCGTCGAGCTGGGCGCCCGAACGGATGAAGCCGCGATGCGTGCGCTCGAGTAGCCGCATCTGCTCGGCGTCGAGGCCGAGTTCGTCGCGCTTCGCGAAAACTGCGTCGACGCGCGCGAACAGGCCCGGATTCATCATGATCGCCGACCAGTGCCGCGAGGCGATGGGCGACATCTCGCGCTCGATCGCCTGCAGCGCCGGGTTCGTGTCCGCCCCGGTCAGGTTGTAGAACACGCCGCCGATGCGCGAGAGGCCGCGCCCGGCCCGCTCCAGCGCCTCGATCGTATTAGCGAAATCGGGCTTGGCCGCGTCAGCGACGATGGCGTCGATCTCTTCGCGGTGCCGCGCAAAGCCGGCCTCGAACGCCGCGCGGATATGGTCCGACGTGATCGCGGAAAAAGGCGGCAGGCCGAACGGCGTCTCCCAGCTAGCCGCGAAGGGGTTGTCGGCCGGCAGCGGCAAGGTCTCGAGAGCGAGCGTCATGGGATCGGGTTCCGAAACGAAGGGCGGTCAGTCCTGCCCGTAGATATGGGCCAGATAGGGCCGCATGAAAGGCGGCATGTCGTAGCGGTCGCAATCGGCGAGGCTGCGGATGATCACGATGTCGGAAAGCTCGGGCTCGTCCTGCTCGGCGATCCGCGCCAGCATCAGCGCCCGCGCGGTCTCGGCGCCGAGCGGCACCGACACCGGCCGCATGAAGGCGATGCGCCCGGTCAGGATCACCGCCGTCCAGCTCTCCTCGACCGCAATCTCTTCGCTCGTCAGCCCGGTCTCCTCGCAGAGTTCGCGGGTGACGCTGCCGGCGAGATCGAGCGTGCCGCCGGGCCGCACATCGCTGCGGTCTGGCGTGCCGGCGGCGAAATAGACTTTTCCGGGGTTGGCCGTGTGGTCGCCCATGCGTCCGCAGAGAAAAGCCCCGTCCGCCGCCCGCAGCGCCGCCATCGCGAAGCCGTTGCGCACGATCGGGCCGGGATGGCCGAAATCACGCCAGCTCATGAAGGCGGCGTAGTCGGTCTCGAAATAGCCGGCCCGGAACACGCCGTCCGCGATCGCCGCGCGATGCTGCAGCATGACCCGTCCATTGAACATGGCGGGCTTGCCGGCGCTGATCCTGGACCAGTATGCGTCGATCTCGGCCGCCTGCTCCCGGGCGAAAACCCAGTCATAGGGTTCGACCAAAGCCTCGATCCGCGACAGCGTGACGATCGTCCCATCGACGACGCCATTCACAGCAGCACGCCCTCGCCGACCATGACGGCCCCGCCGCCGATTCGGGCCGAAACAAGCGTGCCGCCGGCGACGCTAAGCTCCAGCTCGATCTGCGAAGGCCGGCCCATCTCGTAGCCCTGCTCGATCACGAGGCGATGCTCGCCATCGCCCGGCCTGTCGAAGGCCATCACCGCCCCGGCGAAAGCCGCAACCGCCGACCCTGTCGCCGGGTCCTCGACCACACCTGCGCCGGGCCAGAACATGCGGGCGTGATAATGGTGGCCGGCCTCCTGCGTCTGCCGGCAATAGACGAAGGCGTTCGGAAAGGGCGCGGCGGAGAAGGCGCGCTCGAAGGCTTCGCCGGCCGGGTGCGCCTTCGCCACGGCGTCGCGACCCGCGACGGGCACGAGCGTATAGGCGACGCCGCCGGAGAAGGCGCTGGGCTGGTGCTCCTCAAAGCCGATATCGGCCTCGTCGAGCCCAAGCCCGCGCGCCAGATCGGCGCGGGCAATCACCTGCTCCAGCCGCGCCGGGAGCTTTGGCAATGTGAACACCGCCCGCCCCGAGAACGCGTCGGTCACCGCGACGGCGCAGGGCACGAGCCCGACCTTTTCCTCCAGCGTGACGATGTCGACGCCGCGCCCTTCGGCATGGTCTCGCAGCGCCAGAAGCACCGCTGTGCCGACAGTCGGGTGACCGGCGAAGGGCAGTTCCTGCCCCGGCGTGAAGATGCGCAGCGCCGCGCGATGGTTCGGATCGACCGGGCCCGAGACGAACACCGTCTCCGACAGGTTGAACTCGCGCGCGATCGCCTGCATCGCGGCGGTGTCGAGGCCGTCGGAATCGAGCACCACCGCCAGCGGATTGCCGGCATGGCGTTGCGTCGTGAAGACGTCGAGCGTGACGAAGCGGCGCTTCATGGCGGGCATCCCTGCGGGAAAAGCTCAGATCGGCTCGGGCGTGAACTGATGCGACGGTGTCACGAACTCGTCCTGGGCGGCGACCGTCAGGATCTCGCGCGAGCCTGCCTCCTTCGTCCGCTTCAGCAGGCCGTAGATCGAGGCCGCGGCCTTGGCGAGCGCGGCCGCGGCCGACTGCTCGCGCAGATGATGCACGAAGAACAGCGCCGCGATCGCATCGCCCGCGCCATTGACGCTGACGTCGAGTTTTGGCGTGCGCACGCGCCATGCGCCCTGCCCGTCGGCGGCCATCAGGTCGATGGCGTCCTCGGGCGTCTCCTCGGTGACGAGCGATGTCACCAGCACCACCTTCGGCCCCGCATCGCGCAGCGCCTCGACGGCGCGATGCGCGTCGGCGATCGTCCTGATCTGGATGTCGGTGAGCAGTTCGACCTCGAACTGGTTGGGCGTCACGATGTCGGCCGCCGGCACCGCCTGCTCGCGCATGAATTCGGGGATGCCCGGCCGCACGAACACCCCGCGCCCGACATCGCCGATGACCGGATCGCAACAATAGACCGCCTTCGGATTGGCCGCGCGCACGCGCTCCACCGCCGACAGGATGGCGTGCCCGATATCGGCCGAGCCCATATAGCCCGAGAGCACGCCGTCGCAGGAGGGCAGCACGCCGCGCTCCGCGATGCCCTCCATCACCTCGTCGATCATGCCGCCCTCGAAGACGCGGCCCTTCCACGCGCCGTAGCCGGTGTGGTTGGAGAACTGCACCGTATGGATCGGCCACACCTCGACGCCGAGACGCTGCATCGGGAAGACAGCAGACGCATTGCCGACATGGCCGTAGGCGACATGCGACTGGATGGAGAGGATGTTCATGCTTGGACTCAGGCTGCGGCTACGATCTCGATCTCGACGAGCCAGTCATCCTGCAGGAGCCCGGCGACCATCGTCGTCACCGCAGGCTTATGCTCGCCAAGCACTGCTTGTCGATAGGCCGTGGCGGGCCCGCGCATGGAGCGGTCGGCAAGAAAGGTCGTCACCTTGACGATGTTGCCGACCTCCATACCGGCCTCATTCAGGATCGCCTTGAGATTGTTCCAGGCGGTCTCCAACTGCGCCTCGATGCCATCAGGCGCACGACCATCCAGGTCGAGCCCCATCGTGCCGCTGCTGAAGAGGAACCGCGTCGGCTGGACGACTTCGACGCCATGGCAATAAGGGCCGACGGGCGTGAACATCGATGCTGGATTATGGGCTTTGAGCATGGCGGCCTCACAAACGAAAAGGGCGCCGCAGCCTAGGCCGGGCGCCCTCTTGGGAACCAATCGAAGTTCGTGACGGGATCGATCAGGAACCCGCCGCAGCCTTCTTCGCAAACGTGTCGATGAACGTCGTCTTGAGATCGACCTTCGATGTCGCAAGTTCCGGATCGAGCAGCTTCAGCGCATCATACATGCTCTGCTGCGCCTCGGGCGTCGAGACGCCGGTGCGCGAATAGCTCTCCAGCGAGTTTTTCACGGCCTGCAGATAGAGCGGCTTGTCGCCGAGATGGTACTCGGCCGGCACCAGATCGGCGACATCCTCGGGCTTGGCCGTCTCCAGCCACTTCAGCGACTTGACGAAGGCATTGACCAGCTTCTGCGTGGTGATCGGGTTCTTCTCCGCGAAATCGCCCTTGAGATAGAGCACCGCCGCGGGGTTGGAGCCGCCGAACACGGCGCGCGTGCCGGCCTCGGTGCGCGTGTCGATCAGCGCCACCACGTCGCCGTCAGCCTCGAGCTTGGAGGTGACGGGGTCGAGATGCGAAATGATGTCGACCTGCTTGTTCTTCATCGCCGCGACCGCGCTCGCGCCCGCGCCGACGCCGATGATGGCCGCATCCGTGGCTTTCAGCCCGGCCTTGACCATGGCGTATTGCGCCGTCAACGAGGTCGAGGAGCCCGGCGCGGTGACGCCGATCTTCAGACCTTTGAAATCGGCTGCCGACTTGACCTTGTCGGCAAGATCCTTGCGGACGGAGATGGTGATGCCCGGAAAGCGGCCGAGCTCGACCACGGCGCGCACGTCCTGGCCCTTGGCCTGCATGCGGATGGTGTGCTCATAGGCGCCGGTGACGACATCGACCGAGCCGCCGATCAGCGCCTGCAGCGATTTCGCCCCGCCGCCGAAATCATTGATCTCGACATCGAGCCCCTGCTCCTTGAAGAAGCCCTTCTTCTCAGCGACCGTCAGCGGCAGGTAATACAACAGCAGCTTGCCGCCGACGCCGAGCGTGACCTTGGGCTTTTCCGCGTTCTGGGCGAGTGCGCTCTGGGCCGAAAAGCCGAGCGTGGTGGACAGGGCAAGCGCGGCAAGCGCCATGCGGCGTGAGACGATCATCGGGCATTCCTCCGGTTGAACGATGTTGCGCCTCTTGGGAGCGCATTGGCGGTGACGATAGGCGAGATGGGCGGTGGGGGGCAACCGTCATCCCGTGAGCGCTGCAGCGCGAAGCGTCGCTGTCCAGATACGTGACTGCATGACGAGCGAGGACCCGCCCTGAATACGGTCCCGCATCTGCGCGGCAGCGTCGCATGCCGCAGCGCGTGCGGATGACGCCGCCCGCCGCCGGTCAAACCGTCGTCGTGGAACTCTGTGCCGGCCGCCACACCAGCAGCCGCTTTTCGACCATGGTCACGACCGCGTCGATCGCGATGACGAAGATCGTCAGGATCAGCATGCCCGAGAACACGCCGGTGACGTCGAAGACGCTTTCGGCCTCCTGGATCTTGTAGCCCAGTCCCGCTGACGAGCCGAGATATTCGCCGACCACCGCGCCGATCAGCGCGAAGCCGACCGAGGTGTGCAGCGAGGAAAACATCCAGGTCAACGCCGAGGGCCAGTAGACGTGCTTGAAGAGCTGGCGCTCGTTCATGCCGAGCATGCGGGCATTGGCCAGCACCGTCGGCGAGACTTCGCGCACGCCCTGGTAGACGTTGAAAAAGACGATGAAGAAAACCAGCGTGAAGCCGAGCGCCACCTTCGACCAGATCCCCAAGCCGAACCAGAGTGCGAAGATCGGCGCCAGCACCACGCGCGGCAATGCGTTGGCCGCCTTGATATAAGGGTCGAACACCGCCGCCAGCAGTTCCCGCCGCGCGAAGGTGAAGCCGAAGAAAATGCCCGCCGCCGAGCCGATGACGAAGGCCAGCACCGTCTCGGTCAGCGTGATGCCGATATGCCAGTAGATCTCGGTCCCGGTGAGCTGGTTCCAGGTTCGGCCGATGACGGCGGCCGGCGTCGAGAAGAAGAACTGGATCGTCTTGACGTCGCCCATGATCGGATAGGCCGTGACGACGTGCCAGAGCAGCAGAAACACCACCATGACGAGGATCTGCAGCGAAAGCAGCTTGAACCGCTTCATGACGCCGCTCCCTCGACCAGTTCGCGGCCATCGCCCATCGCATAGGCCTTCTGGACCTCGACCCTGAGCGAGGCCCAGATATCTCGGTGGATCTCGTGAAAAGCCTTCTCCAGCCTGATCTCGGCGATGTCGCGCGGGCGCGGCAGCGGCACCGTGTAGTCGGCGACGATGCCGGCGGCCGGCCCGGCCGACATCACCACCACGCGGTCGGACAGCGAGATCGCCTCCTCCAGATCATGCGTCACGAAGATCAGCGCCTTTTTGTCCTTGGACCACAGGTCGAGCAGGAGATTGCCCATGATCTGCCGGGTCTGCGCGTCGAGCGGCCCGAAAGGCTCGTCCATCAGCAGGATTTCCGGATCGCGGATCAGCATCTGGGCGAGACCGACGCGCTTGCGCTGCCCGCCCGACAGCATATGCGGATAGCGATCGACGAAAGCGCGCAAGCCCACGCGGGCGAGCCAGTCGCGGGCGCGCTTGTCGGCCTCGGCATCCGGGACGCCCATCGGCTCCAGCGCGACCTTGACGTTGTCTAGCGCGGTCTTCCACGGCATCAGCGCATCCGCCTGGAAGAGATAGCCTGCGCGCCGGTTCAGCCCGGTCAGCGGCTGGCCGAAGATCGAGACCGTGCCGGCCGATGGGGTCAGCAGGCCGGCCGCCGCGTTCAGCAGGGTGGACTTGCCGCAACCGGTCGGACCGACCACCGAGACGAACTCGCCGGCCGACACCGTCAGGTCGATCCCCGTCACGGCCTTGTAGGGCGGGCTGCCCTCGATATGGAAGGTGATGTCGAGCCCGCCGAGCGCCACGGCCGGCGCGGCGACAGACGCGTCCCCCCGCCCCGCTGCGTCATGCGGGTTGTCCTGCAACGCCATGAAGCCGTTTCCCCGATGGCGGCGTTCGCGCATGCGCCACGTCGGCCGCTCTTTCTGATCGCTGTTCGCCGGCAGGATAGTCAGCCGGCGTTGCCGTGGGAACCGCAATTTCGTCGCAGCCGGCAATTGCGCAACGGCGCGGGTCCGGCGATAAGCCCTCGCTGCCATCAAGGATTCCCCCGCCGATGCATCAACTCGAACTCTGGATGCATTGGCTCGTCGAGTTCATGCGCGCGAACCAGCAATGGGCACTGCCGATCGTCTTCCTCGTCGCCTTCGCAGAATGCGTCGCGGTGCTGTCCTGGCTGGTGCCCGCAACTGTCTTCTTCACGGCCTTCGGCGCCGTCGCGGGGGCCTCAGGCCTCAATCTGCTTCCGCTGTCCGTGGCTGCGACGGTGGGCGCGGCGATGGGCTTCTGGGTGTCGTACTGGGTCGGGCTGATCCTCGGACCCCGCGTCTCCGACTACTGGCCGCTCAACAAGAACCCGCAGATGCTCGAACGCGGCCATGCCTTCTTCGAGAAGTGGGGCGTGCTCAGCATCCTGATCGGCCATTTCTTCGGGCCGCTGCGTGCCGTGATCGCGATCGTCGCCGGTATCGTGAAGATGCCGTTCTGGCCGTTCCAGATCGCCAACTGGACAGCGTCTGCCGCCTGGGGCTTCAGCCTGCTCTATGGGGCCGGCCGCCTCGCCGAGTTCATGACGCGCTGAGCGCCAGCATAACGCTTCGATGAACGGCGGCCTCACGCACCGTTCAGCCCCGCGGACCGATCCTCCGATCAACGCGTCGGGAGCCTGTCACCATCCGGTGGCAGACTGGCGCGACCGGCGGCGGCGCCATGCGCCCGGCCGGGTCGGCAGGCGGGCCCGGCGCCTGATCGACTGCCATCATCCGGGATGGATTTTGGGGGATACCAGAATGATCAAGCGTCTCGTCAGCGGCTTCGCGATCATCGCCATAACCGCCGGCCCGGTTTTCGCACAGGCAACAGTTCCCGCCGCGCCAACCGCGCCGGCTG
>FWWL01003633.1_pt1 | contig 27700 bp, 24 predicted proteins | sample 2228331 | NCBI WGS metagenome assembly FWWL01 (sample SAMEA103939775, study PRJEB20133) | metagenome
CATAGAGAACGTCCGGTTCTCCCTCGTAATCGAGATATTCGGCGAAAGTTAACTTCGGTTCAGTTGACGACTGTACTTGTTCTTGAGGTTGCTGAATAGCCACCTCGGTTACTCTTTCGACAGCTTGAGTCATAATTTTAGACCTCTCGTTGCGCTCGCTTCCTGTGAATATTTTAGCTAATTTTTAGCTAATTTATTATGGAATCTCCGCCATCAGTCGTTATTTCTGAAATCGTTACCTCTTCGATATCAGCTTTAATCGCTATTGTTGGCCATGGCATATTTTTTTAGCCGGGAAGATTACCCAAAAAATCAGGTAAGCGCTCGCCTACCTGATTAATCAATCAGAGGGTTTATTTAAAAGTTTCTCACCTAAACGGGGCAATTATGCGGAGACAATATAATTATAATTTAATTATAATTTACCGCCGTGAAAACCCCATAATTAACTAAAGCTTGATACACAGCCGCCACTTCAGATTTAGCTGGAGTTAATGACGTTAACTTCTCAAAAACTTAATTTACCGGATTCCGACTTATTAAATGGGGTGAAGTCTCTAAGACGACGGTTATTTTTGGCGGATATCCAACGGGAGAAACAAAGATTATTTCAGCTAAACCCCGTTTATCAGCAATATCTAGAAGAACAAAGCCCAAAAGAACAAAACCCAGAAATTTGCGATCGCTCGTAAACGAAATCCATCCCAAAATAACGCCTCAGCCACGGATATCGCCACCTAATAAACCATTGGTGGTCGGCGACAATAGAGGAATCAAAGATTCCTCTGTTGTTTTTTTCTATCTACCAGACTTTTAGCGCTTTCATGGTAAATTTCCCAACTCCGAAATCAGCTGACTCGGAGTGATACAACGCAATGCAACGCTTTTACTCACGAGTAAACCACGCCATAATGTAGAGACGATTCGCTTTCTCGCCTCTACATTATGTATTTTGTCTGTAGTTGATTAATTCGCGCTGGCCAATTAGGGCAGTAAGCTAAAGCCCGAACAATGTGAGGGTTTGTAAGTGGTAAAATCCCGGCGATTGTTAAGCCGGTGAGAATATTGATTAGTTCGGCGATCGCCATCACCGTAGCATCCACAAAGTCAATCCGGCTATCTTGATATTGCTGTCAAGAAGACCCGCCGGACGTAGTAAAAAATCCGGCGAAAATCTGAGTTTTAACCTTCAATTTGCCCTGAGTTTCAACAGGCGGTAATTAGCCTGTCGAAGGGCAGTTAATCGTGAATAAACCACCAACTAATTGCTATCTACATGACTGACACGGCGGAGATTTAAGACATCACTCATTTGTTTGATTTGAGTGAAGGTGCGATCTAGCTGAACCCGATCGCGGATTTCAATGCCTAAGTCAATCACCGCTGGTCGATTCATATAGGTTTTCACCTGAGCACTGCGGACATTCACATGATTATCTTTTAAGCGAGAAAGAATATCATTCAGAACCCCCACACGGTCAATCACTTCAATAGAAATATCAACCGGATAGGTTTGGGGACGGGCTTCGTCTTCCCTGGTGGGATTCCAATTTACCGGAACTAGGCGATCGCCGGGAATTTGATCCACATTGGGACAACCTTGGCGGTGAATAGAAATTCCCCGGGCACCACGAGTCACCACCCCAATAATTTCTTCTCCAGGAACGGGCTTACAACAACCAGCAATTTGATAAAGTAAACCTTCCACACCAGCGATCGGTGATTTTTTCCCAGGAACAATGGGAATAGTCTCTCGTGATAGCCGGTTGGAGGAGATCGCCGTAGGTTGAACCGACTCAGTTTCTGTGGCTTGAGGGGCATTGAGTTTGACACAATCTTGCAGACGATGCACCACTTGATTCAAGGTGATTTCGCCATATCCCAAAGCCGCTAACAAATCATCGACGGTTTGGTAATTAGATCGTTGGGCAACCATCTGCATGGGTTCTGATTTGAGCAAGGCTTCAAAGCCATTTTTACCCACTTCTTTTTCCAACATACTTCGACCGCGCTCGATATTTTCATTCCGGTGCGATCGCTTATACCATTGGCGAATTCGAGTTTTAGCCGTAGTGGTGACGACAAAATTCAACCAATCCAAAGAAGGATGAGAATTCTTCTGGGTCATCACTTCCACAATATCCCCATTCTTCAGCAAAGTATCCAAAGTCACCATGCGATCATTCACCCTCGCCCCGCAACAATGATTGCCTATTTCTGTATGAATGCGATAAGCAAAATCAATGGGGGTTGCCCCTCGTTTCAGGGAAACTACATCGCCCCGTGGGGTAAACACATAGACATCATCATCAAATAAATTATCTTTGATACTGTCGAGATATTCCTGAGCATCTTTCAGGTCACTTTGCCAGTCCAACAATTGACGTAACCAAGTAAATTTTTCATCGTCATTGGTTAATTGAGCTTCAGAAGAACCAGTTTCTTTATATTTCCAATGAGCGGCGATGCCATACTCAGCAACATGGTGCATTTCTTGGGTTCTGATTTGCACTTCTATCGGTCGCCCGGTCGGGCCAATCACTCCCGTATGTAAAGACTGGTAACGGTTGGGTTTGGGCAGACCAATATAGTCCTTAAACCGACCGGGAATCGGACGGAAAAGGTCGTGAACTATGGCCAAAGCGCGATAACATTCTTCATTGTTTTCGACAATGATTCGCATGGCGGCGATATCGTAAATTTCGTGAAATTGCTTTTGTTGTCGCTGCATTTTCTGGTAAATCCCATACAGGTGTTTGGGACGACTGCTAATATCGATGCAGTTGATCTGAGCTTTTTCTAAACGCTCTCTTAAAGTCTGAGTCAAAGTGGCTAACCGGGCTTCTCTTTCGGTGCGTTTTTCTGCTACTAATAATTGAATTTCCCGGTAAGCTTCTGGCTCGAGATATTTAAAGGATAAATCTTCTAATTCCCATTTAAATCGGCCAATGCCTAAACGATTAGCTAGGGGGGCAAAAATTTCTAAAGTTTCGCAAGCAATTCGGCGGCGTTTGGCATCCGCTAGAGACTCTAATGTTCTCATGTTGTGCAGGCGATCGGCTAATTTTACTACAATGACCCGAATATCTTGGGCCATTGCCAAAAACATGCGCCGAAAGTTTTCTGCTTGCCGCTCAGTTTTGCTAGAAAAGTTAAATTTAGACAGTTTAGTCACTCCTTCGACTAAGCTGGCAACTTCCGGGCCAAACTGTTGTGCTAAATCTGCTACGGTGACATCGGTATCTTCTACAATGTCATGGAGAAAACCGGCAGCAATCATAGCGCTGTTGCCACCGAGTTCTCGGAGTAGTCCCGCTACGGCGATCGGGTGGCAGATATACGGTTCTCCCGATGCTCTTCGCTGGCCTTCATGGAGCTGATAGGCAAATTTAAATGCTCGACAAATCAAGGCATTGTCGGCGGGGGACATATCTGGAGAGGCTGACTTGCCTTCGGTTTCGGCTGTCAGACAGTTTTCTAGCCAATCCGGTAATTCAACATTAAAAGTACAGGCAGGTGCGGCAGTGTTCATAAGGATTTTATCTAGTGGAAGGATTTAGGGAGGAGTAAGCGGTTTCGGGCGGTTGATAATTGGATAATTGTAAAGGATGTTTGTATCTATAGATACGTTTTACTGTCAAGAGAAAACATAAAGTCCCACCGTCTGAAGTTATCAACTTCATGGTGTCTCCCTAGGCTAGAGATAAGAGGATGAATTAGGTTGTCCCCAAAGGCGCGATTCCGCGAAGCGGATCCCTTACGGGAATCGCCAATGCACCCCTACTCCAGCTTTATAGGTTTGTGTAAAACTCTTACTTTCTATTATATAAACCAAATTTTTAGGCAGAAAAATATGTCAGAGATTCATTACCCGCAATATCTAACTTTGCAAGAATCCCTCAAAGAAATCCAGCAAATGATCACTCAGTTAAATCACCAACCTGAAGAAAATCACACTGCCTTGTTAGCTGCCCTATCCCAAGTCCAAGAATTATTTAAACAAGAAATTCTCATGATGAATTTGGATGAATTGCCCGCAGAACGCATATCTTCCGTCCAGTCATACCGGACGGAAATGCACAAGCAGATGGGCTTGTTGGCGACGGATATGATGTTTTTCCAAACCGCCAGACAATCTACCACTAAGCAACAACGGTTGTCGCAAATAGCGAGTCGCCTAGAGACTTTGATTCGCTACTGTGATGTACTTTTAAAATAAAATCTGCTGCTAGGTGAGCATCAGCAAAATTTTTGTCAAAAGGAAGCCAAGAGAGAGATTATCCCTCCCTAAAGTCTGGAGTTCGTCAATATTGCTCAGGAGAGATGAAGTTGTGAAATGTCCCAAAGATAGAAAAGTTGAGTTGGTAGACGGTTGGTTAAGTGAAGGTTTGGCGGTGCAATGTTGTCCAGATTGTCAGGGAAATTGGATTTCCCTGGATGCTTATGAGGAATGGCGCAACCAACAACCCCAATGGTTACGACAACGGGGCGCTACGGCAACTCCAGCAGAGATGATGGTGCAAGTCTCTAAGTATGATAATCGTGCTGGTTTGTGTCCTAAGTGCGATCGCTATCTGTCTCGCAGCAAAGTCAATATCAAAACTCCCTTTTATGTAGAGCGTTGTCCCGCTTGTGGGGGCTTTTGGTGCGATCGCGGCGAATGGGAAGTTTTGGTAGAACTAGGTTTGAGCTATAACCTAGAACAAGTATTTTCTGGGGAATGGCAATCCCTGATTCGCTCCAAACAGTATCTGGAAAACGAGCGTCAGGCGATCATTGATAAACTCGGTCCAGAAATCGCCGGAAAAATTTTTGCCCTCGCAGAAATCCTAGAACAACATCCCAACGGGGATTTTGGCGTCGCTTATTTAATGCGTCGCTTGGATAAACCGCGGTAAGGGTGCGGGGGAGCTTTTGGAGCGGAGGGGCTTCAGGTGCTTCAGGAGCTTCAGGTGCAAACAACCCACAACTAACAACCAACAACCAACAACCAACAACCAACAACCAACAACCAACAACCAACAAATGAATATGCCAAATGTTTTGTTTTCTGTAGAAAATCTGCGTATCGCTTACCCTCAAGATGAGGACGAGAAATCTCTGAAGTGGGCTGTGAATGGGGTGTCATTTCAAATTGCCCCAGGAGAACGCCTGGGACTGGTGGGTGAGTCGGGCTGCGGTAAGTCCACTTTGGGACGGGCAGCGATGCGCTTGTTGCCCTCTGGGAGCCAGGTTCAGGGGGAAATTAAGTTTGCCGGAAAGCCGGTGTTTGATTTGTCACCAGATGACCTGAGACGCTTTCGGGGCGAAGAAATTGCCCTGATTTTTCAAGACCCGATGACTCGCTTGGATCCCCTGATGACCATTGGCGAACATTGTGTTGAGACTTTAATCGCCCATAAGCCTACTCTGACGAAGCAGGAAGCGGAGAATATTGCCAAGAAAACCCTGGAAACGGTGAAAATTCCCCCTGGGAGATGGTCCCAATATCCCCATGAGTTTAGTGGGGGGATGCGGCAACGGGTGGCGATCGCTCTTGCCCTTTTACTCCAGCCCAAAATGATTGTCGCTGATGAACCGACCACCAGTTTAGATGTCACCGTATCGGCGGAAATTTTGCAGGAACTTACCCGACTTTGTGCCGAATTGGATTTAGGACTATTGTTGATTTCTCACGATTTAGCAATGGTGGGAGAATATTGCGATCGCATTGCGGTGATGTACCAGGGCGAATTAGTAGAAATTGGCAATACCCAAGATGTGTTACAAAATCCCCAACATCCCTATACCCAATCCTTGTTAAAAGCGGCGTTACATATTCAAGCGGTTAAGCCAAATAACGCTAAGATTACCGCCGATAATCCCGACAATATTATACCAGAAAAAGATGCTAATGTCAAGAACAGTCATATAGAAAATATAGATAAAGTAGAGTCATATCCGCTGCTAAAATTAACGAATTTACAACAACATTATACCTTAGAAAGTAATTTTATTCAACGCTGGTTGTTTTCCCAACCGGAACAAAAAATTAAAGCGGTAGACGGAGTCAGTTTAGAACTGTACCCGGGAGAAATTTTAGGCTTAGTTGGTGAGTCCGGTTGTGGCAAAAGTACCCTTTCCCGGACGATTTTACACTTAGTCCGACCCACTGGGGGAAAAGTGGAGTTTCTTGGCCATGATTTAACCAAACTTTCGCCGAATTCTATGCGACAACAACGGCGAAATATGCAAATGGTGTTTCAAGACCCCCATGCTTGTTTAAATCCGATGATGACCGTGGGGCAAAGTATTGCGGATCCGTTGTTAATTCATAAATTAGCCAAGCCCACGGAAGCGAAACAACAAGTTGAACAAATGTTAGCCAGAGTGGGGTTAGATCCAGGGATATTTTATGATCGCTATCCAGGAGAATTGTCCGGGGGACAACAGCAGCGAGTGGCGATCGCTAGAGCCCTAATTACGCGACCCCAATTAGTGATTTGTGATGAGCCCGTCAGTATGCTGGATGCCAGTGTCCAAACCCAAGTATTAGAGTTAATGTTAGACTTGAAAAAAGAGTTTGATTTAACCTATTTATTTATTACCCATGATTTGTGGGTAGCACGATTTTTCTGCGATCGCATTGCCGTAATGAACTCTGGCAAAATTGTGGAAATTGGCATCACCCACGATATTTTTACTAACCCCCAACATCCCTATACCAAAACTTTATTAAACGCTGCCCCATTGCTGGCGCGTACTTAGGGTATGACAATTATTAATTAATGATTAATTAATCATTAATTATCCCCTATAGCGCTCGCAATTACCACAATTAGTTAATGATTTTTCTGGTAATTAATCTGAGCGATCGCCGATTAAAAAAATGGATTATTTACCACAAAGACACAAAGAACACAAAGAAAAGCGATCGCCTCTGTATTCTTTGTGTCCGGCAGAGTTCTGTGGTGAATAATATTTTCCGTAAATTAAAAGGCGATCGCCCAGAGGGGATATTTTCTATGTTTGAGGCTGTATCAAGCCGATTAAATCTTTAGGTTGGTCAATCACAGGTATTAGCTTGAGGCAACCAGAGCTTGTTGGAGAAGTTCTGATAGTTCAATTGACATAAAATAACGACTGGGATATAAATAATCTTCTCCAGATTCATCAATAATACGAATCATAAGATGGGCGTTGGCTTGAGGGTCGGGTAATACTTGATAAATTTTGCGGACTTCCAAGGAAGCTGAATAATCTTGATTATTGATGCAAACTACAAATTCCATAACCTTTACTCCAAAATATATTTAATTTTCATTTTTCTACACGAAGAACACAAAGAAAAGCGATCACCTCTGTATTCTTTGTGTCCGGCAGAGTTCTGTGGTGAATCAGATTTTCAGTAAATTAAGAGGCGATTCCGCGTCAGCGGATCGCGAACGCGAATCGCCATACATAATTCACTATAATTCACTCACCCAGGGTTAGCTAACTGAGGTGAAACATCAATAATTCCATTGATTTAGAGGAATAAATTGCTGGTTTAACTCGATACCTGCGGCCTCTATATTAGCAATAGCTTTGACAATCATAGCATAACTCAAATTTTTAGCCGGATTCGGATATTCATAAATCGCCAATATCCCTGGATGAGATGAATTTGCCGCATGAAGGTTGAAAAAATCATGGCAGTTTCGAGTCAATAATATCCGCCCTTCTTGTCTGGCAAAATCCAGCACGATTGCATCAGCTTTTCCCATTAATCCAGCTTGATTGACGGTGACAATATCGTAACCGGCTTGTTGGAGTAAAGTAAACAATTTCTTGGCTTGGGAGTCTTCATCAAGCAGTAGTCTTAGACTCAAGGGAGACTCCTTTGGCTTCTAAACGATAACGTTCTTCTTCTGCTTCTAGTTGCAATAGTTCTTGATGCATTTCGCAGTAGTGCATGACTTCTTGAATGGCAGCGATAGGTAAATCCCAATTTTCGGCAGCTTCTTCTGGGGACATTTCATTGGCGATCGCATCTCGCCAAACTGTTGAAGCCAAAAGTTTACGACCTTTAATATAAAGTTGCCGTCGCCAAGGGTGAGGACGTTCGACTAAATATTGCCAATTTTCAATTGGTGAAGGTTCCAATTCTGGAATCAGCAGGCGAATTTGTCCATCGGAATTATGGATAAAAAGCTGGCTACCGGATTTGAGATTTTGTTTCAGCGTCACCATCACAGAAATTGACCGCAGAATCGCTTCTTTGGTATTTTCGGCGCCGATCGCCATACGCAACCAGTCGAGTTGAGCAACTTGTTCTGAACTTAGGGTTAAATTCGGCAATTGAGTGTTTGCCGATTCTGGGTTGGATGCTGGAGTCATTTTTGATACCGTGGATCTCAGTTTTCTAGAGATGCTTCAATTTTATCCTAGGCAATTTCTGGGACATTAAACCAATGATAACGATTTTCGCGATTTCAACAGCCACGAGCAGTTTATTTTGAAGTTCCTAATGGCTAAAGGGCGATTCGCGGAAGCGATCCGCTTTGCGGAATCGCGCATTGTCCCGGAGCGATCGCCGATTAAAAAAATGGATAATTTACCACAAAGACACGAAGGACACAAAGAAAAGCGATCGCCTCTGTATTCTTTGTGTTCTTTGTGCCTTTGTGGTGAATAATATTTTCAGTAAATTAAGAGGCGATCGCCCTAAAAAATAATCCCTTGATAAGCTTTGATAGTTTCCTGGGCGATCGCCGACCAACGATAAGCATGATTCGCATAAACTTGTCCATTCTTTCCCCGACGAGATAAATCTTCTGGATGTTGCAATGCCATCCTTAATTGACTCACTAAATCTTCCAGATTACAATCACAAACCCAACCGGCATCTGCCCCTTGCACATCTTCCCAAATATAGACCCCCCGCGAAATACAAACCGCTGTCCCTGCTGCCATTGCCTCTGCCACCGCAATGCCAAAATTTTCATAATAAGAAGGTAAGACAAATAAATCCGCTTGTTGTAATAAAGCCGCCTTTAATTCTCCGGTGACAAATCCGGTGATAGTTGTGCATTTTTCCAGGGTTGAGGCTTTTATTTTGGCCTTAATCATCGCTTCATAATCCGGGTCTTGGGGATTACTTCCAGCGAGGACAAAGTGAAAGTAAAACCCTTCGGCGATTAGGGTTTCCAACGCAGGCAAAAGCAGATTTAGTCCTTTTTTTGGTTCTATGCGCGAAAGAAATAATAATAAGGGGCGATCGCGAGGAATATTTAATTGACTTCTCACGTCACAAATTTCTGGATTAACCGACTGAAACTCCACCCCCAAAGGAATGATTAAATCCTGGGTTTTCACCCCAAACCGTTCAGAAATAATCGCCTCTTGATGACTGGTAAAATGCAGCGCTGACGCTCCGGCAATATTGCCCCGTTCCCACAAAGTCATATAGATTTTCTTTAGATATTTTTTCTTCTGTAAATCAGCCGGATCTAGAGTGCCTAAAGGCCGTAAAATATAAGGTAACTTTTTCACTCTGGCCACCGTCGCTGCTGCGGAAATTACTGGGGAAAATAAGGCGTGTAAATGGGCTAAATCAAATTCATGGGCATGGCTGGCCAGCCAAGTCAATAAATCCACAGAAAATTTATAGCGCCGAAATGGACTACAGCGAAAATAAATCACCTGATAACCATCTTGGGCAATGGGCTGATTTAAAGGAACATCTAATGGCGCTTGTCCCGTATCTCCATTAGAATTAGTGGTTAAAATTGTCACATCAACCCCTTGATTAGCTAGAGCAGCAGAAAGCCCTAAAACCATTTGACTGGGGCCGCCATAAACGAGAGATATTGCTGGAATAATTTGCAGAATTCGCATAAAATTATAATTGGGAATATGATGGTTTTTTTATGGTCAAAAAATATCAGCGTTAAGCAATTTTTGGTAAAATTTTAACAGTTCTTGGGCTAGGGCTTGATTGGTATAGTGCCCGAGCGCTCTTTGATAACCTTTTTCCCCAAAATCCGCAGCTAACTGGGGATTTTCCATCAGTTGCGTCAAGCAATTTTGCAAGGCGGCCACATCTTTTTCAGGAAACACTAACCCAGCGTCATCAATCACATAAGGAATTTCTCCAGAGTCCGACCCAATTACCGGCACTTTACAAGCCATTGCCTCAATTAAAACATGACCAAACTGTTCTTTCCAGCCCACAGAAGTTAAAGTTTTAAACTTATAGGTGGTTTCCGAAGGTAAAACCAAAACATTCATTAAATTAATATACTGATATACTTGGTCATGAGGGACACTTTCCACTATAATCAGTCTATCAGTAAAGCCATTTTCTGCTGCCCAAGCAAGTAACTGTGACTCTAAATTGCCTCGTCCTAATAATAACCACTTCCAAGGCTTTTCGGGAATGGTTTCCAAAGCTTTTGCCAGGGTCATTAAGCCTTTTTCTTCTACAAATCGGCCTACAAATCCCACAATAAAATCAGTAGCTTTAATTCCCAATTTAGCCGCCAGTTCTGGTTGGCTTTGGGGACGAAACAAAGTTTCATCAACCCCCAATTGAGGCATCACCACCGTCGGGCCATTATATCCGCGATCGCGCAAAATATCTGCCCCATCTTGATTACCCACCACTACCCCATCAGTAGCCTTTAAATTATAAGCTTCCAACCAAGAAATCGGCCACTTTAAAGTATAAGGCAAATTCCACCAAGTAAAGAAAACATTTTTTGCTCCAATTTTTAACCAACGATTCAGAGTAATTAACTGAGCATAAGCCAGCGCTTTTGCCCCTTGTTCAACCTGGATAATATCGGGACGAAAATCCTGCAATACCTTAATTAAATCTGCCCCAAATACCAACAAACCCTGATTATTTTCACTAAAATTAGAAACCGGCACTACTTGAAAAGAACCTTCTTGAATAGGTTGGGTTTCAATAATTTTATTTTGCACTCCACCGGGTTGCCACCGTCGGGGCACCACCACCGTCACCTCAATTCCTGGTGCTAACTTGGCCAAAGCCCTAAACTTTTCTCGGTTTAGGTCAACAATATAAGTATGGCTAACGACTAAAATTTTCATAATTTTGTTATTTGTTGGTTATTTTGTGGTTATTTTGTGGTTATTTTGTGGTTATTTTGTGGTTATTTTGTGGTTATTTTGTGGTTATTTTGTTATTTGTTGTTTGGAATGTTGGCTGGAATGTTGTTGGGTAGGAATTATGCCTGTTGTTGGTTGTTATTTTGGGAAAATAATTGCTAATTATTTTTTAAAGTTATTATTTGATATTTACGGGAAATAATTAGCAATTATTCCTGATCATGCTTAGTATAAATTTGCCCATCATTCCAGAGAGATTTGATTTGAGTGCCAAGGGCACTGAAAAAACCCAGGGTATAAAAAAGTCCCCGCACCAACATTTTTAGCGGTGAACCACTTTTATTACAAGGGGGATGACCCAGGACATGACAATCAAATAACCGGGCAAAAAAGCGGACACATTGAGAAAAGGTGAGATTTTTTAAGCCTAAAAAGAAATGATTGTGATAAAAAGTAATCTGGTATTGCCAAGATTTTGTGCTAATATCGTGACATCCGCCCGTCTCTTCTCCCAGGTGAACTAAATGGGCTTCTGGGTCATACCATATTTTATATCCTGTTGACCGTAACCGCAGACAAAAATCAGACTCTTCGCGCACCGCAGACCCTCTAAATCGCTCATCAAATTTGAGTCCATGCTGCGTAAATATTTCCCGGCGAAACGACATATTGCAGCCTCTGGCAGAGAGGACTTGCTGGGGTTTTACCGTATGGACTAAATCAATATAATACCAAGCGATTCCTGGATCCATTGCTTCCGGGGGCAGTTGTTCTATGATTAAATTTCCCTGAGAATCGGTTAGTTTCATTCGGTCAAAAACTCGACCCGCGATCGCGCCTATTTCGGGGTTGTCTTGATAGTTTTTGGCATGGTTGGCTAGAAAGTTTTCTGGCAACTGCACATCATCATCAATAAATAGAATAATCTCGCCTTTTGCCCGACGAACTGCATAATTTCGCGCCCCAGGTAAACTAGCCCAGTTCACTCTAAACCAGCGAATTTTTCCCTGATTAGACATTTCTTCTAAGTACTGTTGAATCTCTGGTTTATGAGTAGTGGTTTGGTCAACGACTATCACCTCAAAATTGGGATAGTCTTGCTTGAGTACATCCGCAATACTGTCTCGTAGGGCATCTTCACGATTATAGGTGGGAATAATCACGGAAATTAAAGGCGCAGTCATAAGTTTTTTAGGTTTTTTTCAGTTTTGGCGTTGATTTTTGATTTATTATAGTCTCAAACCTCAGTTTGTTTCCCGCATCTCAGAAACCGGGTTTCTATGTAAATCTTTCGTTTTCAGCAGGAATTGCTCAAAGAAACCCGGTTTCTTTAGCCCTCGCGAGTCTATCGATCGCTCATATCGGCTAAATGCAAATAAAGCTGTGGATCTTCTGCCACCCAACCGAGATCGGAGTTAGATCGCACCTCAAAATGTAAATGGGGTTCTTGAACATCCGGGCTTCCGGTGGTGCCTACAGTGCCAATTTGTTCTCCCTTCTTCACCTGCTGACCTGGTTGCACCGACATTAACTCCAAATGGGCATAACGAGTTTGTTTCCCGTTAGCATGGTTAATCACCACCAAATTGCCATAAGCCCCACGGGAGTCAGCAAAAGCTACTATCCCATCCCCGACGGTCAACACGGGAGTCCCCACCGCCGCTTTCAGGTCAACGCCACTGTGAAACGCCACCTCACTGCTGGTCGGTCGTAACCGCCAACCATAACCGAGGAGTTCTTCCGACGGGCTGGGTAAGGGAAAACCGCCTAAAACTCCTTGTCGCACTACTTGACTAGCAGATGCGGCGGAATTAACCGGCGACCAATTCACTCCGGGCACAAATACCACTCGCGGGTTGGCTTGACAACCATTCACCTCGAACAAAACATCAGGCCGCAAATTATATTTTTGGGCTACATCTTGCCAGGTTTCACCGGCTGGGATATCAACCCGAATTCCGTTGTAAGGGGGAATCAAAATTTCTGCCCCAACTGGGGCTTTCCTTTGTCTTAAAATCGGATTCATTCCCATCAAGGTCTCAGGAATCAGATTATATTGTGCGGCAATAGTTTCCAGGGTCTCACCGGCAGCAATGCGATGCTTTTGCAGCCGAGATAAGGCCGGTAACGGACAGCCTGATTCCGGTGAAATTTGCTGATTTTCTGTTTGGGGAATTCGATTGGCCGTGGCATTTAACCCTGGCAGGATTAAATATATAACTGTAGACAGCAAACACAGCCTTAACGGTGAAGTCATATTAATAATAAATGTGAGAAATTTCTAAGCTATTCGTTATTGGTTATTCGTTATTGGTTATTCGTTATTTAATAAACAACAAACAACTTTCCAACAAATAACCAATAACAATTCATCTGTGCGATCGCGTCAAGCAATCCTATTGAAATCCTACCTTTATGACTTCAACGCTTGCCACTCCATACCCGGAGAGGGAGGCGGAGGAGCGGCGGGGCGGAGGGGCTTTCGGAGCAGAGGGGCGGGGGGGCTTTCGGAGCGGGGGAGCTTTCGGAGCGGGGGAAAGCAACCAACAACCACCAACAACCAACAACCACCAACAACCAACAACCAACAACCAACAACCACCAACCAACAACCAGCAACCAACAACCAACCAACAACAACCAACAACCAACAACTAAATTTTATTTCTGGCAGGGATTAACCTACGGCGATCGCTCATATTACAATCTGTAAAGAAAAGTAAAAAAATTCAGTAGGAAAGGGCAGAGAATGCGAGTTGCGATCGCCGGTGCGGGACTAGCAGGTATGGCCACCGCAATAGACCTAGTAGACGCGGGACACGAAGTAGAAATCTTTGAATCCCGTCCGTTTGTCGGTGGCAAAGTAGGCAGTTGGGTAGACCCCGACGGCAATCATATTGAAATGGGGTTGCACGTCTTTTTTGGCTGCTACTACAACCTCTTTGACTTAATGAACAAAGTGGGGGCGGGAAATAACCTCCGACTCAAAGAGCATACCCACACCTTTGTCAATCACGGGGGCAAAATCGGCGAATTAGATTTTCGCTTTTTTACCGGCGCCCCGTTCAATGGCTTAAAAGCCTTCTTCACCACCTCTCAGCTGTCAGTCCAGGATAAACTCCAAAATGCGATCGCTCTGGGAACCAGTCCGATCGTCCGTGGATTAGTGGACTTCGACGGCGCCATGAGAAGTATCCGCGACCTAGATAAAATCAGCTTTGCGGACTGGTTCCGCAAACATGGGGGCAGCGAGGGCAGCATCAAAAGAATGTGGAACCCGATCGCTTATGCCTTGGGGTTCATCGACTGTGAAAACATCTCAGCCCGGTGTATGCTGACCATCTTCCAATTCTTTGCGGTCAAAACGGAAGCCTCAGTCTTGCGCATGCTGGAAGGTTCCCCCCATGAATACCTACACAAATTCATCGTCAAGTATCTCGAAGACCGAGGCACCAAAATCCACACCCGACGGCGAGTGCGGCAAATCTTATTTGCAGATCGACCAGAAACAACCGTCACAGGTCTACGGGTTGCCAAAGGGGACGGCGAAGAAACCATCACCGCTGACGCTTATGTTTTTGCCTGTGATATCCCCGGTATTCAGAAAGTGTTGCCCCAGGAATGGCGGAAATGGCCGGAATTTGACAATATCTATAAACTCGAAGCAGTCCCCGTCGCCACCGTACAACTGCGTTTTGATGGCTGGGTGACAGAACTCCATGACGCGGAAAAACGCAAACAATTGCAGGAAGCAGCGGGATTGGATAATCTGCTTTATACCCCCGACGCGGACTTTTCTTGTTTTGCGGATTTAGCCTTAACCTCTCCCGCTGACTACTATCGCGAGGGACAAGGTTCTCTCATGCAGTTGGTCTTGACCCCAGGAGATCCATTTATTAAACAGAGTAACCAGGCGATCGCCGACCATGTACTCAAACAATTGCGGGACTTATTCCCCTCAGCCCGGGATCTCAACATGACTTGGTACAGTGTGGTCAAACTGGCGAAATCCCTCTATCGCGAAGCACCGGGCATGGATCCTTACCGTCCCGCCCAAAAAACCCCCATTTCCAACTTTTTCCTGGCTGGCAGCTATACCCAACAGGATTATATCGACAGCATGGAAGGGGCGACCATTTCTGGGCGACAAGCGGCCAAAGCGGTTCTAGAATTTGCCAGCAAATAGTTCATTTTTACCCCCTTCAAACAGAAAAAACACGAGGATTTCTCTTCGTGTTTTTTCTAGAGAAAGTCGTCCGCTCCAGAAGTAAAGGTTTAACCGACATTTTCGATATTTTAAGCCAAATTTTTAACCCCAATTTTGGCGTTGCCCGGATGGGGTTGCTGCGGTCGATTCATTATGTTTCATCACCCAAGGAATTTGATTAGAAACTGACTTGGGGGAGAAAGGAATTGATAAAGGCGGTATTCCTTGACCAAGTTGTTTGGTTTTTCCTAAAGTTTCTAATCCTTCTAAAAGCGCCTCCCGAACCAAAGGTTCAGTTTCTCGACTCCACATTAAACGAAAATAGTCGGCGATCGCTTCTTGTTGTTCTAGCTGACCATGATGATTTCTGATTAATCCGGTTAGCTGACGCACTGAAATTAAGCGTTTCAGGGGATCGGCATCGGTTAAATTGACAATTAACTGATTCAGGCTCAGTTCTGCTTCACTAGATTTATGGGTCAAAAATTGCCAAACTAATAAGCAAAAAGTGGCAAAAATTCCCATTGTTTGCAAAATCATCCCCGCAGCCATCCAGTGGTTCTCTGTTGACAACCACATAGACACAGCCAGATAAGTCAACAAGCTAGTCATACCACCGCTTGTCACGGCGATCGCCATCGCTTGATTTGTCCCCCGCAATTCGAGTTGATCAAACCACCGCCACTGGTGCAAAATTCGCCGCCAATCCCATTGTTGCATCAAATACATCGCCAGCATCGCGACGATACCAGCCCCGGTTGCCAACAACAGTTGCCAATTCCACAATAGAATTGCCACCGCCATCCCGAATACCACCAAAGGGCCGGTCTGTTTGCGCCATCTCAACCGAGTCAACGGCTGGAGAAATTGCTGAACCTCTTCTGGATCCCACAACTCCGAAATCAGATTAACCAGTTGTTGCCATTGCGACGAAGCTTGTGCCACGTTAATTTACCTAGTTATTGCCCAGCAAAGAAAAACACCTAGTTTAGGACTTTATCACTGAAACTAATTCTTGATCATATCTTTTTTATTTCATTTACACCACTAGGGCGTTGGTCAGCGGTGAAAAGATAGCCGATCAGAAAGCGCTTTACTGGAGTAACCATCGAGAGCAAGTTGCTCACCCAGGACTCCTGCCTTGTCGCTGGCCACTAGGTTATTTCCTAAAACTAATCGCATTCAAAGTCAGTTGACCATCAAAGGCATAAAAAGTGACTTTATGGATATTTCGTGCCTCGACAAACAATAACTCATTGGGGGGAATCGGTGCATTGCTACCCGCTAAATTCGCACTGGGGAGTTTTTTCCGCACCAGTTCTTGACCGAGAGAATTATAGGCGATAAAAATCGTGGGACGGGAACTGGTGACTCGACCGCTGACATAAGAGACGGGTTGGGTAAATGTCATTTCAATGTATCCACTCTCAGGAGAGGCTAACAATAGGATTTGACCGGAGTAAGTCGGAAAAGCAGGATTGGAAGGCTTCAGGGCGATCGCATTGTTAAAGATGATGCCCAAATTTTCAAATTGTCTATGGATCACTTCAAAGGGTGCCAACGTTTCCAAGTTCAAGCAGCGTAACTCAGAATCTTCAGTATTTGCCCCCAAACCTAGCCCTTCAAATTCACTCGAGTAGAAAAGCGAGCCGTGGAACGGTGGCAAAGTCGGCTCGAAAGCTGCGGTAATGCTATGGGTGGTAAAACTAAATGACTGAAACATAAGACCCTATTGACCTATTGCGTGCGGTTTGCTTGTGGTGGGATGACCAAAAAATCTTTCTGTCATGGATCCCTATAAGGGGTCTAACCCCTCATGTAGATATTATGTGTGATTTTCTCAGGTTTGGCATCTGAAAACAGGATTCACCCACACCGATGCTTGCTCCGGAAAAAAAATTTGCCAATTTTTTCAGCTCATCCGGTATAATTAGAGTCATTCCGTAAATTAAATTAACTAATTAGACTTTGATTTATCCAGGAAAATAAATTTTGTTTTGACTAAAAAATCATCAAAAAATAATTAGTTTCCCCCCAAATAATTATTTGCCCACTGACTCAGCCCACTGACTCAGTTTAGCCTGAATAGCTGAATTAAAATATTTCTAGTATTGGTTTGGCCAAAAATTAATCAAATAATATTTTTAGGTTTAAATTAAAATGATTAAAAAATCACGAAAACATCAAATTACGAAAATTAATCGCTGACTCATTCTCCGAATTAAATAAAGGCTCTACAATAGAATACAGGTGACTCGATTACTAAATGCTTACGGTTATGGAGGGATGCTATGGCACAAGCGATAGGTGAGAAACCAAAACAAGGGTTTGATTTCTCACAACTGGAAGAAAAGATCAGTATGATGATGGCGAGTATCACGGTGAAGGATAAAGCCGTGTTCTCCCGTCAGTTGGCCATGATGTTCGCTTCTGGAATTGCCTTAATGAAAGCGATCGACATCTTGGCCACTCAGTCAGAAAATGCCAAAATGAAGTACGCCCTCAAACGGATCAAGGCAGACCTGGAAACCGGGGTGCCTTTGTCCGTGTCAATGAGCAAATTTCCCGATGTGTTTGACGACCTCTATTGCGCAATGGTAGAGTCTGGGGAAATTGGGGGGGTTTTGGATACGGTGCTCAACCGGCTGGCGATCGCCCTGGAAAAGTCTGCGAAAATGGAAAACGAAATTAAATCAGCTTCGTCTTATCCCAAAGCCGTGGGTGGGATTGCGGTAGTGGTGTTTTTCGCTATGACCACCTTTCTGCTGCCCACATTTGCCGGGATCTTTGAAGACCTAGGCGCTAAATTACCCTTTATTACCGTTGCGCTGCTGGAAATTAGTAAATTTTCTAGAAATCCCATGAAAATGGGGCCAGCGATCGGCGTGTTGTGGTTTGTCATTTTCCTGATCAAGACCTATTACAAAACCCCGGTAGGTCGTCTGATGATCGATCGCGGGATGCTTTACTTGCCCATTATTGGAGAACTCCTCAAACTCATTGCCGTGGCGCGTTTTTGCAACACCTTTGCTATGTTAACCTCGGCGGGGGTGCCCATGCTGACCTGCTTTGATATTGTGGGTAGAACCGCTGGCAACCAGGCAATCTGTAATGCAATTACCAGTGCCAAAAATGAAGTTCAACAAGGGGGCAGTTTAACCCACGCCTTTGAAAAAGAGAAAATCTTTCCCGCTATGGCTATTTCTATGATGAGAATTGGCGAAGAAACCGGGGAACTGGATAAAATGCTTTCTAAAGTCGGCGAATTCTACGAAGATGAAGTAGAACAAGCAATCAAAGGTCTGACCAGTACCCTAGAACCCCTGATGATGGTGGGGATTGCGGCTTTGGTAGGTTCCATTCTGATGTCCATGTATTTGCCTATGTTTGCTGTATTTGAAAAATTAGGTTAATCCCAATTTTTGTCCCTGAATCCAGCCATGACTCATACTTCCGGGCAAGCGCCAGTCTTGCCAGATTGTCTTGCCAGATTAACTTGAGTCAGTGCAGTATCTAGATCGATAAATAGACCCCTGGCAAAACCGGAACTCATACCTGAAGTATGTTTCCTGGGCTGGATTCTCCTTAACCGATGTTCGCATCACACAATCATAATTAACCGAGTTAGCCAAGTTAGCACAATTAGCGAAATTAGTACAATTAGCGCAATTAGCAAAAATATGTCAATTCAACAATCTCATTACGAAGAGTTACTTTCTAACTATAGCGACTCCACCAAGGTAGTAGAACTCCTGAAAAAATATCGACCTTACTTAGAAATGATTCCCAGCATGCGTCGGCCTAAAGAAAGTGTTATTCCCATTCCTTTGCCGACGGTGCGAGTCCGCGAACCTATATCACCGTCTAAACCCGGTGGCTTTAGTGCCGCTGCACAAGAGGTGATTAGCCTTCCTTGCGATCTAGGGATTATTATGTGCGATCCCGAATGGCAAATTAAAGTCGGAGTAGAAATTTTTGTCTTTATTTATCGCCCCCGTGAAGAATTTTCTGAGTTACTGATGCGTTGGCGGAATACTCAGGTTTGGTTAAGTCACGGTTATGAATGGCTAATGCCCCTAAAACATAAATATATTCTTGGTGAAGCGGCTGAGTCGATTTATCCACTTTTTATCGTTTTTGAGGAAACCCCTGAGCGAATTAAAAAAGGCTTAAGAGGAGCATCTCTTCCCTTTATTGTAGAAACTATCAGACAACCTTATGAATATCAACCCGAAGAAAGTATAAAAGAAGTGATTACACCGGCGGAGTAAGTAATTGGAGTAAGTGATTAAGTATATTTCAGCATATTTAGCATGTTTGCTTTGCTGGCAACTACTCGCGACTGATTCAGCTAAGTCTCAGTTAATCTTTTCTTGCCCATACTTAATACATATAATCAATTGAGATGATTTCGCTAGATGAAGTGAAAGCAGCTTTTGATGCCGGTGACTATCGAGCAGCCACAAAATTACTGAAAGTTCTACTGAAAGAGTCCCCAGAGAATCCTTGGGTGCAATTTTATGTGGGCAAGTTGTATGAAGTCACTGATAAGCTAGAAGCGGCAGAAAAAATTTACCGCAAATTGCTCAGTCAAGCGAAAAATCCCCAGGTGGTTTCACAGGCAAGGCAGGGTTTGCAGCGGGTGGAAATGATTCCCAAAGAACGCCGCCAAGCCGCGATCGCCCGTGCCAAAGAAGACCCCAGTCAGCTTTTACCCGGACTATTGGTGCTCGAACCCATTGACCCAGAATTGAAAACCCAAGCAGCTCAAAGCTTTGCCCGGATTATGCAGTTGGAACCTTACTCAGCCCGATTGCTACTGCCCACTCGGAGTTGGCGGATGTACCGGACAGGGGCGATCGGTGAATTACGGGTATTGGTCGATGAACTTCGCAAAGCGAACATCCCGGCATTTTGTGCCACTCTAGAGCAAATTAACCAGATTCGCGTTTTCCGCACCAGCTATTTTGCATCGGTTGCCCCTCAAGCGACGGTGGTTTGTCAGAATGAAATGAATCAATTCGGGCAAATTGCTTTTAGCTGGTCAGAAGTGGCCCAAATTGTCACCGGGTTACTGCCAATTTTTGAAGAAGTGGGCATTCAAAATCATCGTCGAACTCGCACGAACTATAAACAAAAAATTATTAACTATGTGGGGGTTTGCGATTTACATCTGCTCCAAAGGGGTTGTATTTTGCGGTTATGCCAAGATACTTATAAATTTCCGCAGGGGGTTGACTTCACTCCCGAAGCCAATCAGCCCGCCAAAGATTTGGTTCCCAGAGTGGAAAAGTTCAGTACACAACTCAAATGGCAAAATTTATTAAAATTTCTCAAAGAAAAATTGCCACAAGCTCCTTGGTGGTCTGATTTTAATGCTTTTGCTGAGACAACTTTACACGCATCAGAGATGCTCGAGCGCATTACATCTCATATCGATTTATTACGTGAAGTGCCTACTAATTGGGAGCCGGCATTTCAGCTTTATAGTGGATTAATTTTTCTCAGAGTAAATCTCAGAGTAAATTTGTAAGTAAAATTGGCGCTGATTTCCTGTTTTTATCCCTTTTTCCGCCCGGCGCTCAACCGAGCCAAAACGCCGCGCCTTAAACCCCGGAAAACAGGGATTTATCGCGGCATTATCGAGGCATTATTTAGGATTTATTTAGGATTATTTTTACAGCAATTTTCTTCGCGAGTAAACCACGAATAACTGCAAGGGCGTGAGCTTTCCGGCATTTGATGCTGAAGCTGCTAATCTGAATACCGCTTGGACTTCGGCCTACCGTGGTTCAGTAAGAAAGAAAACCGCTGTAGAGTTATTTAATTTCTGATGAAAATTTTTCCCAAAAAGTAAAGATGTGGGAACTGAAAAGTTTATCGACGACCTCTGACATGAAGCGGGTCTTTTTCTCCAGCGTCGCTGACTTGGCCATTTAAAGCTGCTAATGCTTTGGCACTTTCATATTCAACCCTACTAAATAACTTGACCGTGATTCCGACACTGAGAAGTAGTAACAAAACAATCGATGTGCAAAAGCGCATATTAACCCTCCCGTTTTTAGGCTGATACTCCTAATTACGGGGGTTGCTGCCAAAGCTCGGGAAAAAACCACTCCAAAATGATAAATTTTTCCGATAATTATATTTTCTAGAAAGAAATATGCCACAATAATTTTTGGATTGTATTTGGATTGTAGGGTGGGCATCCAAACTGAGGAAAGAGGTTTGAGGAAAGAGGTTCGAGGAAAGAGGGAAGATATTCTTTCTTCTCTTTTCTCTCCTCTCTTTCCTCTTGTCATAGTAGCCCCCGGCAGAATGTTAGGGGCTGTTGGCTGAATTTTTGAAAGATTTTGAAAAATTTTGAGAAGTTATTTAGAAAATTTATTTAGTTTTCTATCCTTAGAGAAATTTTTTGTTGATTTTTCCCAATTAGCCTGAATTTGGATTAATATAGGATATAGGTGCAGATAAACATGTCGATGTCTATTGAATTTTTTCTCCAAGTTCAGGAGGAATTTTTTGCTTTGGCTACCTGGCGCGGTGCTGCTTTCAGCGCGGATACAGGTGCAGGAATCCCCCTGTCTGCTCTATTTCTCAGTAATTTGAAGTTATTTCCTCAGTATTAATACAGAAAGTCCAGCCATCAGAGTCTTTTGTTCCGCTCCCCGATGATTTTTAGCGCCAATTTCCGGTGAATCATCAAGACTGGATTTCCCCGTCAATGTAAAGTTTTGTAAAAAAACTTGTCAACTGGCTCAACCTATGCTAGATTAATCACAGACACCAGGTTAAAGAAAACAAGTCCAGTAAGCTCCTGTCCGGTGTCGCCGACTGGAAGCTAACTCGCAGGTATCTGCGACAGTTGTAAACCGCTAGTTGTTGACCTTTTTTTAGGGACGTCGTTTTATTTGTTCCTTTTCAATTTTTGAGGGTAATTTGTTCTCATTTAATCCGGACCTAGCCACCGTTGGCTAGGTCTCTTGTTTTTGAGTAGGGGCAAGCTAATAGGCGCAAAGGTTCTAGGGTCAACGGTTTTACGGTCAATTATTTGTAAAGTTTTGTAACTTTTTTAGCCAATTTAAAAAAGGTGTGCTATTTTGATAATAGATACCGAGAGTTTAGAAAAAACAGGTTTCACCTGGCTGCTACAGGGTATCAACGGTAGTCAGCCATATGAGAGCGGATTGTCTAGATAGGCGTGGCATTTCGTCATAAATTGAAGGCAAGTCTGTTGTTCATAGAGGAGGTTATTAACAGCCCACCTAAAGGACTCTGCGATAAATCTTGTAAACTCTAGTTGTTTACCTTTTACTATAGGGACGTCGTTTTATTTGTTCCTTAAAGCCAAAAGCAATTTGTCTCTTGAATTTGCTCCAGCCTAGCCACCTTTGGCTAGGCTTGTTGCGTTTTAGAGAAAATTCAGCGGCGATCGCACATCCGGTAGTGCTTCACCGAAGTCAGATCGGCGCTGCCCTGAATTCTTTGGCTGCCAACTGGCTGCCAACTGGCTGTTGAGAACCGATTAAAACCGATTAACAGCAGCCCAAGAGAACGCCACCAATAATCAGGAAAGGCAGACCCAAAAATAGGCCAATTCCAGGAAGCAGTAATGTGGGAATGGTGCCCAGGATGATAAAGCCGAGTCCGATCGCTTTACGAATGGGTCTGAGGCAGCAACCGAGAATTTTATTCATGTCGATCACCTGTAATGACTAAAGATTTCAGATAATTAGTCTATCTTACTTGTTTCGGTGGTGGCTTGGGGTTTGCGGTAAGAAAAGCCGATATTGCTCGGCAACGCTGCCGCGATCGCTTCTCAAAGAGGGGATTACCGAAAAGCGTTCACCCAAGGGATTGTCTCATCTTGTGCTAACCGCAAGGATACGGCAAAAGCACCGTAGCGGTTGAGATGACTGGGGTCAGCAAAATTCCCATGTTCTCTGGGCCATTCATTCCCCAAGTCGCGGAAAATAAACCCCCTCTGTTGAGCAAGGGCAGTCATCATTTGCCGAAATTGCTGTTCTGAGGATTGCCGGATCGGATCGGCTAAATAATCTTGGTTTAAAGGCAGGTTGACGAAGACAAAGGGAATGCCTTGGGTTTTGGTGTAGGTAATCAGGGATGATAATGCGGCTTTTTGTACTCCTTCTAGGGTGAAGTTGCTATAATCACCGTCGTAGCGACCGGGAACTCTGGGAAACTTCTGATAGTAAGTGGCGGGATCATAGCGGTTGGTGACTGGGAAAAAGCCGGTGGGTTGCATTTGATTGGGAGACTGTTGGGCGATCGCGGTTTCTAAGGTGGGTATTGGGGGGCGTGGAAACCCCGGAAACCAAACCGCCCGTTCTCTTTGTCGCCGATAGTTCTCGGTGACAACGCTACTGACGGCGTTAAACCAGTGGTTTACCGCTTGGTATCCTGTACTCAGTATATTGCCAGAATTTTGGCGATTCATGGCCAGATTGACATACTCTCTCGAGCGGTCTGTAGGTTGTCCCCCCCCGTGGGCAAAGAAGGGTTGCGGTGGGACAAAATTGGCTAAAGGGTTGATGCCACTGAGCAACATTTTATAGCCCTGGGAAGCAAGGATCGCCTCGTAAGTGCGATCGACCCGACCACTATTAAATGCCCTGACTCCATCAGCAAAAATAATTAAGCGGGGCAACTGATTCTGGGGTAAAATTCTCCGTATCACCAGATCGATGACTTGGGCGGTGGCACCATTGACACTAAAGTTATAAATTTTTAAGCCCGGATAGCCTTGATGGGCTAACCCTTGCTGCAAGGCAATTGGATCGACTCCTTGGAGTGCTCTGGAACTGCCCACAATCAGAATATCCGGCGGCCCAGATGTAGCTAACATTTGCTGATAGAGAAATAATTGCTCATCTAACCGCTGACTATTAAAACTAGGGTAAGCTGGCGTTACGCCGTTGCGGGCAATTATTTCTCCCGGCACTGTGGGGACAGTTTGTGCCTTAATTGGGGTTGTTTCCCAGATTAGCCCGAAGAAAATTCCTATCCATATCGGTGATATGGGCAATTGGTTCATTATTCTAAAAAATCTTGTCATTTCTTTGTCTTTAAATAGCCAAAGCATTTTTTATTAGAGAGTTTCACCGCTGATGCAGAAAGTTTTTGGAGTTTACTAATTATGCCCACACTCTACGTTAATTCATCCACAGGCAGCGATAATAATAATGGTAGCCAAACAGCCCCGTTTAAAACTATCGCTCAGGCGCTGAGAAAAGCCGTTGCCGGTGATATCATCCAACTAGCCTCCGGTAATTATACGGAGACTAGCGGCGAAAAGTTTCCCTTGACTATTCCCGATCGCGTGACATTATTGGGCAATGAATCCACGAAAGGGAGTGGAATTGCGATCGCCGGTGGTGGACAATATATTAGTTCGGTAATGGCCAGTCAAAGTGTAACGATTTTGTTGGTGAATGAGGCGCAGTTGCGGGGAGTCACGGTGACGAATAGATCAACTCGCGGGACAGCGGTTTGGATTGAACAGGGCGCACCGAGAGTTGCCAACTGTAGCTTGATTGACTCTAACCGAGAAGGGGTGTTTGTAGCGGGTAGCGCTAAACCGATTGTGGAAAAAAACGTATTTAGAAATAACACCGGCAATGGGATTTCTTTGATTGGTAACGCTAAAGGAGAAATCCGTGAAAATGTCTTGGAAAGAACTGGATATGGGATTAATTTATCCGACCGATCTGCCCCCTTAATCATCGGCAACCGAATAGCAGAAAATCGCACGGGGGTGATTCTTCAAGGTGAATCTCGTCCGGTGTTGCGGCAAAATACGATTGAAAAAAATACTGATGTGGGCATGATTGCGATCGCCAAAGCTAGACCGGATCTGGGAACTAGCAGCGATCCGGGAAACAATATTTTCAGTAATAATGGCCACTATGATTTGGAAAGTACCAGTTCGGAAATTATTATTTCTGTCGGCAATAATTTGCAGCCAACGCGGGTCAAAGGTCAAGTGGAATTTCAGGCAGCGGCGGTGCCATTACCAGAACCCACACCCACACCCACACCCACACCCACACCCACACCCACACCCACACCCACACCCATACCCATACCCATACCCACTCCCACTCCCATTCCCACTCCTACACCCACACCAAGACCAAGTGGGTTAACGGATATTGCCAACCACTGGGCGGAGGCTTTTATCCGGGGGATAGCGGAAAAATCTATTATTGCGGGTTTTCCCGATGGGACGTTTAAGCCTGATGACAATTTAACTCGTGCTCAGTATGCAGCTATTTTGACTAAGGCTTTTAATCGTAGTTTTATCCGAGAAGCAACGAATTTCCGGGATGTGGCGGCGACTTTTTGGGCGCAAGAGGCGATCGCGAAAGCCAACCGCATGGGCTTTTTGGCGGGTTTCCCCGATGGTACTTTTCGACCTAATGATCGGTTAACCCGTGTGCAAGCATTAGTAGCATTAGTTAATGGTTTGGGCTTAGTAGGCGGTAATTTGAATGTCTTAGGATATTATCGCGATCGCGCCCAAATTCCTAGCTATGCCACCGATGAAATTGCCACTGCCACGGAAAAACAAATCATCGTTAACTATCCCAACTTAACTCAACTCAGTCCCCTGCGGGAGATTACCCGGGCTGAAGTAGCGGCAATTGTTTACCAAGCCTTAGTTTCCCAAGGACAAGCAACTGCGATCAACTCCAGCCACATTGTCACAGCGACTAGCGTAGTACCCCACCCATTGAGCGATATTAATGGTCACTGGGCAGAACCGTTTATTGTCGGTCTGTACAACAAAGGTTTAATCAACGGCTTACCTGATGGTAGCTTCAACCCTGATGGTTTAATGACCCGGGCGCAATATGCTTCCTTAATTGCTAAAGCAATTAACCCACCGGAAAAACGACCGGGTATCAATTTCCCGGATGTGCCACCAGATTTTTGGGGTTATGCGGCAATTCAAAAAGCCTATAAAGGGGAATTTCTTTCTGGTTTTTCTGACTATAGTTTTCGCCCCAATCAAAATATCCAACGAGTTCAAGTGTTGGTTTCTTTGGTGAATGGATTGGGTTTATCTGGGGGGGACACTGCGGTATTAAACCAATATAGCGACAAAAATGCTATCCCAGATTATGCAAAATCTGCGGTAGCGACGGCAACGGTCAAAGGTTTAGTGGTGAATTACCCCAACAAAGCCGAATTAAATCCTAATCGCGATGCTACTCGCGCTGAAGTGGCGGCAATTGTATATCAAGCATTAGTTAATTCTGGAGTGGTGATGCCGGTTAATTCTAATTATATCGTTTCCGCCTAGCCAATATTGTCCAATTAACAGATAACAAATAGAGTGATTTGTCATGTATATATCATGTATATACATTTTATACATGATATATACATTTTTTAAAATTCTCTATTTGTTAACATTTTGAGTAACTTTTTGAGAGCAATATTTTAGAGTAATTTACCTGGGCAAATTACTAAACATAATATTTCTAGCAAAAAAAGCATTTCGGTATCTTCTCAAAGAGTAGAGGCAAGCAGTAATCGCCTCTACAAAAATTTGTGTTTTAATCAACAGAAAATTGCTGTAATTAATCATATTGAATCATATTGACCAAAATTAAGGCAACAGTATGGTGGGTGCAATGATTTAGCCAAATTAACTTGGTAATTATAGCAATTAATCAGGGCATTTAATATTTTTTCTGGTGGATATAACCTGTGGTTAAATGCAGGGTAGAGTATGCAGGGTAGAGTAGGGTAGAGAATGCGAATAGACCCTGGATTTTTGGCAAGCGCACCTCGCGGATACACAAGGCTTAATTTAACCCTAATAGTCAATTTTATGATAAAATGCTAATGTTGGTGAAATGTTCACACAGGTGCGAGCAGTTTAGGCTTAGGGAAGGCAAAACTTCTCTAAGCCAAATCCAAATTCTGGAAAAAACACCTCTATTTTCTCGAAGATTGGGATGAGCGTGGCAGTATAACCTAATGCCACAGTCGGATAGCGATCGCCGATGATGCGATCGCCATTTTGATTGTGCTGATTGATTTTGCTGATTCATCCTGTTTACTGAACACCGCCAATGAAAAAAATGCAGAAAGTTTTTGGAGTCACTTTGGAGTCACTTAATTATGTCTACAACTACTTCACCCACCGGCAAAGATTCTGATGGTAGTAATCAACAAATTCCCTCTGGTCAGTCAGCGGAAAATTCGGCTTCCCCATCAGAAACAACAGGCACCGAACCAACCCCCAGCCCCACTCCCACCTCAACGGACAGTTCATCAGGGGAAGACACTACCCCAGATGAGTCGGATGAGTCGAAGGACGATTTGACCGGAGGAGCGATCGCTTCAGAACCAACCCCCAGCCCCACT